>Ga0116226_10002532_pt1 | contig 15967 bp, 14 predicted proteins | sample S1TSphfallax_FD_89692 | JGI IMG/M metagenome (GOLD analysis project Ga0116226, IMG submission 89692) | Host-associated microbial communities from peat moss isolated from Minnesota, USA - S1T2_Fa - Sphagnum fallax MG | ecosystem: Host-associated > Plants > Peat moss > Unclassified | place: USA...
AGATGATCGAGGGCGAGGGCATGGGATCAGGCAAGAGAGCGAGGCCTGAAGGCTTAGCCCGGCCCGGGCGGCCACGCCAGAGCGGGATCAGCTTGTCTTCGGCCGCCGTGCGCGGATAGATGGCTCCGGGTGTGACGAAGGGGCGGCCATGGGGGGTTACGCGCTCGAGGTGACGGGCCTTCGCAAGGTCTTCACCAAGATCGCCGTGAACGATCTGACTCTAAGGGTCCGTTCCGGCGAGCTCTATATGCTTTTGGGGCCCAACGGGGCCGGCAAGACCACCACCTTGCGCATGGCGGTCGGCCTCCTGACGCCCGACGCGGGCGACATCGCCGTGTGCGGTGTGGATATGAAGACCGATCCCCAAGGCGCCAAACGCCTGATGGCCTGGGCGCCGGACGAGCCCCTGATCTACGATAAGCTGACAGCCATGGAGTATGTGGAGTTCGTCGCCGGGCTTTGGACGCTCCCGGCCGCCGCCGCGCGGAGGGAGGCCGAGGCGCTTTTGCGTGGGTTCGACCTTTGGGACCGCCGCAACGATCGCTGCGAAGGGTTTTCACGCGGCATGAAGCAGAAGGTGGCGTTGGCCGGCGCGCTCATCCACGATCCGCAGCTCTTGATCCTCGACGAGCCCTTGACGGGGCTGGACGCCGGCGCGGCCCGCCAGGTCAAGGACATGCTCCAGGCGCGGACGAAACGCGGCGCGACGGTGATCCTGACCACCCACATCCTTGAGGTGGCGGAGCGCTTGGCCGACCGGATCGGCGTGATTCAAGCGGGCCAGTTGGTCGCGGAAGGCACGATGGACGACTTACGCACCCAGTTCGGCGCCGAGGGACGGACGCTGGAGGACGTCTTCCTTCGCATCGTCGGCGCGGAGGTCGCGTGATTCGGTTTCCGCCGGGCTCGCTGCCTTGGCTGCTCTCCCATGAGATGACGCTCTCTTGGCGCACCGCGATGGGCAAGCGAGGCGCGGTGCGGACGGCCATCGTTCTCTTTGGGTTCGCGTTGGTCGCCTTCTTTGGCTGCATACCGATCGCCTTGTCCCTGGCCCGCCGAACCGTGACGCTGACACCGGTGCTTACGGCGGGTTTGGACGTCGCCCTGCTGGTCGTGTTCACCCTAATGCTATCCCAGACCTTGTCCGGAGCCGTGCTGGCTTTCTATACGCGGGGCGACCTGGATCTCCTGCTCTCGTCGCCCCTGTCGGGCCGCAAGGTTTTGGCGGTGCGGGCCATCGGTTTGGCGCTCACGCCCTTCCTGGTCTACGCCGCCTTGGTCACGCCGTTCCTCATCCCTGCTGCGGCGACGGGTCATCCGGCCTGGCTTTCAGCCTATATCGTGCTGGCGGCGCTGGTCATGCTGGCGACGGCGGCTGGCGTCAGCTTGGCGATGGCCCTCTTCGCCGCTATTGGCCCGAGAGCGACGCGCACGGTCGGCCAGCTCCTGGCCGCGGTGGTCGGCGCTTCCGTCTACCTGACGTTCCAGGCGCGCAACCTGTTCCCAGACCGCGGCGCCGGGACGCTGCGGCGGCTCATGGCCTTCGCGAACGCGGACCGTTTCGGACCCGGCGCGCCCCTCGCCTGGCCCGCCCGCGCCTTGGTCGGCGAGCCGCTTCCGCTCCTGATCACAGCCGCGGTCGCAGGGCTCGCCTTCTTCGCCGTGGTCGCAGGCCTTGGGCGGCGCTTTATCGCCGACGCCGGCGTCGGCTCCGGCGCGGAGGCGGGGCCGGCCTTTGGGGCGGGCCTGGGTCGCCGCCGGTCCAACGCCGCCCCGGCCCGGTTCTCCAGCTCGCCCTTCAACGCGATCGTACGCAAGGAATGGCGCCTGTTGCTGCGCGATCCAACGCTGCTATCCCAGGTCTTGTTGCGGCTGCTGTACCTCTTGCCGATCGGCTTCGCCCTGTTTCGCCATCCCGGCCTGTCGATCGCGATGGCCGCCGCGCGGGGCGCCGGCGTCCTGACCTTTTTCGCCAGCCAACTCGCGGGAAGCCTGGCCTGGATTGCGATCTCAGCGGAGGACGCGCCAGAGCTGATGGCTTGCTCACCCATCGCGCCGGGCGCGGCGCGGCGGGCCAAGCTGGTCGCGGCGCTTCTGCCGGTCGCCGTCATGGTCGCGCCGGTCCTGGTCGGCCTCGCCTGGCTGTCGCTCTGGGCCGGTCTGGTCGGGACGGTTTCGGTTGGGCTTTCGGCGATCTCGGCGGGACTGTTGAACCTTTGGTTCGAGAAGCCGACGCCACGCAGCGCCTTTCGCCGCCGTGGCGGCTCGGTGGTGGTCTCCTTAGGCGAACTGGCCTTGGGCGTCTGCTGGGCGCTCGCAGCCGCCCTGGCGATCCTGGCGCCGATATGGGCGCTTTTGCCGGCCGCCTTGGGCCTAGGTTTGCTGGCCCTGTTCCGTTTGATCGGCGATCCGGAGCGTCTGTACTGATCGGCCTGGACGGTTACGCCGCCGCCCAAGACCCTTGCCTGACGCTCGCGCCGCCCCCATTACTTGCGTATGAATTCGATCATCAACCGGCTCGGTCTGGCGTTCGTTGCCCTGTTCGCCATTTCGGTGGTGATCATCTTCACCTATCAAGCCGTGGTGGTGAACCCGGTTCAGACCTGTGAGTCCTCGGGCAACTGGTGGGATCCCCAATCCCGTAGCTGTGCGCACGTGGTCTATCTGCCCGATATCACCCATAGGCCAGCCGGCGCCAAGGGCATGCCGGTCTATCCCACCCTGCCACAAAGTCGCGGAGACGCCGCCGCAGCGACGTCTGCGCCGCCGCCTATCAACACGGCGCCGCTTCGGCGGTAACGGGGGCTGGCTTAACGCGTCGCGCCGGGCTTCCACAGGACGTCCGCGGCGCCTTTATCGTTGGCGTGGCGGGCCATGACGAACAGCAGGTCCGATAGCCGGTTCAGGTATTTCACCGCAGCCGTGCTGACGATCTCGTCGGGCCTGTCGGCCAGGGCGACCGCCACGCGCTCCGCCCGTCGGCAGACCGTGCGCGCCAGATGCAGGTGGGCGGCGGCGGCGGAGCCCGCGGGGAGGATGAAGGAGGTGAGCGGCGAAAGCTCCGCGTTCAGGAGATCGATCTCGCGCTCCAGCCGCTCCACCTGGGGCTCTGTGATCCGCAGCGCCTCCCAGCCCAGCGTCTTGCCGAGCCGTTCGGGCGTGGCGAGATCGGCGCCGAGGTCGAACAGATCGTTCTGGATACGCTCCAGCATGGCGTCCAGGCCTGCGTCATCGGCGGTGTGCAGGCGCACAAGCCCCAGCGCCGCATTGGTCTCGTCGACCGCGCCATAGGCGTCTACCCGGGGATCGAACTTTTTCACCCGCTCGCCGGTGGCCAGCGCCGTGTCGCCATCGTCGCCGGTGCGGGTATAGATACGGTTCAATACGACCATGGCAGGGCGGCTCCGACGTTCGCTAGCGCCTAATGAGCTGAATCGGCCTCTGGGGGCTCGGGCAATTTCAGCACGTCGATGGCGTGTTCGATCCGATCCTCCATGACGCTGCGCTGCATGGAGACGTTGATCTGGGTCGGCGCATTATAGAGGGCGCCGAGGTAGGCGCGATCCCAAAACGTCAAATCCTGGGGCGGCGTGCGGCCCGCCTTGCGGTCCCAGAACAGATTGACGATGGTGTCGACATCACGCGGCGTCGTCTCGATCCGCACCTCCGCCAGGGTGATCATGGAGACATAGGCCGCGATTTGGGCGTTGGTGAGGCCGTCGAGCTGGCGGCCGTCGAGCACCACGAACACACGCCGAAAAGCGTTGTCCACGTTTGGCGTGAGGCGTGAGGCTCTGGCTTCGTTCACCTGGGGAGCCCCAAAGGCGCTTAGGGCGCCCGAAACGTCGGCGACGCTGCCCGAAAGATTACCGTCTTCGAGCGGCGTCCCGCCATCAAAGGCCGACACGATGCTGGACTCATAGAAGATGTGGGCTGGCAAACCGTCGTCCTTGGTGAAGGCCCAAAGCTGAAGCTTATCAACGGGCCAGCGCGACAGCGGCGATAGCAGCGTCTTAGGATGCTGGCCGATCTGACGGCGTAGCGTCAAGTCGTTGGGGGTCGCGACGACGATGATGTTGGGGTCGCAAGCCGTCTCCGGGGCCAATTGCTTCGCCGCCTTCGAGATCTGGACGATACGTTCGGCGATGAAGCTGTTCTGCTCCGGCGCAAAGCCGGTGACATAGGGGCAAACCGGCCCCCGCCATCGCGACAGCCGATCGCCCGAAGTGGGGCGCCCGAACGTCTCGACTAGCGCCGGGACCCGCTTGCGCGAGGGCGCGGTCACCGTGACGTCAGCAACGGTCGCCGATGGGGCGGGTGGCGCTGGGGCGGCCTCGGCGGCCCAGGCGGGTCTTGAGGCGGACAGAAGGACCATAAGCCCGACGCGTGCGGCAAGGCGCATCGTTCGACAACCTCTGCTGTAACAGTCTTAGCTTAGCATGACCCTAAGCGGGGAAAAACTGACGGCGCCTGACGGCTTGCGGGTTCAGCCAGACCGAGGCAACCTCGGATCCATGACCCAGCTCAACTCCATCGTCCCGCGCACGGCCGCTATCAACCGGATCAGCTCGATCGCCAGCCGAGCCTTTCTGGGGCTGGAGAACGTGGCCTATATCGTGCTGGGCCTGCTGCTGGCGATCGCGGCGCTTTTGGGCGTGCTGGGCGCGGCGAGCTCGCTCTGGGACGCCGTGTTGCGGCTTGGCGATGGGACGGCCCTGATCCTGGCGATCGACCGCCTGCTGTTCGTGTTGATGGTGGTGGAGATCCTTCACACCGTCCGGGTGTCGTTCCGGTCGGGCGCCCTGGTCTGCGAGCCGTTCCTGATCGTGGGCTTGATCGCCTCAATCCGGCGCATCCTGGTGATCACCCTGGAGTCGTCCCAAGCCCATCAGCCGGGCAAGTGGAGTGCCGAGTCCGACGCCATGCTGCGCTCCACCATGCTGGAGTTGGGCGTGCTCAGCGTGCTCATTCTGGTGATGGTGATCTCTATCTACCTGCTCCGCCGACGCCGGGGCGGCGAGGAGGAGGGCGACATTGGAGAGCATTGAGCGCGGCCGGCCCAGCTGAACATGGCGGCGCGGACACAGGAGCGTGACTTGCGGTCGGCTCTGTCTTCGCTGACGGTGGAACAAATTGGCGTTGGAATCCGAAGACATGGCTTTCGCCACGCTTGGACGTCTTGCGATTGTGGCGACGCTCGCCGCGCTCGGTATCAATTCTGCGGCGCGGGCCACGGAGGAATTTGCCCCGGCGTCTCGGCTCGCGCCGGTTTCAGAGCTGATCGGACTGGACCCAATGGCGGTCCGAGCGCGTCTTGCCGACGTGCCCGCGGCTTGGCCGATCCGGCCCGAGTTGGTCCTCAAAACATCGACAGGCGTGCTAACCTTCGTGTCTCTATATGACCTGTTCCAGGGCCCCGCGGTCCGAGCAGCCGTAGGCGGCGCCCGAGAGGGCGATGCAGGGGCGGCGCCCAGCGACCTGGACTGCGCAGAATATGCGTCGATCGCTGGCCGGGCCCCGGACTTGGCCAACCTGGACATCTTGATGTTCCGCGACGGTCGGCTAGAGGCGGCGTTCGCCTACACCGAGTCCAAACCTGAGATACCTGTTCCCCCGCCGACCGCCCCATGGTCCCAGTGGGAGGCCTTCTACGACCAACCTGTACCGACGCCCTATATCGCGCGGCCCGGTGATTTGCCTTTGGCCGATGGCGCGGGCTTTCTGGCGCGTTGGGACAAGGTGCGGATGGCCCCAACTGACCGCTTGGGCGTGGTTTGTAGCGCCAAGCCTGTCGCGGTAACAGCCGGCGCCCCTCAACACGGGTCGCTGCAAGACGCCTTCGACGACCCCGGTATGGTGCTGCTCCCCCTCGCGGTCACGCTCCCGTTCAAGAACCATGAGCGTCGGGCGACCAGCGAACGCGGCGGCGCCCTTTTGGCCGCGCTAAGCCCAGGGGACGCTTTAAGTGAGACCGCGGCGCGCTTTGCAGAGGACCACCCCGGTGTTCAGGTGTTTACGGGCGGCGACCCCGACTACGTCGTTCTGAAGATAGACATGGGCGCCCCGCCCAGCCGTCACATCGACAATACGGACGTCCACGCCTTGATCGGGGTCCGTGACAATCGTGTGGAATGGATCGCGCCAGCCGGCGGCATGGCTCTGGGAGTCTATCCAGGTCTGTTATGCCTGGGGGCGAACGCACGGCCCGACCATAGCCGGGCAGGCTGCGCGCACTGGCCGAGCGGTCAGCAATAACAAGACCTGAGGACCGTAATCTACCGCGTGGGGGTCGGCGTCTCACCGTGGTAGTCGTAGAAGCCGCGACCCGTTTTCTTGCCGAGCCAGCCGGCTTCGACATATTTCACCAGCAGCGGACAGGGGCGGTACTTGGAGTCGGCCAGGCCGTCATGAAGCACGTTCATGATGGCCAGCACAGTATCCAGGCCGATGAAGTCGCCAAGCTCCAGCGGTCCCATGGGGTGGTTTGCGCCGAGCCGCATGGCGGTATCGATGGCCTCGACCGTGCCGACGCCCTCGTAGAGGGTGTAGATCGCCTCATTGACCATGGGCACGAGCACGCGGTTGACGATGAAGGCGGGGAAGTCCTCGGCGTTTGCGGTGGTCTTGCCCAAGGACTTTGCGAAGATGCTGGCTGTTTCGAAGGTCTCCGCGTCAGTGGCGATGCCGCGGATGATCTCAACCAGCTTCATCAAGGGTACGGGGTTCATGAAATGCAGTCCGATGAACCGCTCAGGTCGGTCTGTCACAGACGCCAGCCGCGTGATCGAAATCGAGGATGTGTTCGACGCTAGGATCGTCTGGGCCGCTAAATGAGGCGTGAGCGTGCGGAAGATCGACTTTTTGACCTCCTCGTTCTCAGTGGCGGCCTCGATCACCAGATCCGCCTGGCCTAAGGCCTCCTGGGTTGGCGCGGGCCGGATGAGAGGCAATGCCTCCTGCATCTGATCCAGGCCGATCATGCCCTTGGAGACCTGGCGATTGAGGTTGCGGCGCACGGTTTCAAGCCCGGCGTCGATGCGTTCACAAGAGACGTCGTTCCACAGAACATCGTATCCCGACAGGGCGCAAACGTGAGCGATTCCGGCGCCCATCTGACCCGCGCCGATGACGCCGATCGTCTTGATCTCGACCATTCAATATCGCCTTGAGGCTGGCCCGGTCGCTGTCTGATGCAGCGGTCGCCTTTGAAGCGGCTGTAGCACGGATACGTCTTTGCTGCGTCGCACACAAGCGGCAAAGCTCGTGTAAAGCCTTGGGATTAAGCGGTCGCCAGCGCGCTAAGGCGGGAATAGATACCCCCCTGCGACACCAGCTCGCCATGACGCCCCTCCTCGACGATACGACCGTCCTGGAACACCAGAATGCGATCGGCGTCTCGGATGGTGGAGAGGCGGTGGGCGATGACCACCGTGGTGCGGCCTGCCATCAGGGCGTCCGCTGCCGCCTGGACCAGCTTCTCCGTCTCCATATCGAGAGAGGACGTGGCCTCGTCCAGCACCAGGATCGGCGCATCGGTCAACATGGCCCGCGCGATAGCCACCCGCTGGCGCTCCCCGCCCGAGAGTTTGACGCCCCGCTCACCCACGAGGGTGTCGTAGCCCTTGGGCAGGCGGGCGATGAAGTCGTGGGCCCGAGCGCGACGGGCGACGGCGGCGATCTCGTCCGCCGTGGCGTCGGGGCGACCATAGGCGATGTTCTCGGCGATGGTGCGGTGGAACAGGGCGGGGTCTTGTGGCACCACGGCGATCGCCTGGCGCAGCGACGCCTGGGTCAGAGCGGCGATGTCCTCGCCGTCGATCATAATCGCGCCTGATTGCAGATCGTACAGGCGCTGGATCAGCTTGACGAAGGTGGATTTGCCGGCGCCGGTCGGCCCGACCAGAGCGACACGCTCGCCGGGCGCGATCCGCAGCGAGAAGTCGCTGTACAGCGGCTCCGGCTGGTTGGCGTAGCGGAAGGTGACGCGATCGAACACGATCTCGCCGCGCTGGCGCCGCTCCTCCGCCGTGCCGCCTGGCTTTCGCATCGCGCGGGCGTCGGCGCGGTCGGCCACCTGGGCCGGCGTGCGCATATAAACCGCCAGGTCCAGCGTGTCGTCCAAGCCCTTCTGCAGGTTGCGCGTGGTCTCGGCGAAGTTGCGCATATAGCCGCTCATGAGCATGAAGGAGGTAATGGCGAAGGCGACGTCGCCGGCGGAGGCGCGGCCCTTGGCCCAGGACCAGACCAGAAGGCCGGTCAGTCCCGACTGCAGCAGCAGAAGCATGACGTTCTGCCCGAGGTTCACGGTGTTGAAGCGGTTCCAGGTGGTGGTGACCGCGGCGCGCCAGGCGGCGGTCACCTCGGCGTTACGAGCTTCTTCCCGGGCCTCTGCGCCGAAGCTCTTGACGACGGCGTTGCCCCCTATGGCGTCTGCCAGCGTCGCGCCCAACTGGGAGTCGTAGGCGTTGGACTTCAGGTTGGCGGGGCGGATGTAGCGAGCCGACGTTAATAGGTTGAACAGCATGAAGCTGGCGATCACGGCGGCGCAGAACAGACCCGCCAACGGCCAGCGCACGCCGATAGACACAGCCAGACCGACAAGGACTAAAAGGCTCGGCCCCAACATCAGGAAGATGGAATCTGACACCGCATCAGCGCCCCACATGCCGCGTGTGATCTTGCGCACCGTGGAGCCGGCGAAGGTATTGGCGAACCAGTCGGACGAGAACGACTGAACCCTTTCAAAGCTCGCGTTGACGAGCTCCTCCATGTTGCGGGCGGAGAAACTGTTCATCGCCAGAATGCCCCGGTTGCGCAGTGTGTACATGCCGAGATAAAGGCCCGACAGCAGCGCCCACGCGCGCCATGCCGCATCCGCCCTGTGGAGGGGCTCGGACACCGCCTCCACCAGGGCGCCGGCGGCCCAAGGGATGCCAAGGTCGCATAGCGTCCCGCCCAGCATCAGCGCCACGATCGCCGAAAGCCGCCAGGGGCGGCGCATCCAACCTTGGGCGATGAAGCCGAATACGGCGCCATTGGTTAAGGCCTTGCGGTCGCCTTCGCGGTTTTGCTCGTCAAGCTGAATGTCGCTCATGACCGGAGGATACCGGACGTCGGGGATCGGTGCGAGCGCCGCGACTTCAAAAAACGTTAACTGTGTCTAAACTATGTACATACCGGATTTCTTAATATTCAGCGCCCAGATTTTCTTCCAGCCCACGGCGCTTGCTTAAAACGTCAAGTACCTCTGGATAAATCAGCGACCTGGGCGAGCAAATATAGGATCGGTGGCGACATCTAACATACAGGGGCGGAGATATGGCCAAGGTGCTCAAACGATCAGCTTCAACGGGCCGGGCGATCCTGGCTGCAGCCAGCTTGGCGGGGGTAGGTTTAGCGGCGCCGAGCGTTTTCGCCCAGCCCGTCCCGGCGCAAACTGCAGCCGCCCAAGGCTCAGGAGCACAGCCGCAACCGCCGACCTTGACCCGGGCTGAGGTTCGGCCATCTCCGATCCACGCCATTCCCGATGACCCCGCCGACGCCCCGGACGGCGCCTCGGCGCTCGCCGACGCCGTCGCCCCAAGAGCGAGTACGCTGAACGCCCAGATGGCGGCGCTGCGACGCGGCGCAGCCGACGCACAGGCCTTGCGCGCGCCCGACCCATCCGTCGCCCAGGCGGCGCCGGCGCCGACAGTCGCCATCGCGCACAAGGTGATGGACGCCGCCGCCGCCTTCGACGCTTACGTCCACGGGGCCGCCGCCATCGCCCCCGACGTCCACGAAGGCGCCGAGGTCGCCAAGGCCGTGCTGGCGGGCGCGGCCTATGAGCCGCAGCAGTTCCAGGAAGGCGCGATCGCCTATGCCGCGCTGGCGGCCTTGCAGGACGCCCGCTTCGTCCAGGGGGTGAGCGACCTGGGTCAGGACCCTGTGGTGCGCCGCGAGCTCGTCCGCCGCCTGCTTGATAAGCCTGAGACCGCCCTGCAACTACCCGCCGCACGCGAGGCCGGCGCCCTGGTGGTCAGCGTGATCGGCCGGCTCGGCGATACCGTGCTCGCGTCGGGCGCCGCGCTGAAGCAGGCGTCCTACACGGTTCAGCAACAGGCATGGTCGAAGGCGCCGATCGAGGGGGGTGAGGCCCTGCTGACGAGGGTGAAGACCCAGTCGGCCACAAAGATCGTGCTTGCATCAGCCGATGCCCCCGCCCTGGTCACCAATGTGGTCGCCGCCGGTAAGATCGGCGCGGCGCCTCAAGCCAGGACAACGGCGCCGACGGCCACGGTCGCTCGCGGGCTCACGCTCGCCGCCCTGGCGGTGCTGGGGTCTGCCGGCGAAGACTCCGCTGACCAACTGACGCCGGTCCTTAACGAGGCGACCAACGCGCAATGTCTGAAGATGGCCAAGCTGAACCTCAATCAATGCCTGGCCGTGGCCGGACCACACTATGAAGGCCTGTTCTGCCTCGGCCGCCATGGCCTGATGGACACCGGCCAGTGCGTGGTGGCCGCGGTGGGATGGACCACCGCCGCACCGGTCGCGCCGCCGTCGCGATCGATCCTGGTGCCGATCGCCTTGGCCTCGGTTGGCGGCCCCGAGCGCGATAGCGTGATGGACGGCCGCGCCGCCGTCATGCCGCCCGCGGCAAAGACAATAGCCGATGACGCAGCGGCGCCCGCGCCTGACCCTGTCGTCAGGCAGGTCTACGCCTTAGCCGCGCCGGCCCCGAGCGCTGTGCTGACCGCGCCGTCCCGCTGGCGTCCGAACGGCCCGCAGCCGGGCGACAGCTTCGTCGGCGGCCCTTACGGCGCCCCGACATTGAACGCCCCCTCAGCGGCCCTGGCCTATGAGGACGCCGACGCCGACGGCCCGCCGATCCCGCGCGCCTATAGCTATGATTACGGTCCGCCCACCCAGTAGGCGCCTGTGATGGACGCTATTTCGAGCCGCTTGCGTCCCGCTTTAAAACGCCGTATCGGGCCGACTAACCGCCAGCGTCTGGGACGCGGTAGGCGGGCGACCTTGCGGGCGTGGTGGAATTGGTAGACGCGCCGGACTCAAAATCCGGTTCCGAAAGGAGTGTCGGTTCGACCCCGACCGCCCGCACCACCTTATAAAACTCGGCCGACGGCTGATTGCGAAACAACAGACGCGGTCTCCGCTGACAAAAAAGGGGCCGCGCGATTGCGCGGCCCCTCTATGTAACCGTGATGACGAGGCTACGATCAGAACGGATAGTAGCGGAAGCTGACGTCCAGTTCGCTTTCGTTGGCGATCGGCGCGCCGTTGCTGCCGGCGAAGGCATGGCGTTCGGTGTAATCGTATTCCATACCGACCTGGGCGCGGCCGAACGAACCTTGGTAAATCTTCTTCCAGAAGCCGAGGTTGACCTGCTCCAGGAGCTCCGTCGCTGCAGAGCAGCTCCCGCCTTCAGTGAAGCAACCGGCCAGGCTGGTGGCGTGATTATAGCCGTAACCATAGACGGTCGATCCGACCTGGTAAGACGTGCGATTCTCGTGCGCGGCGCCGGCGTAAGAATAGATATCCAAGGTCGGAGTCGGGTGAAGGACCACGCCGGCCATAAAGTCCGTCTCCTGGATCGGCTTGATCACGCCGGTCGAAAAGAAGGTGACGTCCGGAAGCTGGCTCGTTTCGTAGCGCCCGACGCCCTTGCCGGTCAGGAAGGAGACGTGGAAGTCCAGAAGGCCGGGAATGATCGGGCCCAAGGCGCCGCCGCCCACGCCGCCGGTGTAAACATTTTGCTCCACGCCCGCCGTCGTGGCGGCGGTAAAGGCGCGGCCTAAGCCAAAGCCTTCCACGTGGATCGTGCGGCCGTAAAGCGGCAGCTCATAGGCGACCTTGGCGATCACATCGGGGATATGATTGAGCGACTGGGTCGCCGTCGTCGGCTCGCTGACCGCGATGGCCGTGGACGTACAGGTCGTCTTAAGCGTCGTGACGGTCGCGCCCGTCGTGGTGCAGGTTTCGGTCGGCGTGATGCTGACGGCGCCGGTGCTGCCGGTCGCCGTCGATGACACCGAACTCGTCGCGCCGCCAAAATAACCCGAGCCGTTGTTGAGGGCGTAGAAGGTGCCCGCAGGCACGGTGCCGCTTTCAATCGTCTGAGGCTCTTCAAGCGAAACCGCGACCCACAGCGACTTGTTCAGGAAGTCCTTGGTGATCCGGAACTGGGGCTGACGCAGATAGACGTAGCCGGGCAGATAGGCGGAATCGATAACCATAGGCTGGACTTCGTTCCGGGGCGTGATGCCCTTGGAGTTCATCGTCGCGAGCGACCAGTTCTGGCCGGCCAAGAAGTGCCAGCCCGAGTCGCTGAAATCGGCCGTGCCGTACATTTCGCGAATACGCGGGTTGAACGAGTCGGACTGGTTCAGGTTGGCCGACTGAGCGGCGCCCTGAAAGTCGAGTTCGCCGTAATACGACAGCTTGATGCTCGGGGAGACGTTGCCTTCGACGAGACCCGTGATCCGGCTCTGGCGGCCGGTGAAGTTCAACTGATCTTCATGGCCGGCGGCGGTGCTGGCGAAGGGAATGCTGTTCCAGCTCGTCGACAGATCGTTGGCGGTGTTGCGCGAGCGGTAGATGCTGTCGGCTTCTGCGAAGCCGCCGAGCGTGATCTTCACGCCCTTATAATAGATCGCATCCGTCTTCGGCTTATCGGCGGCGACGGCGGTGGCGACCTGGGTCGGGATGCTCGCCAGAACCGCGGCGGTGGCGTCGGCGTTTTGCGCCTGAGCGGTTTGAAGCTCCTGGGCGACGCTGGCGGCCTGGGCCTGAGCCGCTTGAGCCGCGGCCTGGGTCTGCATCTGCGCCGATTGCTGAGCGTCCAGGCGGGCCTGAAGGGCGGCGACCTCTTCGCGCAGCACCTTGATCTCGCCGCCTTCAGTCGCTTTCACCGCGTGATGAACGACCTTCTTATGCTTGGTCGCAGCGTCCGCCGCGGACGTCATCGCCAGCGCCGCAACAGCGCCAAGCGCTGCGCCGCCAAGAAGGACGGTTTTTGTCTTGATCATCGAGTCATTCCCCAAAGCCCATGTAGCTCGTCGTGGCCACTTATCTAAACCATATGATGATTTTGTTACGGCGTCTTCTTCTGCATCGACTGTTAGGGTAAATCGGAAGGGTGCGACAATTTTGCCACCCCCCGGGGCGCCATTTTCGCACGCGGGGCCGGGCTGCGCACGCCTCCCCGGCCTTTGTGCTGACCAATGAGCGAATATCGCCGTCACGCGTTTCGAGGCGTCGTGGGACAGATTGATCCGGGAGGCTGCTATGACGTTCGCCAAGGGACCCCTCATGCCAGCTCCCCCTTTCGGTCCAAGATGTCTGGTCGCGGCGACCTTCGTAATCTTGGCGGCCCAACCGTTCGCCGCAAAAGCTCAGCCTGCCGCGTCGACTCGCGTCGTCGAAGCGCCGCCGATCGCTCTCAGCCGCCAGCGCGCCTATTGCGATGATCAGCTTCGTCGCTTGAAACAGGCCTCGGGTCTTTCCGATGGGCAGTCGGACCCGGCTTTTATGAAGACATGTCTGGCCGACGTGAATCCCGTGGCCGTTCTGCCTGGACCGGCGAGCGTGATGAACGCCCCGGCCGGCTCGACTGGGGTCTGCAACGACGGGTCCTATTCGACGGCTGTTCGCAAGGACCGGCCGTGCATGGCGCACGGCGGCCTGGCGCGGTGGTATGGCGGCTGACGGTCTATTCTGCGGCCGTCCGCTCGGCAGTCGCCGCCTGAGCCTGAGGCGAGGCGGGCTCGACCATATAGTCCCGGGTGATCGGCAGGGCGTCCACGCGTTTGGCGAGCTGGATCTGGAAGTTCATGAAGCCGAAATAGCGGAAGGCGATCTCGCTGGAGGCGAGATAGAACTCCCACATCCGGCAGAAACGTTCGTCGTAAAGGTCGCTGATTTCGCCGCGTTGACCTTCGAAGCGACGCCGCCACGCCCGTAGCGTCTCGGCGTAGTGCAGACGCAAAATCTCTATATCGGTCACCCAAAGGCCTGCCCGCTCGATCGCCGGCAGCACCTCGGACAGGGCCGGGATGTAGCCGCCCGGGAAGATGTATTTCTGGATGAAGGGCTGGGTGACGCCCGGCTCGTCCTTGCGGCCGATGGAATGGATCAAGGCGACGCCGTCGTCAGCCAAGAGCCGAGCGATCGTATCGAAATAGGCCTGATAATTGGGCCGTCCGACATGTTCGAACATGCCGACCGAGACGATCCGGTCGAACGGCCCCTCGACATCGCGATAATCGCACAGTTCAAAGCGCACGCGATCCGCCACACCTTGCGCCTGGGCGCGGTGGCGGGCGACGGCAATCTGTTCCTGGCTGAGGGTCACACCCAACACGCGGGCGCCCTGCGCCTGTTCCCCCAGCGTCAACCCAAGCCCACCCCAGCCGCAGCCGATGTCGAGCACATTGACGCCCGGGTGAAGCTGAAGCTTGGCCGCGATGTGGGCCTTTTTCGCGGTCTGGGCTTCTTCGAGCGTGGCGCTGGGCGCGGCGAAATAGGCGCAGGAGTACTGCATGTCCGTGTCCAAGAACCGGCGATAGAGGTCGTAGGACAGGTCATAATGGTGGGCGACGTTTCGCCGAGCCGCCCGCCGATCATTGATTTGGCTGATCCGCCGCTGGATCGCAAAGCGAAGCCGCTCGAAGTCGGACCGGGGGCGGTGGTTCGCCACCATGTTGCGCGCGATCACTTCAAGAAGAGCATAGATGTCGCCCTGCTCGACGATGAGATCGCCGTCCATGAAGCATTCACCGAACTTCATGTCAGGGTTAAGGATAATCCGACCGGCCGCGCCTGGTCGCAGGCGAACCGTCACCGGCGGACCCGACCCGTCTCCATAGACGGCCCGACGTCCTTTGGCATCGATTATGGCGAGGCAGCCCAGTCCTATCAGCCGCCGAAGATAAGCCTCAAACACTCATCGGCCCTCCCAAACGATCGGGCCCATAATGACCAAGGGCGAAAAAGGATGCCAGCCCAACTGCGACGGTTTAGCGCAGCTCCTGGGGCGATGATGCATGAAGCCGCGGGTTAGCCCAAACTTTGGGCGTCAGGCGCCGACGCCCACCCCGATTGGGCAGACGACGCCGGTTCCGCCGACGCCGCAGTAACCACCGGGGTTCTTGGCCAGATACTGCTGATGGTAGGCCTCGGCGAAGTAGAACGGCCCCGCCGCCTTAATTTCAGTGGTCGCAGGTCCAAACCCCTTGGCCCGCAGCGCCTGATCGTATCCGTCGCGCGAGCTCAGGGCTGTCTGAAGCTGCGCGTCGTCGTAGGTGTAAAGCGCCGACCGGTACTGCGTCCCCACATCGTTCCCCTGCCGCATCCCCTGGGTGGGATCATGGCCTTCCCAAAAGATCTTGAGCAGGTCCGGGTAGGGGATGACTTTCGGCTCGAAGGCGATCAGCACCACCTCGGTGTGGCCGGTGCGGCCGGAACAGACCTCCTCGTAGGTCGGATTGGGCGTGACGCCGCCAGCATAACCCACGGCCGTGACCCAGACGCCCGGCCGCGTCCAGAAAATCCGCTCCACGCCCCAGAAACAGCCCATCGCCACCTGGGTCAGCTCCACCCCTTCCGGATAGGGGCCTTTCAGGGCATGACCGTTCACGAAATGCGTCGCCGCCGTCGGGATCGCATCGGGGCGCCCCTTCAACGCCGTCTCCGGCGTCGGCAGATCCAATGACTTGCGGCCAAACAGCATGGCGGACTCCTATTCGGGTTGACCTTAAGACCTAGGACGGGGGGCGCCAATGCCGAGATGGAGAGCTGGGGGCGAACAGGCTTGCGGTAAAGGCCCCGCCGGGTATATCTCGCGCCCTTCCCGGCCTGGGCGACGGCGTAAACGCCGTCCGCCCGCCTCAAGGCCTCGATGATGGATGGTGGGGTGGCCGAGTGGTTGAAGGCGCACGCCTGGAACGCGTGTATACGGGAAACCGTA
>Ga0116226_10002533_pt1 | contig 15965 bp, 11 predicted proteins | sample S1TSphfallax_FD_89692 | JGI IMG/M metagenome (GOLD analysis project Ga0116226, IMG submission 89692) | Host-associated microbial communities from peat moss isolated from Minnesota, USA - S1T2_Fa - Sphagnum fallax MG | ecosystem: Host-associated > Plants > Peat moss > Unclassified | place: USA...
CTCGGCTGATCGGCGCTGTAGAGGCTGGCGGCGTTGGGCATCAAGACTGTCGATGCGCGCTGAACGGGGGGATTGACGATTCTCGCGTCCGTGCCGAGCCGTGTCGCCGGGCTGTCGCCGGCGTGCAGCAGCCGGGTGGATTCGCCCCAGGCGGCCAGGGGCGCGCCCGTCTTTGAGGTGATTTTCGCCATGCTCGCGGTCAGACGCCGGTGGCCACGGGCGCATCGGCCCTGGCGCCCCATTCGGTCCAGGATCCGTCATAGACCGCGACATCCCAACGCCCAAGCCGCGCCAGCCCTAAGGCCAGGATGCAGGCCGTGACGCCGGAGCCGCAACTGGTGGTCACCGGCCTTTGTCCGTCCACGCCGACGCCATCGAAGAGGGCTTTCAGCGCCTCGGTCGATTTCAGGCGTCCGTCGGCGGTGATGAGGGTGCTAGACGGCAGGTTCAACGCGCCCGGCATGTGGCCGCGGGCCAATCCGGCGCGGGGTTCTGCGACCTCGCCGCTAAATCTAGGGCTCGGACGTGCGTCCAGAACGAGCGCTGTGGCCGCGCCTGCGTCGATCGTACGTCGCATGGCGTCGAAGTCGCGCACCAGCTCCGGTCTTGGGTTTGGGGTGAAGCGCTTGGGTCGCGCAAAGGCGTCCCCGCTGGCGATCGGCCTCCCCTCCGCCCGCCACTTGGCGAGGCCGCCGTCCAGAACCACCACCTTGTCGTGGCCCATGGCGCGCAAGGTCCACCACAGCCGGGCTGAGGCGATCAGTCCGCCGACGTCATAGGCGACCACCGTGGTCTCGTCGCCGACGCCCAAGGCGCCCACGGCCTCGGCGAACACTTCAGGCTCCGGCAGCATGTGGGGTAGGCTGGAGCTTTGGTCCGCTACGCCATCGATATCGAAGAAGACGGCGCCGGCGATGTGGGCGTCACGAAACTCCGCGGCCGGGTCCCTGTTCGCGGCAGGCATATGCCAGCTGGCGTCGAGCACAGCGATGTCGTCGGCGCCCAGGCGTTCCGCCAGCCACTCTGTAGAGACGAGGGGATCGATCGGGCTCATGGCGTTACATCCAGGGCGGCGTCGGCAGACCGCGCTCGCGCAGAAAGGCCGGATTGAACAGTTTGCTTTGATAGCGCGAACCGTGGTCGCACAAAATGGTCACCACGGTAGCCCCAGGGCCCAGCTCACGCCCCAGGCGTATCGCGCCGGCGACATTGATGCCCGACGATCCGCCCAGGCAGAGTCCTTCGTGCTGCACCAGGCCGAAGACCTGAGCCACGGCCTCGGCGTCGGCGATCTGATAGGCCTGATCGATCTTCAAGCCCTCCAGATTGGCGGTGATGCGGCCCTGGCCGATGCCCTCGGTGATCGAGCCGCCCTCCGCCTTCAGCTCACCGGCGGTGTAGTAGTTGAAGAGCGCTGAGCCCAGCGGGTCGGCCAGGCCGATCGCCACGTCCGGCTTCTTCTCCCGCAGCGCTTGCGCCACTCCGGCCAAGGTGCCCCCGGAGCCGACCGCGCAGATAAAGCCATCGACCTTGCCCCCGGTCTGGTCCCAGATCTCGGGACCCGTGGTCAGGTAGTGCGCCTCCCGGTTCGCCAGGTTATCGAACTGATTGGCCCAGACGGCGCCGTTCGGCTCGGCAGTCGCGCGCTCCTCGGCAATTTTGCCTGAGATGCGCGCATAGTTCCCCGGGTTGGCGTAGGGCACGGCGTCGACCTCGATCAGCTCGGCGCCCAGCAGCCGGATGAAATCCTTCTTCTCCTGGCTCTGGCTGCGCGGAAGGACGATCACGCTGCGATAGCCGAGCGCCGAGCCGACCATGGTCAGGCCGATGCCGGTGTTGCCGGCCGTGCCTTCCACGATCAGGCCGCCGGGCTTCAGCGCGCCGCGAGCTTCGGCGTCGCGGATGATTTGCAACGCGGCGCGATCCTTGACCGACTGGCCGGGGTTCATAAACTCGGCCTTGCCCCAAATTTCACAGCCCGCCGCCTCGCTGGCGCCGTTTAGACGGATCAGCGGGGTATTTCCGATCGCGTCGATGATGCTGTTGGCCGCGCCGGGATGGGGATGGAACATGGTTTAGCGCCGGGCTCCGGGTCTGTAAGGGCTAGCTAACGCCCAGCTCTCCGCTTGGCTAGGCGGAAGGACGCTTCAGAAAACGTCGCATGCGCTTGCTTTGTCCGCATCGCCAAGCCAAGTGCGGCCAGTGTAAGGTTGGCGCAAAGCTGGAGTCGTTAAGTCCGTGATCCCCTCCAAGGCCGTGTCTCCCAATGGCGTGATCGAAGTCGCCGCGCCCAAGGGCCGTGGCGTCCGGATCGGCAACGCCTTGCGCCTGTCGATCATCGCGGGCCCTTGCCAAATGGAAAGCCGCGCCCACGCCCTGGAGACGGCGAGCGCCCTCAGGGAGATCGCCGACCGGCTGGGCATAGGGCTGATCTACAAGACCTCCTATGACAAGGCCAACCGAACCTCCGCGACGGCGGCGCGGGGCTTGGGCCTGGCGCGCGCTCTTGAGGTGTTCGCCGAGATCCGCGAGCAAATCGGCCTGCCGACCCTCACCGACGTGCATGAGATCAGCCATTGCGCCGCCGTGGCCGAGGCCATCGACGTGCTGCAGATTCCAGCCTTTCTCTGCCGCCAGACCGACCTCCTGATCGCGGCGGCGCAAACGGGCCGGGCGATCAACGTGAAGAAGGGCCAGTTCCTCGCGCCGTGGGACATGAAAAATGTGATCGCCAAGATCAATGGCGCCGGCAATCCCAACGCCATGGCCTGCGAGCGGGGCGTTTCATTCGGCTACAACACCTTGGTGTCGGATATGCGGTCCCTGCCGATCCTGGGTCAGATCGGCTGTCCCGTGGTGTTCGACGCCACCCATTCGGTGCAGCAGCCGGGCGGGCAGGGGACAAGTTCAGGCGGTCAACGCGAGTTCGTGCCGGTGCTGGCGCGCGCCGCGGTCGCGGTCGGCGTCGCTTGCGTCTTTATGGAAACCCACCCCGACCCCGATCACGCCCCCTCGGACGGACCCAATATGGTGCCGCTCCGGGAGTTTGAGGCCCTGGTGGCGCAGTTGTTGGAGTACGACGCCCTGACCAAGCGGTCGGCCGCCAAGAGCCGGGGCGAACCAGCTCCGGCGCTCCCGTCGCCTGCGTTGACGAGCTGAGCCTGATCGCGCCCGTGACCGCCGCCGTAGACCTTTCCCAGCTTCAGCGGCTGCTCGATCAGGGCGCGGGCGCGCGCCTGTTGTGCATCGGCGACCTGATGATCGATCGCTATGTCCATGGCGAGGTGGCGCGCATTTCGCCCGAGGCGCCGATCCCGGTGCTGAGCCGCAAGCTCCAGACGGCCATGCTGGGCGCCGCCGGTAATGTGGCGCGCAACGTCAGCGCGCTTGGCGCTGAGGCTGTGTTGATCGGCGTGGTCGGCGACGATGAAGAGGCGCATTCGGCCGCCGCCCTGATCGCCGAGGCGACGGGCGTCGATGGGCGGCTCGTGACGGCGCCTGGGCGGCGCACCACGGTCAAAACCCGGTTTGTCTGCGGCGGCCAACAGCTGCTGCGGGTGGATTGGGAGGACGATGCGCCGGTGTCCGCCGAGGTCGAGGCCGATCTGGCCTCGGCGCTCGGCGCGGCGTCGGCCTTGCGCGCTATTCTGATCTCTGACTACGCTAAGGGAGTCTTCACGCCGGCGGTGATCGGCGCCTGTCTGGCCGCGGCGGCGGGTCTGGCTTGTCCCGTGATCGTCGATCCCAAGGGCGGCTTCGCCAAATATGGTCCCGTCGATCTGATCAAGCCGAACGCCAAGGAGCTATCCGCGGCGACAGGCCTGCCGACCCAGACCGATGACGAGGTCGCCGCGGCGCTGACCCAGGCGCTGGCCGGCTGTACGGCCAAGGCGCTCCTCGTCACCCGCGCCGGCCAGGGCATGTCGCTGATGGAGCGAGGGGGCGAGGTGCGCCACTTCCGCGCCCGCGCCCGCTCAGTCTTCGACGTTTCAGGGGCCGGCGACACCTGTCTGGCGGCGCTTGGCCTGGCCTATGCTTCGGCCGCGCCCTTAGAGCAGGCGGTCGAGCTCGCCATCCTAGCTTCAGGCGTCGTGGTGGGCAGGGCGGGCGCGGCGACCGTCACGCCGTCGGAGCTGGTGGAGGCGGAACTGGCTGGCCGCATGGCGCCCGCCGAGGCCAAGGTCGCCATGGCTGGCCCCGCAGCGGAGATGGTCGCCCGTTGGCGCGCCGCGGGACTGAAAATCGGTTTCACAAATGGCTGTTTCGACATCCTGCACCGGGGCCACGTGGCCTACCTCAATCAAGCGAGGGCTTGGTGCGACCGGCTGGTCGTGGGCCTCAACAGCGACGCCTCTGTCCAGGGGCTGAAGGGCGCCGGACGCCCGGTCAACCCGCTTGAGTCGCGTGCGCTCGTTCTGGCCGGTCTGAGTTGCGTCGATCTAGTGACCCCCTTCGACACTGCGACACCGATCGAGTTGATCAAGGCGCTACGCCCTGATGTACTGGTCAAGGGCGCCGACTACAGCATCGAGCAGGTGGTGGGCTTCGACGTCGTTCAAGCCTACGGTGGCGAAGTCCGGTTGGCCGACATCGTAGACGGCTATTCCACCACCGCCGCCATCGCCCGGATGAGATCATGACCCGCCGCTTGATCATGGTGACCGGCGGCGCCGGTTTCATCGGCTCCAACATCGTCGCCAAGCTTTGCGACGACGTGGCCTGGGACGTCGCCGTCTGCGACCGCCTGCGCGACGCTGAACTGGCGAAGTGGCGCAACATCGCCAAACACCCCGTCGCTGATCTTGTGGCGCCGGAGGCCCTGGCCGACTGGTTGTCCGTCAACGCCGACAAGCTGGAGGCGGTGATCCACATGGGCGCGGTATCCTCCACGACCGAGCCTGATGTGGACAAGATCGTGCAGTCCAATTTCGTCCTGTCGCGGGATTTATGGCGGGTGTGCACGGAAAAGGGCGTGCGGCTGATCTATGCCTCCTCGGCCGCCACCTACGGCGACGGCGCTGAAGGTTTCCATGGGCTGGACGATCTCGACTCCCTTACAAAGCTTCGTCCCCTGAACGCCTATGGCTGGTCCAAGGCTCTGTTCGATCTTTACGCCGTGCGCAACGCAGAACGCAATCGTAAGCCGCTCCAATGGGTTGGGCTGAAGTTCTTCAATGTCTACGGCCCCAATGAATACCATAAGGGCGCGATGAAGTCGGTCGTGGCCCAGATCTGGCCCCAGGTTTTGGCCGGCGAAAACGTGCGCCTATTCAAATCCCATAACCCGGACTATGCCGATGGCGGCCAGCTTCGGGACTTCGTCTATGTCCGCGACGCCGCCGACGTCGTGGCCTGGCTGATCGCGAATCCCCAGGTCGAGGGCGTCTATAATCTGGGCTCTGGCCAGGCGCGAAGCTTCCTCGACCTGGCGAAGGCCACCTGTGCAGCGGCGGGTCGGCCCTGCGAGGTCGATTACCGCGACATGCCCGAGGCTTTGCGGGATCGCTATCAGTACTTCACTCAAGCGGACATGAGTCGTTTAAAAGCTGCAGGTTATGCTGATAATTTCACATCTTTGGAAGCGGGCGTGACCGACTACGTCGGACGTTATTTGTCCGCCGTTGATCGCTATCGGTAAAGCTTAAGGGGAGCCGAGATCCGTCTCGAGTCTCTTACGTCGCCCCATCAAGAGGGGCTTTGTGGAAGCCGGCCTTTGTCGTAAGCAGCCTCCCGATGGCGCGTCGAAAGAGACCAGTCTACATATGGGTGGCCGCAGGCGTGGCGCTGGCCTTGGTTGTATTGGCGGTGATCGTCTACGCTGCGCGCGAGGAAATCCTGCGCGCCGAGCTTGATCCTAAACAGCCGTTCCAGACCTATCGTCCGCCGCCGGCCCCGGACTACACCAACCGTAGCGCCTGGGCTCTGGCGCCGGCCCATCCGGCCCATCCGGTCCCTGCAGATCCGCCCGTTGATGTCTTCTTCGTGCATCCGACCACCTTCGATGGGGGGCGCGAATGGCTCGGGGCGATCGGCCAAGCCGATGCAGACCGGTTCCTCTTTCGCGTCGTCCTGCCCAACGACGCTGGCCCGTTCCAACGGGTCGGCCGCGTGTTCGCGCCGCGCTATCGCCAGGCCAGTCTATACGCCAGCAGTATGACGCTCCGCGATGATGCGCTCGATGCGCGTCGCTTCGCCTATCGAGACATTCACACGGCGTTCGAGACCTATCTGCGAAATGACAACCAGGGCCGCCCGATCATTCTGGCCGGGGTGGGCCAGGGCGCCAAGCTGATCTCCCACCTGCTGCAGGATATGGTCGATCCTGATCCTGCGCTCCGTAGTCGTATCGCCGCCGTCTACATGCTCGATACGGCCCTGCCCGCGGCGGACTACGGACCAGCCGCGCCGCTGCCCGCGTGCCGCCAGCGCGACCAGGCGCGCTGCGTCGTCGCCTGGTCGATGGTGTCGCAAGGCAAACAGCGGCTGATCCAGCGGATGTTGGCGCGCGCCATGGTGTGGACGCCCGATAACCGGCTGGCGCCCTTGAACGGCCGGCCCGTCCTGTGCGTCAATCCGCTGCTCGGGGCGCAAAGCGAAGCCGACGCGGCGCCCAAGCTCAACCGCGGTGCGGCCAACGCCACCGGCCTCGAGTGGGGCTTGCGACCTAGCTTCCTGCACAATCAGGTCGGCGCTCAATGCCGGGGCGGCCTCCTCTACGTGACCCCGCCCACATCGCCCTCGCTGCAGCCGTCAGGCTTCTGGGTTCGGCGTCGAAAGGCTCGACCTTTCAACCTGTTCTACGCAGATATTGAAGCGGATGCGCAGGTGCGTGTGGAGGCGTTATTGGGCCGCCGGCTCTACGGCCCCGCCGCTCCGCCGATCACCACGACGGTTGACGTCGCCGCCTCGCCGATACATCGCATTGATTAGGTCCATCTTATAAATTGGACTCAGGCGGCCAGGGCCACCTTCGCCAACTCCGACAACACCCGTTCCGCGACCGTCAGCCGGGCCTCCGGCGTGGGCCAGTCGCCCTTGATCACCACCTTCTGGTCCGGTCTGATCTTCCAATCGGCGGGTCGTTTCTGGATATGGGCGACCAGGCCCATCGGGTTGGGGAACTGATCCTCGCGGAAGCTGATGACGGCGCCCTTGGGGCCCACATCGACCTTAGCGACATTGGCTTGGCGACACAGGCCCTTGATGGCGACGACCTTCAAAAGCGCGCCGGCCTCCACTGGCAGAGGTCCAAACCGGTCGATCAGCTCGGCGGCGAGCGCTTCGCGGTCCTCCGGGCGCTCGGCCTCTGAGAGGCGGCGATAAAGCGCCAAGCGCACGTTCAGATCTGGCACATAGGCCTCCGGAATAAGGACGGCCGCGCCGGTGTTGATTTGGGGCGACCAGCCGCGGGCGTCGACGATCGCCTTTGCGCCGCTGCCGGATTTCAGGTCGGCGACCGCGTCCTCCAGCATCTGCTGATAGAGTTCTACGCCCACCTCGCGGATGTGGCCGGACTGTTCGTCGCCCAAAAGGTTGCCGCCGCCGCGGATGTCGAGATCATGGCTGGCGAGCTGGAAACCGGCGCCCAGGCTGTCCAGGGATTGCAAAACCTTCAGCCGCTTGTCGGCTGCTTCCGTAATCGGCTTCTCCGTCGGTGTGGTCAGGTAGGCGTAGGCGCGGGTCTTGGCCCTGCCGACCCGGCCGCGGATCTGGTAGAGCTGAGCCAGGCCGAACATGTCTGCGCGATGCACGATCAAGGTGTTGGCCGTCGGGATATCCAGGCCCGACTCCACAATGGTGGTGGCCAGGAGCACGTCGTAACTGCCGTCATAGAAGGCGCTCATCACCTCTTCGAGCTGGCTCATGGGCATCTGGCCATGCCCTGTGATGAACTTCACCTCCGGAACCTGCTCCCGCAGGAACTTTTCCAGGCCCGGCAGGTCCGATACCCGCGGACAGACGTAATAGGCTTGGCCGCCCCGGTACTTCTCCCGCAGCAGGGCTTCGCGGATCGCGACCGGGTCATTGGGTAGCACATAGGTCCGCACCGCCAGGCGATCGACCGGCGGGGTGGCGATGATCGACATTTCGCGGATGCCGGTCAGCGCCATCTGTAGGGTGCGTGGAATGGGCGTCGCGGTCAGGGTCAACATGTGCACCTCGGCGCGAAGCTCCTTCAGCCGCTCCTTATGCTTGACCCCGAAGTGCTGCTCCTCGTCCACGATCACGAGGCCCAGGTCCTTGAATCCGACCGACGCGGCGAGGATGGCGTGGGTGCCCACCACCACCTCGATCTCGCCGGACTTCAAGCCGTCCCGCGTCTCGGCGGCCTCCTTGGTCCCCACCATGCGCGACAGCTGGCGCACCTTGATCGGCCAGCCGGCGAAGCGGGTGCTGAAGGTCTTATAGTGCTGGCGGGCCAGCAGGGTGGTGGGGCAGACGATCGCCACCTGCTTGCCGGTCATGGCGACGACGAAGGCGGCTCGGAGCGCGACCTCGGTCTTGCCAAAGCCCACGTCGCCGCAGATCAGACGGTCCATCGGTCGGCCGGAGCCGAGATCGCCCAGAACATCGGCGATGGCGTTGAGCTGGTCGTCGGTCTCCTCATAGGGGAAGCGAGCGCAGAATTCGTCGAATAGGCCCTGAGGCGGATCGATCTCTTCGGTCTGGCCAGCCTGGCGGGCGGCGGCGATGGCGATCAGACCTTCGGCCATCTCGCGCAGCCGCGCCTTGGCGCGCGCCTTGCGGGACTGCCAGGCGGCGCCGCCCAGCTTGTCGAGCTGGACGCCATCGCTCTCGGAACCATAGCGGGTCAGGAGGTCGATATTTTCGACCGGCAGGTAAAGGCGCGTCTCACCGGCGTATTGGATGTCCAGGCAGTCGTGGGGCGCTTGCTGCACCTCCAGCGTCTTCAATCCTTCGTATCGGCCGATGCCGTGGTCGATATGGACCACCAGATCGCCAGGCGTCAGCGAGGTGGCCTCGGCCAGGAAGTTGGTGGCGCGCCGGCGCTTCCTGGGGCGGGCCAGGCGATCCCCTAATATGTCGGGCTCCGAGATCACCGCCAGATCGGCGGTTTCAAACCCGGTATCGACCGGCAAGACGACGCGCTGAGGCGGCTTGCCCTTGGCGCCGGCGACGCCATAGCTCTTCACGTCGGCCCAATCCTTGGCGAAGCGCACGGACTTCAGTCCATGGTCGCCGAGCATCGCGCCCAGCCGCTCCGACGAGCCGTCGGACCACGAGGCGAACAGCACCCGTTTCCCCGCCTTGCCCAGAGTCTTGGCGTGATCGGCCACCGCCTCGAACAGGTTCACGCTGTCTTGCGCCCGCTCGGTCGTAAAGTTCCGACCTTGGCGGGCGCCCATATCGATCACCGTCGGCCCTGGCTCGCGTAGGAAGGGGCTGAACTGGCGGACAGGGCGGTCGTCCAGGATCAGCTCCCACTCGTCGGCATCGAGATAGAGCTGGTCGGGCGCGATGGCGCGATAGGGCGCGCCGCCTGCGCTTGAGCTCGCATTGCGCGCCTTCATCTGCGCTTGGCGCGCTTCGTAAGCGTCCGTGACCATGGCCAACCGTTCGTCACGCGCATCCAGCGCCAGGTGATCCAGCAGGATCAGCGCGTCGTCGCCCAGATAGTCGAACAGGGTCTCCATATGGTCGTAGAGTAGCGGCAGCCAGTGCTCCATGCCGGCGCGGCGACCGCCCTCGCTGATCGCGGCATAGAGGGGATCGTCGCCGACTCCCCCGAACATGTTGACGTAGCGGGTGCGGAACCGAGAAATCGAGGCCGGATCGATCAGGGCTTCGGACACGGGCAGCAGGTCGATGGACTGTAGCTGGCGGGTCGAGCGTTGGGTCTCCGGATCAAAGGCGCGGATCGATTCCAGTGTGTCGCCGAACAGATCGAGGCGAACGGGCTCCTCGGCGCCTGGCGCGAACACGTCGATGACCCCGCCGCGCACCGCGAACTCGCCCCGTTCGGAGACCGTGGAGGCGCGGACGTAGCCATTGACAGCGAAATAGCGCTCAAGCTCGGCGGTGTTCACGTCCCGCCCGGTGCGCGCCAGATAGCCGGCCTTGGCGAGCGCGCTCCGCGGCGGCGTGCGTTGGACGAGCGCCGGCAGGGTCGCCACGACCACCAGCGGCGCGGGCTCGGCCGATGCGCGCTGGGCGAGCGCATAGAGGGCGGCCGTCCGAGCCGCAGCCACAGCCGGCGAGGGACTGATTCGGTCGTAGGGCAGACAGTCCCAGGACGGAAAACGCAGCACCGGGAGGTCGGGATCGAAGAAGGCGAGGGCGCCCGATATGGCGTCCGCGCGTGCGCCGTCCCGGGCGGCGAACAGGGTCACAGCCTTGTGGGCCCGGGCCAGATCAGCGGTCGCCAGGGCGTCGAACCCTTCCGGCGCGCCGACCAGATCAAGCCGGCCGCGGGCCTTGGCGATACGGGACAAATCCAAACCTAAACTCCGATTAATTGCGAGCGACCTCCCCCAAATCCGCTCACCCCCGCTTTCGCGGGGATGAGCGGATAGAAATATAGGCGTTAAGCCTCTTGCCGCGCCTTGAAGGCGGAAAAGCGGAAGGCGGAGAGTTCCGCCATCAGCGCCGTATCGTACTGCGGCGGAATAGGCTTTAGGCCTACGATCCAGCCATAGAGATCCTGATCGGGCTGATCCAGGAGGCGTTCGAATTCATCCAGCATCTCTGGCGACATGTCGGCGACCTTTTGCTGGGCGAAGGGCCCGAGGATCAGGTCGGCTTCGACGAAGCCGCGGTGGCTGGCGCGAAATTTCAGCTTCTTGAGTCGGTTCTGACGGAGATCAGAGTCCACGGACGCTGTCCTTCTGCGATCTTGGGCGGCGGTGGGCCGATATAGGCCTCAAGCGCCCGTTGCGCCAGCGTCCAGGAGCCGGCTACTAAAGGTCTTAAGGCCGTGCTTGGTCGAAGAGCTCCAGTCCTCCCCTTTCCACCATGCGCCCGCCGATTCTCTTCCCCCTGTTCACCGACGTTGCGGCGTTGAAGGGCGTCGGCCCCAAGATTGCGCCGCTGGTCGCCAAGCTTGCTGGCGAGCGGGTCCGCGACCTGCTGTTCCTGGCGCCTCAGGCTCTGGTGGACCGACCGGTGCGCAAGGTGATCGACGGGGTGGAGGGCGAGACCCAGACCTTCCTCGTGCGGATCGACGCCCATCTGCCGGCCCACCGGCCGCCTGCGCCCTATCGCATTCGCGTAGCTGACGAGACCGGTTTCATGTTCTTGAGTTGGTTCAAGGGCGGCGGCGCCCATCTGGCCCAGACCCATCCGGTGGGTCAGTTCCGGGCCGTCAGCGGCAAGGCTGACCGGTTTGGGGTCGAACTCCAGATCGCCCACCCCGACTATATCGTCGCCGCCGACCGCCTCGATCAGATTCCAACCCGAGAGGCCGTCTATCCGGCAACCGCCGGCCTGCCGTCTCGCACCGTTCGACGGCTGGCGTTGAGCGCGCTTGAGCGGGCGCCCGATCTGACCGAATGGCTTGATCCTCACCTCCTGGCCCGGGAGAGGTGGCCAGGGTGGCGACCTGCTCTGGAGCGGCTGCATGCGCCCCAGTCCGACGCTGACCTTTCGCTGACCAGCCCCCACCGTCAACGGCTCGCCTATGACGAACTCTTGGCCCATCAGCTCGCTATGGCCCAACGCAAGGCCGCCATCCAGGCTGAGCCCGCCCCGGCGATCCCGGCCAGCGACCTGTCTCGGCGCATTATCGCCGGTTTGCCCTACCGGTTGACTGGCGCCCAGATCAGGACCCTGGCCGATATCGGTGGCGATTTGGCCTCGGGGCGGCGGATGAGCCGCCTCGTTCAGGGCGATGTCGGCGCCGGCAAGACGGTGGTCGCCATGCTGGCGATGGCCGATGTCGTGGCGGCGGGCCATCAGGCGGTGGTGATGGCCCCGACCGAAATCCTGGCGCGGCAGCATTTTGAAACGCTGCGCGGGCCTCTGGCCGCGGTGGGCGTGCGCGCCATCCTGCTGACGGGTCGTGACAAGGGGCTTGAGCGGCGGGAGAAGCTGGCGGCGGCGGCGGCGGACCCTGTGGTCGATGAAGCCCGCGTTGTGGTTGGCACCCACGCCCTGTTTCAGGACGAGGTCGCGTTCCGCGATCTGGCCCTGGCGGTGATCGATGAGCAACATCGGTTCGGCGTGTCGGAGCGTCGGCGGCTCCAGGCCAAGGGGGCGGCGGTGCATCTTCTGGCGCTCTCGGCCACGCCCATTCCCAGAACCTTGGAACTGACGCTTTACGGCGACCTCGACGTGTCGCGGCTGGACGAGAAGCCGCCCGGCCGCAAGCCCGTGGCCACCACTGCGGCGCCGACTGCGCGGCTGGATCAGGTGATTGCGCGCCTGGCCCAGGCGCTGGCGGGCGGCGCCCAGGCGTTTTGGATCTGCCCCTTGGTCTCCGACTCCGAACTGGTGGCCGCGACCGCGGCCGAGAGCCGCGCCGAGGCGCTGCGCGAGGCGCTGGGGCCAAACATGGGCGCGCGGGTGGGCCTTGTGCATGGGCGGATGCCCGCAGCCGAGAAAGATAGTGTTATGGCGGCTTTCGCCGCGGGCGACGTCGGTGTGCTGGTGGCGACGACGGTCGTCGAGGTGGGCGTGAACGTACCCAACGCCACCATCATGGTGATCGAACACGCCGAGCGCTTCGGCCTGGCCCAACTGCACCAACTTCGCGGACGGGTCGGGCGCGGCGCCGCCCAAAGCGCCTGCCTCCTCCTCTACGACCCGCCCCTATCAAAGGCCGGGCAAGCTCGACTGGAGATTCTGCGCGATACTGAAGACGGCTTCCTGATCGCCGAGAAGGATCTTGAGTTGCGCGGCGGCGGCGATCTAATGGGCCTGAAACAGAGCGGTTTCCCGGACTATCGCCTCGCCGATCCTGAGGCCCACCGCGGTTTGATCCCCATGGCCGCCGACGACGCCAGATTGATTCTGGCTCGCGATCCTGACCTGACCAGCCCCCGGGGACAGTCGATCAGAGTGTTGCAGGCGCTATTCGACTGGAAGGCGGACTCGGGCTGGTCGTCGGCGGGCTAAGGCCTTGAACGCGCCCGCTCAACTCGCCTTGCGACCCAGCGATTTCATCGCCGCGCGCTCCAGCGCCCGCGCGGCCCCGTCCTCATAGCGAACTTCCGCGGCGCCAATGTCGAAGGCGACGGTAAAGGGCGCCTGTCCCTGGGCGGCCTGGAAGGCGGTGCAGGCGATGACGGCCGAAATCCGCTCGGCGGCGGCGAAGGCGGCGGCTTCGCTGGCGCCGGGCAGGGCCAGGGCATAGACGTCTGGGGCGATCAAGGCTGCGGTATCTTCCGCCCGCACCAGGCGCCCGACCATGGAGCCGATTTGGGGCAGGGCGCGATCCAGCCAGCCCCCGGCCCGCGCGCTGTTGAGGTCCGGCCGATTGGCGATGCGCAGCACCGCGACCGCGAGGGGACGCCGTCCGCCATGGCTGTTATCGCTGAGCCGCGCCAGGTGGGCGGCGAACAGCTCCCGTGTGAAGAGGCCGGTTGACGCATCCATCAGGCCTGACCCCCGCGCTCGCTCCAGGGCCCGACGCACCGCCTGTTCCCGGCGGTAGGCCTTGGCCAGGTCGATGACGCGGAGCGCCGTCTCGCTTTCCGGTGTGTCTGCGGCGGCCACATCTGAAAGGCCCCGCCGGTAAGCTTCGCTGAGATCGGCCTGACGGCTGGAGCGAAGATAGAGGAGGGTTGGCAGATGATAGAGGCGCGTGTTGCGGCGCATACCCGCGGCTATAGACAGCGCTTCGGTCTGGGTTTCCCCGCCCCAAAGCACGACGGCGTCGAACGCGCGATCATGGAGATAATCGAAAGCCGTATAGGCGGTGAACGCGGCCGTGACCTCCGCCGCATTCGCCTTCAGAGCGTGGGAAAGGCCTAAGAATTTGGGCGCCGGCTCGCCTATGGTTAGGACGCGCAAGGGACCGGCCTCGGGCTCAACATGAGGCAGACGGCGGCCATGCTCAGCGAAGGTCTGGCTGCGCAGCACGAACTCTTCTTCCGCCACAGCCGTGCGCACGAGCTGCTCCAGCCTGTGGGCGGCCTGGATGGGGTCCAGCGGTGCGGCCAACGTGAGGTCATAGGCCCCTTCGTCGGCGACCTCGCTGCGTGGGGGTGCGCCCAAGGCCAGCGTGGGAAGGCGAAGCGGCGCCCGCGCCGCCTTCAGACGCAACGCGGCCTCGCGATCTTGGCCCGCGTCCTTGGTCATCACGATGATCACCGCTTCAAGCGGGAAATCCGCCAGCGCCAGCAGCGCCGCGTTTAGGCCGCGCGCCGTGACGCTGGGCCAGCCCAGACGATCGAGACCCCGGGCGAGGGGCTCCGCCAAGACGTCATCCATGGCCAGAATAAGAACTCGGGCCGTCAATCCCACCCGCGCCGCCCCTTCGAAGTAGAATCTATCCCTTAAGGTATAGCGATAAAAACCTTACTGAAAGAACCTCCATCGCGTCGGTTTCGCACCATGATGCGAAGTCCGCCGGAGACCTCGCTGATGACCGGCGGCGGGTAGCCTTCGCTTGCAAGGAAGTGGGGCACATCAATGCGCGCCAGAGGATCGTCCGCTAAAAGTATAATGCTGGCGTCAGGAGGAGACGCCTCAAGCGCGCGGCGTAGCCGCAGGGTCGGCGTGGGACAACGATGGCCACGCGCGTCGACCATGACAGCCGCCGCCAGGGTCGGCTCGTCTTCGGCGCTTTCCTTGGGCCGGACCGGACGCTGCGACATGTTTCAGTTTTACGCGCCGCAGGGTTCAAAAGGCAATCGGGCATAGGCCGGCGTCCGCCTTGACGCAAGGCGACGATGTTGTATTGTAGTAGTTAATGCATACAATAGATCGCTCATTGATTCGTCACCTCGCACTCCGTTCCACCGGCGTGCCGATCTATGTCCAGCTCCGCGATCAGCTTCTCCACGCCATCGGGGCCGGCGTGGTGGGGCCGGGGGATCAGATGCCGACCATGCGCGAAGTGGCGGTGGCGCTGAAGGTGGATTTGAACACGGTGCGCCGGGCCTATGACGAGCTGGAGCGCCGTGGCGTCATCACCCTGAAGCGCGGACGAGGCAGCTTCGTCGCCGCGCCGCCGCGGTTGGATCTGGCCGCTCAAGACCGTCGCACCGACGATCTAGCCAAACGGACTCTGGCCTTGGCGGCGGCGGAAGGCGTGCAGGCTGAGGCGCTCGGCCTACGCATCCTGGCCTTGGCGTCCGACCCAGTTTCCCCAACGGCTTCAACTACAGCTTCGACGTCACTACAGGAGGGCTTGTCATGAACGACTACGTCACGGGCAATCGCGTCAACGCACCAGCAATGGCGCTGGCGATCCTGAGTTTTCTTTTAGCCGCGCTCACCGCCTGGCTTTCCGCCAGCGATGGTTTGGCGGCGGGCTATGGGCTCACGGTCGTCTTCGTCCTGATCGGGATCGTGCTGCCGCAGTCGTTGCTGATGGCCAATCAGTGGGAAAAGGCCATCGTGCTCCGGTTCGGCAAGCTTCAGGCCATTGAGGGACCGGGCCTCTTTCTGGTCGTGCCGATCGTGGATCGGGTCGCCGCCTGGATCGATCAGCGTATCCAGACCACCCAGTTCAACGCCGAGCAAGCCCTGAGCCGCGACACGGTGCCCGTCAATATCGACGCTGTCGTGTTCTGGCAGGTGCATGACCCCAAGCGGGCGGCGCTGGAGATCACCGACTATCGCTCCGCCATTGAGCGCGTGGCCCAGACCTCGCTTCGGGAAATGGTCGGGTCGTCGATGCTGTCGGTGCTGCTGTCGGACCGCAAGGACGGCGATGAGCGGCTGCGCGCCGAGATCGGCCGCAAGACCGGGGATTGGGGCATCTCCGTCAGCTCCGTAGAGATCCGCGATATCGGCGTGCCGCCCAATCTCCAGGACGCCATGAGCCGCCAGGCCCAGGC
>Ga0116226_10002534_pt1 | contig 15960 bp, 13 predicted proteins | sample S1TSphfallax_FD_89692 | JGI IMG/M metagenome (GOLD analysis project Ga0116226, IMG submission 89692) | Host-associated microbial communities from peat moss isolated from Minnesota, USA - S1T2_Fa - Sphagnum fallax MG | ecosystem: Host-associated > Plants > Peat moss > Unclassified | place: USA...
CGCGCGCCTCGGCCAGTCGCGGCTGAATGCTGGCGAAGAGGAGCCGGCGCGAGAAGACCGCGAGGACGGCAAGGCTGAGGAGCGAAAGCACGGCCATTTCCACGAGTTGCTCCCCCGAGACGCCAAACGGCGCGCCGAAGAAAATGCTCTTCGCCTGGGTGGCGAAGCCCTTGCTGAGGTGCAGGAACAGCGCGCCGAGACCGAGCGAAAAGGAGAGGACCATGCCGATGGCCATGTCGCTGCGCTGCAGCCGGTCGCCGGAGACGCCGATGGCGAGCGCGGCGGCGACGGTGGAAATCAATACGCCCTCGAGGGTGCCGAGGCCGAGCCAGGGCAGTGCGGCGGCGGCGGCCGCGCCCGTGAAGCCGACGTGCGAGAGCGCATGCGCGGCAAAGTTCACATTCCGCAGCACGACGAAGTAGCCGACGACCGCGCCGAGGATGGCCGCGAGCGTCCCGGCCATCAGCGCGTTCTGGACGAAATCGTAGTGAAGATAATCAATGATGGTGTCCATCGTGGCAGGCCAGTTCGGCGACATTTCCCTCGCGCGAGACGACGAAGACGCGCTCGCCGGCGTGCACGACCTCGATGGGGAAACCATAGAGGCGGCTGAGCGCCTCGGAGGTCACCACCTCGCTGACCTTGCCGAGGATCGCGCCGCCGCCGGCGATGTAGAAGACGCGGTCCATGACGTGCAGCAGCGGGTTCATGTCGTGCGCGACGAAAAGCACGGTGGCGTTGGTGCGCTTTTGCACGTCGGCGACGCATTCGATGAGGAGCGCCTGGTTGCGCGGGTCGAGGCTCGCCAGCGGCTCGTCGAGCACGAGGATTTTCGGCGCGCCGAGCAGCGCCTGCGCGAGCATGACGCGCTGGCGTTCGCCGCCGGAGAGCTGCGTGAAGGGCCGGTCGGCGTAGCCCGCGGCACCGGTGAGGGCGAGGACGCGCTCGACTTCCGCGCGCGTGGCGCGCGAGGTCCACGGCACGCCCCACTTTTCGCCCTGCGCGACGGCTTCGAGGATGGCGCGGGCGCTCAGCGCGGTGAGTTCCAGCCCGGCGTTGATCTGCGGCATGTAGCCGATTTGATGCGAGGCTTGGCCGGCTGCTTCGCCGAAAATGGTGATCGCGCCGGCGGCGGGACGCAGCGTGTGGACGATGGCGCGCACCAGCGTGGTCTTGCCCGCGCCGTTGGGACCGAAGATGCCGACGAATTCGCCGGCGGCGATCTCGGCGTTGACGTCGTGGAGAATTTCGTGGCCGCCGAGGGTGAGGCGCAGGTTGGAGATGGAGAGGGCGGACGGCATCTATGGGAAATTCGCAGGTGCTGCGGGAGTGGAAAGTTGGTCATCAGGGAAACTTCCGGCGTGGTGATCCAGCGCGTCCTCAGTGGCGTGGAGCTCGCTCATCATCCAATCGACGTAGGTTTTCTGGCTGGCGGGCTGCGTCTCGGTGACGCCGACGATGGGCACGTCCGCGGCGATGGCGAGTTTCTTCAGCCGCTCCGTCGTTGGGTCGGTGACCTGCTTGTTGTAGAACAAAATCTTCACGGTTTTCGGGTCGAGGCTTTTCTCGAAGGCCGCGGTTTGCGCGGCGCTCGGCTCGGTGTCGTTCATGATGTTGACCTGGAAGTCGTAGTTCAACATCTTGAAGCCGAGCGCGGACGACATGTAGCCGAAAACCGGCTCGGTCGCGGTTACCGTTGTGCCGCCGTATTGGGCTTTGAGGGAGGCAACTTCGCTGGTTATTGGCTCAAACGATTTTCTGAATAGTTCCGACCTAAATTCGTAGATCAACTGTTTCGATACGCCGTGAGCCTCCTCTTTGAGTTTCTCAAGCTCGATTGCTAATCTGTCCACCAGCGCTGGCATCGTCTGCGGATCATACCAGATGTGCGGGTTGTCACCGTCCTTCGCGCCAATGAGGTCTGCGACGCGGATGACGATGCGACCCTTCTTCCCCCCGACGCCGAGGAGCTTGTCCATCCAGCCGTCGTAGCCGAGGCCGTTGTAGATCACGATGTCGGCGTCGGCCACGGCCTTGGCGGTCGCAGCGTCGGAGGTGAACTCGTGCGGGTCCTGGTTCGGGTTGGTGAGTATGCTCGTCACCGTCGCGGTGTCGCCGGCGATTTCGTGCGCGACGCCGCCATAGAAATTCTCCGCCGCGACGATCCTGATCGTGTCGGCGCGCGCGCCGAGGCAGGGGAAAAGGGCGATAAGGCAAAGAAGCGCTCGCATGGGACAAGCTTTAGCGCAGCCGCAAGCGGCTTGCAATTTATTTATGCAAGCCGCTTGCAATAAGCGCGCGACCGCAAGCCGAGGGCTTGCCACCTAAGTAGCCGGTGGTTGAGCGAACGCCCTGCTTGGATGGCGTGAGCGACACCACCGGAAAGGTCAGAAAATGGATCGCACCCCAGAGGGGTGCCAGGAGCTCTGCGACCCCTTCGGGGTCGGATTTATTTTTTGGCTCAAACCGGTGGTATCGGCCACTTTCGTGGCCTCAACCACCGGCCACTTACGTTTGATCTCTACTGGGATCAAAAACTGCCGAGGTCGCTCCTCACCCGCATCGCACGCAAACTTGACGTCGCAAGCCCTTTTCTCTTCTTTAGAACGCGACGCATGCAAGCCTTCTACCAGTATCTCGTCATCGCCGTCGGCGGCGCGCTGGGCAGCATGCTGCGCTTTTGGGTGGGCAGCACCATCGATGGCGCGGTGAGCAAAGGCGGCCAGATTTTTCCCTGGGGCACGGTGGTGGTGAACATCACCGGCTGTTTCATCATCGGGCTGTTCGCCACGCTGACCGGCACGGAAGGCCGCTGGCTGGTGCCGTCGCTGGTGCGGCCTTTTGTGATGATCGGCATCCTCGGCGGCTACACGACGTTTTCTTCCTTCACCCTGCAGACGCTGAATCTCTGGAGCGACAACCAGCGTTGGGAGGCCTTGGGCAACATCCTTGTCTCGGTTGTGCTATGTTTGGCTGGAGTCTGGCTCGGTGCCGCGCTGGCCGACTGGATCAACAAGCCGAGGTAAACCCATGCAACTACCCAAGGAAGCCGTTCTGCTCCGCATTTTCATCGGCGAGAAGGACCGTTGGCAGCAAAAGCCGCTTTACGAGGCGATCGTGCTGAAGGCGCGGGAGATGCATCTCGGCGGCGCGACCGTGCTGCGCGGCCCGATGGGTTTTGGCCGGACGAGCTGCCTCCATACCGCGAAGATTCTCAATCTATCGACGGACCTGCCGCTGGTCATCGAGATGGTCGACAGCGACGCAAAGATTGCCGAGTTCCTGCCGGTCATCGACGAGATGATCACCGGCGGCCTCGTCACCATGGAGAAAGTGAAAGTGCTTCACTACCGCGGGGAACCAAAGGCCTGAGGATTTGACGCGAAGCCAGGCTTGGACGGGTTTGAGGCGGCCAGCCGGGGCGGCGCGCTTTTTGGTTTTGCGGGGAGATGGGGATACAGGGGTTGGGTTCATGATGGCAAAGATTGGGGGTCGGGTTTGAGAGCACGGACGAACTAGCGGTGACCTCCACCACCGCCGCCATGTCCGCCGCCACCGCCGCCGGCATGTCCTCCGCCGCCGCCAAACGCCGCGGAAGCGTGGGCCATTCCGCCGCCGCCACCGCCGCCTCGGCTGGCGCTGGCCACATGGGACTCTTGCGAAAAGCCGCGGGAAGCCACGGCGCTGGTGCCGCTGTCGAAGTGATGGGAGCTGCCGTCGTAGTGATGATAGTGCCCGTAATAACCGCCGCGATTGTAGCCATAAACCGCGACATCCCCGTAGACGCCATCGTAGTAGCCCGGTCCGCCGTAGGCATAGTAACCGGGGCCGTAACCGGGGCCGTAACCATCGGAACCGACATAGCCGCTGCAGCCGGCCAGGGCGAGCGGCAGGGCCAGAAGGGCCAGCACCGTCAGGTAAGGGGTTTTCATAAAGTTCAACGCTTTCTGGAGCGAACGCTCCGTACTACGAGGAGCTTGGCTTGTGCCCAGCGCGTAAAGGATGATCCCGCGGTGGTTATTTCGCCGGGGCGGAGCGTCCCAGCTTGCGTTTGATAACCGACAGCAGCTCAACCGATTCGGGCACTTTCAGGGCCAGGGTCAGGCCGAGATAAACGGCCCCGGCAATACTGATATTGACGAATAGTACAAGTGCGCCGAGCAGCGAGTGGGTCGTGCGGTTTGCAAGGAAAAGGGTGTCGAGTCCCAGCACAGTGCCTCCGCAGGCGAGCGTGGCCCCGCTGACGCGCAGGAAGTAGGAGATCCAGTCGCGGGTCGTGCCCAGATCGATCTTTTTCGAGATGGCGAAAACGAGCTGGAGAAAATTCAGCACGGCCACCAAGCCGGTGGTCATGGCCAGGCCGACGTGGCCCAGCTTGCAGTAATCAAAGAGGATGTAGCAGAGAACGAGGTTGACCGCGATGCCGATCAGGCTGACGCGCGCGGGGGTGAAGAGGATGACGTTCCAGACGAAATGGCGGAACGATTGCCAGGAGGTCGCACCGGGGATCGACTCGAAGCGCGGCGGTTGCATCGCGTAAAAGCACGGGACGAGAATCTTGATGCCGGAATAGCCGGCGAGGCCGACGGTGTAGGCCTGAAGCGCGTGCGCGGTTTGCTCGGTGCTGGTGGCCTTGAACGTGCCGTGCTCGTAAATGAGCTGGATGACCGGCGCGGCGATGGCGCACAGGCCGAACGACGCAGGCAGGGTGAGATAGAAACCGAAACGCAGCGCTTCCTCCACCGTCTTGCCGAAGGCTTTCAGGTCATCGAGCGCATGTTGCCGCGCGACGGCGGGCAGCGTGACCGTGGCGATGGCCACGCCGAAAATGCCGATGGGCAGTTGCACCAGCCGGAACGCATAGTAGAGCCACGACATCGCGCCGGGAATGTGCGAGGCGAACTGGCCGTTGACCGCGACGTTGACCTGCACGGCCGAGCCGGCGATGGCGCTCGGCACCATGAGGATCATCACCGTGCGCAGGCCGGGGTCGTGGATGAAGTCGCGCACCTTCACGATGCCGCGGAAGGTGAGGCCGACTTTCCAGAGTGAGGGAAGCTGGATGGCGAGTTGGGCCAGGCCACCGATCAGGACGCCGAAGCACCAGCCGAAGATGGCCGGTGCGCCGAAATGAATGTGATGCCAATCGCGCAGTCCGCCCGGCGGCAGGCTCCAGCCGATGGCCAGAAGCGCGCCGGCGATGATGGAAACGATGTTGAAAACAGTGCTGGCGCTGGCGGGAATGCCGAAGACGTGCCGCGCGTTGAGAATGCCCATGACGGCGGCGGCGAGCGAGACGAAGAGGATGAACGGGAAGAGCAACTGGGTCATCCGCACCGTCAGCTCGAACTTGCCGGGTTGCAGGGCAAACCCGCCGCTGATCACCTGCACGACCTCCGGCGCGAAAAGGGTGCCGAGCACGCAAATGATCCCCAGAATGAAGGTAAGCGCGGAGAAAACGAGGCGCGCCAGATGCCACGCCGCGGCATCGCCCTCCTTGGCCCACGTCTTGGTGAAGGTGGTGGTGAAGGCGGTGGAGAGCGCGCCCTCGGCGAAAAGATCGCGCAGCAAATTGGGAATACGGAACGCCGCGATAAAGGCATCGGCAAACATCGACGAGCCGAACATGAAGGCGAAGAGCTGCTCGCGCACCACGCCCATCAGCCGCGAGCCCATGACGGACAGGCCGACGATCACCGCGGACTTCTTCGAGCCGGATTTCTTCGGCGCGGCCGGCGGTGCGTCATGCTTCAGGAGGCCGAGGCGCGGGGCCGTGGCGCTCGGCGGCGTGGGCTTGACCGGCGGCTCGTCAATCTTGCCGAGTGGCGCGGGATTGGTCATCTCGGTCGCGGTCGGCTCACTCTCGGTCAGCGCCGGGATCGCCTCTTCCGGCGTCTCTGGCGCAGATTCGATTGGTTCGGGCGCAACCGATTTCGCCAGCTTGGTCATCGGAATTTTTTCCGCGACGGGAAGCGGAGGTTCGGGCGGCGGAGGTTCGACCGGAGGAATCTCCTTCCTGGGCTCGGGCGGACGCTGGACGTAGAACAACTGCGGTTCTTCGTCGTCCTGGCGGCGTTTATTTCGTTTGCGCGGCACGGTTCCGTTTCCTTAGCAGCGTATATTTAAGCCAGACTTCGCGCGCGTTACCGGCGGCGACATCCCATCCCACCGCTCCATCGAGAAAGCCGCGCTTGAGCACGTAGCCCTTGAGCAGGCGCGCCGCGGCATGCAGCGGCGCGCTGAGCGGACCGGCGCGGCGCTGCTCCTGGTGGGCGGTTTGCGCCCAGAGCTCGGCGTATTTGGCGCAGCGCGCGGCGCGGTCGGTGGCATTCTCATAGGTGAAGTGATGCAGATGCCCCGGCAGAGTGAGAAAGTCTCCGTCAAGTTCAAGCTTTTCATGCACGCGTCCACCGGTGAAGCGCGCCTTGTCGCGGCGGAAAAGGCGCACGAGGCGGTCGGGATACCAATCGCCGTGGCGGATCCATTTGTTGCGATAAAAGACCAGGCGCGAGAATTCGTAGCCGGCGGGCGCCTCGGGCAGATCCGAGCTTGGGCTCATTTTCACGCGCGTGATCGCGGCGGCGAGCTCGGGCGAAATCTCCTCGTCGGCGTCGATGCTCAAAATCCACGGGTGCGCCGCCTGCGCGAGTGCGAAATTCTTCTGGCCCACATAGCCAAGCCAGTCCTGGCGAATGACGCGTGCGCCAAATTTCCGCGCGATCTCCGCCGTCGCGTCCTTGCTGCCGGAATCGACCACCACGATTTCGTCGACCAGCGGCGCGACGCTGGCCAGACATCGAGGGAGATTGCGCTCCTCGTTGAGGACGATGAGGCACGCAGAAATTTTCATCGCACCCGCCTCGTCTCCGCGTTTTTTGGATAATGATTGTAATGATTCAAATGCTGAGATCGTTCAAAGTTGGTCTCCCCATCCTTCCCAATCATTACAATCATTATCTGAGTTTCCTTGCCGTTCATCTCAGCATGTTTTCGGCGGCGATGATGCCCGCGTCGGCGGAAACGCCCTGCATGCAGGAGAAGTCGATCGGGCATTCGCGCAGGAAGCACGGGCTGCACGGGACGTGATGGCGCAGGACGCGCATGCGCGCGCCCATCGGGCCGGTGAGCGCGGGCTCGGTCGAGCCGAAGACGCTCAGCGTTGGCACGCCCAGCGCCGAGGCGACGTGCATCGCGCCGCTGTCGTTGCAAACGACGAGGCGCGCGGTGACCAGCGCGGCCATGAATTCTTCCAGCGTGGTCTGCCCGACGCGGTTCTCGGCCTCGGGCACCTGGCTCATGAATTCCTCCGCGATGGGGATGTCGCCCGGTGCGCCGAGGAGCAAAATCTTCGCCTTGCGCGTGGTGATGAAGTGCCGCGCCACCGCGATGAAGTTTTCCACCGGCCAGCGCTTGGCCGGGCCGTACTCCGCGCCGGGGCAGAAGGCCAGCACCAGTCCGCGCGCGCCGGCGACGGTGGTGGGATCCTTGCGCAGCTTGGGCAGCGAGGAGTCCTCCAGCGCGCCGAGCGCGGTGATGAGGTCGAGATAATAAAAGCGCTGGTGCATCCGGGCGGGATTGCGCGGGGGCACGGGCACGGGGTGGGTCAGCAGCAGGCTGCGGCCGCTGCGCGCGTAGCCGATGCGCTGGGGAATGCCGGCCATCCAGGCCTCGGTGGCGGCGCGCAGGGAATTCGGCAGCAGCACGGCGGAGGCGAATTCACCCGCGCGGAGTTGCGCCGCGCAGGCCTTGAGGTTCTTCGGTTTTTCGAGGACGAGGACCTCGTCGACGAACGGGCATTTTTCCCACAGCGCGGCGAGTTTTTCCGGCGTGGCCACGGCCAGGATTTGATCCTCGATCAAATCCTTGAGGTTGCGCACCGCGGGCAGAGCCATGACGGCGTCGCCCAGCCAGTTGGGACTGCGCACCACCACCGGGGCTTGCACCGAAATCGCGATCTCCGTCACAGGTCTATCTCATAGCGTGCTTCCCCGCCGCGCGCACGAATTTTGGGTGGGTGGGCCCGCGCCGCGACCTTGGCGTGGAGGGCCGTTCCGGCGCGGGCGATTAACTCCGGTCGCAAGCCGCGGGCGGAGGCTTCGGTGTTGTTCGGAGGCGTGTCATGCACGGTGAAGCTTGTATCAGCCGAAGCGAGCAAAAGCCAGCGACAGGCCAAGCGTGTGGCTGGAAATAGGGAGCTGTTGCCGCATTGGGATACATTCGCCCTTGCTTGAAAGTGTAACACACTCTAAGTTGTTCATGTGACCGATGAACCGCGAGATGTAGAGAAGGAATTGGCCCTCGCCGAAGCCGAAATCGCGACCTTAAAAATGCGCCTCAAAAACGCCGAGCTGATGTATCTTTTTGCCGCCGGCAAGCAACTGGTCCCGAACCAAGCCGTGCCACAATACGTCGAGCGTAATTGACGGCAAATTAGCTCTCCCGCTTGCCGTTGCCCAGAAGCGGTTCTTCGCGGGGTGATTCCGTACTCGCCGGCGCGCAGCCTTCCAAAACGGAGAGGAGTTCTCCGATCCGAATGGGCTTGGTCATGTAGCCATCCATTCCCGCCTCAAGGCACCTTTCGCGATCACCTGACATCGCGGCTCCAGTCAGGGCAAAGAGGCGTGGCCGCTGGCTCTCGTTGCCCATCCAGTCGCGCCGGATGTGCCGCGCGGTTTCATAGCCGTCCATCTCCGGCATCTGGGCGTCGAGGAGGATGAGATCGTAAGCCTTCGTTTTCAAGGCTTGCAGGACTTCCACGCCATTCGAGACGGCATCGGTCTTGTAGCCGAGACGCTGGAGCATCTTGGAGGCGAGAATATTAATCTTATTGTCGTCCGCGACGAGGATGCGGCGCGGCAACCGTGCCGCGAAAGTGGGATCGAAGGAGAAAGCGCCATCGGCCGGCTTTTCTTTCTTCGTGCCACTGACGGAGCGGGCGATGGCGTCGAGCAGTGTGGCGGGCCGGATCGGTTTGGTGACGAACTCGGCGACGCCAAGGCCGGAAGCCTCCCTGGCGTTGAACCGGGTTTGCGAAAGCAGGATGATCTTGGCCGTGCGGGCTCCGGGCAAGGTGTGGAGATAGGCCAGATAGGGGACGAGTGATGCCTCGGATTTGAGCAATTCATAATCCAGCAGCACCAGAGGGAAGGGCGTTGCGGCCTCGGTTAATTGCTTTTCGGCTTCAGCCAGGCTTTTCGCGGCGAACCCTTCCAAGCCCCATATGCGGGCCCATTGCGCAAAGGCCTGTTGTTGCGCTTCATTGTCTTCGATGAACAAGGCGCGCTGGCCGAGAAAATCCGGGTGAATTTGCCGCCAGGAAGGCAGATCGGCTGCGCTTGGACAGACGGTGATGGTGAAATGGAAGCACGAACCTTCCCCTTCCCTGCTCTTGACTCCAATCGTACCGCCCATCAATTCGACCAGACGCTTGCAGATGGCGAGACCGAGCCCGGTTCCACCGAATTGCCGCGCGGTCGAAATCTCAATCTGGTTGAAGGACTGGAACAGGCGGTCTTGTTTCGCGAGAGGAATGCCGATACCGGTGTCGGCGATGCTGAAAAGGATGCGGATCTCCTTTCCCGCCGTCGCGCCATCGAGGGAGATGGAGACAACCACTTCACCTTTCGGGGTAAACTTCACCGCATTGCCAATGAGGTTCACGAGGATCTGACGCAACCGAACCACATCGCCAACCACGCGAGAAGGGACGCCGGCATCGAACAAGACGACAAGATCCAATTTTTTCTCGATGGCCTTGGAAGCCAGTATCTCGATGGCCTGGTAGACGCATTCATACAAATCGCAGGGAAGATTCTCCAATTCGACTTTGCCGGACTCGATCTTCGAGAAATCAAGAATGTCGTTGATGATCGCCAGCAGGTTTTCGCTGGAGATGCGGATGGTTTCCACCAGCTCGCGCTGTTCCGAGGTCAGCGACATGTCGAGCAGGAGCGTGGTCAAGCCGAGGACGCCATTCATGGGCGTCCGGATTTCATGACTCATATCGGCCAGGAAATCCGATTTCGCCTGGGTGGTTTTCTCAATCCTGTGGTTCAAGGAGATGAGGGTCGTATTGGTGTCCTGGAGCTGTTTTTGGCTTTCGCGCAGGGCCCGGTAGGCCTCATCGCGCTGGATCTTGTTGAGGTAGGAATGGGAATGATAACGGAGGCGGGCCAGGAGCTCGACGCGGTCCGGCAATTTAACGAGATAGTCATTGGCCCCCAGCTCGAAGGCTTTCGCCTTCACTTTCGGCTCCTCCTTGACCGAGAGCACAATGATCGGCACGTCCTGGGTGGCGGGATTGGCGCGATAGAGGCGAAGCAAGTCGAGTCCGTCCAAGTTCGGCATGATCAGGTCCTGCAAAATAACCGTGGGCTTGATCCGAATCGCCAGCTGCAGGGCCTCGTTGCTCTCGGAACAATAATGAAAATCAATGTCGTCCAGGTCGGCCAGGATGCGGCGCACGGCTTCCGCCACGATGGGCTGATCGTCGACGAGCAAAACCATGGTGATATAGGATGGGCTTAAGGAGGGTGCGGATGGCATGGGAGATTCCTCAAGGGGGGCTACAACAAGCGACGCAAAGCCGGGCCGATCTCGTTCAGCGGCAGAATCTGGTCGGCCGCGCCCAGTTGAGCGGCCTCTTTCGGCATGCCGTAGACGGCGGAGGTTTTTTGGTCCTGGGCCAGGGTGGGAAATTTGGCTTCCCGCATTTTCTTCAAGCCGCGGGCACCATCACGGCCCATGCCGGTGAGAAGCACGCCCGCCGCATTACTCTTCCAGTGGGCGGCGATGCTCATGAAGAAGGCATCGATGGAGGGGCGATAAACGTAGTCCTTGGGATCGGCGGTATAGTAAAGGGAGCCTTGGGCATTCAGGACCAAATGATCCTCCCGGCTGGGAAGCAGGACGGTGCCGGGCTCGGGCACATCGCCCTCGCAGGCCAGGCGCACCGGCAGGGCGATCTGTTGGCCGAGCCACTCCGCCAGGCTGGGTGCGAAATGGCGGTCAAGATGCTGAATGACGACGAAAGCCGCCGCCGTGCCGCGAGAGAAATCCCCCAGCACTTCCGCCAGGGCCGCCGGGCCCCCGGCCGATGTGCCGATGGCAAAGAGCCATCCGCCTTTGCGTTTGCTCTCGATCCGGGGCAAGGACCTTGAACGGGTGATCAATTCCGAGAGGGGGCTGATGATTTTGCCGATGGCGGTGATTTTGGCGAGCAGACCTCGAATGCCTTCCTCCGATCCCGGCCCGGAAAGAACCGGCGTATCGACCGCGTCGAGGGCCCCGACGCCCAGCGCGTCGAAGACCAGCCCGACGGAACCATCCACCGTGGCCGTGACCACGAGGATCGCACAGGGAGTGGCTTGCATGATCCGCCGGATGGCCTCGACGCCATTCATGCCCGGCATGATGAGGTCCATCAGGATGAGATCGGGAGTCTGCCGGGCGCAACATTCGACGGCTTCCGCGCCGCCGGACGCCACCCAGACCACCTCATGTTCGGCGGTGGAAATCACGGTGCGCCGAAGGGATTCGGCGATGATGCGCAGGTCATTGACAATGCCAATCTTCATAAACGAGCCTCCCCAATCAGATCGACCACCGCCTGAAGCAGGGTCTCATCATGGAAACTGGCCTTGGCCAGGTAATAGTCGGCCCCCGCGTCAAGACCGCGGCGCCGGTCCTCCTCCCGGTCTTTATAGGAGATGATCATGACCGGCAGGGCCTTGAGGACCTGGTCTCGCTTGATGAGTTTGACGAGTTCGATGCCGTCGAGCCGGGGCATGTCCACATCGCTGACGACCAGGTCGAAGCTTCCGGCCCGTAGCGCGTTCCAGCCGTCCATGCCATCCACGGCGACCTCGACCTCATAACCCCAATGCGTCAGGAGTTTTCGCTCCAGTTCCCGCACCGTGAGCGAGTCGTCCACCACGAGGATGCGCTTCTTTTTATGAGGATCGGAATCCCCCGAACGGCGGCGCAGATTTTCGGGCCGACCGGAAGAGGCCAGTTTTTCGACGGAGCGGATCATGTCTTCGGTATCGACGATCAAAACCGGTGCGCCATCCATCATCAAGGCACCGGCGGCGATATCCTTGATCTTGCTCAAGCGGCCATCGAACGGCTGGACGACCAGTTCCCGCTCGCCCAGGAAGCGGTCCACCACCAGGCCGTAAAGCGCCTGCGGATTTCCCACCACGATCACCGGCAGTTCTTCCTCTTTCGCTTCGTTCGCATCGCCGCCCAACACCTGCCGCGCCGACACCAGGCCGATCCTGCGCCCGTCCAAGGCGGCATGCGGCCGGCCTTCGAGCCATTCGATCGTGCCCTTCGGCACCTTCAGGGTGCGATGGACATGGGCCAGGGGGAAGGCATAGGGCTCGCCGTCAATCTCGACCAAGAGGGAACGGATGACCGACAGGGTCAGCGGCAGTTGTAATTGAAAGCGCGAACCTTCGCCGCTGCGGGTCGAGATGCGCACCGAGCCGCGCACGCCCTGGACCATGTTCCGCACCACATCAAGCCCCACGCCCCGGCCCGAAACCTCGGTCACCGTCTTCTTCAGGGTGAAACCGGGCAGAAACAAGAACTCCAGCAGCTCCGGTTCGCTCAGCGCGCGCACGGTTTCCTCGCTGGCCAACTGGCGGACGATGACCGTGTCGCGCAGCCGTTCCAGATCAATCCCCAGGCCGTCATCCGACACGGTGATTTGTAAAACGCCCGCGCTATGCCGGGCCTCCAGTCGCACTACGGCCTCGGGCGGTTTCCCCGCCGCGTGGCGTGCCGGGGGAGATTCCACGCCGTGGTCAACCGCATTCCGCAGCAGGTGATTGAGCGGAGCTTTCAGATGCTCCAGGATATCCCGGTCGATCCGGGTCTCTTCGCCAACGACCTCCAATTTGACCTCCTTGCCCAGCGAATGTCCCAGGTCACGCACCAGCCGGTGGAAGCCCTGGATGCCGTCGGAAAACGGACGCATGCGGATGGCGAGCGCTTCATTATAGAGGCGCCGGGCCAGGTCGGCAGCGCGGCGGTCGAGCATATCCAGGTCGGTCAATCGCTCTTCCAGCAACTCGCGGCATTCGGCCACCCGCTGTTTCGCCTCGACCCGCACCGTCTCGGCGCGCTCTCCCGCGGACCCGACGGCAAGATGGTCGAGCAGCTTGGCCAGCTCGTGATGAGACCGTTTCAAGCGAAGCAGCGCGTCGGAAAAGGGCTTCAGGCGGGAGGACTCCACCACCGATTCCCCGGCCAGGGCGAGAAGACGGTTCAGGTTGTCCGCCGTCACCCGCAGGACGCGCGCCGAAGTTTCAGGTTCCGGCGCGGGACTGGAGGCGGCGGCGCGTTCGATTTTTTCTTTTGCCGGCGGTTTGTTCTCCTGGGCCGAAGGGTTTTGTTTTTCCAACGCCTGGTTGACCTCGGCCACGAAGACATCGACTTCTGCCATTTTCCCGGTCCATTGCGCGATTTTCGCTTCCGGCGTTTGGGCCAGGCGGGTAAGGAGATCGACGCCCCGCAGCATCAGGTCGATTCGTGCCCGATTCAAGGGAGGCTGGCCCTGCTGGGCGGCGACAAAACAATCTTCCATGACATGGGCCACTTCCACTCCGGCGGAGATGCCCACGATGCGGCTGGCCCCTTTGAGGGAGTGGGCCGCGCGCATGCAGGCCTCGAGCGCATCGGTGGCCGCCGGATCTTGTTCCAGCTCGAGGAGGCTTGAGGTCAAGGCCTGGGTCTGGCCTTCCGCCTCGGTGCGGAAAATGCCGAGCATGGAAAAGTCGATCGATTCCCCGCTCATGCCAGGCTCCGGTTGAAGGCGGCCAGCAACAACTCCCGGTCCAGGCAACCGACGGAATGCCCGTTCCAAGGCAGGATGGCACGGCTATAAACGACGGCAGCGTGGGCGATGGTGGCGGGGACTTCCATCAACTGCCGGGCGGGACACCAGTGGATCCCATGCACCTCATCCACCGGGAAGGCCAGCGGCCCTCTCTTGTCCGTGATGACAAGAAGCTGCCGCAAATCCCTTCGATTTTTTGCCGGTTTTACCTCGAGCAAATCCAGGCCGAGCACTTGGTCGAGGGCAACGCAAATCAGCAACTCGCCCCGGACATTGGTCAGGCCCCGCACCGCGCCGGCCTGACGATGGGGCAGCGAATGCACGGACTGTAGCGGGGCGACTTCCTTGAGCAAGTCGACCGGCAGCGCCAGCCATTCCGCGCCCAGCCGAAAAATGAAATAGGGGTGCGTGTCGACCTCGGCGACGGGAAGCGGACGGGCGTAGTGGCCGGTCCATTCGGTGAGATAGTGTGATGGCGCGGACGTATCGAGCAAGTGCGCCGCGGCATCGGTGTAGACGGGGCAATTCCGGCAATGAATGTAACGATCCAGCTCCGGGCAGGAGCCATCGCCCTGCACGCCGATCCGGTTCCAGCAATCGGTGATGTTCGTGTGGGAGATGGCGGCGTTCTTCGGCATGTCAGGCTTTCGGTTGTCGTGTCAGGCGCTGGGCGCGATGGAGCAGAAGGCCTGCGCCTGCGGTATCTCCCTGACTTTTCAGCAGGGAGGCGAGGTGGGTCAGCGCCTCCTCATTCCGGGGATCGAGGTAAAGGGCTTTTTTGTAAAATGCGGCGGCTTCCTTTTGCTGCCGGCCTGCGTCGCTAATCAGGCCCAGGAGATAGTAGGCCCGCGCGGAAGGGCCCTGCCGTTGGAGATGGGCTTCGCATCGGGTCGCGGCCTCGGAGAGGTGTCCCAGATCGGCCAGGCGCAGGACCTCATCGAGCGGGTCCGCCGGCGGGGATGGCGGGGTTAGTGTAACGGAGCGTGGTTTGGTCGAGGCCAGGACGGAGGGGAGCTTTTGGGTCGTGCGCCGCCGTCCCGAGGACTTGGGGATCGTTTTGTCCCTGGTCTTCGGCAGGCCGATCTTGGCCTTGCGGAAAGCAAAGGCGTGAGAAAGCCGGGCCGGGACAAACCGATGCGGCAGCAGCAGACTTGTCTCGGAAGGGCCCATGAAGAGGATTCCCTCCGGGCGCAGGAGCCGATCGAGCGTATCGATGACCTGCGCCTGGGCCTTCCGGTCGAAATAAATCAGGACGTTGCGGCAAAAGATGGCGTCGTAAAGATGCAGGCCGGGCAGGAGATTGGCGTCGACGAGATTGCCCTGCTCGAAATGCACCTGCTGGCGTACCTGTTTCACCAGATGCCATCCGGCAGGGTCTGCCTCGAAGTAACGGTTCCGGAATTCGAGATTGGCGGCGCGGAAGGAATTCTTTCCATAAACACCGCTCCGGGCCTGGGCCAGGGCGCGGCGGCTGATGTCGATGGCGTCGACGCGGAAGCGTTGCGACGATAGGCCCGCATCGAAAAGCGTCATCGCCATCGAATACGGTTCCTCGCCGGTCGAGCACGGCAGGCTCAAAAGGCGCAGGGCATTGCCCGGACGAACCGACGACCATTCCTCGAAAGCGAGGCGGCCCAGCGTGGTAAAGGCTTCGCGGTCGCGGAAAAACCAGGTCTCCGGCACCACCATCGCTTCGATCAATTCCTGCAGCTCGCTTTCCGACGTGCGCAGCAGATATCCGTAGATTTCCACATCCGGGGTGCCGCTGGCTTGCATTCTCCCCTGCACCGCGCGGGCCACCGCCGTGGGACTGAGGGACGCGGAGTCCAACCCCATGGCTTGCTGGAGAAAAAGCTCGAAGGCGATGAAATTCATGGCGATTTCACCCGTTCGCGGAACAAGACGTTGCGCACCTCGTCGGAAAGAAGCTTGGCCGGTTCGACCCACTGGATCACTCCCTGCGGGTCGGTGGCGACCGGGCCAAGACAGGGGGCATTGTCATTGGCTACGCCGGCATCGGTAAAAGTAGCCGGATCGCGGCGCAAGGTCCGAATCGCTTTTTCCGCGATCAGGCCCAACAAACGTTCTGTCCCGTTTCCGTCGGGCTGACGGACCAG
>Ga0116226_10002535_pt1 | contig 15960 bp, 14 predicted proteins | sample S1TSphfallax_FD_89692 | JGI IMG/M metagenome (GOLD analysis project Ga0116226, IMG submission 89692) | Host-associated microbial communities from peat moss isolated from Minnesota, USA - S1T2_Fa - Sphagnum fallax MG | ecosystem: Host-associated > Plants > Peat moss > Unclassified | place: USA...
CCGGCGACGCGCGGCGTGCCCCGGGCCCGCTCGGCGATCTCGGCGGCCCCGTCCAGGCCGAGGGTCAGGCCCAGCTTGCGCCCGGCCTGGACCAGCACCCGCTGAAGTTCCTCGGGTGTGTAGAACTCCAGGCGGATCGGGATGCCGAAACGGTCTCGCAGCGGCGTCGCCAGCAGGCCGGCGCGGGTGGTGGCGGCGACCAGGGTGAACGGCGCCAGATCGATGCGGATCGACCGGGCCGAGGGCCCTTCGCCGATCACCAGGTCCAGCGCGTGGTCCTCCATCGCCGGATAGAGGATCTCCTCGACATTCGCGGCCAGGCGGTGGATTTCGTCGATGAACAGGACGTCCCGCGCCTCGAGGTTGGTCAGGATCGCCGCCAGGTCCCCGGCCTTGGCCAGCACCGGGCCGGACGTCGCGCGAAAATTGACCCCCAGCTCCCGGGCGATGATCTGGGCCAGGGTGGTCTTGCCCAGGCCCGGCGGCCCGAACAGCAGCACATGGTCCAGCGCTTCGCCCCGGCCGCGCGCGGCGTCGATGAAGATCCTCAGGTTCGCCTTCGACGACTCCTGGCCGACGAATTCGGCCAGGGTCTGGGGACGCAGGGCCCTGTCCGGGGCCTCGAACGGCGCCGCCTCGCCGGAGACCAGGCGCGTCATCGGCCCAGCTCCCGCAGCGCGGCCTTGATCAGCGCCGCCTCGCCCGCGCCCGCGCCCAGGCTCTGGGCGGCCAGGTCGACGACGCGCCGTGCGGCGATCTCGGCGACGCCCAGGCCCATCAGGGCGGCGACGGCCTCGCCGGTCGGCGTGGGGGCGGGCGGGGCGGCGGCGGGACCGGCCTCGCCGCCGGCCGCGATGGGCGCGCCGGACAGCGGCTTGTCCTTCAGCTCGACGATGATCCGCAGCGCCAGCTTCGGGCCCACCCCATTGGCCCGGGCCACCGCGGCCTTGTCCTCCCGCGCCACCGCGGCGGCCAGGTCGGCGGGGGGCAGCACGTCCAGCACCCCCAGCGCCGCCTTCGGCCCGACGCCCTGGATCGCCTGGAGCAGCACGAAGGCCCGGCGCTCCTCCCGGGACAGGAACCCGTAGAGGCGGGGGCCGGCGGCCTCCGACCATTGCGTCTCCACATGCAGCATCGCCTCCTCCCCCGGCGCGGGCAGCCGCCCCAGGGTGCGCGACCCGCAGCGGACCACATAGCCGACGCCGGCGACGTCGATCAGGGCGTCCTCCTCGGCCACCTCGGCGACCAGGCCGCGCAGGCGGCCGATCACGCGGCGCTCTCCAGGCCCGGCCGGCCGGGCGCCGCGCGCGCCGGCCTCAGGGCGGTGCGGGCGTGGGCGTGGGCGATGGCCACCGCCAGGGCGTCGGCGGCGTCGGCGGTCGGGGCGCCGGCGGCGGGCAGCAGGCGGGCGACCATGAAGGCGACCTGGCGCTTGTCGGCGCCGCCGGTCCCGACGACGGCCTTCTTCACCACCTTGGCCGCGTATTCGGCGACGATCAGGCCGGCCCGGGCCGGGGCGATCATCGCCGCGGCCCGGGCGTGCCCCAGCTTCAGGGTCGAGGCGCCGTTGGCGGTCATGAAGGTCTCCTCCACCGCCGCCTCGTGCGGCGCGTGCAGGGCGATGACCCCGCTCACCGCCTCGAACAGCGCCAGCAGGCGCCCGGCCAGGGGCAGGCTGGCGTCCGGCGCGATCACCCCATGGGCGATGTGGCTCAGCCGCGAGCCCTCGACGGCCACCACGCCCCAGCCGGTGCGGCGCAGGCCGGGATCAAGGCCGAGAATGCGAATCGCGTTCGTCATGTGTTCCCCCACCCTCGCCGATGGCGACGGCCGTGGGAAGCGGGGAGGGGCGCCTTCCATGCTTTCAGGCGCCCTTCACGGCTCAACCCTCTTGCGCTTGACGTCGCGGCGCGCGCGCCAGGCCGTGTGTCGCGTGGGGCGGTGTGGCCTGCTGTCACGCGGGGCGGCACACCCCGACGCCCAAGGCCGTCGCGGCGGCCGCCAGCCGGTTGTCCAAGGTCACCAGTGCATAATTCGCGCGCCGGCAGATCGCGACGTGCAGGGCGTCGGGCGTCCGCAGCGCGAGATCGAACCGGCGGACAAGAAGGCCAGCCAGGCGCACGTCTGACGCTCGCAGATCGATATCGATCGTCTTGGCGAGGCGCCAAGTGTCAAACTGGCTCAGCCGCGCCTCGGCCGCCCGGTCAGTGAGCAGCGCCATGCGGACCAGACGCGAGATTGCGGAAGCGACCTCCGCCGCCGTGAAATCGCCAATGATCAGGGGTTCGCTCGCCGCCCGTATGAATTGCGCGACGCCCGCGCTCGCCCCCTCCTCGATCAGCGTCGGCACGACGACGCTGGCGTCGAGATACAGGCTCACGCTTCCGGTTCGTCGTGGATCATGTTCAGCAGTTCGACAGACGTCGGCGACGGACCCGAGAGCTTGACGCGGCGCGACAGAAACCAATCGTGCCCGTCCGCGACGAAGGACGGTGAATCCGCGGCGGCCATGGCGCGGAGTTCGACCACGGGCCTGCCGTGACGCGTGATGATCACCTCCTCGCCGGCCATGGCCCGATTGATCAGTGAGGGCAGGCTGGATTTCGCGTTGGCGACGCTATAGGCGCTCATGGGCTAGCTCCGAATTTATGACCAACGGCATAGTCAATTTCGGGTCGGGCGACAAGCGTAGGGGGCGCGACCCGGCGATGGGCGCCGACAGGCTGGATTGAATCGGGAGACAGGATGTCACGTGACCGAAACAGGAAAAGGCCGCTTGAAATCGAGCAAGCGACTGGCGCTCCGCGATTCGGCAACTTCAGGTGTCAGTCCAGGTGAACATATCCCTGAAATGGAGTTCAAGCTGCTATCTCGCGGCGGAATACTGCGCAGCCTTGTAATTTTGGTCAATTGGAGAAATATCCTTCGCCAGTCGGGCGCCTTTCATTCACCGCCTCCCCGTCCCGCGTCGCCGTCAAACGCCGTGGAACCAGCAGCAGCAGCGGCAGGATCAACGCGTAGACGATGATCGTGACCACCACCGCCGGAACGAAGCCGCCGTGGTGGTCGTAGACCTCGGTTCCCAGCAGGTCGCCGAAGCGCACGGCGATGTAGTAGATCGACATGAACAGCATGATCATCGTGCCCTGCAGCCCGCGCGGCGCGGCGCGGATGGTCAGATCGACCAGCGCCGCCTGGCCCAGGCCGCCGATCAGCCCCATCGCCAGGGCGGCCCACAGGGCCCCGACCGCGGTCCGCACGAACAGCAGCGGGACCATCTGGCCGACGGCCATGATGAAGCCGATCCACAGCAGCCAGGAAAGCCGCACCCATCGGCACAGAAACCCGTAGGCCAGATACACCGGCAGAAATGACCCATAGAAGATCGCGTTCCAGGCGCCCCACTGCGCATCGGTGGCGTGCAGGGTGTTGGTGATGTGATACTGCAGCACGATCCCCTGGGCGGGGGCGAACTGCCACAACAGCTGGATCGCCATCACCGGCCAGACCGGCCGATGGCGAAGGAGGCGCAGGATATCCGCCCAGGGTGTCGTTGTCGGCGGCTCGGCCGCGCCCCGGACGAACAGGGCTTTCGGCGCCGCCAGGCCCAGGAGCGCGATTCCCGCCATCAGCGCCGCGGCGATCAGGAACAGGATGCGCGCGGCGTCGTCTGCGCCGCGCCCCTCCAACAGGCCGCTGAGCACGCCGCCCAGCAGGTATCCGGCCAGGGCCGGCGCCGCGATGGCGACGCCCAGCACCGCGCTCGTCCCGCCGGCCATCGCCTCGCGCTGGCCGGCGGCGGTAAGCAGGCCGGCGCAGGCGCTGGCGACGATCTGGGCGGTGATGGTGGCGATCAGCAGGCTGGCCAGCAGAACCCCATAGGTGGGGGGCGCGAAGGCGACGGCCCCATAGACGGCCAGGGTGGCCAGGCCGAAGACGACCACATGGCCCCGGTCCCCGGCGCGAAACGGGCTCCAGCGATCCCGCAGAAATCCGAACAGGAAGCCGACGAACAGCGGCGCGCCGACCATCAGGTTGAACACCGCCAGACCCTGGGCCGACAGATGCAGCCGGTTCTTCAGGAAGAACGCCACGGGAATGCCGATCAGGCCGCCCATCGGCGCGGCGAAATTGATCAGCAGCAGCAGGACGCCGCCGAGGAGCATCAGCGCCAGGTGGGCTCGCCCCGAGCCCGCCGCGCCCGCCGTCGCCGCCACCGGCGCTTCCAGCTCGATCCGCGCCATCGCCGCTCCGACCCCTGCCGCGCCGCCCGGGGCGCGAGACAAGGTGGTGGCGGACAGAGCGGCCCTTGGCAACACGATGGCCCATCGCGAGCGCGCCACTTCTGATTTTCTAATGTCTGAGACAGGAATCCTGGCCTGCCAGCCCGGAACCGCGCCGCTAGCAGCGGGGGGCCTGGGGGTCACGCCGATGTTTTCGCGCTGCTACGTAGAACCCGCGTCCCACGTTCGGTGGGGGCGGCGTTGAGCCAGGCGTCTTCCGCGCTCGGCCTGGCCGCCGTCAGCCCGGCCATGGCGCCGGCGATCGCGAGCCGTCTTGGAACCCGCCCAGGAGGCGGTTTCATCGCCCGGTTGCTGCGCGAACCGCTGCTGCATTTCGCCCTGGCCGGCGGCCTGCTGTTCCTGGCCGCGCGGCTGCACGCCTCCGCCGTGGACCAGCACAGGATCGTGGTCGATCCCGCGCGGGTGGCGAAGATCGAGGAGACCTATCGCCTTCAATACGGCTCGCCGCCGTCCGCCGATGAACGGGAGACCCTGGTCAGAGCCTGGATCGAGTCCGAGGCGCTGTATCGCGAAGGCGTGGCGCGGGGCGTCGACCGGGATGACGAGATCATCCGCCGCCGGGTGATCCAGAAGATGCAATTCCTGACCCAGGATCTCGCCGCGCCGGCGGAGCCGTCCGCAGCCGAGCTGCGGGCCTATTACCAGAGCCACCAGGCGCGCTATCGCACCGCGCCCCGGGTGTCGTTCAGCCACATCTTCTTCAGTCCCGACGGTCGCGGCGACGCGGGCGCGCGGGCGGCGGCGATCCAGGCCCTGGCCGGCCTGACGCCGGATGTGGTCCGAGCGCCCGGCCGCGGCGATCCGTTCAGCGATCGCTATGACTACGCCCGGATGAACGTCGCCGACGCGACTCGCCTGTTCGGCGACGCGCCGATGGCGATGGCGCTGTTTTCGGCGCCGGTCGGGGCGTGGTCGGGCCCCTATCGGTCCGGCTACGGCTGGCACCTGGTGCGGGTGGGGGCGCGGACGGCGTCCGACCTGCCGCCGTTCGAGACGGTGGCGGCGCGCGTGCGGGACGACGCGATGGCCGACGCCCGGGCGGGCGCCGATGCGCGGGCGCTGGCCGCGCTGGAGGCGTCCTACACCGTGGTGCGCGCCGATCGGAAACCGGCGACGTGATCCGCGCGCTCATCCTGGCCCTGGCCGTCCTGATCGTCGGGGGAAGCGCCCGCGCCCATGAGGTGCGGCCCGGCTATCTGGAGATCACCCGCGCGCCCGGCGGCTATCATGTGCTGTGGAAGCAGCCGACCGTCGGGCTGACGGCGGTGCGCCTGGCGCCCCGGCTGTCGGGCGGCTGGCTGGACGGGCCCCCGGCGACGCAAAGCCTGGGCGGCGACTACCGCCTGGAGACCTGGGACATCGCCTCCCGCGACGCACAGGCGTTGCGGGGCCGGACGATCACGATCGACGGGCTCGCCGGCACGATGACCGATGTCCTGGTGCGCGTCAGCGTCGGCGACGGCCAGGCGCTTCAAACGATCCTGCGCCCGGACCGGCCCAGCGTGACGCTGGATCTGGCGGCCAAGGCCGGCCTGGCGCCGCTCGCCTACGTTCGGCTGGGGATCGAACACATCCTGACCGGCTTCGATCACCTGAGTTTCGTGCTGGGTCTGCTGCTGCTGGTCGGCTTTGAACGTCGCCTGCTGGCCGCGATCACCGCCTTCACCGTCGCCCATTCGATCACCCTGGCGGCCACGGCCCTGGGCTGGGTCCGGGTCAGTCCGCCGCTGATCGAGGCGATGGTGGCGATGAGCATCCTGTTCCTCGCCGCCGAACTGGTGCGTGCCCGCCGGGGCGAGGCGGGCCTGACCTCGGCCCATCCCTGGCTGATCGCCTTCGCGTTCGGCCTGCTGCACGGCTTCGCCTTCGCCGGCGCCCTGGCCGATGTCGGCCTGCCCCGGGACGCCATTCCCCTGTCGCTGTTCCTCTTCAACGTCGGCGTCGAGATCGGGCAGCTGATCTTCCTGGCCGCCGTGTGGACGCTGACGCGGCTGGTCGTGCGCCCGACCCTGCTCCATCTTCCGCCGCCGGCCGTCGCCTTCGCCCGGGCCGCCCCGTCCTATGTCATCGGCACTCTGGCCGCCTACTGGGTGTGGGGTCGGCTGGGCCCGATCTTCGCCTGACCCATCAACATGCCCGTCTCCCTCAACCCCTCCCGCCCATCAAAGCGAGCGCCGACCATGAAAAGAACGATCGCCCTCTGCGCGACCACGGCCCTGGCCGTCGGCGGCCTGGGCCTGGCGGCTTTGCCCGCCCGTCATGCGCCGGCGCCGGCGGGCGCCGCCCAGGCGCAGGCCCCGATCGACACCGCGCCGGACCGCCAGGCGTTCTTCGGCGACCTGCATCTGCACACCACCTTCTCGTTCGACGCCTTCGCCCTGATGGGCACGAAGACCACGCCGGAGGAGGCCTACAAGTTCGGCAAGGGCGAGCCGATCACCTATTTCGGCCATACGGTGAAGCGGTCCGAGCCGCTGGATTTCATGGCGGTGACCGACCACTCCGAATTCATGGGCGTGCTTAACCAGCTCGACGACCGGGCCAGCCCCCTGGCCAACAGCGACCTTGGCAAGCGGTTTCGCAAGGAGCCGCTTCGGGCCTTCTTCGAACTGACCCAGTTCTGGCGGCACAAGGACAAGCCGGCGCCGGAGCTGAACGCGCCGGAGCGGATGAAGTCGACCTGGGCGCTGGAAGTGGCGGCCGCCAACCAGGCCTATGAGCCCGGCAAGTTCACGACCTTCGTCGCCTATGAATGGACCTCGATGCCGGATGCGAAGTTCAATTTGCACCGCAACGTGATCTTCAAGGGCGCGCCGCCGCCGATGCCGTTCTCCTCGGCCGATTCGATCCGGCCGGAGGACCTCTGGACGTTCATGGAGAACATGCGGTCCAAGGGGATCGAGGGCCTGGTCATCCCGCACAACGCCAACGCCTCGGGCGGGCTGATGTTCGACTGGAAGGACAGCGACGGGCGCCCGATCAGCGAGGCCTACGCCCAGCGCCGGGCCCTGAACGAGCCGCTGACCGAAATCTACCAGAACAAGGGCGGCTCGGAGACCGTGCCGGAACTGTCCTCCGCCGACGAGTTCGCCAATTTCGAGGTGATGGAACACCTGCTGACCGGTGGACCCAGCCCGATCAACGGCAGCTATGTGCGCCAGGCCCTGGGCCGGGGCCTGGTGATCGAGCATCGGGTTGGCGCGAATCCCTACAAGTTGGGCTTCGTCGGCGCCACCGACTATCACAACGGCCTCTCCACCGGGCATGAGGACGAATACGGCGGCGGCGTGTTCGGCATCGATCCCCGCACCGACCTGCCCGATATCGAGCGCGTGAAGAAAATGCTGGCGGGGCAGAATGTTTCGCCCAATCCGAACGCGCCGCCGGCCGACCACCCGGTGGGGGAGGAGCTGTTCACCGATCCCACCCTGTTCGGGTCGGGGGGCATGACCGGCGTCTGGGCGGAAAAGAACACCCGCGAATCCATATACGCCGCCCTGCGCCGGCGGGAGACCTTCGCCACCTCCGGCGACCGCCTGCGGGTGCGGTTCTTCGGCGGCTGGAACTATTCGGCGAAGCTGCTGGACGATCCGGACTGGGTGGCCAAGGCCTATGCGGGCGGCGTGCCGATGGGCGGCGACCTGCCCCAGGCCGGCGCCCGGCGGGCCCCGAGCTTCGTCGTCTGGGCGGTGAAGGATCCCAACACCGGCAATCTGGATCGGGTGCAGATCGTCAAGGTGTGGCTGGAGGGCGACGACTATCGCGAGAAGGTGTTCGATGTCGCCTGGTCGGGCGGACGCAAACCCGACCCCCGCACCGGCAGGCTGCCTCCGGTGGGCAACACCGTCGATCTCCACACCGCCGCCTACACCAACAGCATCGGCGCCGGCCAGCTGAGCGCGGTCTGGCGGGATCCGGAGTTCAACCCCAAGCGCCCGGCGGTCTACTACCTGCGGGCGCTGGAAATTCCGACGCCGCGCTGGACGGCGATCCTGGCCGCCAAGCGCGGCCTGCCGCCCCCGACGCGTGGCCCGGCGACGATCCAGGAACGCGCCTGGTCCTCGCCGATCTGGTATTCCCCCGCCGCCCCCGCCAAACGGACCGCCGCCGCCGCCCCGCCGAACGGAGCCGCCGTCGGCGGCTGACGATTCGACCGCCGGGCTGCGCCGGGCTTCAGCCAAAACTCGAAAGTCCAGGCTGCCGCCGCCGCCCCCTCCGTCGGCCCGCTTCGCGCGCCGCCACCTCCCCCGTTTCACGGTGGAGGAGCTGGCTAAGCGGCATAGTTCCTCCCTCGCGAAGCGGGGGAGGTGGCTGACCGAAGGTCAGACGGAGGGGGCGTCTGCCGTCGTCAAGAGGTTTGAAATTAGCTAAAGGCGCCGAACCCTAGTATTTCACCCGCAGGGTGACGCCGATCGAGCGGGGATCGCCGAGTTGGCCGACCAGTTGGCCGGTGTTGCCGACGCCGGGGGCGATGAAGCTGAAGTAGTTCTGGTTGGTCAGGTTCTTCGACCAGAAGAAGGCGTCCCAACGTCCATTGGCGGCGCGCACACCGATCCGGGCGTCAAGAAGGTCCAGCGGCGGCAGGCGCGTATAGATCGAGTCGGTCGCCGCCGAGAAGATCGACGACCGATAATTGTCATCGACGCCGGCGTAGCCCTCGATCTTGTCGGTCAGCGCCTTGTGAACCTCGCCGCCGACGGCGAACGACCAGCGGGCGACGCCGGCGAGCGGCGCGCCGCTGAGATTGCAGTGCGGCTGGGTGACATTCTCGAGGCCGCAGACGCCGTCGGCATAGGAGGCGTAGATCGCGTCGTCATAGACGCCCGAGGCGTAGAAGGACAGGATCTCCAGAGGCCGGCCGTTCGCGTCGATTTCCACGCCCCGCGACCAGACCTTGGGCACGTTCGACAGATACTGCTTGTCCAGCGTCGGATCCAGGATGTTGGCCTGGTAGTTGTAGTCCGTCTCCCAGAACACATCGCCGTTCAGGGTCAGCTTGCCCTGGAACAGGCGGGTCTTCAGCCCGGCCTCCCAGGCGTCGAGGGTCTCGGGCTGGATCACCGAACTGACGCCCGCCGGCAGCTGCGTCAGGTTCAGGCCGCCCGACTTGTTGCCCCGCGAATAGTTCAGATAGCCGAGGAAATCCGGCGTGAACTGGTAGGAGACATCGCCCATGCCCGAGATCGCGCCATCGTTGTAGGAGACGTCGAAATGGGTCGGCGCCCCCAGCGCCGCCCGCAGGCCGGCGAAGGCCGCCAGCGGACCGGTGAGGGGGACGCCGCCGGACACGGTCTGGTTGAACCAGCCTTTCTTCTCGTCGTAGGTGTAGCGAAGGCCGCCGGTGAACTTCAGCTTCGAGGTCACATGCCAGATCGCCTGTCCGAAGGCGGCCAGACTGGTGGTGTGGTAGCTGGCCCAGTAGCTCTCGTCATAGCCATTGGCGATGATCGAGGGCAGCTTGGGGCTGAGCAGGAAGGCGGTCGCGGCGTCGCCAAAGTCCTCCGCCCCGACCGCCGCGATTTCCTCCCGGAAGAGATACAGGCCGCCGACGTAGTCGACCTTGTTGTCGCCGCTGGAGGCGGCGCGGAATTCCTGGCTGAACTGGCGCTGGTGGTCGCCGTTATGGGCGTTGGTGAGCACCGATAGGGGGGTGTAGTCGGAATCGTTGGCCGGCCACCAGTTCCAGAACCGCGCCGCGGTCAGGGAGGTCAGGGTGACGCCCGGCAGCGACCAGTCGACCTGGGCCGAGACGCCGCCGGTCTCCTGGCGCGCCTGGATCGTGGAATTGGTGTCGGCCTGGCGGTCGAAGGGATCGACGACGGGCGTATATCCGAAAGATTCCGCCAGGGCGGTGAAGTTCTTGCCGTTGGGCGGGGTGACGATCCCCGCCAGCACCTCGTCGCAGCAGTTGGAGTCCTGGCGGCTGTAGTCGCCGATGATCCGCGCCTTGATGTTGGCGTTCGGCTGGAAGAGGACCTGGGCGCGGAAGCTGCGTTCCCGCGACGCGTTGACGTATTTGTCGCCGTCATCGTTGAGCAGCAGGCCGCCGCGGGTGGTGTCCGAAAACGTCAGCCGCCCGGCCAGGATGTCGCCCCAGATCGGGCCGGCCACGGCCGCCTTGACCTGGCCGTAGCCCAGGTTGCCGCCGCTGACCTCCAGCGACGCCCCCGGTGTGAACGAGGGGCCGGCGGTGGTGATGACGATCGCCCCGGCGGTGGTGTTCTTGCCAAACAGCGTCCCCTGCGGCCCGCGCGGGACCTCGACCTGGTCGATATCCACCAGATCGAAGGTCGCCGTCGCCGGGCGGTCATAGTAGACGCCATCGACGTAGAAACCGACGCCTGGCTCGATGCCGTCGTTGGCCAGGCCGATGTTGTTGCCGATGCCGCGGATGTTGATGTTGGTGTTGCGGGCGTTGAAGAAACTGTACTGCAGGCTGGGCACGAACGCGGAGATCTGCTGCAGATTGGTCGTGTTGGTCTTGGTCAGGAAGTCGCCGCCGACCACCGACACCGCCACCGGCACCTTCTGGGCGTCCTCGCTGCGATGGCGGGCGGTGATCACCACCTCGCTGACGGAGGCCGCATCCGCCTCCGCCCCGGCCGACTCGGCCGACACCGACAGGATGGCGCCGGACGCCGGCGCCGCCGGCCGGGGAAGGGTCTGGGCCAGGGCTTGCGGGGCCAGCGGCGGACCGGCGAGGGCGGTGCTGGCCAGGAACACGGCGGCGCGGCCGAGGCGGCGGGCGCGGGTGTCGGTGATCATGTCGGAAGGTCCGTTGAAGGTCTGAAGCGCCGGCTATTCGGCGGGGATTTGGAGGGCGGGGACCGGCGGCGCGGGGGCCGGGGCGCCGGTCCGCGCGGCGCGGCGTTGCTGGTCGGCGTCGAAGCGAAGCATCAGGGAGGCCGAGACGGCGTGGCAAAGGGCGGGGCCCAGGGCGAACACCAGTTTCAGCCCCAGGAGCGCGTCGGGGCCATTGTGGCCCTTGGGATGGAAGCCCAGCGCCCCCAGTAGCGGCAGGGCGAGGCCCACGCCGACCGCGGCGGCCAGCTTCGCCGAGGTGCTGAACAGCGAAAACAGCAGCCCGGACCGCGCGCGACCGCTCTGGCGCTCCTGTGCGTCGGCCAGATCCGCCACGATCGCCCGCAACATCAGATTGCCCGATCCCTGGGCGAGACCCTGGGCGACGGTCAGGGCCAGGACCCAGGCCAGGGCGCCGGGCGCCGCCAGCAACAGGCCGAGGTTGATGGCGACCTGGGTCAGCTCGCCCGCCACCACCGTCCTGGCCTTGCCGAGGCGATAGGCGACGCGCACCCAGATCGGCGCCGCGAAGACGCCGAACACGAACTGCAGCAGGAACAGCGCCGCGCCCCACCGGGGCTGTCCCAGATAGCCGACGACGAAGAACACGAAGAGCGCGGTCCGGATGGTCTGGCCCAGGGTGACGGCGAAGTCCGACGCCAGAACGCGGGCCAGGAAGGGATCGGTCGCCACGGCCGCGATGGCCTGGCGAAGGCTTGGCCTTGGGCCGGGCGGGGCCGGCTCCGCCGGCGGTTCGGGGGTCAGAAGGACCAGGGCCAGGGACGGCGCCAGGGTGAGCAGGGTGAACCAGCCCATGGCGCGCACATTGGCCCGGGCGCTGGCGTGGTTCCCCTGGTCGAGCAGGGCCGGCAGGACCAGCACCGCGACATAGCCCAGGGAGGTGGCGATCTGGACGAAGGCCTGGACGCGGCTACGCCCGTGATAATCCGCCGACAGCGCCCCGCCCCAGGCCAGGAACGGGACCTGGATCATCGTCCAACCCAGGTAGAAGGCGAACAGCCAGACGCCAAGGTAGACGGCCGAGGGGTGGCCGGCCGGCAGGAAGATCGCCACGGTCGCCGCGGCGAAGATCACGGCCCCCGCCGCGATCCACGGCCGGCGCCGACCGAACCTTGATCGCGTGGCGTCGGACAGCACCCCGACCAGGGGGTCGGAAACGGTGTCCCAGAGGCGCGTCAGCAGGAACACAAGGCCGACCGCCGCTAGGCCGAGGGACTGGGCGTAGAAGGCGGGCAGATAGACCGCCAGGGGAAGGCCCGCGCCGGCCAGCGGCAGGGCGAGGGAGGCGAACGCGGCCAGCCGCCAGGCGGGCAGCCGTTCGCGATCCGCGCCGGGACCGGTGCGGGACGTCATGCGGGGGTTTCCTTAAGGGCGCCCCACGAGGGCGCCTGGCGGAAGAGGAGGCTCGAGGGCGCCTATTCGGCGGCGAGCGCCGCGGGCTCCGGCTTGTGGGTGACGCTGGTGTCGCCGTTCACGCCGATGGGCACATCGCCCGCCAGGGTGACCCGGCGCATCACCCGCCGCGTGGCGCCATAGTCGTTGATCGCGTAGTGCTGGGTGGCCCGATTGTCCCAGATGGCGACATCGCCCGGGCGCCAGCGCCAGCGGACGGTGTTCTCAAGCCTGGTGATGTGGTCCTGGAACAGGCTGAAAAGCCGGGTCGAATCGTTGGTGTTCAGGCCGACGAAGCGCTTGAAGAAGCTGCCGAGGACAAGCGTCCGCTCCCCCGTCTCCGGATGGATGCGCACCACCGGATGCTCGGTCTCATAGACCGTGGAGGCGAAAACCTCCTGGTAGCGCTTGACCGCCGCGGCGCTGGCGTCGGTGCGGGTGGCCGCGTAGTCATAGAGATTGGAATGCACCGCGCGCAGGCCGTCGGCCAGGGCCCGCAGGGGCGCGGGAAGGTCCTCATAGGCGGCGGCCGTGTTGGCCCAGACGGTGTCGCCGCCGGCCGTGGGCACGATCACCGCGCGCAGGATCGAGGCCTTCGGATAGGCGGCGACGAAGGTGACGTCGGTGTGCCAGCTGTTCGCCCGGCCGCCATGCTCGGAATCCAGTTCGAACAGATAGCTGGACCCGGACCGCACCGGCACGGTCGGGTGGGCGACGGGAACCCCGAGCTTTTCGGCGAACGCCTCCTGACCCGCGTCGTCCAGCTGGTGCTGGCCGCGGAAGAACAGGACCTTGTGCCGCGCCAGGGCGGCCAGCAGATCGCTGGCGGTCTTCGGGTCGATGTCGCCCGAAAGGGTGATCCCCGTGACCTCCGCGCCAATCCGGGCCGAGACCGGCGTAATGCTGTCCTGGAGCCCCTTCAGATCAACCGCGCCGTCGGCCGCCATGGCTTTTCCTTTCAACGCAACGCCGCCCCCCCGTTCGGGGTCAGCTCACGATTGAACCATCAAGGCCGGGCCCGTCGAAGACAAAATAGAATTTCTGACATCGACGATAGGCCACGCCGGGCGCGCTCAGGCGGCGGACGCGGCCGAGGCGCCGTCGTAGCCGTCGCGGGCTAGGTTCTCGCTCAGCTTGGCCAGCACGCGGCGCAGGGTGTTCATGTCTTCCGGCTCGATCCCCTGGGCGGCGATCTCGTTCACCTCCGCGACACAGACCATCATCTGCTCGCGCAGGTGCCGCCCCTTGGGGGTCAGGAAGACGTGGATCTTCCGACGGTCCTCGGTGCTGGGCTCGCGCCGCACCAGGCCGGCCCTGGCCAGGGAATTGAGCGCGGTGACCGTGGTCGGCTCCTGCATCCCCACCCGCCGGGAGAGTTCGCGCTGGGTCATGCCCTCCTCGTTCCAGAGGACGCGCAGGAACGGCCATTGGCCCGAGGAGACGCCAAGGGCGAGGGTGCGTCGTTCCAGGCTGCGGTAGAACGAGCGGAAGGCGATCCGGGTCAGATAGCCCAGGCTGTTGGCCGGGTCGTCATAGAACCCGTTGGGCGGGGCGTCGTTGGTGTTGGCCAGCATGTCCTTGATCCAGGGCTCGGCGGACAGCGTCCCGCCCGGACGGGCACGGGTCAAGACGCGATCCCCAAGGGAAGACACTCTTTACGCCAAACGCCGCCTAACCGACCACTTTGGGATTGGTGATCCGGCGGTCCGGCCGGCGTCAAGCCGCCTGGCCGCCATCCCCGCGGCTGAGACCCCGGGTTGCGATAGCGCTTCTTCTCCCCCAATGGGGGAGGGGGACCCCATGGGGGTGGAGGGGGCGCGGCCACGAAACATTATCCAGGTGGCCCCCATCCCTTAGCTTCGCCGGTACTTCCCCCACGGGGGGAAGAGCGGTCACAGGCATGATTCAGCAGTCCGTAACCTGGGCTCCCAGCCGTGACGGCGGCGGGCGGGTGCGGATAGAACCAGCGATGGCTATTTATCCCATTACGGAGATCCCCGCCCGCATGCATGTCGATCAGGCCCTGCTGACGCGCCGCTCCGCGCGCGCCTTCCGCTCCGACCCGGTGCCGCGGGCGCTGGTGGAGGAGATTCTGCGCCTGGCGTCGCGGGCGCCGTCGGGCACGAACATCCAGCCCTGGAAGGTCCACGTCGTGGCCGGCGAGGTCCGCGCGCGGCTTGAGCGCGAGGTGATGGCCCACCGCGAGACCGGCCCGCCGGACCAGGGCGCCGAGTTCCCGCGGACCAGCAAGCGCAAGGAGCCCTATGTCTCCCGCATGCGCAAGCTCGGCAAGGACATGTACGGCCTGCTGGGCGTTCCGAAGGGTGACCAGGGCGCCAACTGGCGCCAATGGGGCCGCAACTATCAGTTCTTCGACGCCCCGGTCGGCCTGATCCTGACGATCGACAAGGATCTGGACGCGATGAGCTATCTCGACGTCGGCACGTTCGCGATGGCGATCATGCTGGCGGCGAAGGCGCGGGGCCTGGACACCTGCGCGCAGGGCGCCTGGAACAACTATTGGACCGTCACCCGGCGCGTGCTGGGCGTGCCGGACGACCAGTACATCATCTGCGGGATATCCCTCGGCTACGCCGACCAGGACCACCCGGTGAACACCCTCGAGGCCGAGCGCGAGCCGCTGGACTCCTTCGCGACCTTTCATGGGTGGTGAAGGCGCCGCCTGGTTGACCCCAGAGGGCCTGGCCCCCGACGTCGAGGCCTGGCTGCGCGCCGGCGCCGATGGCGAGGCGCCTTGCGAGCGGGTGATCGAGACCTCGATCTCCTGGATCTTTCTGTTCGCGGAACGGGCGTTCAAGCTGAAGAAGCCGGTCGACCTGGGGATCCTGGATTTCACCACGCCCGAGAAGCGCCGCTGGGCGACGATGCGGGAGCTGGCGTTCAACCATCCGGCCGCGCCGGACATCTATCGCGCGGTGCGCGCGATCACCCGGGCCCCGGATGGGGCCCTGGCCTTCGACGGCGCGGGCGAGGCTGTCGAATGGGCGCTGGAGATGCGCCGGTTCGACGAGACCGCGATGCTGGCCGACCGGCTGCCCGAGGTGGACGGCGCCCTCGCCGAGGGCCTGGGACGGATGATCGCCCGCTATCACCGCATCGCCACCCCCGGCGCGGCCGGGGGCGGGGCGGCGGGCCTCTGTCCCATGCCGATTTTGGGAATTGCTGTTGACGCGGGCCCAGAAGGCGGCGGCGCAGCGGCGGGTTCAGGAACCACGTTCTCCCTTAGCCTTGCGGCATCCAGAACAAATTTATTCACAAGGAAACGCTTATAATGTGCATTAACGACCGCTTCGGCCCGCGCTTTTTCCTCAAGATCAGCAGCCGTTAGATCAAGCAATCTTTGCTGTTCTACGATCGGCCTGAGAGTATCACCCTGGGTGCCAAGAACTTTCTCGATGATTTTATCCTGAATGTAATGAGG
>Ga0116226_10002536_pt1 | contig 15960 bp, 12 predicted proteins | sample S1TSphfallax_FD_89692 | JGI IMG/M metagenome (GOLD analysis project Ga0116226, IMG submission 89692) | Host-associated microbial communities from peat moss isolated from Minnesota, USA - S1T2_Fa - Sphagnum fallax MG | ecosystem: Host-associated > Plants > Peat moss > Unclassified | place: USA...
AATATTCAGCCGGGTTTCTGGGACAAATCTGCCTGGTAATGGTGATGAAATCACGAACTGGATTCACTTAGACGATATTATTAGTGCTATTGAATTTGCCCGTCATCGATATTTACAAGGTATATATAACTTAGTTGCGGATGAACATTTGACAAGTCGCGAATTAATTGATCGTGTTATGACTACCCATAATTTACCTGGTGTAGTTTGGCAAGGGACTGGTAAGAGCGATCGCCTATTTAATGTTTGGGTATCCAATCAAAAACTCAAAGATGCGGGATACAAATTAATTCATCCTCAAATAATATTAGGATGATGTGTACGTATATTAAAACTCAATTATGGAAAATTTGTGGAGATATTACAGGATTTGTTGGCTATATCTTATTCTTATTCCCAACCGAGAGTTGCTAGGATTTGTTGGGCTAGTTGAGCTGGTTTAAAAGGTTTAGCGATCATTGCTCGGACACCCAAACTAGCAAAACGTTGACGATCTGATACCTGTACCTTGGCGGTTAGTAAAATGACAGGAATATTTTGTGTTACTGGATTAGCTTGTAACTGCTCAAATGTCATTACCCCATCCATATCAGGAAGCATAACATCCAATAGAATAGCATCGGGTTGTTCGGCTGCAGCTTTTTGTATTCCCTCATAGCTTGATCCGGCTAAAATCACATCTAACCCTGCCATAATTTCCAAACTAACTTTAGCAACTTCACGTATATCTTCCTCATCGTCAATGACTAAAACTCGTTTATTTGTCATAGATTTCCCTGTTTAATTTATTTGATTTAATTGACTCAGCTCTTTTTTAACCCTAGTCCTGAGTGATTTTATCCGCTGTAACCTGTTAGAAATACGCATAGAAAGCTCCTGAAAAACAATCGGTTTTGTCACATAGTCATCTGCACCTGTAACAAAAATTTGTTGTTGAACCTCCAAATCATCGCTAGCAGTCAAAAAAATTAGTGGTAGCCAATCCCATTCAGAATCAATGCGAATAGAATGACATAAATCTAACCAATCAGATGATTGTATACTAATATCAATAATCAGAATATCTGGCTGGAAAGATCTCAAGCTAGCCCAGAAATTAGCTCGACTATCCAAACAAATACATTGTACACCTGAGGTTATGAAAAAAGTTTTGATCTTAGTCAAAAGTTCTATATCCTCACCAAGGACAAGAATTTTAGTATTGAGCAGCGTTGGCTTGACAGAGTTTGTCGCAGAAATAGGCGAGGAAATATGCATATTATTATTTTTATCAGCTGTTTCTAGTTCCCTACGCAACTTAATCACTAAAAGTTCTACTTGTTTAATCAAACTCTCTGAATCAGCTTGTGGAGAATTCATCAATAGAGGTGGAAATTTTGATTTAAGTAGAATATCTATTTTCCGAGCTAGTGTTACACCATAGTCAAAACCAAACATTCCCAAAGCTCCTGACAGCTTATGAGCATTCTGTAGAGCTTTTTGGTATAAAGTATCCTCAAATATACTTACTTTCAAGTTCTCGACAAATTGCTCTAGCACATTGAGACGTTCAAAATTTAAGTTCTTAGTCTGCTGCCATATTTCTGTAACAGAAACATCTAGTAATTCTTGCTTAGTTAAATCTGGTAAATCTGGTTGGGCAAAATCCAAATCTACACTTATAGCTGCTTGTTTAGATATAGCATTAGGTGTAGTAGCAGATACAAATGTAGGATTAATTCGATATCCCTGCCCATAGACTGTTGACAAAAAGTCATCTGCACCAACAGATTTCAATTCACGACGGATATTTTTTATGTGAGATCTGACAGTCGAGTCATTAGGTGGTTCTGTATCAAATGCCCAGAGATGATCTATAATCTCCTGACAGCTATAAACACGTCTTTGATTGCGGAGGAATAATTCTATTAATAGATATTCTTTGCGACTGAATTGGAGTAACTTACTTTTATAAGTAACTTGATGCAAATCACTATCCAAGCATAATTCACCACATGTTAATATGGGCGAGGAATAAGTACTTACTCTGCGAGTTAAAGCACGAATCCGAGCACCAAATTCCTGGATATTAAACGGTTTGACTACATAATCATCTGCACCACTGTCTAGTCCCAGCAATTTATCTGTTGTGGTATCACGAGCGGTGAGGAGCATAACTAAAACTTGATTTTTGCGTTCCCGCAAACGACGACAAAAACTGATTCCATCTAGTTTGGGCAGCATTACATCTAACAGAATTAGATCGTACTGCACGCTTTCCACATATTCCCAACCAACCTCACCATCTTGAGCAACATCTACAACATAGTTCTGTCCCAGTAAAAACTTGGTTAAAATCCCTACCATGCTTTTATCATCTTCTACTAGTAAAATCCTCATAATGATTTAAAAAATTAGTCCTCTTACTAGTAATTATAACTAGAAGTAATTAATTACACTAGAATGACTTTGCAAATAGTGAATCAATTACTACAATTAATAGAATAATTATAAGTCTTTACCGAATTAACCACAATAATTTTCCGATACCATAGATATGAAAGATTTTCAAGCTAGCTTATGTAAAGGAAATATCTTAATTGTTGATGATAAACCCAGTAACCTGCATCTTCTTTCTAGTATGCTGTGTACAGAAGGATATGATGTACGTTGTGCTAGTAGTGGTAAAATGGCGCTAATAGCAGTGGAAGCAGAACCTCCTGACCTCATACTATTAGATATTAATATGCCTGAGATCAATGGCTATGAAATATGCGAAAGATTAAAATTGGATCGACACACTCGCGACATACCAATCATCTTTCTCAGTGCTATGAGCGAAACTATTGATAAAGTAAAAGCATTCCGGCTGGGAGGAGTGGATTATATCATTAAGCCTTTCCACTTAGAAGAGGTACTAGCTCGAATTGAGAACCAGTTAAATTTACGCAAGATGCAGCTAGAATTGCAAGCAGCAAAATTAGCAGCACTCAAGGCTCTAGAACAAGAACAAGAAGTAAGTCGCCTTAAATCCGAGTTTGTAGCTATGATCTGCCATGACTTCCGCACTCCCCTGACTGCTATTCAGGGTTTTGCTGGAATACTACAGCATGGTTATCAAACTCTCTCACCAGAAGTAATTAATCGCTATACTGATAAAATCAATGTTGCTGTTGATTATCTCATTAGTTTATTAGATGAAATTCTGCTAATTGGTAGAATGGAATCAGGGAGGATGGAGTGCAATCCTATACTAATTAATTTACAGGAGTTTTGTCATAATCTTATTGAATCAATCCAAAGCATAGCTGGGAATCAGCATCAGATATGTTTTACATGTCAGTCAAAATCTTGCGAAGCCTTAATAGATAAGACATTACTCCAAAAAATTCTCAGCAATTTACTCACTAATTCGATTAAGTATTCTCCCACAAAATTCCAGGTTTATCTCGATCTGGATTGTCAGCAAAACCTAGTTATATTTTCGATTAGGGACGAGGGTATAGGTATCCCTTTGGCTAATCAAATGCACTTATTTGAACCTTTCTATAGATGCAGCAATGTAGGCAAGATTCAGGGAACAGGTTTAGGTTTAGCAGTTGTAAAAAAATGTGTGGAAATTCACCAGGGAAGTATTCTATTACAGAGTCAAACAGGAGTAGGTACAACAGTAACTGTATCTCTACCTCGTTACTTACCCTTCGGGCAGGGAAGAGGGAACAGGGAAGAGGGTTGGGGGGAAGAGTAGGTCGTCTTGTTCAAAAATAAAATATGAGTTCTATATGTATTCACTGTTAGAGAGTTCCCCGTTCCCTCTTCCCCGTTCCCTCTATATATTTATCTATTAAGGTAATGACCTTCTCTTGGATAATTGGTTTATTAATGAAGTCTGTTGCACCAAATACCTTTGATTTTACTTTATCAAAAACCCCATCACTTCCAGTCAGAATTATCACTGGAATATCCCTAAATGAAGAAATACGCCGTAATTGAACACAGAGTTCAAATCCGTTAATAGAGGGCATAAGTAAATCTAGAAATATTAAATCTGGCTTGGTCTGAATCAAAATTGGTAAGGCTTCCATAGAATCCTGACTACTCACAAATCTCATCCCTGCTGCACTAACTATTTTCTCCATAATCAGGCAAATCTGCTGACTATCATCTACACAAGCTATTAGTGGAGTATTAGATGCTTTGATCGTCTTAGTTATAGTCGTCTGAGCAGCTTTACTACTGATTAAAGGTAAGTCATATACTTCAATCAGTTCTGTGATTCCTTGACGAATAAAGGGGAGTAAAGAACGAGTAATTTGCAATACGCTTTGTTTCATTTTAACAGCTAAATCTAGTAGCGTATGTTTACCATTGATTAGCTGCTCAAAGTTTTTATAGACAGATGGACTCACTCGGTGGCGCAGTTCTTGTGGTTGTACTATCACCGGAGCTAAATGGGGCGAAATATTTTCTAGCCCTGCATTTACCCAATTATTCCAAGAATTTTGCATCTGCTCAATAAAGATATTGGCACTAGTGGAAATCATTATTCCATCCAGGATAGCTCCACTTTGCTGGCGTTCAAGGTTAAAGAAATTAGATATGTTAAGTTCTATAGCTAAATCAAACAATAACTCCGATATTGTATCTATGATAATATCATTGGCTTGCGTTTGAGATAATTTTTGCTTCTTGTATAAATCTTGCAGCAGGATGTAATCCCAGTAGTCTATTGACGTATCTTGAAAGTTGAGTGGGAGATGATTGATATTAATATGAGGAGCATTTTGTATCAGATTTCTCCGCAAACGACGATAGGGATGACTTCCACCTGTCGCCCAAATTAGCTGTCCCATACGATAATAAAAATTCCAAATTTTTCCTCCAGAACCTTGAACCACTAGCTTGCCGTTATATTGCAGTTGCAAGATGTTTTGGAACTCATGCAAAACATTATTGAATTGAATGGCTGTACGCACGTTTTTCATAGATTCCTTTTGACAAATTTCCTAGAAAATACAAGTAGATCAATTAAATTGATAGATGGTGGAGTTTCCCATAATTAATACTTGGGACTTTTTATTAGTTACATATAAATATAAATTTTATTTATTCTTTACATAACTTTATATTGCCCTAGAAATATGGAAATCTTGTGGAAGATCTTCCAATCTAAAACAGTAAAATTTTTTTGTGACATTGTTAGTAGTGACCTATATCACACAAAACTTGAGATATGATAATAGGGTAAATATTTAATCTGGCTATGATAGATTTGTCAAGTGAGTTTATTCACCCTTGGATAGTTGGATAATACTATCAAACCGAAAGTCATTAATTAGCTCTGTCAGGGCTTTCGCTAAAATCGAGTGCAATTCAGGTATTTGGGCAATTAATTCAGCAGTTTGTCGTCCAGAACATCTACTGGCTGTCTTGTGTAGCTGCGCTATCCATTCATCAGGCATCACTTTTAAGGATTGAGCATCTAGGACAAAGGATGTGGAATGTTCGGCTTTTTTACCATGATTTTCTGTCTCCGATGCATAAATATAGTTAACGCCTAAATGTTCAGCTAGCTTTTGCAAGAGTAATTCCTCAGAAAATGGTTTACGAATGAAATCATCACAACCTATTGATAGTATGAATTCTCGCTGGTCTTCAAAAGCACTTGCTGTTAAAGCAATGATTTTGCTCCGTAGACTAGACCCCACATTTCGCCTTTCTTGATCGCGAATCCATATAATTGCTTCATAGCCATTCATTATGGGCATTTGTATGTCCATTAAGATTAAATCTGGCTGATGACGCTCCCATAGAGCGATCATTTCTCGTCCATTCGTCGCTTCATATATCTTAAACCCTATAGGAGCGAGTAATTCCAGCAACAGTTGTTTACTCTCCCACTGGTCTTCCACAATTAACAAGTGATAATTTGGTTGGTTATCATCCAGACGAATAACTCGCCGACTAAATAATGATTGAGGCATATCTATAGTTCCTGCAGCTGGTGTAACTGGGACGTAAAAGCGAAATGTTGTTCCTCGGCCTACTACACTCTCAACTGTGATTTCTCCTCCCATTAATCTAACAAAATTTTGGCTAAGTGCGAGCCCTAATCCTGTTCCTTGATGGCTTTGAGCAGCTTTAGTCTGCACAAAAGGACTAAATAGTAACTTAATCTCCTCTGGTGTAATTCCGGGTCCTGTGTCCTCTACGTCAAAAATTAAGTGAATCAAATTATCAGTCTTGCTGCGATCTGGATGATCTACTTCTACACTGGTGCGGAGGATAACTTTCCCTTGCTGTGTAAATTTGATGGCATTTCCTAGCAAGTTGAGTAAAATTTGCCGGAGTTTAACTTCATCAGTTTTAATATATTGGGGAACATCAGGAGAACGCTCTAGGATCAGCTTTAACTGTTTCGATCGAGTTTTGATGTCTAATAGTTGTTGTAAGTTTTCTAGTAGAGCATACAGGTCAAAATCATGATTTTTTAACTTAATTCTACCTGCCTCAATTTTTGACATATCTAATACATCATTGATTAATTCCAACAAGTGCTGTCCACTACGATTAATTATATTTAAGTGTATTTTATGATGTTGATTCAGCAATGTATCCCGGCTCATGACTTGGGTAAACCCCAGAATGGCATTGAGTGGAGTTCTCAATTCGTGACTCATGCTAGCCAGAAATTCACTCTTGGCAAGGTTTGCTAATTCGGCGACGTTCTTCGCTTCTTCTAATTCCTTTTCCTGACGCTTGCGATCGCTAATATCCCGATGAGAGCCCACAAACCTGATCGGGTCGCCATGTTCGTCCCAAAGCACCTGTCCACGTTCTAGAACCCATTTGTAGTTACCATCACTGCATAACATGCGGTATTCTTGCATAAAGCAAGAATTTTCCGGAGAAATTTGATGATTCGCTTGAATTATCCAAGCAATATCATCAGGATGAATCCTTGACAGCCACTCGTGAATATTGTGGCTAATTTCATCCGCCTGATAGCCCAAAATCTCCTTCCAACGGCTGGAGTAAAACACTTCGTAAGTCTGTAAGTTCAGATCGTAAATGCCATCCTGGCTGGCTTGAATGGCTAATTGCCAACGTTCCTCACTTTTTTTCAGTTCTGCTTCTACTTGTTGACGTTTAATATCTTTTTGGTAAGCACTAATAAACTTGCCAATACTTTGAGCCATTAATTCAATAAATTCTTTTTCGTGACTCTCAAATTTTTCTGGTCTAGGACTAGCACTGAAAAAGCAAAGCGTACCATATAGCTGTCCATCAACTACAATAGGCGTACCAAGATAAGACTCTATTTTGTAGTCTTGATAAACTTGATATTTACGCATTTCTGCTTCCTCTCCGATATGAGAAAAACCAAGTGTTACCGGGTTTTCTATGATTTTTTGACTATACGCTGCTGAGAGATCTACCTCTAATCCAGGAACTAAAGTCTCGAACTCGGATTTCACAGCCAACAATATACAGGTTTGATCTCTAACTTGACAAACTGCTCCTGAAGAAAATCCTAAGACTTGACATCCAGTTGTAATATAGTCCAAAAATAAGTCTGTAAAATTATCGAAATCTGCCATGCTGATGCGATGTAATTGCTTCAGACTAGCACTAAAGTGAGCCAACACTTGATTTTTTTGATGTAATTCTGATGTGATTTTTTGGAGTTTTTGCTGTGTCTTTTTCAGCTTGTACATGGCGTGATCACGTTCCTCTATACCTTGTTGTAAACGCCCGTTCTGCTCAACTAGCTGATATTGCATCTGGCGCAGCTGTAATTGATTTTCTACCCGAGCAATTAGTTCCTGAGTTTTAAAAGGTTTGGTAATATAATCAACACCACCTGCTGTAAATGCTTTGACTTTATCCACAGGGTCATCGAGTACGCTAATAAAAATTATAGGTATATCCCGTGTTTTTTCATTTACCTTAAGTTTCTGACATAATTCATAGCCATTTATATCTGGCATCATAATATCTAGCAAAATCAGATCGGGTAAATTCGCCTGAATTGACATGAACGCCAGGTTAGCATCCTTGCAAGACCGCACCTTATAACCAGTCTTTGATAGAATATCCGATAGCAGAGTTAAATTTATCGGATTATCATCAACTACGAGAATTTGTGCTGATAATTGTAAAGGTTGTTGATTCATCTGATTTTTCGCTATGTTTAAGTAACTATGCCAAATTACACACTACCTATGTCTTATCATCTAAAAAACCCCTCTTTTTTTACACAAACGCCCCATAGTGGTTATCACTGGGATGGGAGCCATCGCCGTTTTTTTGAAGGTTGGTACTATCGTGTTACTTTACCTAACATTGGGCAAAGCTTCGCCTTTATGTATTCTATCGAAGACCCTCAGGGTAATCAGCCTCATAGTGGTGGTGCAGTACAAATTCTCGGTCTGAATGATGAATATCTTTATCGGACTTTTCCTCGTGTTGCAGATTTTTGGGCTAATCGGGATGTTTTGGCTCTAGGACATTGGGGTAAAACTGACTTACAAAATGTTCCTAGCTATCTAGATACTAGGGATTTTTGGCAGCATATACAATCAGGATATCAAGCTACAAGTCATTTAAACCAGGGAATTATTGGCAATTACTCGCAAAACAATTATTGCCGATGGCAATATGAAATTCAACCTATTTATGCCTGGGGTAATAAAAACTGTATACAACAATCTACCGCCGGATGGATGTCGTCTCTACCAATTTTTGAACCGGGATGGCAAATTTTAATGGCTCATGGCAAGGCTAGTGGTTGGATTGATTGGTGTGGTCAGATATACCAATTTACTGATGCTCCAGCTTATAGCGAAAAAAATTGGGGTGGTGCTTTTCCGCAAAAATGGTTTTGGTTCAACTGTAATTGTTTTGCTGGCAACCCAGACCTAGCTTTAACAGCAGGTGGTGGTAGACGTGGTGTATTGTGGTGGATGGAATCTGTAGCTATGATTGGCTTACATTACAAAGGCAAGTTTTACGAGTTTGTTCCCTGGAATGCTCAAGTAGATTGGATAATTCATCCTTGGGGTAGCTGGCAAATGCGTGCTAGGAACTATAAATACGAGATTGAGTTGTTCGGTACTACTGATTTAGTCGGTACACCTTTACGTGCACCAAACCATGATGGTCTAGTATTCTGTTGTCGAGATACTCTGAGAGGAAAACTAGATTTAGAATTACGTGATATTAGTGCTAGTCAACCAAAAACTCTTTTAAACGCACACAGCGACCTTTGTGGATTAGAAGTTGGTGGTGGTTCATGGGACAATACTTGGCGTTCCCAGGAAAATTAATGCTATACTTTGCTTAGATATCTCATGGGGTTGTAGCTCAGTTGGATAGAGCGGGCGCCTCCTAAGCGCCAGGTCGTGCGTTCAAGTCGCACCAGTCCCGTTATCGCAGAGAGCCTCTTGAGCTCCCCTAATTTTTCTTTTTTTCATCCAGACAGATTTGATCTAAATTTGTTAATCTACATAACTAAATGTTTGCTCATTCAAGGTACAGAATGTTGATCTAAGCAGAAATCCTCTAGAACATTGAACAAATTATTTTTATCGACTAAGTCTTTACAGCTTATTGCTTTCTTATTTCCAGTATTTATCTGCTGGACTTATGAAAGAATACAGAATCGACTAATCGAACCACAAGCTATACTAGTGCTGGGAGGTTCAACTCGACACTTAGAAAGGGAGAGGTTTGCGGCAAAATTTGCCCTCAAGCATAAGAATCTACCAATTTGGATCACTGGTGGTAGCCCGCCAAAATTAACTCAGGAGGTATTTTCTCGGTCTGGTGTTAGTCTTAAGCGGTTGCATTTAGATTATGAAGCTGTTGATACGCTAACAAATTTTACTACACTAGTTGATGAATTGCAATCTCAAGGCATCAAAAGTATTTATTTGATTACTTCTGATTTTCATATGCGTCGCGCTAGTGTGGTTGGCAAAATTATTTTGGGTAGTCGAGGTATTAGATTTCAAGCAGTAACCGTACATTCAGACAAATCTCCAGAACCAATTAGCAAGTCTGTACGTGATGGGGTAAGAGCCATTATTTGGATTACAACTGGCTATACAGGGGAGTAGGGGGGAAAGATGATTTTAATTTTTATCAGTACTTAACTTTTGTTAGTTTAACTTATTTAGCCAATACTCCCCCAACATCCTCATAAATTTGATACCCTATCTTAAACATAATTCGAGAAAGTTTAAATCGTGGAAATTCAACTTGGGCGGGGAAAAACAGCTCGTAGAGCCTATGGAATTGATGAAATTGCCTTAGTCCCCGGTAACAGAACGCTCGATCCGAGTTTGGTAGAGACTAAGTGGCGTATTGGTAGTATTGAGCGAGACATTCCGATTATTGCCAGTGCTATGGATGGTGTTGTAGACGTAAATACGTCTGTACGTTTATCTCAGTTAGGGGCATTAGGTGTTCTTAATTTAGAGGGTTTACAAACTCGTTATGCTGACCCAGATCCCATCTTAGATCGGATTGCTGCGGTAGGAAAAGATGAATTTGTTTCTCTCATGCAAGAACTTTATGCTAAACCAGTCCAGTTGGAATTAATTGCCCAGCGTATTCAGGAAATTAAACAGGCTGGCGCAATTGCAGCTGTAAGTGCTACTCCATCTGGTGCTAGCAAATTTGGTGATGTAGTGGCTGCATCCGGAGCAGATTTATTTTTCGTCCAAGCTACTGTGGTTTCTACATCGCACTTATCCCCCATAGATATTACTCCACTTGATTTAACGGAGTTTTGCAGTTCTATGCCTATGCCTGTGGCTTTGGGTAATTGTGTAACTTATGAAGTAACTTTAAATCTGATCAAAGCAGGAGCATCTGCAGTATTAGTGGGAATTGGTCCCGGTGCTGCTTGCACTTCTCGTGGTGTTTTGGGTGTAGGCGTTCCACAGGCAACAGCGATCGCTGACTGTGCTGCTGCTAGAGATGATTACTATCAAGAAACTGGTAAATATATACCTATCATTGCTGATGGTGGATTAATTACTGGTGGTGACATTTGTAAGTGTATAGCTTGTGGTGCCGATGCTGTTATGATCGGCTCTCCCTTTGCTAGAGCTTCTGAAGCTCCTGGCAGAGGTTACCATTGGGGGATGGCTACTCCTAGTCCTATACTACCCCGTGGTACTCGCATTCAAGTTGGTTCTACTGGGACTCTAGAACAGATACTTATAGGACCGGCTAAATTAGACGATGGCACTCATAATCTTTTAGGAGCATTGAAAACTAGTATGGGTACCTTGGGCGCTAAGAATATGAGGGAAATGCAGCAAGTTGAAGTTGTGATTGCACCAAGTCTATTGACTGAAGGCAAGGTTTACCAAAAAGCACAGAATCTAGGTATGGGCAAGTGATTAGTAGTACCAAAACCTGCTACTATTAGTCAAGCTGATGACAAATTCATTGCTTAACAGTAGAAGCTACATTGAATACTAAATGCTTAAGTGTAATGCAGTTAGTACTAAACTTCCCATAAATTTTTCCTTTGAGCAGCAACAATCACTGGAAAAATTAGATATGTCTCTTACAATAGAAATAGCGGAGACGCATGTTTCCGTTCACTCCTCACACCACATTCCGCCCGAACAACTGTTTGGGCGGTTCCTTATGATAATTTAACTGACTTTGGCACTTAATTTGGTATTTGGCTTCTTTGTAAATGTACATCTCTCTACTTTCTGTCCAGAGGTTTTGCTATGGTAGAATTTTCACGAAAGACGGAAATATCATAGCTAAAGGTTTTTAGGCATGTCAACAGCCGCAAACGTTACAGATTCTACTTTTAAGCACGAAGTACTCGAGAGCGAAGTTCCTGTGCTTGTTGATTTTTGGGCTCCCTGGTGTGGTCCATGCCGTATGGTAGCACCTGTTGTTGATGAAATTGCAAAGCAATATGTAGATCAACTTAAAGTTGTGAAAGTTAATACTGACGAAAATCCCCAGATTGCTAGCCAATATGGTATTCGTAGTATTCCTACATTAATGATTTTTAAAGATGGAGTAAAAGTGGATATGGTTGTTGGTGCAGTACCTAAAAGCACCTTATCTAATACAGTAGAAAAATATCTCAAAGCAGACGATAAATCTACAATAGGCGGGGCTTAGGTATGGCTCGGCATTGATTTCAGTGCCAATGGGCTTGATTTTAGATGATGCTTCCAGAAAACTAATCATCTACTGCACCTTGGTATATGTTCAACCATAGGTGCTTTTTATTACAGAAAAAGGGAACATGGAACGGGAAACAGGGAACAGTAAATACATATAGGACTCATATTTTATTTTTGAACAAGACGACCTACTCTTTCCCTATTCCCTATTCCCTGTTCCCTGCCCGAAGGGCTTGGTAAATCGTCAAAATTTAGGTACAATATAGTGCCATTATTGTGGCAGTTCTCATGAGTTCCGAAACGTCGTTCGACACATTAGAGTCTCTCCAAGCAGATCTTGCTGAATTAATTGATCGTTTACCGACTTTAAAACATCGCCAGTTTATTCAGCAAGCACTTACGACCATAGTGCGTTTAGCTGATAGCGAAATTGAACGTCTGGATTGGAAAATCTTATCTGCTGCTTTAGCAGATATGGGGCGTGGTTTTCAGCTTTTCTATGACTATAGGCACGTCCGCAAAGTAACTATTTTTGGTTCAGCTCGTCTATCACCAGAGAGTCCAGAATATCATATGGCGGTCGAGTTTGCTCGTGCTATCTCCCAACTAGGATTCATGGTGATGACTGGCGGTGGTGGTGGTATTATGCAAGCTGGTCATGAAGGTGCTGGGCGGGAAAATTCCTTTGGCTTAAACATTCAATTACCTTTTGAACAAGCAGCAAATCCATTTATTGCAGGGGATGTGAAACTGATCCACTTCAAGTACTTCTTTACCCGTAAGTTATTTCTCTTGAAGGAGAGTGATGCGATCGCCCTATTTCCTGGTGGTTTTGGTACTCAAGATGAAGCTTTTGAATGCATAACACTCAGCCAAACAGGTAAATTTGGCCCTGTCCCTGTTGTTTTAATTGACCACCCTCAAGGTAACTACTGGCGTTCTTGGAGTCAATACATTGACCAGCAATTGGTTCAGACAGGTCTTGTCAGTCCTGAAGACCCTAATCTCTATACAATTACAGATAATTTAGCAGTAGCTTATAAGGTCATTACTAATTTTTATCAGGTATACCATTCCAGCCGCTATGTAGGACAAAAACTAGTCATTCGCATGACACAAGGTTTGTCCGATGAGCAAGTGGAACAGCTAAATCAGGACTTTAGCGATATTCTGATCAAAGGGCGGATTGAGAAAAGCCAGTTACTACCTGAAGAAGGACAAGATGAAACGTCTGAGTTACCCAGATTAATCTTATATTTTAATCAGCGAGATCTTGGTCGTTTGTATCAAATGATTTCAGTAATTAACCAAATGGGGGCTCCCTCTCCCGTGGTATTAGCACATCCAGAAAGGAAGTAACCACTTCTCAACCTAATTACAGCTCCTGCGTGTGATTTCAATGCTAATTCGACCGTTAAAGTCGGGAATAGGCGCAGCGGGCTTACTGACAATTACTTGTACTTGGTTGATCGGGTAATTTCCTCTAGATGTCGCTCCAGTGCTGTTGCAGTTGTCTAAAATAGCATCTGCGATCGCACCAGCTAACCTTTCCAATAGGGCAAACTTCGAGGTCTTTACCAGATTTTGTACCAAGCTGATAGTCTGACGATAATCCAAAGTATCCTCAATTGCATCACTTTGACTCACCTGAGTCAAATCTAGCCACAGATTGACATCTACTTCAAACCACTGTCCTAACACCTGTTCTTCCGGTAGATAGCCAACATAACCATAACAGCGAATTCCTGTTAATCTAATACAATCCATAAGACTTTCAAGATGGGATTTAATTTTAACCTATACAGTGGAATTTTCTCATACACCAAGTACAATGAGAGATTGTCTAATTGTCTATATCAATTAAATGTCGCTTGTCTTGAGGAATATCAATCAGCTTTGGTCTTATATCATAGTCGAAACCTTAAAGCGTCTAGGCATAAGCTGTACAGTTGTTTGTCCAGGTTCACGTTCTACACCATTAACGATGGCTTTTGCGGCTCAAGCATTAGATATTGAGGTGATACCAATTTTGGATGAGCGTTCCGCCGCCTTTTTTGCTTTAGGACGGGCGAAAGTTACTGCAAGAGTTTCAGTACTGGTTTGTACTTCTGGTACAGCAGGAGCGAATTTTTATCCAGCAGTCATTGAATCGCGAGAAAGTTGTGTTCCTTTATTGGTCATTACTACTGATCGACCGCCAGAGTTAAGAAACTGCCATTCTGGGCAGACAATTGACCAAGTAAAATTGTATGCTAATTATCCTAACTGGCAAACTGAATTAGCTACACCATCTCCCAACACAGAAATGTTAGCTTACCTGAGGCAAACAGTAATTTATGCTTGGGAACGTTGCCAAATTCCGACGCAAGGTCCTGTACATTTGAACATCCCCTTCCGTGATCCATTAGCTCCTATTTCTGATGGTCTTGATTTAATCTCCCCACCAGAAGAATTTTTCTCATGGCTGTTCTTACCTCAACCGGCTATTTCTCGGTTACCAATACCTGAAATATGGCTGAAATCTCAGCGCTGTATAATTATTGCAGGTGTCGCTCAACCTCAGCAACCAGAACAATATTGTCGGGCGATCGCTCAACTTTCCCAAATCTTGCACGCTCCCGTATTAGCGGAAGGCCTTTCTCCTCTGAGAAACTATGTTGACCTCAATCCCTATCTCATTTCTACCTATGATTCGATTTTACGCAATCCTCAACTAGCACAAGCATTATCCCCAGCAATTGTGATTCAGATCGGGGAAATGCCCACAAGTAAAGAATTGCGTCAGTGGTTATGCAATACTGATCCCCAGCGCTGGATTGTTGACCCTGGCGGTCGCAATCTTGATCCCTTACATGGAAAGACTACACATCTACGGGTATCAATAGAACAGTTAGATTTGTCAACAGACCTACTATCATCTTCACCTACTTCACCTCATCCCTATTTGCAATTGTGGTGTGATATCGAAGCTAAAGTCAGGCTGGCTATTGATGAAACACTGGAAAATATAGAAGAATTATTTGAAGGGAAAGTTGCTTGGTTAATTTCTCAAGTATTACCCCCTGAAACTTCGTTGTTTATTGCTAATAGTATGCCCGTCAGAGATGTAGAATTTTTCTGGAAACCAAATAATTTCCATGGGCGATCGTATTTTAACCGTGGTGCAAATGGTATTGATGGTACTCTTTCTACTGCTCTAGGAATTGCTCATCGTCAATCAAGTAGCGTCATGTTGACAGGGGATTTAGCTTTACTACACGATACTAATGGGTTTTTAATCAGAAATAGATTCATTGGACATCTCACTATAATTTTAATCAACAACAATGGTGGAGGAATTTTTGAAATGTTACCCATCGCTAACTTTGATCCTCCCTTTGAAGAATTTTTCGCTACACCTCAAGATATCGATTTTGCTAAATTATGCCATACTTACGGTATAGAGCATGAATTAATTATTACTTGGGATCAATTGCAGGCAAGATTAAATCCATTACCAAGCCAAGGGATTAGAGTTTTGGAGCTAAGAACAAATCGCAAGGCTGATGCTAAATGGCGACAAGAAAATTTAGGCAAATTTTTTTGATGTTTAGGTAATTAATTAAATTAGAGAATCCCAAATCAAAAATGATCCACCGGTCTCTATATCTTTGGTTCAATTAGGCTGAATCGAAAAAAACTTAATTCTCTAGAGGGATGGGAAAAGCCATTGACTTTTGATATCATATTCTTGAATAATGGGAGTGTGACCAAAAATAATTATAAATAGTCACACTCCCATTATCTAAGAGGATAACGCAGAAAAATCGGA
>Ga0116226_10002537_pt1 | contig 15957 bp, 13 predicted proteins | sample S1TSphfallax_FD_89692 | JGI IMG/M metagenome (GOLD analysis project Ga0116226, IMG submission 89692) | Host-associated microbial communities from peat moss isolated from Minnesota, USA - S1T2_Fa - Sphagnum fallax MG | ecosystem: Host-associated > Plants > Peat moss > Unclassified | place: USA...
GCTTCCTTCAAAACCCCAAAACTTGGTCCTCACTTATGTTGGATTGCCTCCTTATCTTTGTGGGTGAAAAATTGGATTTCATTAAAAATGCGCTCAATTTGGAGCATTTTGTTTAGGTGCAAGATGGAGAGTCATTGTGCATGAGTCTCATGTGATGTACAAAAGTGTTATAAGAATCATCAGGAACAAAAGATCCTTTGAACACACATCACATGTGCTGCTGCAAAATGGAAAGAATACTTGCATGTGTTCTTCAACATGAGTACGGTTGCACTGTTTGTGAGTCCCACAAGGCTATAAATTACTTAGCCCTGCAAAACAGTCAGAAGCACTTAATAATGCATAGAAATTCTTTTGTTCCTGTTTTTGCAATTGGTTTATGTCATAGCTTGAATTGATCTTGGTTGTCTATGTGTGACCGGATTCGATCTCAACCACCCATTGTCTGATAACATACCCAATGAAGGCAATCAAGCTCATATGTTCAAACTTATAATATGTCATAATAGAATCTCGATCATGAATTGAAGAGAATTTTGAGCCAAATCACACACAATATGCCCTCCTATACATACATGCTGAGAAGTTCCTTTGAAAGAACTCTTAACCCTAAGAAGCTTAGTTTGAAAGCTAAAATTTCTCGTAAGTCATTATTGGGGTGCTTAATAAAAGCAATTCCATTAGTAGGAGTATAAATATGGCTTGGAAGCTATAATATGGATGAAGTTCAAGCTTTAAAGAGCATGAAACCAAGTTTGGGTCTATAAATATGCACATCATATTGTGCTCTCCAAAAAAGCTCTAATAAAAAGATTATGATTGATGTCGATTAGCCAGTCACAACAATACACTAATGCGGTTGCATTTATATGATCCTTGCTAATACATTGTTCAATATTTCATGTTTATGAGTGGGAGTAGAGAAATGACATGAACACCATTTTTAGTGCCATAGACATTCGGATTGGGGGGGGAGGGAGGGGTGACTGGGCACAATTGTGGTAGTACCTCATACTGGGATAACATGCATTCAGTCTAACACTGTCTCCACCCTGCAGCAGTAAACTGGCCTGCACACTGTACTTCCAATACCAGACCGTAGTCTTCGGATAGCTTAGTATAGTGGGAAATAGGGTTCATGCCAGTAATTTTGCACAATATACAATACTTGTAAGGGGCCATATAAAAAATACTATCGTGGCCTGTGCCATTGGTGCAAATGTTACCACGGCCAAAAATTTTCCTTCCAAAACCTGGTTTTTTGAAATTTATTTGAATTTTCAGTGGCAGAAATCAATTAAAAATCAATATCTCCCACATTCTGAATCCAAATCTTCCCAAATAAATTCCATTAAATCCTGCTCATCAAGATCTTTCCAACAGCACCAAAGGGCACATACCAATTCCTCAGAAACTTTCAGCTACAATTTAATTTAATTTAATTTTCAGTGAAAAAATCATTCAATATTCAAGATCTTTTGCAGCACAAGTCCAAACGCCATGGAACCAAGCCCATGCACCCCTCGTCATTGAGAGCTTTCCAAAGACACCAAGAATACGATCGGAAGCATCCCAGTTTGGTGGATCTCATAACTACAAAACAAAACAAACTACCTTCCTTCATAGATAGATGGTTGCATTTGATTGGCCAACCACCATAATGGTTAGACCAGGTGAGTGTGGATGTGTTTAAATTTTTCGATGGTCTCTCACGTTAGGTATACTGTCCAATTTTTCATTCTGATGGGTGAGGATAGGAATGCAATTAATTCTCTATGTTATGTGATAAACAATTGTAGAAGCCCAAATAGGGAGTGTGGGTGGAGATGCTTTTTAAGGTATTGCATTTATCTCCCCCTCCCAGCAGCAGAAAAAAGGCCAAAAATAATACCAATGTTGAGTGGTACTTAGAATGATGAACAAGTATTCACCGGTCATCAATCTGGTTATATACTACTCTCTTACCTACTGATTTTCAAAATATTCAAAGAATTAATTTTGACATAGTAACGATGATTTTCAAAAATGCAAAATGTCCAAAAACTGACCAAAGAATTGCCGGTTCTTTGGTGAAAACTGTTGATTCTTTAAGATGTTTGAAATAACCAGAACTAGGCCTAGTGGTTCTTGGATTCTCCAAATCGAATTTTTTAAAAAAAATTCAAAGAACCGGAATTGAAGGTTCTATGATTCTGGAATATTTTGAAGAAGTGAAACCGGCAATTCTTAAAAAATTCAAAGAACTGCACCACACTGAAAAGCACCACTGTAAGAAAGCTGGAAACCCTACCTTGTGTGAATATTACGTGCTATTATCCGGGGTACTTCATGTGCCACTTGTTTGAACTTTGATCAACTGCACTTTGTTATCCAGTATTATCATAAAATATCCCATTCCAGAAACACCAAATAAAAGTCCTCTCCTCCACCCCCCACCCCCACTAAACACAAGCGGTGTTTTTTTTCTTCAAATTTCTAATGTTGTGTCATATATGAGCATCCCAAGAGGGATTTAGCACTATATGGCGATAGGTTCCTACAACGTGTCCAAAAAGTTTAAAAAGTTAGTACCAAAAAATGCCCCACTTCGTCTCTAAAATCCTATTTGAAATTTTTTATTAAAAAAAAAGTTGACCCAAAACAAGAATACATATGAATATTCTTTTTCATATTCCTATTCATATTTATACATATTTATTTATCGCATTTGTGCGAAATTTTGCACCAAAAAAAAAAGGCTGAACACAAGTCAAGAACCACGCCCCCCCCCCCAACGAATCGGATCTTCAGAACCCATACTCCCGAGGTTCCCTTCAAACTGCGCTCACGTTCCCTTGGGATGGCCATTGACGGTACCTTATTAGCTGTCGCCGCTACTTCAACCCGGTTCTTCCGCCGACGCAGCTGAATAATCACCGTTGGATGAGGACCCAGAATTTTTCATCTGAGCCGTCGAGTGCAAAAGACACGTCAGTGTGGCGTATGTCATCAAAACTCCCGTTTCTTTTAGAGGATGTCGAGGTGGGTTGGCGAATTGCCGTGAGATCTGGGACGCTATTGGGCATCGGGGATGAATCTTGGTCGTCGATTGAAAAGGATGGAAAAACATGAGTAAAAGAGCTTCTCTCTCGTTTGCCCCCGGGGGGGGTGGTGGGGTTTGGGGGGAGAGGGTGCGCGCGTCTAGGCTGCCGAGAGAAGAGCCTTCGTGGGCCCCTTCCGCGCGGATGCAGCGATTTCCCTGGCGTTTTGGCCCTCTAATTCTCCTCCATTTGAGTCCAAATTTTGCGAGTATGATCGTCATCCGGTGACGAATACATCGATCCAATTTTCTCGCATTCTTGATCAGTAAGACTTTCGCTATTGGTGGCATGTTTGGGCTTTGCTTCTCCTGCTCTACTTTAATAGTGCTTCTTTAGTCCTCTGTTTCTTCGTGGCTTCGTTTGCCACGCTTACCTACCTCTTCTACTTGATTTTTTTCGCTGCCGAGGTCGTCTTTCAGAATCTTAATCGGTGTCCTAATCAAATCGGGTACTATTTGTTGCTGTAGCGATAGATAGTGCTGATCGACAGCGGCAACTTCGCGCTGCAGGGATGCCAGCGAAATGCAGGATGAGATAGAGAGGAACTGACGTGCTCGATGCCGTTTTAGGCATGGTCTTTCGTCTGGTGACAGAAACTATTGCGATCCCAAAGCTAGGCTTCGGCCATCAATTAACGATGAAGCTGAAGCTACAATTGGAGAGGTGTAGAAGTTGAGAAAGGGAGCCAACGTCGCTCTTCTCCGAACTTCGTGAGCGAGCATTCATTTTTTTCCAACATTGATGTCATCGAATCCTTCGATCCTCGGAACTTGGTGAGAATATTGATCGATGCCCCGGCTCTCTCTGTTTTCGGTTCTGTCTAAGTTAGCTGGAAGTGGAAGAAATTAGAGGAAGAAGCAGATGCTACACGGATTTCTTCTCCCCGTTCGACACGTGGTTAATACCATACCAGCATGCACCTCTCGCCGTGTTCCTGACTTTTCAAACGTTTTCCGCGTCCGAGAGTGTTGTACGGTACACGTCTATTGCACGCTTTTTCACGCAAATCTCAACACTATTTGTCAAGGCTCTCTACTAGGGCACATGAAAGTGTTGCTGCCTAATATGTATGTGCTCAGCGGGATGCTTTGGTTAGTTGGCTTGTTCAGCTAGAGTTCGTGAGGGTAGTAATGCTTCATCAAGACCATCAGGTTTCGGTGAAGCAGAAACTCGGGATTGACGCCTTGACCGGTTTGCAGAGAGTTTCTTTCCATTCTCAGTGGAAGAAGCATAGCCATTCATGTTGTTGTTCAACCACCTGTTTCTGACCTACTAGAAGTCTAGGAGGCGCGAGACGATTTCTGCGCCATTCTCAAGTCTTCCTCACCAATTGAATTCCTGTGTGAGATTCATTGCCCTAAGTAAGCGCTCGAAAGTCTGTGAGAGATTCATTGACCTAAGCGCTGGAGTTCTGTTTCATTCATACTTGCTCAATCTTCTTCTTTAGGCCATGTGCCCTGGATCCTGGACCACATATAGCCTGCGGAAAATGTGCTCTGCTGCACGCTGCTAACAGTCTAGTACTCTTTAGAGTCCATCTGCTTTATTACTGGATTTGGGTTCTGAAGTTATCTGGTGGTGCTTTCCATTTGCACCTATTGCCATGTAAGAAAACAGGTCTGGATCATCCATTGGTGGGACTCTTCAACAAGGCTCACAACAGAAGAGCAGGGGAGGAGGGGAAGGAGGAGATCGCCCCCCAGGTTGTATTGTGGGAGGGTTGCATGGGCGATCCTGAAAGGTGGCCACAGGCGAGCAGCCTAACACCTGAAGGTGTCTCTTTGTTTTCTGCTGCTTTTTCTGCCTCTGTAGCAAAGGGCAATGATTGGTGGGCCAAGGCCGAAGAGTGGGCAGCAGAACTAATCACTTGCATTCAGCCGACCTGGTCTTCAGAGAAGAGACGACAATCAGTTGTAGATTATGTGCAGTTCCTCATCCGCAGAGGGATTGACTGCCAGGTTGGTGTTCTCAAGATTACTCTGTTTGGTTCATGTGCATTGGAAGCACAATTGGGCTGTTGAATACATGGTGCCTATTGTGTCTTTGGCACTCATCTTGCAAAGGTCTTGCCTTCAAGATTGCACAGGTTGGGATGGCCAGAGAAAGAATTCTTGGGACTTCAGCTATGGGCTCTCTTGGCAACCATTGAAAGCTCTTGGTTGGAGTGCCAGTAGTGCCTTATGTTTCTTGATGTCACCCTTCACTTCCTCATGTTTGTTGCAAAAGACACCTGGGTCTGAGGTCGGAGCCTGACATCATGGTTGTTACTTCTGGTGCTGGTCGTTTGAGGTAGATGTTTTCTTATTATGTGGACAGCCAAGGAAATTCTAACAGAGGGCTTCATAAGGGCAGTAACAATCAATGGTGATATGTTGAGGCTCAGAGAGGTTGAAAGGATCCAAGTGGAGTATTGTTTGTTGACAACAGACTGAGACAGTTCCATTACATGGTGCCACAGGTAGTCACTTTTGGCTCAGTACCACTGAAGACATATCTACCAGATGGGGACATTGATTTGACAGCATTCAGCCTAAACCATGTGCAGAAAGACACATGGGCAGAGGATGTGCATAGGATCCTTGAAAAAGCAGAGCAAAATAGTGACTCTGAGTTTCGAGTGAAAGAAGTGCAACTCATCCATGCAGAGGTACTCATTTGTTCTTTCTGCTTGTTTTGCGGTTGCAAGATGTGGGTGCATTGTGCAACAGGAGAAGGCTTTTGTTTGTAGCCCGGCCAGAAAACGTGGATTAGCCAGCAGGGAGGAAATACTTGCATCATCTCCATATTCTAGAGATGCCCTTGTGGAATTTCATGATCCATGTGAAGAGCTGCAGGTGAAAATTGTCAAATGTCTTGTGGAGAACATTGTGGTGGACATTTCATTCAATCAGATTGGTGGATTGTGCACTCTCTGTTTTCTTGAGGAGGTATGTGCTGTTCTTTCTAGCCATCTCTGGTTTTCAGTTACGCAAGAAGCAACAGAGTTCCTCTTTCTTGAAATGGCAACTCCTTAGCCCTTTTCTTATGTCAGGGCCAGCATTTTGCATCTAGGATTCCTGTTGGGAGTGTTGATATCTTTCTCCATTATCCAAATTCTTGGGTGTGCTTGAAGATCTCACAAAGATACCATAGACAAACTATTTCTATGTGATCATGTTGTTGGGATGACTTTGTTGAAGGGCAGGTGGACAGACTTGTTGGGCAAGACCATCTTTTCAAGCGCAGTGTTATACTGGTAAAGGCTTGGTGTTACTATGAGAGCCGCATACTGGGTGCTCACCATGGCCTAATTTCCACCTATGCTTTGGAGACCTTGGTTCTTTATATCTTCCATGTCTTCCATTCATCATTGCGGGGGCCATTACAGGTCAGTCATCTGGGTGGGAGTTTGCACACATGTTGTGGAGACATGTCCTTTGCTTGAACTACCCTGACTCTAAAATAGTTTTTCCACTTTATTTCAAGTCATGTAGATGTGATCCCATGACTAGCCTGACTTGTGCTCTTGACCATCACCCATCAGCCTTCTGTTAGTGTTCTTTGAACTGATATAGCTGGAAAATGTGTCTGGGTCTACTTGTGGTTTGATGTGCTAACTGCCTGATAGCAAATGCTCCTTTTCTGAGGGGAGTTGTAATTGCATGCAAGCATCCACTGGATGATGTCCTTGAAGCCACACAGAGTCAGCAGTTGCACACTAAGTTTTCTTGTCTATTTCACTGTTTCCTCACAGAGAAAAATTCTCAGTTCTTATGAAGATATTAAAGAATTCCTCATGGACTCTCAGGTGTTATACATGTTTCTAGAGTTCTTCAGCAATTTCGATTGGGACAGATATTGTGTGAGCCTATGGGGTCCTGTTCCCCTTGCCTCTGTTCCAGTGGTGGCTGGTAGACAATCTATATCGGGCGAGAAGTTGCAAGAGCTTGGTAAGTTGGTGAAATTTTTCAGGATGGAACGAGTGTGTTTTCTTTCCACTTGCACTTAGGAAGGGGATTATTCTTTTATGTACAAGTCTGACCTCTTTGAGCTTCCAAATTATATTGAGGTGAATGATGGTTTTGTTACAAATGCTTTGAAGTGCTGCCCTACCTTTTGATGTGTGAGCTGCTATACCACAACATGTGCTTTAAAACAGTGATGTTTTTCTTGCAGCTGAACCACCTCGAATAGATGGAGGTGAGCTATTGCTTACCAAGGCCTTCCTTGACGCTTGCAGTGAAACCTATGGAATAGTGCCCATTGGTCAGGATGCCAAATCAAACATGTTCCACATGAAGTTTTTGAACATAATTGATCCCTTGCGCATTGCCAACAACCTTGGGCGGAGTGTGAGCAAAGGTACTGAGAGTTTGCTAAGCATTCCAGTCCTTCAATCTGCAGGTTTGAACAAATTCAATGGAATTAGACCTGCTTCTGACTAAGGTGTATTCTTTGGTTGGACACAAGATTTCAACAAGCACCTGAACAATGGAGTTTCTTTTCCTTTAGTAATACCAAATCAAGCATGTGACACAGTGTTGGCACACACTTGTATAATAGCCATCATTCTGCTGACAATTGTGAAGGATGGTTGCTGTTGGGTACACAAAAGCAACTGATAAGACAAGTTGATGAATATCTGTTGATAGTTCCTCTCTGGAAAGTCTGGACTGAGTACTTTGATTCATTGAGGTTGACAGAGCCAAACTTGTGGCAGACAATTTCTGTTTCCAAGTCTGAGTCATTGCTGGTTGCATGGATGTTAGGTAACTTCTGCAGAATACGGAGTGCATTTGGGTTTGGAGCTCGCAAGTTGGCAAGGATTGTTAACACTTCAAAGGGGAAAGTTGCTGAAGAACTCAACACTATTTTTGACTGTACATTGACGCGACATGGGGGTCACCAGCGTCCTGATGCTTCAGATCCTACTCACAAGCTGCCACTGGCACCTACCTCAGGAGCTGGCATTTTCAGCTCTGAGAATAAGTCTGCTGAGTGGAGTACTCTAGGAAGTAAAGAAATCTTGCATCCTCCTTCGGTGGGGGAGACTTTTGATCCAGGAATTTGCAGGCCTGATTTTCACACATTCAGTCAGCCCATGCCTGCTGACACTGTAGGAATGCAGTCCATGAGAGCCTCAAAAGCCATACTCAATCATGTCACAGGTTATCAGGGAACGGACACCATCACTGCATTGTCTTCTTCTGCTGGTGAATCACAGTCAGCGGAAGGTAACTGCAGAGAATGTGGAGAAGGATTAACTAATGGTGGCAACAGTAATGGGAATGTGGGGGTCATAAAGTGTGAAATTAGTAGATGTATGAGTTGTTATGCCTCTGGACAGACCACTTTAGTGAAGAGTAGAAATGGCCAAGATCCTAGTTTGGAAGCAGTGATCAATCACTGTGGAAATTTGTTTGGAACTCCTGTGGACATTGCTGCAGAATCTAGCCAACAAATTATGCCAAGTGAGAAGAGTGGATCAGGATACCTGGTTGACAACTCATCTTCACAAAATGGGAGTCCAGTGGTGAGAACAGAAAAAGAGTCTTGCATTCGAATTGCTGCACAATCAACACATGGTTTGGCACCACCATCACTATCAGGTAACAGACCAATATACCTGCGTCCCTCAGTGACTGGTACATCTCCACTGGCTCAACACTTGTTGACATAGCCAATTGGAATGCACACAGTTCATCCTGGGGATGTCTCTCTTAGATTGAGCCTTGATCCTATGACAATGTCATTCCTTTCTATTCAAATCCCATGAGGCCTGATGCCCCATACAACCCTCACACTACTTTGGCATTTCAGGATTCCCAGCAGTGCAAGCGAATATAACTGAACAACAGCAGTACCTACAGTGTGACTGGCAATCTGCCTCAGAGGTAAAGGGTTGATTGCCCAAGATGTAGCCACACCCATGTACTTCCTTTGAAAAACCAGTAGACCACAAGATTTATTGGAATTTTTAGGTGATGTGCTTGTAGTTTGCCAATTAAGACAGAAAATGGAAGACCTCAGAGAATTGAAGTCCTGGAGCAGAGCTGTGTCTGTTAGATTATTATGATTTCTGAGCTTCAGCTCAGCAGACTTGGGAGTGATAGTCAAAGAAATTGCCTGAACAATTAGTCCTATGACCATCACATGCAATAGGAGATTAAGTTTGTATATATTGGGTGAGTTTCAGTGTTTGCAGTTGACTCCTATGCACCTTTGGTGCTTATGTTTCTGACATAACCCGACCATGTGCTCAGGAAAGTCACCAGCATGAGGACATGCCATCAACCACCAGCCAGACAGCAGCACTGCCCGGTACACATTTTTCAGCTGCATTTCAAGTCCTTGGTTGTTTTTCCACTGAGTCTAGATCTGTTTTTGCAATCTTTCAGCCCATTTTCCCTTCCCTACTATGATAGTTGTACTGGAGAGCAGGACTGGATCAGGACACCAGAAGCCAGCAATGAATGATGAGATGCTGTCAGTTAAGAAGGGGCTGGTTGTGATTCAGGTTTTTGTTTGCCATCAGACAATGACAGGCATGGGCAGGAGAGAAGTACATATCAACAAGGGCTGGAAGCAGACCAGCTCAAAGTAGACCCTGGTGTAAGAGGAAGTGAGGATCACCATTTTGGAGCAGAATGCACAGTACTTCAAAGAAATGCTTCCAAACATGGCAAAGGGAAGCATGGTTCTGGCAGATTTCAAGTGGATTTCAAGAATGGCAGTGAACAGGAGGTCATAGGAGGTAATGAGCAGGTTCATGTGAGCAACTCTAATTGCAGCAATGGACAAATGCAAATGGATGCATACACCTCCACAGTGCTTCAGGATGTCTGTCACAAGCAGGCTTATCCAGCATCAAGCTCCCTTGTTCATCCCAGTGTTCTCCCCACTTGCACACCTCATTCTGTTTGTTCTTCATCTCAGTACTTGCCACTCTATTCAATGTCTGTGAGGCCTGTGCTGGTCCCTTCCCCTGGAGGCCACTTTCAGCATGCAGCAAGTTCCAATGGATTTGCAAGTGGTTCTTCCAGTTTGCTATTCCCTCCAGAGTCTGCAATGTTGGCTTTAGGTCTCAACCCTTCCCAACAACACTGGCTGTCAGAGAATTCTGGGGTGACCACCCCTCAATATTTTGCCACTGGGAACCAATTTCTTCCAATTTACAGTGCTCACAACAATGTATATATGGTGCCTGCAAGCTCAGATGGATCCACTGGTGTCAATCTGACAAGTGGGCTTTGTACCAATTGCTCTGCAGAGGGTTCAAATGGAACTTCCAGCAATCTGACAGGCAATCCCATTGGATCACAGGTACAGAAATTGTTGTAAGGGCTCTACATATGAATCTATGTTCCTTTTTTCAGCATTCATTGTGGGCTTCTGGTCTTTTGAGCTCTTTTGCTAGCAGTCTGGAAAGTGTAAAGCTTTGAGAAAGAGCCAGTCCAAAATGTTATGTGTCTGATTTTCAGAAGGAATCCATGAAACTCTGTGAGAAATAAACAGCCATGAAGGCATTTCAGCCACTGTATCTACTAACAACAGTTCAGCCTGCAAGAGGATCAATCAATTTGCTTTGTGGCTGTTGTCCAACGATTGGTGATTGCTACTGTCAGTCACAGAAAAGTCTTAATGATGCAGGTTCTTGGAGTTGGAGATGGGTTGAAAGCTGTGGGTGTACCAATTAGGACAAGCTCCAAAAGAGAGACCATCATTGTAGATCAAGTTAGTAATGCCAGGTCAGGCCTTCTGGCCAGTGATTTTGGACGCCATCTGCAAGATTTAGCTAATGGGCTATGGTGCCAGAGGCCCCCCATTCCAAGTACAACATTCCTGCCGGCTCCTAGGATAGCCCTTTCAACCAAGGATCTGCACATAAACGGTCTGTGGAAAGGTCAAGGCCAACCTAGGCACAATATGTCAACACACATGGGCTTTGGCCCATTGCATCAAGTGCCATTCACAATGGTGCAGTCCCAAGGTCAGATGGCAGCAGCTAGTTATCAACAACTGCCCATCGGTTTCAGCAGTGTGGAGGTATCTGCAAGACCCAGAGGCACTGGCACCTATCTGCCCATTCTGGTAACTAAGCTACTTACAGTCTTTCTGTTGCAGTAAGTTCACTGGAGTGTTCTTTGGTCAGCCATGATCTAATGAATTTCAATGTTTTCTTGGCCTAATTGGCCATTATCTTTGAGTGTTTTCAAAAAATTCACCAACTTGTTTTGGGAATATCTTGTCTGCTGCAGAGGCAGAATGTCCATAGAGATAGGCGGTCTCATGGGGGAAAGCAAGGAGGTGGTCAGAATGGGTACTATGGTCAAAAGGACAGGACCAACAGCACAGTTCACCATGAGGGGACTACCCAATCACCCCGATCATCGTACCGGGGTGGAAGTCGAGTCCAACAGAGCAGACAAGGACTGTGGTTGCCAAGCCAGAATGCTAATGAGGGTGGCCAGGGAGAGCAGAAAGTCTCTGGATCAGGGAGGGGGCATGTACATCATAGACTACAGCAACAAGTTCAGCTAGATAGGGAATCATATCAATCACCTCCTGCCACACTTTCTGGTTCTAATAGCTCTGCAGTGTCAGTGACCCCAGGTGGAACATATCCCTTGCCATACAGGAGCAATAGAGAGACATTAACTGGTCACCATGTACCCCCTGTTGTATCAGTATATGAAGCAAATGAGAGCAAAATGAGTTTCCAGCCAGATTCCTTGGAGTTTGGTTCCTTTGGACCAGGGATCAACTCTGCCAAGCTTGTTGATGGTGGGCTGGAAAAATTGTCCCATGAATGTACATTACCTCATGACCCAGTTGATATTCCGGGTTCTCCATGTTCTTCTGACCTGTCTCCCCGAATTGAGCTGCAGCAATTCACGTCCCATCCACAGAGGTAATACTGTAAAGCTTGAGAACAAGTTGGAAACAGCATTAGTTCATTGTTGAAGGGATATTGTAACTAAAATGAGTTTCAGTTAGTAATATCAAATACATTCTGAATAGCACATTTCATGCAATCAAGGATTTCCATGGCATGACATTTATTATTCAATTGGTTATTCATTGCTTGTCTGTCCTGTTCACCTTAGCTGCTTTATCTTTCATTCAACTCTGTGTTCTACACTCTTTGACCCTTGCAAAATATGCCTATGGATCAGGGATAGAGAAGTGCAGCAGACATACCAAATGAAGGAAGAAGATTTCCCTCCTCTCTCATTTTGCCAGCAGCAAGCAAGCAGCACTGCAGTTTCAAATGGTGGCAGCAGCAGCAGTTGAGGTGGAAACTACTTACAAACATTTGTTTTAGTGTCTCGTTGCCTGGAGCCTCTTTGGCCCTAAAGCTAAGAAGTGGGTCACTGGAAACACTAGGAGTCATAGTTGCAAAGCATCAGTGTCTGTGACAACTCCCATGTATAGTTCACTTTTCAAAGGTGTCATGGGACTGAAATTTACTTGGTAGCTAGTTTGCCTCAAACCCACAGAAGCTCAATGAATGTGTTATTGAACAGTAGTCACCACTTGTGGGAGGATCTGAGCCCTATTGCTTCTTCAATATTAGATGCAGAGACCTTGGGGATAACCTGGCAGGCAGAGAGGGTCCTTTGTCCAGATTGGAAATGGACTCAAACCAGACCAACCATCAAATCCAGAACCAAGATGAAGTATGATGAGGGATCATCTGTTCTTCCCAATGAGTAGGCATGAGATATCAGTTTTGCAGGAGTATATTCTCACAAGCATTCAGTGGTGCTGTGAAAGCTGTGTTCTCTAGTCAGTAGCTGTAGTGTTACCTACTGTCATACAGGCCATTTTGGTTAAAGCTAGGCATGACATCAATGTTTATAAGTGCTGTTGTGAAAAATATCCAGTTTGGTAATCAGTTAGATGTCTAGATTCATTTGCAGGTGTCAACAGAGGGTTTTACATTTTGCTCAAAATGAGCATGAAATTTTCCAAATAATCTTCAACATGCAAGATCCTGGAGGTGAAACTCAGCTGCAACTACTTCTCATGGTTTTTTTCTTCTATGAATCCAGGGACAACCTCAGGAGAATGATGAGACAGTCATGTAGGTAATATGGTGGGTTTTCAAAGTAGGTTTGTATGATGCATTGAGTTGGAGATCTAGGTTTTGGAGTTCCCTCTTGATCTGATGAGTGTGTTCTCTTTCTTGTGTCATACAATTCTGGTCGGAAACAAAACTCCTCATATGTAGAGGAGGAAGATGCTTTGCAAAGGGGTGTCATTTTTCATCTTTGTGATTAACTCCTTGCAAGCAAAGGTTTATATAGATTAGCTGTAGTGGTAAATTGCTATTTTTTATCTTTTTGATTAGCTCCTTGCACTCAGAGGTCTCTGTAGATTAGCAGCTGTGGTGGTAATTTCTTGGTTTTATCTTTGTGATTAGCTCCTTGCAAGCTGAGGTTTACATAAATCAGCTGTATTTGTAACAAATTGAAGAAGCGTGCTTGAGGAAAGAACAGAGGATGTTTGTCATTGTACCAAAGGGAGTTTTAAGTCCGCTTTAGAGCAACTTGATGTCCTACTGTTAAGCAAGTTTTATGAGTGTTACAGGCTCTTTCCAAATTGGGTGCAGAGAGAATTCTTCTGGTTTTGCCTGACTTCTTGCATTCTGTTTTATGTTGAATGTTGAATGAGGTAGCATGATATGATGAGCTTTGGATGTACGGCTATATGTGATACATCCAAGTTCAAACCATGCATAAAGCACTCCTCGGTACTTGTTTTCTATGCATTTGAAACCAGTTAGTTCCCCTCATGGAAGATCCTTTTGTCAATTGAAGGGACCTTGCACCATTTTCATGCAAACCTTCTGCCATTTCAACAAAAAGCATTTAGTATTTGTTGGGGAAGGTCCGCTCCCATGGGCTTCCCCTAGTCTTCAGGCCTGCCTATTTCTGTGGGCTACCACCCTTGAAGTGACAACCCTCCAATTGGAGGAGGCCCTTGGGAGTAGGTCTTCCCCTATACATAGGAAATAAATGATGAATTAAGGCCTCCAAAGTTTTATGTAGTGTCTAGTGGATACAGTCTGCATGCAGATGCATTTTCAGAAAGAGGAAGTGTGATGACCCTAATGGATGAAAGTTGTCTGGGGATGAAATGTGGCTTGGTTGACATCAGAATGACTACAGCAAGAGGTAACAAGAGAACCAAGTTTTTGAATTTTTGACGAAGGTAGTTTAACTAAGCGTGGGCGTTATTTGTGCTTGAACAGTTGTTGTGGGAACTTTTGTGGAGGGGCATAAGAGCATGACCCAGTAATAGGTATCCACTATCCATGTTTATGGAAACAACCTAGATGCCAACTCTAGGTGCGACTAAACCAAAAGGTGGTGACACAACCTTTTTCTTCTTTTGTTTTGATTGCTTGGCAATGTAGGCATGCACCCAACACCATCAAATTTTATCTCAAGGTTTGCCCAAAATCCAAATATCACAACTTATACATGTGGGCAAAAGGGAAGCTGCACCATAATCCTATTTTTTGGCATGTTCAAAGCTCCAACAAATTTTATTTTTTTGTGGTGGGCCAATCAAATTGGCTCCTTGCAAATTTTGGGTGCCCAATTTCCAGCCCCAACCCCTGCCTCCCCCTCTCCCTCCAACTAACCAATAGAACCCAGCAAATAGGTACCATTAACAACGACCCAATACTGGATTGTAAACAATTTTGGGATTTGAATGACATTAGGGAGCATGAAGGGGAACCCAAGTTTGGGAACCTTTGGGTGCACATAGGGTGAACCATGGAACTATCAAAGTCAACTGGATAAAAAACAAGAGTGCCCAACCTTTTTAGGGTGAATTCAGGCACTTTTTTCAGGCTTTTTCCTAAGTGGGACATACAGCCAACTGCTACCTCCACTTTTGGTGTGGTCAGTTTCACTTGCAATGTGAATCATGATACATAATTTATTCACATATAATATTCATAAATGGATCATAAAAAAATCTAATAGAAATATAAGAAAAGCTCTTTTATTAACTATACTATTTATGATATAAAATATTAATCTCGATAATTAATTTTAATTTCTAAATATCAATTAATGCCATATAATCAATTGATTTTATGGAAAACATGCTTGAGATGTGAATCAACAGCCAGGTAAAGCTCTACAACACGCGTGCCCTGGTAGAACCTGTTACCATCTAACGGAACGGTGTAAGGCTCGCCACACTCATAGGTGGGGCTTTTTTCACATTACTTTAAAGTCTGCAAGGTTTTTTTTTTCCTTTGGATTTGAAAACACCTCCTTGCATTTGTAGGGATATAAATAAATAAATAAATAATAATAAATTTTTTGTAGAGAAATCCTCAATCAAAGGGACCTTCCACCCACCGACCAGATAAAAAGGCCTTTTGTACTTTACACTGGGGAAAGACTGCTCTTTCAGTCCTCCCCTAATTTTTGGGCCTACACTCTCAGGCTACCCCCCTGAGGCTATGACCCTCACTCAAATTAGGGGAGGTCCTAGGGAGCAGACCTACCCTATACATGTTTTAAACATTTTGTGGTTTAGTCTGGTGAGAGAGCTTGCTAGATGACTTTCTACCTGAAAAGGTTACAAAACAATATTAACTTGAATTTGGAAAAAATGGAACTCATCAACATGTCGCCAGGTATTACTTTCCAGAATAATTATTGATTAACTTGTTCATTTTAGTTGGTGCATTTTTTCTAACCCTAATGATAATGTACAATACATGGAAAAACAAGTTTTGAGATTCTAAGTATAATCTTAATTTAGTCCAAGTTTTATATATATGATTCAAAATGATTGTGGTATCAAGTTAGCTTTTAGTGCTATCAACTCCATTTTAATGGGTTAACCCCTAAATGTCAAGGAAACA
>Ga0116226_10002538_pt1 | contig 15956 bp, 13 predicted proteins | sample S1TSphfallax_FD_89692 | JGI IMG/M metagenome (GOLD analysis project Ga0116226, IMG submission 89692) | Host-associated microbial communities from peat moss isolated from Minnesota, USA - S1T2_Fa - Sphagnum fallax MG | ecosystem: Host-associated > Plants > Peat moss > Unclassified | place: USA...
CTGACTGGAATCGGCCTTCATGAGCCGGCGGTTTGAGGCTGATACAAATGCTCTGCAAACAACTGGCTGGAGCGGCCCGCCGGATGCCGATGATTTTCCAGTCAGGATGAAGCCGCTCTAGAAGCAGAAAACTTTTTTCTGTCACGGGCACTGCCTGATTGGCCCATTTGAACCGGCGGCCTGGCGCAAATAGCAATAGTTCTTTGGTTTTTTTTCAAAAAAGAACGACTTCCTTTTGTTCGGAAGCACCGCGCAACTCTTCGAGCATCCGATCCAGCAGGTCCGCGGTGCGATCGATATTCTCCTCCGCACTGATAAAATGCGTCCGGGCGAGTTCCTGCGCGTGCAGGCGGCAAGCCAGCAAGCGCTCGCGGTCCGCGGCCAACGCGCTCACCGCCCGGGCGACCGCCCGCGCATTGCCCCGCGGCACCACGATGCCAGCCTCGCCATTCCGGTTCAGCCGCGGCGCATCCGACCGGCCGACCGCATCGATCACCGCGAGGCCCGCGCCGAGCGCTTCGGCAATCCCCGCTGCCGCATCGGCGATGTCATCGAACACGATCAATATCTCGGCCGCATGCAGCGCCGCCCGCAGTTCACCTTCATCGGGCGATGTCAGCAACAACAGTCGACGCGCACTCACTTCGCCTGCAAATAACGCGGCGAAAGCCCGCATATCCGCCGCGCCGCCGATCAGCGTCAGCACGCTGTCCGTGTCGGCCAGCGCATCGATCAGCGATGCGACGGACCGGTTGCCGCCATCGACCGGTGTCAGAGGCAACAGGCAGAGCAGTTGCACCGGACGCCCGGCCTCGCTTTTCCGTGGCACCGGCGCGAGCCGGAAGCCAGGCGGAATTACCTCGCATTTTCCAACCAGTGCCGGCACTTTCTCCAGCAGGCGCGCCCGCGCCGCCTCCGACGCCACCACGCTCCGCTGCCAGAATCGGCCGAGCCGCATTGCCTGCTCCAGCGTGCCTGGGGTCTCCTGCGTCACCAGCCCAAGAATACCGACGCGCGCCGGCAACTGGGCGGCAAGTGCCGCGACTGTTTCGTCCGACCCATGCACCAGCACGACCGGCGCCGCCGCGGCGAGCACGCCGCCTAGGGCTTCGGCCACGAAACCTGGATCCGCCGGCCGCGCCATGGAGAGGGCAAGCAGGCGGCGAGGCACGCCCTCCAGGCCGGCCATTGTGGCCGGGTCGGCGCGCGGTGCGGTCAGGATCAGTTCGGCATCGAAGCCGCGCTCGGTGAGCGCGCCGATCAGGGCCGCCACCGATCGCCCCTCCGCGTTGCGCCGCGCTTCCGGCAGGATGAAAATCACGCGGCCCCGTGCGGACCGCGAAAGCCCGGCGGGCGCCAGGCTTTTCGGCGCCCCGAGCTTGACGCCGGCGCGATCGCTGAACGCATCGATCACCGCATCGGCATAGGCGGCGAAACTATACTGTTCCCGCACGCGCGCCCGCGCCCGTTCGCCCAGGGCTGCGGCCTCGCGAGGGTCTGACGCCAGCCGAACCAGCGAGGCGGCGATCGCGGCTGTATCGCCGTAGGGCACGACGATTCCGGCTTCCGACCCCAGCGCTTCCGGCGCGCCCCCGGCGTTTTCGAACGCGATCACCGGCAGGCCACAGGCCATGGCCTCGTGCACAACGCAGGGAAACGGGTCCATTCGCGAGGTCAGCAGGAATGCGTCGCTGGCGAGGAAAAATGGCTCGGTGCCGGTGTGCGGGCCCGCGAAATGGATCCGGCCGGTGAGCCCGGCGCGGGCCACATCCTGCTGGACGAACCAGAATACGGAATGCCGGTTCGTAAGCCCGCCTCCCACCCACAGGAAATATAGTGGCCGGCCTGGAGGCCGCTCTGGGGGCCGCTCTGGAAGCCGCCCTGGGAGCTGCCCCTGGGGCTTCCGCTGGGGCCGCGCTTGGGGCTTCCCCCGGGGCCGCGCCGGGCCCGCGGGATCATCCGCCTCCTGCGCCGCGATCGAGGCGGCCGCCGCGCGGGCGAACAGATCGATGCCCTTGCGCAGATCGAGTGTGCCGCAGCCGAGCACGATGAACGCATCGTCCGGCGCATCAAGCATATCCAGCACCGCGCGCCGCGCGGCATCGCGGTCACCGCCGCCGAACGCCGGGTCGAGCAGACCCTGTGGCAACACAGCGGCCTTTTCGACCGGCAGCGTGTAGGTCATGTGCGCCTCCCGCAACACGTAGGAGGCGGGGTAGATCACCGCCGACGAGCTCTGATAAATTGTCTCGAAAGCAGTTCGGTCGAACGCGGCGGCCAGTTCGTGCACCAATGTGATCACCGGCAGCCCCGCTTCTGCCAATGTGCGGCCGACCGTGCTGACACAAGCGGTGTTGACGAGCACCGCCCTCGGCCGCGCCGGCCCTTCGAAGGCCTGCACACAACTCAGCAGGAACTGTTCCTGCTTCAGTGCGGGATCGCGCACCATGGTGAGATCGATCACCGGCGCCCACTCGCGAAATGCCTCCAGCAATACGCCGCCGCGCTGGGTAATCACCAGGCATCCCAACCCGAGCCGGCCGACGAACTCGCGAATCAGCGCGAGCAGGATAAGCGGCGCGCCGGTACGCGTCAGCTCGTGGGAGACGACGATGAGGTCGATCCGCTCCGGGCGCCCCCGCGCAGGCCGCCGCTCTAACAGCGCGGTCCCCCAGGGTGGGCAGAACACCCCCGCTTCCAACCACGCGCCGGCATAATGACCGAGCGGCGTTTCCCCAGGCTGCAGGCATTCCGGGTGCCCCGCCGCATACAGCGCCGCGTCGAACATCGGATGCGGATTGACCAGCGTGGTGCCGCCGGTCTCCAGGTAAAACCTGAATCGATCGGTCGGCTGGTCGGTGTGCTCGACACCAGACACCGGGATGGATCTCAGCGACATCAGCGGGTGCGGATTGCGCATCTCGACGCACCCGTGGCGAACGAAATGCACCAGCGGGTCTAACCGCTTGGTCTGCACATCGGCATTGGTCGCGATGTAGTGCGCCGGCGAAAACAGCCTGTGCGGCATGGCGCCGGTCAAGCCGCCGTTACGCACATGATGCAGGATCGGCGCCGCCCGCAGCTCGATGCCCAGTGCTGCGGCATGGCGCCTATAAAAAACCGGGTCAAAGGCGAAATGGGTGCCAACATCCTGCCGCTGCCGCAGGAAATGGAGTAGCGGCGGCTCATCCCGCCACAGCGGGAGCCCAAGTTTCTGCAGTGCCTGTGCATAGTGCGCCGGGTCGAACAAAATATGCGTCGGCACCGCCCATAAGCGCCGGTCGGTAAGGTAGGCCAGCAGGGGATTGGTGTCCTTGCCGACCTGAATGCCCACCTGCGAACAAGCGCTGATGAATGTATTCGGTGTGAACAGCGGGTGCGGCGAACGGCGTTCGGACGTGCCGTGTTTCATGAAGTGGAGCAGATTGCACAGGTGGTTCTCGATGGTGCCGTAATGAGCGCGGTCGAACAACAGGGTCGGGCTTGGCGGCACGCTGCCGGCGGCGAGCGTCGCCACGTAATGTCCCAGCGGCGTTTGCCCGGTGCGAAAAGGGCCGGCCAGTGCCCGGTATCGGGCAGCATCGAACAGCGGATGTGGGTCGATCAGGACACCGTTTGCGGCCCGTTCCAAATATGCGTCCAAAATGCAACCGCCGGTAGCCGCGGCGGTCTCCCCGCCCAATTGGGCCGCGACATGCGAAGGCAGAAACAGCGGATGCGGGGACAGGCCGGCGGCCTCGCCGCGGTTGCGATAATCCGCAAGCCCCTCCGAAAGATTGACCATGCGGTCTAGCTGTTGACTGTAGTGAGCGGGATTGAAGATCGATGCAGCCGCATCCGGCGAATTAATATGCCCCGTTTCAATCTCGGTCGCCGACAAGGTTAAATCTCCAGCCGCTTCGGGACTTGCCCCGTTGTTGTCGCAACGCCAGGAGCGCACGCCAGCCGACCTGCGTCCAGGCCTGCCCGGGGCCAACCCACGGCCGGAGACAATTCACGACAGCCAGAGCAGCCGTGCAGGATCAGATTTTCCGCCACGCCAGCGATGCATCTCTGGAAATGAAATAGTCCCCGTTTTCAGCGTATCCGAACCGCGCGAATAAGGGAAGGCAAGTCTCGTCGAAAAACTGCTTTTGCTGATCGGTCCATTTCGCACCGGGCCCTGTCTCGATCGTGTCAAGCTCGGGTTCGGTTCGCTCGGGGCGCCTCTTGGTCAGAAAGTTGCTCATTTTGGTGCGCTCGTCAGGCTCGAGCGCCAGGAAGTCGGCAATGAGAGTGGCCGACAGGTCAGGGTCGCGCGCCAGCAGGTACTGGTCGATTTCGATCGCCCGTCCGCCCATGTCACGGCGGACATCGACCCACGCCGACATGCAGGATGACCACCATTTGCAATAGTCCTCGAACCGCTCGTGAGGGAACTTGCGTTGCTGGGAGAGCAGGTTCTCAAAAGCACGGCGGCGCATGAAGATGAAGCGCGCGTTCGGCCAGATCTTGGCGAGCAGCGGTGCGGCGCGCACCATGTCCGGCGTCGGGGTCTTGTCGAGCCAGAACGGAATACCAAAGATCTTGCTGGCCAATTGCCGGAAAATGTCGGCCAGCGCGTTGTCGAAAAACCCCGGTGGCAGTTCCACCAGAAGCGAGATCGCCTTCGGGTCGTTGATCAGGTCCGTCTTGAGGCGATAGAAGTTCTTGACCGCGGCATTGAGCTGGGGAAGCAGATCGAACAAGTGTCCTTCATAAGGGCCGCGATAGCGCGTGCTCTGCAGAAGCGCATGTGCGCAAGCGCTGGTGCCGGACCGTCGCGACCCAAGGACGAATACGGGTCGCGCGTCCGTATCTTCCGCGTTTGGCTCGAAGCCCGTGGTGTGTCGCAGAAGCCGGTTCAGGGTGCGCCGCTCGGCGTTCGGGCCGATGGCGAAAACCTCCACCATTTCGAGCTCGGCATAGCTCAGCGCGGCGGGAAATTGGGCGGCGAAGCCGTACGCGCCGTTACCAAAGCCGTTGCGTTGCAGATCGAGCCGGGGCCGATCTGCAACCGTTTCCGCAAGAACCGCCCCACGCAGTTCCACGACAATCCGGAAGACCACGTCCAGGGCGTTCCTGTCGCATGCCCAGCCGCCCACCTGCGTCGGGGTCAACGATTCCACCCAGCCTTTGACCGTCATGCATTTTCCTCTCCGACGACGGCGCCGCCATCAACTCCCCGAGGGCACAATGGTTAGCGGGTGAAAAAATCGGCTGCAAGCTTCTGGCGCTCGTTGTAAGCAGATCCTGGTTAAAAAAGGAAAAACCTTTACCTGTTAAGGCCAGCAACGGGACCGCCATGCCCACCGCCTGAGGCGGTCAGACAAGCGTCATAGCCGGAGGCGGTTCGGTAACATCACCGGAGGCGGCCAAACCAGGACCGGCGTCGCGGCTGCAGCCCGTTGATATCGTCAATCCGCCGCAGCGCCGCCGCGACATCGACGTCCCAATCGCCGGTGAACCCGCCGCCGGCGCCCTCGCTGGCAAAGATATCGGCCCAGTAACGCAGGCCGCACAGATCGGCCAGGATGGTGAAACACGAGTTCTGGTAGAGTGCCGGAACCAGTTCGTAGATGAAAGTCTCCGGTTCGCAGAACACGATATTGCTCAATCCCGCGCCGTGCGGCCCCACCACAAGGGAAGCGTTGCGAAACAGATCGACCTGCTCAAGGAATGACAATGTGCCCGGCGCCACTATATGAAAACCGCGCTTGCGCAGTTGCTCGACCAGGGCGGCCTCGTTTCGCATGCGCCGCACCGGTGCATCGGTGCGCGCCACATAGATGCGGTCGAACGGCGCCCGATTGAGGGGCGCCGCGGCGCGCATCCGCGCGAAGGTCGCAGCCTCGGTCCGGCTGGTCAGGAAAATCGCCGACCCGTCGAGGAAACCGCTATACTCCGCCTCGCGCAATTCGTACTGATTGTCGGGCAGGATCGGCATGCGCGGAACCTCCGCGTGGCCGAGCAGGGCCAGGCTGTCGCGCTGGAATGGCATTTCCGGCCGCAAGGCCAGGCGCACCGCGCAGCCCTCGCTGCGGCCAAGCGCCGCGTCGATTGCCGGCACCGCCTGGATCAGCCAGTGATAGTAATTGTGATGAATTGCATTGCTGCCGATAATCGTACGGCACGCCGCGGTATCCGGGATGACGGATTTAAGCCGCAAATTCGAAACAACATCATCCCCCAGCAGATACGTCGTTTCGCGCACGGGCTGGCCGCCTTGCAGCAGCGCCATCGTCGTGCCGTCCAGCACGGTATCGCGCAGTATGTAATGCCGCAGATGAGCCGGCGCCGGCGCCCAGCCGCGGAACCGGTTCATCTCCGCGCGCGGCATCGCCGCCTCCACCGCGCGGCGCGCCGGCGGCGGCAACGCCTCGTCTTGTTCTATCGTAACGATTTTCGCCGCAGCCGCGTCCAGCCCAATCATCCGGCGGCCTTGCCCGATCGCGTCCGCGCCGTCCTCGCCATGCCGCCCCCCTCAGCCTCGCCCATGTTTCGCGCCGTGCGAACGGGTCATACCCCCCGGAGCCCCGCGCCGCCGCGTCCTCTACATCATTTGCCGCCGGGTCATCAGGCGCCCTTGCGGCGCTGGCGCTTGGCCTGCGAAGGACGCGGGGACCGGCCCGCTACGTCGAACAGCGCCGGGGACACGGAGAAAGGTGCCAGTGCGTTCGCAGGAGCCGGCTGAAATCCATTCGGGCGCCGCCGCCCCAAACGGTGCCAGCCACGCCGCCCGCAGCGCCGGCCTCGATATTGTCCGCTCGATCGCCATCCTGCTGGTGCTGGTGAGCCATTACGGAACCTATTTCACCGCGTGGTGTGGCATCGGCTTTCCGTTCCAGCTTGCCGCCTTGGGCTCCTACGGCGTCGAGCTGTTCTTCGTGCTCAGCGGATTTCTGATCGGGCGCTTGTTGATCGACATACTCGACCGCGGTGCCGACGCGCGGGCGTGGCTCATCTTCATGGTCCGGCGCTGGATGCGCACCCTGCCGCTCTATTACGTCTGCGTGCTGATCCTGGCGTTCGCATGGCCGCCCCAAATCTGGGTGCCCGGCCACGCCGCGTTGTGGCGCGACCTGCCCGGTATCCTGACGCTGACGCAAAACCTCGCCTGGAAGATGCACGATGGCTGGTTTGGCGTGTCCTGGTCGCTCACGGTCGAGGAATGGTTTTACCTGCTATTCTCGGCGCTGTTGTTCGCGGCCGCGGCGGGGCTTGGCCGGCGCCTGGGCTTCTGGTGCGCATGCTTCCTGTTCTTGCTTGTGCCGCCGGCGCTGCGCTGGTTTGTTGCCGACAGCGGGCAGTTCGCCGAGGTCACCAGCAAGGCCGTCATCTACCGGCTGGACGCGATTGCCTTCGGCGTCGTGGTCGCCTGGTTACAGGTGCGCCGCGCCGCCTTGATGCGAGCACCTCGTCTCCTGCTGGCAGCCGGCATTGCCGTCGTTTTCCTTTTGTGGGGCGGCGCCCTGGACCAGCTCGCGCAGCCCTCCCTGCGCACCCATCAGACTTTTATCTTCGACGTCCAATCATTCGGCATGTGCCTGTGCTTGCCGGCAGCGTCTTCATTCCGCGAGCGGTGCCCGGCCTGGCTCGCGCTGGGGGCACGTGTCCTGAGCCACCAATCCTACGCGATTTATCTGATCCATCTGTCGCTGATCGAATTTATCGACGCCTGGCGCAAGCCGCTGGAGCTGACCGCGCCGGCAGCAATTTTTGTTACGGTAATGGCGCTTTTCGGCCTGTCGACTTTATCGTTCCACACTTTGGAACGTCCGCTCCTGCGACTGCGGCCACGCCAACAAAAGTAAGCAGTTCTTTTTCGAAGAAAAGCACTTAAACACTTTTATCTATTGGCACAAGCGATCATTTTGACGTCGGCCGCCTGTGCCATTAGTAAAAGTTTTTTGGTTCTTTTTTTCAAAAAAGAACTGCTGACTTCGTTACACTGTCTTCAGGAACTCCGCCAGCTTCATCGACGCCGCCGCCTTGTCGATCCGCTCCAGCGCGCCCAGTTCCGCCGCCAGCCGGTCCATTGCCGCTTCGTAAATCTGGCGTTCGGAGAAACTCTGGTCCGGCTGGCCGGCGTTGCGGTGCAAATCGCGCACGACTTCGGCAATCGCCAGCGGATCGCCGCTGTTGATTTTCGCCTCATATTCCTGCGCGCGGCGGCTCCACATCGTGCGCTTGATCCGCGCGCGGCCTTTCAGCACCGCCAGCGCCTCGTCGAACATCTTGCGTGACGCCAGTTTGCGCAGGCCGGCCGAACGCGCCTTGGAAACCGGGACGCGCAGCGTCATCCGGTTTTCCTCGAACGTAATGTGGATCAGCTCCAGCTTGTGGCCGGCGATTTCCTCGGTGGCGATGCGCTCCACCTTGCCGACGCCATGGGTCGGATAGACCACATGATCGCCTTCGGCGAACTGCTCCGCCTTCGCCATCGGGCGAGGCGGCGGCATCACCCGGCCGCCTTGCATGCCGCCGCCCGGTGGACGCGACCCGCCGTTTTGCGGCATCCCCGGGCGTTGACCCATCATGGGCGACGCGAGACGGGCTGGCGCACTGTCGTTCGCGGCAACGGCGAGCGTCTTTACCGGCGAGGGCGCCGGAATCGGTGCATCCGGCGGAGCTTCGGCGACGACAACCGGGGCTGCCTCTCCCACCGGACCGGCAGGAGACTGCTTCACCGTATCCTGTGTCATCGTGTCCTGGGCCACCGGCGCTACCGCCGCGGTGGTTTCTTCAGGCGAGACGCCAGAATCCTTGATGGATTTATCGTTGATGGATTTATCGTTGATGGATTTGTCGCTCGTGGAGTCGATCTGGTCACCGGACGTGGGCTTCTTTGCGGAGGCTGACTTGCTGGGCACTTTGTGAAGCTACTCCTGATCTGCGAGGGCCGCCGTTGGCCCGCCTGGCACTCGATTTCCCGGTGGATGATGGCGGCGTGGATGAGGCCCGCCACAACGGCAGGTCCGCCGGCCCCGCCGGCTACTCAGTCCACGCCATCGAATGCTGCTCCCCCGAACAACACACTACCGCCACACACAACAATGGATCACACGATCCGGAAGCGCCGGAACGTTGATCAAATCTCCACCCTGGTATTACCGGTTCCCGCGCACCGAGCATGGAGCGAACGCTCGCGGCAACCGTCTGCAGATGTGCATAGCAGGAAAATGGTGCTGCGTCATGCCCAAAGCGGCAGGTGCGCGCGTGGCGCGTGGCTTATTCAACGATCGCAGGGGCGCGGGCGGGTCACGAACGCGTGTTCATGCCCGCGGCCGGCAACCGAGGCAGACTACGCGGTGCCGGGATTGGCCGAGAACAGGGCCGCCTTGCCCGGCTTGTCCTTCCAGTCGTCGGCATCCGCCGGCGCTTCGCCCTTGCGGGTAATGTTCGGCCATTGCGTCGAATAGGTCCGGTTCTGCTCCAGCCAGTCGGCTGCCTTGTCGTCGCTGTCCGGCACGATCGCCTCAACCGGGCATTCCGGCTCGCACACACCACAGTCGATGCATTCCTCGGGGCTGATGACGAGCATGTTCTCGCCGACGTAGAAGCAGTCCACGGGACACACTTCGACACAGTCCATGTATTTGCACTTGATGCAGTTTTCGGTGACCACGTAGGTCATCGTCGTCTCCAGTGGCGTGAGGCCGCGGGATATGGCGCCCCCGCGCCGAACGCGCAAGCGAATGATGCCCTTTGCCGATTTCGGCGCAAGGGGATCACGCGGGCGGCACCTCTTCATACAGCGCGCGAGCCTCGATGGCCGACCCCCGGCGGGTAGACAACGCCAGCACCCGCACCACCCGGACCGCGTTGCCGGCCGCCGGCACCGTCAGCACGTCGCCCGGCCGCACCCTGGCATGCGGCTTGTCGGTCGCCTGCCGGTTGATCCGCACCAGCCCGCTCTCGGCGATAAGCGCGCAACTTTCCCGCTGCGACGCGAAGCGGGCGCACCACAGCCATTTGTCCAGCCGCTGATGCTCCATCAGCTTTCTGGGCAGGTCTCGTGGGCCACCGCTGCCAGCGCCGCATAGTTCGGCGCAGCTTCCGCAGCATAGCCGGCCAGCAGCCCGGCCTGGTCGGCGGCCGAGCGGTTCTGCCCCAGCTTCCACTTGCCGGTCAGCACCGCGATCGGCATCGCCACACCGACGATCGCTCGCAACTGCCCCTCGATATACCTTGCCGGCGCATCGCTGACCGCCCAAGGCTTTTCGCGCCCACCTTCGTGCGCCTCGGTCAGCCGCGTCACCAGCGCATGCAGCCGCCCGGAATCCTCATATATGTCGGGCGTGCCGGCCGCATGCACGGTGACGTAGTTCCAGGTCGGCACCACCCGCCCATGTTCCGCCTTGGCCGGATACCAGGAGGGGCTGACATACCCGTCCGGCCCGGCAAAGACCACCAGCGCCGGTCCGTCGCCCGCACCTCGCCACTGTGTATTGGCGCGCGCCAGGTGAAAATGCAGCGTTCCGAACGGCCCCTCGTCCGGCGCCAGCAGCATCGGCACATGCGTCGCCGCCGGCCCATCCCGCGTCATGGTGACAAAAATCGGCAGCCCGCACGCCCGCATCGCCGCATGCAACACGGGCAGCCGATGTTCCGCGAATGCTTCAGGGACGTACATTCAGTTTCCAGACTGGCAGTTTCCAGACTGGCAGTTTCCAGTTCCAGTTTCCAGACTGGCCCACGGTTATCGTTCACGGGTAACATCTGGGAACTGGCATCTGGAAACTGGCAACTGTTGACGCGGCTTCCGCCCCGTCGCCAACCTTGCGCCCGGATGGACCTCTCGCGCGACCTGCCCCTGGACCAGATACTGCGCGGCGAGTGCGTCGAAACGATGCGTATGCTGCCCAGTGCCTCGATCCACTGCGTGTTCGCCGACCCGCCCTACAATCTGCAACTCCGCGGCGAACTCCGCCGTCCCGATGACAGCCTGGTCGACGCCGTCGATGACGACTGGGACAAGTTCGCCGACTTCGCCGCCTACGACGCCTTCACCCGCGCCTGGCTCACCGAAGTGCGCCGCCTGCTGCGCAAGGACGGTACGCTCTGGGTCATCGGCAGCTACCACAACATTTTCCGCATCGGCGCCATCCTACAGGACCTCGGCTTCTGGGTGCTGAATGACGTCATCTGGCGTAAATCGAATCCGATGCCGAATTTCCGCGGCCGCCGCTTCACCAACGCGCACGAGACCCTGATCTGGGCCGCGCGCGGCCAGGACAGCCGCTACCGGTTCAACTACGCCGCCATGAAGGCGCTGAACGACGACCTGCAAATGCGCAGCGACTGGCTCATTCCCCTTTGCACCGGCGAGGAAAGGCTGCGCAACGAACACGGCCTGAAATTGCACCCGACGCAAAAGCCCGAAGCCCTGCTGCACCGCGTGCTGCTGGCCAGCACAAGCCCGGGCGACGTCGTGCTCGACCCATTCCTGGGCACCGGCACCACCGCCGTCGTCGCCAAACACCTGCACCGCCATTTCGTCGGCATCGAGCGCCATCCAGCCTACGTCGAGGCGGCCTGGGGACGCATCCGGCGCCAAAAACCAGCGCCCGCGGGCAGCGTTGAACCCACCCCCAGCAAACGCGACGCGCCCCGCGTCGCCTTCGGCAGCCTCGTCGAGCGTGGGTTGGTGCTACCGGGCTCGATACTGATGGACAAACGCCGGCGCATCGCCGCCACCGTCGGCGCGGATGGTACCCTGGTGTGCGGCCCCCATCGTGGTTCCATCCACCAGGTCGGTGCAGCGGTGCAGAATTCCCCAACCTGTAATGGCTGGACTTTTTGGTATTTCGAACGTGCGGGTGGGCTGGTGCCGCTGGATACGTTGCGAAGCGAGTAGGGAAGGAAGCAGTTCTTTTTCCAAGAAAGAACCAAAAACTTTTGTCTATTTAAGGACTACAAATCCGGACGTGGGTCACCGTATATCACGCAGGGATTTGCGATCTTGATCTTGTTTCACTAGGCTGCGGCGTGCAACACCGACGGAGCCGGATATGAGCGACATCGCTAGGGACGCTGCTGCGTCGCGGCTGGGGACGGTTCCAGCCGGTGCCGACGCATTTTGGCGCAAGGACGATTGGTGGGCGGTCGCCATTGGCCTCGGGGTGATCGCGGTCGCCGCGGCGCTGTTCACCTTTGGGTCCAGCCTGGCCTGGCTGGCAATTATCCCGGCAAAATGGACGACGCCGGATCAGCTCGCCAGCCATTTTGCCGCCAATTGGCCACGCTACGTGGCGCAGTTCGCGCTGTGGCTGGTCGTGGTGACCGTAGCGCTCGTGGCGCTTGGCCAACGGCTGCGCGACACCGTGCCGGCGTTTGTGTTCCTGTATGCGCTGTCGGTGGCGATCTTCGCGTTGGGGCAATGGGCCAGCGCCATTCGCTATAATCTGGAGCCGCCGCTGGTGGCGCTGGTGGTGGGGCTGGCGATCGCCAATCTGCGGCTTCTGCCACGCGGCCTGGATGCCGGATTCCGCGTCGAGTTCTACATCAAGCTCGGGGTGGTGCTGCTCGGCGCCACGCTGCCGCTGACACTTATCGCCTGGGCCGGGCCGGTGGCGCTGCTGCAGGCCTCGGTCGTTTCGGTGGTGACGTTCCTGGTGATTTTCTTCGCCGCCCGCTCGCTGGGGATCGACCCGCGCTTCGCCGCGGTGCTGGGGGTCGGCGGCGCGGTGTGCGGAGTCTCGGCGGCGATCGCCATCGCCGCCGCCGTGGGTGCGCGACGGCAGGATGCGGCGGTCGTAATATCCATCGTCATTGGCTGGGCGATCCTGATGATTTTCGCCTTACCGTTCGCGGCAGGCGCCCTGGTGTTGCCGGCGGGCGTCGGAGGCGCGTGGATCGGCACGTCCGAGTTCGCCGATGCGGCCGGCCTGGCCGCGGCACAGGCCTATGGCGACATCGCGGCCAAGGTGCCGGGCGCGCATGCGGGCGCGGTGGACCAGTCGGTCGCGGCGTTCACGCTCATGAAGGTGGTGGGCCGCGATGTGTGGATCGGCATCTGGGCAATGGTGCTCTCGATCGTGGCGGCCACGCGGTGGGAGGCGACGGGGATCACGAGCCGGGTGGGCGCGGTCGACATCTGGCGGCGGTTTCCCAAATTCGTCATCGGCTTCCTGCTCGCCTCAATTTTCATTACCCTGGTCGCGCAACGGGTCGGCCACGCCCAGTTCGGCCACGCGGCGACGACGGACCTGGTGACGCCAATCAAGAACCTGCGCACGTGGGCATTCGCGTTCGGCTTCCTCAGCATCGGATTGACCACGCGGGTGAGCGATTTGGCGCGTGTTGGCGTGCGGCCGCTGCTGGCGTTCAGTTCCGGTGTGGTGGTCAATGTCGGGCTGGGGTTCGTGCTGTCCGTGCTGGTGTTCGGCGGCTACTGGGCACATCTGGGGCAATGAGGCCGGGCGAGGCTCACTGCATCGCCTGCCGGTATTTCGTGAACGATCCGGCGGCGTTCGAGCGCGCCCTGCCCGGGCTGGCGGTGCTAAGTTCGGCGCGCGCGGCGAGCCGGGTGGGCGACGGTCTATGCAGCCATCATGACCGCCATGTGCCGGAAACGGCAAGCTGCGCGGCGTTCGCACTCGTTGCACCACACGGCTGAAAAAAATGTCCCCGGCGGGATTCGAACCCACGGCCCCAGGATTAGGAATACGGCAACGCGCCTATTCCACAGTGATCCAGAGTATCCCAGAACCGTACAAGCTATTGATTTAACACAATCAATTTTCTCTACGCTTTTCCACTGTATCCCGTGGCCTTCCCTCTTGTGATTGCTATATGATTGCTGAAAAACCCACCTAGCAATCACACTGGAAGCTGCGATTTCATGGTCGCCATCACCAAACGATTGATCGACACGACTCCGCCGGGAAGGAAGGACGGGTTCCTGTGGGACGACGACGTCCGGGGATTCGGCCTAAAGATCACACCCGGTGGGCGAAGGATATTCATTCTCCAATACAGAATGGCCGGTCGCGGTACGCCTCACCGCTACACCATCGGCGAGTACGGTAGCCTGACCCCTGTCCAGGCCAGAGGCATAGCGGCCGACCTCCGACACCAGATCGCGAAGGGGGCAGACCCGCGGCTGGACAAGATCGAGAAGGCAAAAGAGGCCGAACGACAAGCTGATCCCGCAAACACGATCGGTGGGTTAATTGAGGCCTATGCCGAAAAGCACCTTTCAAAGCTCAAATCGGGCGCCGAGGTAAGGAAGCTGCTTGACCGAGAAGTCCAGCCGGCCTGGGGGGCGACCGCGACAACGCTCATAACCCGTCGCGATGTCATCGAGCTCCTCGATGACATCGAGGACCGTGGCGGCCCATATGCCCGGAATCATGCGACGGCCGCCATCAGGCAAATGTTTAACTGGGCATCGGCCAGAGACCCGGAATTGCCGAATCCCGCTACCAAACTAACAATGAATACCGTGAAGGAACGTGAACGCGTTCTCTCCGATTTCGAAATACGAGAGATTTGGACGGCCACTGGGCAGCTCGTGTCCGTGTTCTGCCCGTTTACGAGATTACTGCTTCTGACGGGCCAGCGCAGAACCGAAGTGTCAGAAATGAGTTGGTCGGAAATTGGCGGGCCGGACGACGCAGTGTGGACGATACCTGCGGCAAGGACAAAAAATGGAATTGCGCATGAGGTGCCTCTATCGCCGGCAGCTCTGGCCGTTCTAAGGGGCATTCCAAGGCTCGGGCCCTTCGTGTTCACCACCGACAGCGAGACGCCGATCTCCGGTTTCTCGAAATTCAAGAGCAGCCTGGACAAGACAATTCTGACGCTCCGCTTGAAGGCCGTCGAAAAGATCAAAGATCCCGAAAAAGTTGCTCGGCCGCCAGAGCGGTGGACGTTTCATGATTTACGCAGAACCGCAGCGACGATCATGGCCAAACGAGGTGTGCCTCCTCACGTGGTAGAACGCCTGCTTAATCATGTCTCGGGGACGATTTCCGGCGTTGCAAAGATTTATAATCGTCACGAGTATTGGGCGGAGCGTTGCGCCGCCGTAGAAACGCTTGGGGATTACGTGAGTCAAATTGTGAAGTTGTGATTTTGATTCAAAGTCACCGCGTCGGAGGCCCTTGGCCGGTTTGGGATCAGGCATTCGTCACCACGTGTTCGTGCTCCATTGGCGGCGTGCTGGATACGCTATCTTTGCGACCAGATGATTTAGCGTGTAAGGCGCCTGGTAGCTCAAGGCGGACCAACAACCCTCCGCCTTTTCCGTCGGCGAGGCTGATCTCGCCACCCTGCTCCCAAATGATGGAACGCGTGACGGACAGACCCAAGCCGACACCGCCGGTGTCAAGGTTCCGGGAGGTCTCCATTCTGTAGAAAGGGTCAAATACCCGCTCACGCTCGGCGCGGGGAATTCCTGGACCTTCGTCCTCTACTGTGATGATGGCGCGTCCCGCTGTGCATGCGAGGGTCACAGCAGCTGTCTTTCCATATTTTATTGCGTTTTCGACAAGATTCGATACGGCACGGCGCAGAGCGGCTGGGCGGCAGGAAATCGTAACCTCGCGCGGACCGGAAAATGTGACAGGGTCGCCGCCGTCGGATGCATGTTCGCAAGTGCCCTCAACCAAGGCGCTCAGATCGACCATGGTGCGGGGCTCGCGTTTCGTGTCGTCGCGCGCGAAGGACAGTATCGAGTCTATCAGCTGGCTCATGAAATCGATCTCGGCCTGCATCTTCTCCTGGTGGACTGGGCTTTCGATCAGTTCCGTGCGAAGCCTGAGACGGGTCAGCGGCGTACGAAGATCATGTGACATCGCGGCGATCATGCGCGTGCGATCGTCATTGAAGCGCCGGAGTCTTTCCTGCATCTGGTTGAACGCCATAATTGTCCCCTGCACCTCGCGCGGTCCGCGCGGGGTTATTCGCGGCGCCTCGCCGCTACCGCCAAG
>Ga0116226_10002539_pt1 | contig 15954 bp, 15 predicted proteins | sample S1TSphfallax_FD_89692 | JGI IMG/M metagenome (GOLD analysis project Ga0116226, IMG submission 89692) | Host-associated microbial communities from peat moss isolated from Minnesota, USA - S1T2_Fa - Sphagnum fallax MG | ecosystem: Host-associated > Plants > Peat moss > Unclassified | place: USA...
AGGGCTAAGGGCGGGCGCCTTTTCGAGACTTTAAAAACCCGGCCTGGCGCCGGGTTTTTTGTGTCTTGCCGTTTTTTTGCTGCGGCCGCATTGTGGATAAAAACAGGAGCGGGACATGCGGCAGCCAGAGCCAAACCAGGATGTGCTGGACAAGAGGAGCGAAATCGTCGCGGGGTTGCGGGCGATTTTGCCGGCGCGCGCGATTATCGATTCGGGGATTGGGCTGAAGCCTTATGAGACGGATGGGCTGACCGCTTACCGCCAGCCGCCGATGGTGGTGGTGCTGCCGGAGACGGAAGCCGAGGTGGTGGCCATTATGCGGTTTGCCAATACGCATGGGATTCGGGTGGTGCCGCGCGGGGCGGGGACGTCGCTTTCGGGCGGGGCGCTGCCGATGGCGGATTCGATTGTGGTGGGGATGATGCGGATGAACCGCATTCTGGACATCAATTTCGCGGACCGGTTTGCCGTGGTGCAGCCGGGGGTGACCAATTTGGGGATTACCAAGGCGGTTGAGGGCGAGGCATTTTTCTATGCGCCGGACCCGTCCAGCCAGTTGGCCTGTATGATTGGCGGCAATGTCAGCATGAATTCGGGCGGGGCGCATTGCCTGAAATATGGGGTGACGGCGAATAATCTGCTGGGGCTGCGGCTGGTGACGATTGAGGGCGAGGTGCTGGAGATAGGTGGGACGCATATGGATGCGGCCGGGTATGACTGGCTGGGGCTGATCACCGGCAGTGAGGGGCAGTTGGGGATTCTCACCGAGGTGACGGTGCGGATTCTGCGCAGCCCGGAGGGGGCGCGGGCGATGCTGGCCGGATTCTCGGCGAATGAGGTGGCCGGGGCTTGCGTGGATGCGATTATTTCGTCGGGCATTATTCCTGTGGCTTTAGAATTTATGGATCGGCCGGCGATTCATGCGTGTGAGGCGTTTGCCCATGCGGGGTATCCGCTGGATGCGGAGGCGATGCTGATTATCGAGGTTGAAGGTTCGGTTGACGAGCAGACGGATATGTTGCGGCGGATCAAGGAGATTTGCGAGCGGTTCTCTCCGATTTCCATGCGCGTGTCTGAGAGTGCAGAAGAGTCGGCGGCGATTTGGAAGGGGCGCAAGGGGGCGTTTGGGGCGGTGGGGCGGATTTCGCCGGATTATTTGTGCATGGATGGGACGATTCCGACCAGCCGGCTGCCGGAGGTGCTGCGCCGGATGGGAGAGATGAGTGCGGCTTATGGGTTGCAAGTAGCAAACATTTTCCATGCGGGGGACGGGAATTTGCATCCGCTGATTATGTTTGATGCGAATAATGCGGAGAGTTTTCATAAGGCGGAGGCGTTTGGGGCGGATATTTTGAAGCTGTGTGTGGAGGTTGGGGGGTGTTTGACCGGGGAGCATGGGGTGGGGATTGAGAAGCGGGACCTGATGAGTGTGCAGTTTTCGGCGGCGGAATTGGACCAGATGCGCCGTATCAAAACAGCGTTCGACCCCAACTGGCTCCTAAACCCAGCCAAGGTGTTCCCACTTGCAAACTAATGGGGGTCTGGGGCCTCAGGCCCCAGCGGGGGGTCCAGGGGGGCGGAGCCCCCTTGGCCTTTCTGAGAAATGGGTGTCGGACCAAGTTCGAGACGCTACCGGCCCGCTCCTGGTACAAGGCAATGGGTCAAAATCGGCGATGCTCCGGCCCGTGCAGGCCAGTGCGACGTTGTCCACAGCGGGGCTGTCGGGGGTGACGTTGTATGCGCCGAATGAGCTGGTGATGTCGGCGCGGGCAGGGACTTTATTGTCGGAAATTGAGGGGGAGCTCCGGGCGCGGGGACAGCAGATGATCGCGGAGCCCTCGCATTTGTTTGGGGAGGGGCAGACGATTGGCGGGGTGATTGCGAGCAATTTGTCGGGGCCGCGGCGGGTGATGGGGGGCGCGTTGCGTGACCATGTGCTGGGGGTAAGGTGCGTGAATGGGTCGGGCGAGGTGCTACAATTTGGCGGGCGGGTGCTGAAAAATGTGACCGGGCTGGATATGGGCAAGCTGCTGACCGGGAGTTTTGGGACGCTGGCGGTATTGACGGAGATCACGTTCAAAGTGCTGCCGGTGTGTGAGGCGGTGGGGACGGTGGCGGTTGCCGGGTTGGATGCGGTGGAAGGGGTGAAAGTGCTGAGTGCCGGGCTGGGCTCGCCGTTTTCGGTGTCGGGGGCGGCTTATGTGCCGTATACCCAGACGGCGTATTTGCGGATTGAAGAGTTCGCCACCTCAGTAAAATATCGGTGCGAAAAACTGGCCGCGCAGTTTCCAGGGGCAACCATTTTGGACACCGAAGCAAGCCAGGCGCTGTGGACAGACATTCGCGACTGCAAAGTGTTGGAGATGGGCGACGCCCTGTGGCGCGTCTCCGTGCCGCCCTCCGCCGGGCCCGGCATACTGGCCGCCACCGGCCTGCCCGGCTTCCTGGACTGGGGCGGCGGCCTGGTCTGGCTCACCGGGCCGGCCACGGTGGAAACCCACGACGCCGTCTGCGCCGCAGCCCGGGCGGCAAAAGGCGTGTGGTGGCTGATGCGCGGGCCCATCTCGCTCCGCGCCGCCGTGAACGTGGTGCCGCCTGAGCCCCCTGCCCTGGCGGCATTAAGACGGCGTATTCAAACGAGTTTTGATCCGAGAGGTATCTTTAACCCGGGGCGAATCGCCGCGTGAAGCGCCAGGGGGCGCTGCCCCCTGGACCCCCGCGGGGGCTCCGCCCCTCGACCCCGCTGGGGCCGAGAGGCCCCAGACCCCAATAATTTTTACATGGGCACAGACATATGCAGACGAGCTTTACACCCGAGCAACTTCAAAACCCGGAAATCCAGGTCGCCAACAAAATCCTGCGCAACTGCGTGCATTGCGGCTTCTGTACCGCCACCTGCCCCACCTTCGTGACCCTGGGCGACGAGCTAGATTCCCCCAGAGGCAGAATCTACCTCATCAAAGACATGCTGGAAAACAACCGCCCAGCGGCAGAAGAAGAGGTGCTGCACATAGACCGCTGCCTCTCCTGCCTATCCTGCATGACAACCTGCCCCTCCGGCGTGGACTATATGCACCTGGTCGACCACGCCCGCGTGCATATAGAAGAAACGTACAAGCGCCCTTGGGCCGACCGGCTGTTGCGCAACGCGCTGGCGCAAATCCTCCCCTACCCCGCCCGCATGAGGGCCGCCCTAAAACTAGCGCAATTTGGCAAGCCGTTCGCCTTCCTGTTGGCGGGCAATTCGATGCTGGCCAAAAGACTGCGGGCCATGCTGAAACTAGCGCCTGCCAGCATGGCGCCGGCGCAAAACCTGGGCGGCACGGTGCATAAAGCCAAAGGCGAAACCAAAGCGCGCGTGGCATTGCTGGCCGGCTGCGCGCAACAAGCCCTGGCGCCGTCCATCAACACTGCCACGATTTCACTCCTCAACCGGCTAGGCGTGGAGGTTATCATCCCCGCTTCCGCCGGGTGCTGCGGGGCGCTGGCGCATCATATGGGCCGGCACGAACAGGCACTCGCGGCGGCGCGGCAGAATGTGGGCGCCTGGAGCGGCCAAAATTTCGACGCCGTGATTGTGAATACGTCTGGCTGCGGCACGGTGCTGAAGGATTACGGGTTTTTGCTCCGCAATGACGCTATGGCTGAACAAGCTGCGAAAATTTCGGCGATAGCGATGGATATCTCGGAATTTCTGCTGAAAATCTATGAGCCGAGCCGGGCGGCGCCGGGGCTGACGGTAGTGTACCATGCTGCGTGCTCGCTCCAGCATGGGCAAGGTATCACGGCTGCACCAAAAACCTTGCTGCGCAAGGCCGGGTTTACGGTGGTGGAGCCGGCGGATGCACATCTGTGCTGCGGCTCGGCCGGTACTTATAATATTATGCAGCCCGACATCTCGGCCTCACTGCGCCGCCGCAAGCTGGATACGCTGCACGCGACAAAGCCCGATGTGATCGCGGCCGGGAATATTGGCTGTCTGACCCAACTTGCGGGGGACGGACTTCCCACCGTGCATATGGTGGAGTTGCTGGATTGGATGGCGGGGGGCGAAAAGCCGGCGGGGCTTTGACGTAACCGGTCAGCCGGCGCGCGGGCGTTTCTTGAGGATGTAGCCGCGCACGAATTCTGTCACCACCTGGTTGAAGGCCTCCGGGTATTCCCAGAACATCATATGGCCGCCAAACACCGCCCGCTGCGAGTCCGGGATTTTGGCCAGCAGATAGCGCACTGCCTTCTCAGCCCAGCTCTCAGCGATGCAAAACAGCATTGGGCGGGCGCGGGAGAGCTGAATCGCAGGCTCCAGCATGTCCGTGAACATGGCTGAAGCATAAAGCTGAGCTGCCACCAGCGGGTTGGTGCTAAGCGCATGCGCCAGCAGCCACTCCTCCTCCGGCGGCTCCACCAGCCGTTCAATCATGCGGGTGCCGATCTCACGGCGCATATAATTCGCCTGGCCGGTGCGGTCGCGTAGGAACTGTGTATGGATTGAAGCCAATACGTCCAATGAGCCCTGGGTCCAGTCCGAAACCTCCACCGACATACATTTGGGCGGCTGGTCAATCACGATCATGCCAGCAAGCGCTGCCGGGCCGCGCAATTTGCTATAGCCCCAGCCCGTCAACGCCCCAGCCCCCCAGCCCACGATGATCGGGTTTCTTATCTGCAAGGCATGAAGCAAAGCTGCCAAGTCCATCGCATGGGTGACATAGTCATTCCCCTCAATGGTGGAGGTCGAGGCGCCTTGGCTGCGGGGATCATAGGCGATGACGCGGCAGTATCTCTCAAAATACCTGATCTGCCTGATGAAAACTTCTTTGGTGAAGGACCAGCCGGGGATGAACACCATCGGCTGGCCGGCGCCACGGTCAATATAGGCCAGTTCTACACCACCGCCTATGTTAACGCGGCCGGCGGTTTGCGGGGGCCTAACAAGGGTGAGGGCGGCGGACATGGGGCAATCCTTCGGTCCTTAACGGCGTTCACGATCAGGTGATCATATAAATCACATTTCATTGAATAAAAAAAGAGGGATTTACGACTGTGAGTGAGAAACATTCCCAACGTCTCGAAAACTGCGATTTTTGCATATCGCCTAGCTCAATATTGTAAAAAACGCATAACTTATAGACAAGTGCCGGAAGTTGTATAATAATTTGTCGTAAAACAAGTTTTAATACGCGTTTTATCGCGATCAAGAAATAACACGCCTTTTGTGCAGGGCAAAAAATCACCGCCGGCAAAATTGGTGCACGAAGCTATGCAACGATTGGTTGAACCGCTCCGGAAATTCCCAAAACATCATATGCGCGCCAAACACATCGATCCGCACTTCCGGCATCATGCGCCGCACAAATGGCACCGCTTTGGTGCTCCAATGCTCGGCGATGAAAAACAGCGCCGGCTTCAGCCGCGCCGCTGCCATTGCCGGCACTGATAAATCAGTGAACATGCCGCAGGCGAAAAGTTGTGCGGCGACCAATGAATTGGTGAGCATGGATTGCGCCGCCAGCCAGCTCATCTCATCGGCGCAGATCTCATCCAGAAATAGATCAGATTCAATGGTGCGCTTGATATATTGCGCATGGCCCGGCTTGTTGCGGAGGAACATGGTATGGGTCGCGGCCAGCGACTCAACCGTGCCCATCGCCCAGTCGCGGTCATTATTGGCCAGGCATTTGGGTGACTGGTCGATCACGATATTGGCGGCGATTGCGGCCGGGCCTTGCTGTTTTACGAATCCCCAGGCCGTCAACGCGCCCGCCCCCCAGCCCACCAGAATCGGGTTGGTCACTTTCAAAGCCGCCAGCAACGCGATGAGATCTTCCGCGTGGGTCATGTAGTCATTGCCTTCCAGCGAGAAGGTCGAGGCGCCTTGACCACGCGGGTCATACGAAATCACCCGGAAGAAATTCTCAAAGTACTCAATTTGCTTGGAAAAAACCTCTTTCGTAAAGGTCCATCCGGGAATAAACACCATGGCCGGACCGGCGCCCCGGTCGATATAGGAGAGCTCAACACCGCCCCCGACATTGATGCGCCCAGCGGCGATACGGGGATATAAAGAGGTGACGGTTGCGGTTAAGGCGTTCATTGTTGTTCCCTTATCTGTGAAGCGCAGTCACAGTCTTGTGATCTCGATGACACAACTTCACAATTAAAAAAAGGTGAAAAAGTCTGAGTCCCCTTCACAATTTTTCACCCGCCTTTATCGGGTCTGAAATTTACCGCCTGGATGTATTTAAACCGCCGCATCCGCTGGCCATGCCGCGCGCAATGCTGGTGCGTGATTTATGCGATGCTCTCGGCTGGCTCCCGGCGCGGGATTATTATGAAGCGGGCATGGCAAGTTGCGCTGAACTTACCCGCTTCCATACGAATGACTACATCAATGCCTTGCAACGCGCTGAAACAACGCAGGATCTACCAGCAGATTTGCGGGCCAGCACGGGCATCGGCCGGGCCGCAAACGTCATCCATCACGCCGTATTCCGCCGCCCCGCCACCTCGGCCGGCGGCGCGATTCTGGCGGCCGGGATACTGGCGGCCGGACGCTGCGTGCATGCGCCGGGGGTGGGGAATCACCATGGGTTTCCAGACCATGCCAGCGGATTTTGCTTTGTGAATGATATCGCATTGCTGATATTGCGGCTGCGTGATTTGAATGTAAGGCGCATCGCTTATCTGGATTTGGATGCGCATCATGGCGATGGAGTCGAGGCGGCATTTGCGGAAGATGCAGATATACTCACGATCTCCGTGCATGAGGCCGGGCGCTGGCCGCGCACGGGTTTGGCATCAAAACCGGCGGAGTCGGTGTTTAATTTTGCGGTGCCGGCGGGAATGAATGATTCGGAATTGTTATTTTTGTGGAAACAAAAACTGAAGGCTTTGGTGCTGGCGCATGTACCGGAGGTGATTTTATTCCTGCCCGGCGCCGATGCGCTGGCGGATGATCCCATGTGCCGGCTCGGGCTTTCCAATTTGGCACTCTGGGATGTGCTGCGGGAGCTGAAAGCCATGGGGCGGCCGTTGGCGGTGCTGGGCGGGGGCGGCTACAACCCCTACGCGCTGGGGCGGTGCTGGGCCGGGCTATGGGCGGTGCTCAATGCGTTACCGGTGCCCGAGATTTTGCCAGCGGCGGCGCAGACTGTGCTGGAGGGCATCAAAAATTCATGGCGGCCGGGCTTGGCGGTGCCGCCGCATTGGATCACAACATTGGCCGACGAAGCGCGGCCAGGCAAGGTGCGGCGCGAAATTATGGAGATGGGTGCATGATTCGGTGGATTTTATGCTTTGGCGCCCTGGCCGGGGCGGCGCTGGCGCAGCCGGCCTATGTCGAGCCGACCGGGCCGAATCCCACGCTGCCGGCTGAGAAACTCACCATCATCGATGATGGTGGCCAGCCGCATGATTTCATCGTCGAGGTGGCCAGCACCACGGCCGAGCAGGATACCGGCCTGATGTACCGGACCTTTATCGCCCCCAATGGCGGGATGCTGTTCCCCTGGGCCAAACCGCAAGTGGCGGATATGTGGATGGAGCACTGCCCGGTACCGGAGGATATGGTGTTCATTGGCGCCGACGGGATCATCAAGAAGATTGCCGAGAACACCGTGCCGTATAGCACCGCGGATATTTCCTCCGGCGTGCCGGTGGCAGCGACACTGGAGCTGAAAGGCGGCACCACCGATGTGGAGAATATCAGCGTGGGGGACCGGGTGATTGCCAAGCAGTTTGGCGGGGGCTAAGTCCAGCCCCGTCGGGGCGTGGCGCAGCCTGGTAGCGCGCTTGTTTTGGGTACAAGAGGCCCCCGGTTCGAATCCGGGCGCCCCGACCAGTTTTTTTGGGACGAGGAGAGACAGGTGAGAGCGCGCATCTATCTACCGCCGAAAACCGCCATGCAGTCCGGCACCGCCAAGACGCATCGCTGGGTGCTGGAATATGAGCCGGAGACCCCGAAAATAAGGGACCCGCTGATGGGGTGGACGGGGAGCGATGACATGCGCAGCCAGATCAGGTTGAGTTTTGATACACGTGAGGCGGCGATTGCCTATGCCGAGGCGCAGAAAATTCCGTATGATGTTGAGATTCCTACGAATCATGTAAAAAAACCGAAATCCTATGCAGACAATTTCAGGGCCGACCGGCACGAGAACTGGACGCACTGAATTTTTGGGGTCTGGGGCCTCTCGGCCCCAGCGGGGTCGAGGGGCGGAGCCCTCGTGGGGTTCTAGGGGCGTCGTGCGCAGGCACGCATTCGCGTGACGCCCCTAGCCTGCTCCCCATTTTTTGCATTTCCCGCCAAAACGCCCTGTGTTAATCTGTGATTATGGAATTACCCATCACCCTGCCGGACTGGCTGCCCGATTGGGCGTTTTTGCTCCTTGCTCTGCCGGTGCTGCTTTATGCGCTGGTGTTTATGATGATGCCGTTCAGTGTGTTTGGGGTGAAATCCAGGCTGGAGGCGTTGGAGGCGCAGATTGCTTTGTTGCATGACGAGATCAGGGTGCTGGGGATGCGCGAGGCTGGAGTTTCGCAGGCGCCGCGTAAGGTGGCGGAGCCGATGGTTGAGGAAGTACCCGATTTTGGGCGGTTGAAGCGGAACGTGCAGCCTGTGCCGGCGGCGCCTTTGCCCCCTGCCCCGCCGGTGGCACCGGAGCGGCCGCCTTTGGCGGCAATAAGGGAGCGGCCTTATATTAATGAGTTGCGGGCGGCCGGGCGGCGCGTGGAGCCGCGGCTGGAATAATTTTGTAATGACCGTGTTTGTGTCTGGGGCCACGGGCTATATTGGTGGCGCGGTCCTGCGTGCCTTTATTGAGGATGGGTTAGCGGTTTTGGCGGGCACCAGGGTTCCGGTGGCGTTACCGGCAGGCGCAACACCCTGGGTCACGGGCGATCTGGCCGCCGGGGCGATTCTGCTCCCGCCGGTTGATGTGGTCATTCATGCGGCGGGGCTGGGGCATCGGCGCGGGGTGGCCCCCGAGATGTGGGCGCGGGCGAATGTTGAGGCAGCGGTAAATCTGGCGCGCGCGGCCAGCCGGGGCGGCGCAAAGAAATTTATTTTAATCTCGACGGCGCATGTGCATGGCCGCGTGGCGGTGGGGGTGGTTACAGAAACGTCGCCGCCCAACCCGATGGATGAGTATGCGGCCAGCAAGCTGGCGGCGGAGGCGGCGGTGAGAGCCGCGTTTGAGGGCGAGGTGACGATCATCCGCCCTACGGCGGTGATTGGCCCGCATTGTCCGGGCAATTTGCAATTGGTGATGAAATGCCTGGCCAAGGGCATTCCGCTGCCGTTTGGCGGCATTGCCAACCAGCGCACTTTTGTACCGGTGGCGGATTTGGCCCGGTTGATTTTGCTGGCAGCGAGCGGAGAAACCCCTGGGCTCATTTTGGCGGCGCATCCTGAGCCAGTGAGCACGCCCGCTCTGGTACGGGCATTGGCTGAGGGGATGGGGGTGCGCGCAAAATTGTTTAGCGTGCCGGGCAGCATTTTGGGGCTGGGGGCGTCGCTCGCCGGGCGCTCTGCCATGTGGCAAAGCCTGGCCGGGAGTTTTGTCGCCCGGCCGGAGGCGGCGCTGGCTTTGGGCTGGCGGCCGGCGCAAAACCTCACTGAATCGCTGCGTGAAACGGGACGGTATTATAATACCACAAACCCGCCGCCTTGACGCCGTGCGGGATTTTATGGATAAGCCGCGCTCTTGCAGAGAGTGGGCATAAAATTATGAGAACGACGATTTCGCTGAAACCAGCGGATGTAAAAAAAGACTGGGTTCTGATCGACGCTGAAGGGCTGATCCTGGGCCGCCTCGCCGCCATCGTGGCCAGCCGGCTGCGCGGCAAGCACAAGCCGCAATTCACCCCGCATGTTGATTGCGGTGACAATATCATCATCGTGAATGCCGAGAAGGTGAAGCTGACGGGCAAAAAGGCCGAGCAGTCCATCCTATACTACCACACCGGCTATGCCGGCGGCATCAAAGGCCGGAGTGCCAAGGAACGCCTGGCCAGCGCGCATCCTGAGCGGGTGGTTGAGAAGGCCGTGGAGCGCATGATCACGCGCGGGCCACTGCAGCGCGTGCAGATGAAGAACCTCTACGTCTATGCCGGGCCGGAGCATAAACATGCCGCCCAGCAGCCCAAATCCCTCGATGTTGGCGCCATGAACGCCAAGAACCGGAGAGCGTAAACATGTCTGTTACCACCGAAAATGCGTTTGCCGGTCTGAAAGCGCTGCCCACCGCCGCGGCTGAACCGAATGCGGCGCCGAAGCGCGAGCCCAAGCGCGACAAGCTCGGCCGTTCCTATGCGACCGGGCGGCGCAAAAACGCCATCGCGCGCGTCTGGCTGAAGCCCGGCAAGGGCGAGATTCTGGTCAATGGCAAGAAGGCGCCGCAATATTTTGCGCGCCCGGTGCTGCGTATGCTGATCACCCAGCCCTTTCTGGTGGCGGACCGCTATAACCAGTTCGACGTGTATTGCACGGTGAATGGCGGCGGGCTGTCCGGCCAGGCCGGGGCGGTGCGGCATGGGATTTCGCGCGCGCTCACCTATTATGAGCCGGATTTGCGCGGGATTCTGAAAGTCGCCGGGTTCCTGACGCGCGATAGCCGCGTGGTGGAGCGCAAGAAATACGGCAAGGCGAAAGCCCGCCGCAGCTTCCAGTTCAGCAAACGCTGAGCCCTCAAAAACCCCCGGCAAGCGCCGGGGTTTTTTTTGACGAATTTGCCCCGGAGGTGAAAAGGACAAAAATTGATTAAAAAAGTTTTTTGGTTCCCCAATTCAAGCCTGGGGCATGCTTTTTTTCAAAAAAGAACTGCTTGCTTTTAAAGGGAGTGCCCCCGATGACGCCCGCGCAAGATTGGTGGCAGCGCTACCTGCCCAGCGCCGCTTTGGTCGTGGTGTGCGGGCTCGGCGCGATGTTATTTTGGCGCGACCAGGCCGGTTATGAAAACCTGCTGAATTTCGCCTTCAGCTATCGCGATGACAATCCGCTCAGTGATTTTAAGGCCGTGATGCTGGCTTGCCAATGCTGGAGCCAGGGCGTGAATGTCTATTATCCAAGCCCGTGCATGGGCGGGGGCTACTATAATTATTCGCCCTTACTGCTCCGGCTGGGGCTGCTACCGATTCATATAGAGACCGCGTGGCGTGGCGCGGTTTTGACTGATGCGGGGTTTATCGCCTCGCTTTGCCTGCTGCCAAAACCGGGTTCGCGCGCCGAGGCCTGGGGGCGGACCGCTATGGCGGTTTCCCCGGGCAGCTTGATGGCGCTGGAATCAGCCAATATCGATTTGATCGTTTTCGCGATACTCCTACTCTGCCTGGTATTTTTCCGGACCGGTGCTGGCCGGATCATGGGGTATCTGGTTTTTACCCTGCTCGCTATGGTGAAATTTTACCCGGGCGTGGTTCTGATCCTGGCGTTACGCGAAAATTTCAAACGGCTGGTAATCGCCGGCGCCTTCACCGCCGCCATTCTGGTGGCTTTTGCGCTGCGCTACCGGCACGATATCGGTGTTGCCTACGCCATGGTTCCAAGCGGGCCGCCCTTCAGCGATATTTTTGGCGCCTTCAACCTGCCTTTCGGCTTGATGCTGCTGGCCTATATGCCGCATATCACCATGCCGCCTGACCAGGCGCAGATCCTCATCGCCATGCATCATCCGGGGGCCGACAGACAAGTCGGTCTCGGCATTGAAATTTTGTCCGCACTCAGCATCGCGCTGGCCTGGCGGGGGCGCGGCCGTTACGCGGCTCTGGTCAAAAATCTGGCGCCGCCGCTGCAAGTGACACTGGTGGCGGGGGCGGCGTTAATGGCGGGGTGCTTCCTGCTGGCGCAAAACCGTGACCATCGCACGCTGTTTCTGATTCTGACCGCACCTGGCCTGTACGCCATGCTGGCGCCCGCACAGGGCCATACAAAACGTGCGGTGCAAGGGATGATCCTGGGGTCGCTCTTATTAATGTGTGAGTCGGTGTTGCGGGATACCGTGGCGGCCTTCGTGACATTTTTGCTGCCGGGCGGCATCGCCGCCTTCGTGCAAATCGGTTTCTGGCTCCTGCGCGAAGGCCTCTGGTGGTGGGTGATCACGCAGTTTATTGCGATTGTGATGAGTTTTGCCTTGTGCAGCATGCGATGGCGCCATGCAGAATAATCCGATGGGAGCATCCCCGGCGCGGCCGCGTTTGGCCTTGGTCCTTGGCCTGACCGTGACCGCCCTGCTCTATCTTGGTTTTTTGGGCAGCACGGTTCAACTTCTGATTGGCGTGGTGACCGCGCAGCCTGACATTTTAAAAGACCCTGCCTCGCTGCAGCCGCAGGGCGATTTTTCAATGTTTTGGTATTCAGGTACGCTGATCTGGATAAATTTCCTGCAATCGCATGGGATTCATGCCGAGCTCAGCCCATGGTTCTGGTCGCATGTCTCGAATATCGTCATGGTGTCCCAGCACCCGCTGCGGCTGGGATGGCTCTACCCGCCGACCATGGGGCTGCTGGCCGTGCTCTATGCGCTGTTTCCGCTTAAGTTTAGTTTTTGGATCTGGCGCGTTTTGGCGCTTGGCATGGCGGCGTCTTTGCTGCGCTATGCGGGTTTGCCGTGGCGGGTGATCATCATGGGCTTGGCCGGCCCGGCGGAATTGCATGATATGGTGGGCGGCCAGAATGGCGCCATTACCGGCGGTATTCTGGTGTCTTCATTGTTGCTCATGGACAGGCGGCCGAGATTGGCGGGGGCGCTGGCGGGAGTTCTATGTATAAAACCGCAAATGGGGATCGCATTACCGGCCATTCTGCTGATGCGGCGCTATGCCGTAGCGCTTGGCGTCTGCCTGCTGGTGGCGCTGGTACTCATAGTATTGACCCTACCTTTAGAGGGCTGGGCAGCCTGGGTTTGGTTTTTTGAGTGGTCGCGTCATGCCTCGCTCCATCTGGTGGCCACACCCTTCCACACGCTGTTTCCGGCCGGCGGTGTCACCGTATTTTTCATGGCGCGCAGCTACCATGCCTCGCTGCCGGAAGCCTGGTTCTGCCAGGCGGTGAGCAGTGTGATTGGCTTTGTGCTGCTCTGGCGGCTGTGGCGCTACCCTGGCGCCGATAACGAACGCCGGATGGTGGTAACGATTTGTCTGACGATTCTGATCACGCCCTATTCCTACCTCTATGATCTAGTCGGGTACTCGGTGGCGATGGCGGTGATGTTCATGCGGGTGACGGATTGGCGCCGGGCGGTGTTTGGGCTGCTCTGGGTGTTCAGCGGCTATTGCGGGACGCTGGCGGTGCATACCGGGCATATCACCATGCCGGCGGCGGCGGCGCTGGCGGCGGCGCTGACCTGGCGGGAAATGCGCGGCGCGAACGCCGGTAAGATACCAGCACCGCATGTGATGATTCGCACGTGATGACCGGCATAATCGAACCGGCTTCGAGGCCGCATGGGCATCGTCTCGTCATGCGCTACGGCATCAGCTTGCTGTTGCTTGGCTTTTACGCCGCCGCCGGCGCGGCACATGCCTTCGCCACCAAACTCTATGACCTGGTCATGCCGTGGTTGATCGGGTTCCCTCGCGCCCACCCGTTCGATGATCTGGCCGCCATCATGCAAGCCGGGCTGTGCTGGCGCCATGGCGTGGATGTCTATGCCCATAATGCCTGCATGGGCGGCGGCAATTATAATTATTCTCTCCTCCTCCTCCGCGCCGCCTATCTGCCTTATACGATGCAGGATTTGAATGGCGCCGCCATGGGGCTGGGGATTTTGTTCATCCTGTCGCTCTCGGCCTTGCCGCCCGCCTTGGGCTGGCGGGATTTTGGTTTTCGCGCCGCCGCTACCCTATCCGCCAGCACCATCTTCGCACTGGAGCAGGCCAATATCGACCTCGCGATTTTTTGCGCCGTGGTGCTGGGCACCGCGCTGTTGCGCGGCGGCGTGAAGCTGCGCCTGGCCGGATACGCCATGTTCGCGCTGGCGGCCTCGTGCAAATTTTATCCGGCCTTGGCGCTGAGCCTGATATTGCGCGAACCGGCCAAATCATTTTGGGCTCTGCTCGCCATAGCCATGGCGGCGGGGCTGGGTGCACTTTGGTTCGCGCCCGCGCTGCTGGAGGCGATCCGGACGCTGCCGGTAGGGCTGCCATTTAACGATATTTTTGGCGCCAACGACCTGCCCTTTGGCCTCGGCTTACTGATCTTTTCGCCTGAAAAACGGCTTGATCTCAGCCTCGCGGATTATCGCACCGCCACGCTGGCGCCAGTAATGGCGGTGATGGTTCTACGCGGGCCGCTGGTGCTGACGATGCTCGCGATTCTGCGCGGGGTTACCACGGCGCGACGGTTTGAGGACGGGTTGCTGGCCCTGGACGAAAGCCGCAAACTCTCGCTCATCACCGGCGCCATTCTGGTCACTGGCTGCTTTTTTCTCGCCCAGAACATCGCCTACCGGGCCATATTTTTGCTCCTGGCGCAGCCGGGGCTGGCGGCTATGGGCCGGCGCGGCTGGGGGCTGAACACAGCCTTGGTGATGCTGATGTGGGAACCAACGATACGCCATGTCGTCACCCGCGCCAGCCATGGCGCCGGCCCCGTTTTGGCGCAGGGCGCGCCAATTGCCGCCTGGGTGGGGTTTGAGCTGCTCTGGTGGTGGGTGATCATAAATTTTTGCGCGCTGCTGGCGGCGTTTGCGCGGCCGGAATGGCGCCGGCTCTGGCATTCCTGGCGCCGCGTGCCGGGTTAGCTGTGGTCAAAACCAAGGCTTCCTGCGCATAATCACGCATCATGTTTGCCCCTTAAGGACCTGTGAATGTTCTACCGTGTCCGTTATTTTACCACCAAACCGGCGCTGTTCCGCTATGGCGCCTGCTTTGCTTTGCTCGGCTTCTACCTGCTCGCCTGTGGCGCGCGCGCCTATGACCGGCCGCTTTATGACCTGATCAGCCCGCTTTTTGTCGGCTATGCCAAACCGCACCCGTTTGGTGATCTGCGCTCCATTATGCAGGCCGGGCAATGCTGGCGGGTGGGGGTCGATGTTTATCAAAAAAATAGCTGCATGGGCGGCGGCAATTACAATTATTCGCTTTTTCTGCTCCGCGCCGCCTATCTGCCTTATACGATGCAGGCCGTGAATGCGCTGGGCGTTGTGCTGGATGTCGCGTTTATCCTCTCGCTGGCCGCCTTGCCGCCGGCTAAGTCCTGGGGGGAGCTATGGTTCCGTTGTGCCGCCTATCTCTCCAGCAGCGTGATCTACGCCATCGAGCAGGCGAATTTCGACATCGTGATTTTTCTGATGATCATGCTGGGCCTCTGGCTGCTGCTGCGCGAAAAAATATTGCGTATGGCCGGCTATGCGGTGCTGGTACTGGCGGCGGCGTGCAAATTCTATCCGGTGGTGGCGCTGGCGCTGGTGGTGCGCGAGCCGGTCAAGTGGTTTTCCATCGTGGTTGGGTTGATCTTGGCCTGCGCCGCCGCTTATTGGTGGGCCTTTGGGGCGGGTACCGAAGAGGCGATCAAAATCATCCCCGTCGCCAATTCCTATGGCGATACGTTCGGGGCCGGCAATTTGCCGGCCGGACTGCCGGTACTGCTGTTCGCGAAAACCAAGGAGCTGAACATGACCCTACAGGATACCGCGCAGGCGACGCGCTCGGTCCTGGTGCCAGTCTGCCAGTTCGCCGGGCCGATTGTGCTGATCGGGTTCGCGATCGGCCGCGCTCTGTTCGCCGGGTCGCGCTATGCGGATGACGTGCAGGGGCTCGATCCGGGGGAAAAATTGTTTTTTGGGGCGGGGATGCTGCTGATTACCGGCTGCTTTTTTCTCTCCCAAAACATCATCTACCGGGAAATTTTTATCTTGATGGCGGCGCCGGGGCTGGCGGCACTTTTCGGTGCGGCGTCCGGCGGACGGCGGTTTATGTATGGGCTGCTGGGCGCGGCATTTTTGGTCCTGCTCTGGG
>Ga0116226_10002541_pt1 | contig 15947 bp, 9 predicted proteins | sample S1TSphfallax_FD_89692 | JGI IMG/M metagenome (GOLD analysis project Ga0116226, IMG submission 89692) | Host-associated microbial communities from peat moss isolated from Minnesota, USA - S1T2_Fa - Sphagnum fallax MG | ecosystem: Host-associated > Plants > Peat moss > Unclassified | place: USA...
CGAAGTGTTCGGCGCTGTAGGCCGGCATCACCCCGAAACCGCCACCGCAGCAGAAGAGGACGACTGAAAAACCTCCAAGCGCAAGGGGCAGGGTATGAGCATCGCGCAGCAGCAACAACACCACCGTCTGAATCACGAACATCAGCGTGAACGTATGCCTGCAGCCGATGCGATCGGAGACCGCCCCCCAAAACAGCCGACCCGCCGCATTGAATGAACAGACCAGACCGAATAACGGTGCAAGACTGCTCGCAGGCAGGCGCGTCAAATCCTGAAGAATGAACAGGGCATTGGAGATGATCGTGATGCCCGCGATGGAATTGGCGAACAATTGAAGCCATAACAGATAGAACTGCCGCGTCTTGACGACCGCCGCAGGCGCGAGCCCTCGAAGCCCAGGCGTCGCAACCGCGCTCTCGACCGCAGCGATTTGTGCCGGTGGGTTCCGAAATAGCGACGTCGCGAGGACCCCGACGATCAGATACAAACACCCAGACCCGATGAATACCTGCATGACGGCCGCGATGTCGGAGGGCGTCATGACTCGCCCGGGCGTCAGTGATCCCGCGGCCGCCTTGGCGGCAATGAGTTCGCTCGCATGGCTCACCGCCGCATGGAAACCCGGCGTTAGCGGTACGATTTGATTGTAGACGAACGCCCCCAAGCCGAACCCACCGGCGACCAATCCGCCGGCGAGACCTCGCCTGTCGGGAAACCATTTCGTCACCATCGATACGGGCGCGATGTAGGCCATTCCCGCGCCCACGCCCCCAATGAGCCCATAGGTGAGGTAAAGCCAGGGTGCTCCCCAGGCGACCGTGCCCAGGCCGGCCAGGATATTGCCAAGACCCCAGAGCACCATGCCGGTCATCGCCACGCAGCGTGGGCCCTTGCGGTCTTGCCAAAAACCGCCTACGCAAGCCCCGATGGCTGCCAGGCAGAAATTGGCGACGGCATAGGCCGAGGTGGACTGCCACACATTCCAGTGAAAGCTGGCGAGCAAAGGCTGCGTAAAGATAGCCCACGAATACAACGTGCCCGTCATCATCATGACGATCACTCCGGCGCTTGCGATGACCCAGCGGTTGCCCACGAAATCTGCCTTGTATCGAGGTTTTCATGGGAAGAACGGATTTTCGAGGCGAAACGGATCACGTGTCGCCAAAGGACCGCCGCTCATGAACCACCGACACGAATCGGGGTTAGTGCTGAAGCTCCTTGAACAGGAACGCACGCGCGCTTTTCCAGCTCCGCTTCACCGTCATCGGCGAAAGTTCCAGCACATCCGCAATCTCATCGATGGACAGCCCGGCGAAGTAGCGCATCTCGACCACTCGGTAGGCCCGATTGTCGATACGTTCCAGTCGCTCGAGCGCCTCGTGCAGGGCTTCGGCGTCCCAGTTCTGAGCGTCGCCCGGAGCGTCGATGTTGGACAGGGTCAGATGCCCTACCCCTGAGCCGCGTTTCTGGGCACTGTGCCGGCGTGCCATATCGACGATGACACTGTGCATGACGGTTGCTGAATAAGCGAAGAACTCCCGTCGATCTTGCAGCGAGGGCATGTCCTGTTCCGACAGTTTCAGATAAGCCTCGTGGACGAGGGTGGGAGCATCCAGGTGAGCCTGATGGCCGCCGTGCAGGCGGATCCGCGCAAGACGGGTCAGTTCGTCATAGACCTGCGTGAAAAGGGCTGAGCGCGCGTGCGCATCGCCCGTCCGCAAGTCCCGTAGCAGAATCGTTATGTTGCCCATTGATCACGATCTTACCGGAATCGCGGGCAAGCCATTGGCGACCCGCTATTCCTTCTTGATCTCATGCCCGCCAAACTGATTGCGCATGGCGGCGAGCAGCTTGTCGACGAACGAGTCCGTGTCGCGCGAGCGGAACCGTTCCAGCAGCGACGCGGTGATGACGATGGCGGGTACGCCGAGTTCCACCGCTTCCGACACGGTCCAGCGGCCCTCGCCCGAGTCGGCCACATAGGGCGCGATGCCCTTCAGAGTCGGATTCTTCTCGAGGGCAGCGGCGGTCAAGTCGAGCAACCACGAGCGGACCACGCTGCCGTAACGCCAGATCTGCGCCACCTGATGCAGATCGAGTTCGAATTCGGTCTTGTGTTGCAGGATCGAGAAGCCCTCGGCATAGGCCTGCATCAAGCCATATTCGATGCCATTGTGGATCATCTTCGTGTAATGACCCGAACCCACGGCGCCGACATGGCCCCAACCCTGGTCAGGCGCCGGCGCGAGCGTCTCGAATATCGGCCGTAGGCGCTCGACGACCGGCTTGTCGCCGCCGATCATCAAGCTATAGCCCTCGGCCAAACCCCACACACCGCCACTGGTGCCGGAATCGACATAGCTCACTCCAAATTTCGAGAGCGCCGCGGCGCGCCGTTGGGTGTCTCGATAATTGGAATTACCGCCATCGATCACGGTGTCGCCCGAGGCGAGCAATGGCGTCAACGCATCGATCGTCGAGTCCGTGACCTCTCCCGCCGGCACCATCAGCCATAGGGCCCGCGGCGCCTTCAACTTCGCGACGAGTCCGTCGAGGGAGTCGGCCGACTGGCCGCCCTTCTCCTCGAGCAGCTTGCGCGCGGCCGGCGCCGGATCGAAGCCCACCACCTCGTGTCCACCGCGCATCAAGCGCTGGGCCATGTTGGCGCCCATGCGCCCGAGACCGATCATTGCGATTTGCATGTTCATTCCCTTCACTGCGCAGGTTCGTAGGCGACGAGTATAGCCGCCCGGAACGCTCGGGGGATTGCCGCCCGGTGTCGTCCTTGTCCTACACTACGTCCGGCTGCGCCGTCGGCCAGCGCTACGACTCGGTCTTGACATCGGCGGTTTCGGCCACGGCCGGCGCACTCGCCGCCTCGGTCTCGACGAGTCCGGGAGCGATGGCGCGGCGCTGCTGCTTGGCATCCTGACGGGCCTTGCGAGCGGCTTCTTTCTGTTTCTTGGCATGTTTGTAATTGGGTTTGGCCAACTTAAGTACTCCTCGGATAATTCAGGGCGATATTACTCTGCCTGTACGGAAACGCGTACCGATAAGCGGTGCCGTCCACCGCCGACGATTACGCCCCGGAGCGGCGACACATCGCCGAAATCCCGTCCCCAGGCGATGACGATGTGATCGTGACTGACGTTCAAGTCATTGGTGGGATCGAGATCAATCCAGCCCAGCGGCGGACAGAATACCGACACCCACGCATGCGATGCATCCGCGCCCACGTAGGCGGCATCCGCGCCGGGTGGTGGCAACGTGCGTAAATACCCGCTGACGTAGCGGGCGGCAAGACCCCGGGCGCGCAGACACCCAATCATCACGTGCGCAAAATCCTGACATACACCGCGGCGCGCCTGCAGCGACTCGAGCGCGGAGGTGCGGATGTTCGTGCTGCCCGGTGCGTACTTGAATTCGCGGTGGATCTTGCTCATCAGCGTCTGGGCACAGACGAGCACCGGCTGCATCGGCGGGAAGCACTCCGCCGCATAATCGGTGAACGCCTGTTTGAGGCTGACGTAGCTCGACTCCATTCGAAAACGACAGGCATCCAGCCATTCGGAATCCATCGGCTTGCCCGCGAAGCGTAATGCGCCGCTCACCGACTCCCACGCGTCGCTCGCCGCCGCGTCGAGCGGCGGCGCGGGCTCGACATCGACGCTGACCTCCGCCAGCACTTCGAGCCGGTCGTGCGGACTATCGTATTCGAGCCGGGTCACCTGGTTGCCGAACGCATCCACATCCTCGTGCCGACCGGAGGGTGGCGGCGCCAGCGTGATGGTGCGCGTGTGGCATCTCTGCCGCGGCCCGTTGCGCGGCGCCAGATGCAGCAATTGGTGCGAGTGCGCCACGTCCCCGCCGTAGCTGTAAATCGTCTCGTGCCGCACGCGATAGCGCACGGTGCCGGTCATGCGGCCACCGTGCGTGTTTCGATGTCGATGAGGGAGAAGTGTTTGAGTGACAGCCGATCCGACAAACGGCCCGCGGCGCCGGCCAGCGTGATGAGCGCCAGGGCCAGCGACTCGCGCGCGCGCATCGCGCGGGAGCTGTCGCCATCGAGAGCGGTCACCTCGAATTGTTCGATTGCCGCCACCGCGGCATCGACGCTGTCGTCGGGCGCACCGCCCAACGACGCGGCGATGCGGACCAGCGAATATTGCATGTGATTCCACTGATAGGCCAAGGCCCGCGGGTTGGTTTTATCGAATACCAACAGATCGACGGTCGAACCCAGCAGCGGCGAGGCCAGATATCTCGTTCGATAAGTGATCGTGCTGTCGCCAATGTCGAGCAGCCATTCCAATTCGCTCTGCCGCGGCGTGGCGCCGGAGCGCAGACGCAAGCCCAACAGTTCGGCAAGAAACTGTAGTCGCTCCAGCCGACGACCCAGCATCATGAGACGCCAGCCGTCGTCCTGGGTCATATCATCCAGGGCGAATCCCGCCAGCGCCGCCAACGACAACAACACCGCATCGAGCGTCTCGCGCGGATCACTCTTGCGCTCCGCCGCTTCCTGGAACTGGCGTTGCAGCACGCTGATCGCGCGCCAATGCTCCGCCGACAGTCGGCTGCGGGTTTGCTGCGCGCACCATCCCAGACGTTGCAGATCGGCGCGCAAGCCGAACGGGTTGGCCTCCTCGAACAGCGGAAGCGCGGCGTCGGCGCTCTTGGCCAGAGTGACGAAATGGCGGCAGGTCTCGAGAGCTTGCGGCCACAAGGTGCCTTGTGGCCGCACGCCGAGCGTGGCGCGTAGCAGCCGCGCCTTGTCCTCGCAGCGTTCGCTGTAACGGCCGAGCCAGAACAGATTCTCGGCCAGCCGCGAAGGCAGTTCGTCATGGCGGGCGAGAACTCGCGGCGCCATCGGCGTGACGCTGACTTCCTCCAGCATGCGACCTTGGGCGGCCAGCACCCAGACATCCTTGCTGCCGCCGCCGCGCTGCATCGAGACGATGTCGGCGGCATCCGCGGCGATCCGGGCAAGGCCACCGGGCATGACCCGGTAGCCATTGGGCGTCGCTATCGCATAGACGCGGATGCCCAAGGCACGGGCGGCGAAGCTCTGCGCACCGGGCCTGCGCCACACGGGCGCCTGCGAGAAGGCCAGACGCTCCTGAGCGACGTAGGCATGCGGCCGCCGTGTCAGCCGCTCGATCAAGGCGGCTCGGGCCACCGGATCGAGATCGCGACCGAACACAGCCTCGAACTTTTGATTGGGGTAAGCCGGCTTGATGACCAGCCGCTCGATGTTCGCCACCACATAGTCGAGTGCGAGTTTCTCGCCGCACCACCATGTCGCCACCGACGGCAAGCGCAACTTCTCCCCCAACAGCCGTTCGGCCGCCGCCGGGATGAAGCCCATCCAGGCGGCGGACTCGAGCACTCCGCTCCCGAGTGCATTCGCCACCACGACCCTGCCGGCACGCACGACGGCGATCAACCCCGGGACCCCCAGCGCGGAATCGGCCCGCAACTCGACCGGATCACAGAAGTCATCGTCGAGCCTGCGAAAGATGGCATGCACTCGACGCAAACCGCCCAACGTTTTCAAGTAGACGGTATCGCCGCGCACCGTAAGGTCGCTGCCCTCGACCAAGGGCAGTCCCAGTTGTCGGGCGAGGTAGGCATGTTCGAAGTAGGTTTCGTTGAAGGATCCCGGCGTCAATACCACGGCGAGCGCCGCTTCCCCCTCGGGCGCATGCCTGAGCAGATTCTCGCGCAGCGCGCCGAAGAAGCCGCCGAGCGGGCGGACCCGCATATCGCGGAGCAGGTCGGGAAATACGCGCGAGACGATTTGCCGATTCTCGAGTGCATAGCCCGGTCCCGACGGTGTCTGGGTGCGATCGGCCAGTGCCCACCAACGGCCGTCCGCGGAGCGCGAGATGTCGACCGCGTACAGATGCAGCCGATTGCCGCCGGCCGGCGTGATCCCGTGACAGGGCCACAGAAAATTAGGATGACCGAACGGCAGCTCGGCGGGCACCGTGCCGTCGGCCAATAGCCTTTGCGCGCCATACAGATCGCCGAGCAACGCGTCGAACAGGCGCGCGCGCTGAATGACCCCCAACTCGATCTCGTGCCACTCCGCCGGGGTCAGGAGCAGCGGCAGCGGATCGAGCACCCACGGGCGATCGCGCCCCTGGCTGTCGGCATACACATTATAAGTGACGCCATTTTCGATGATGAGCCGCCGCGCGAGGTCAACGCCGCGGCTCACCGCTTCCGGCCCATCGCTCGCCAGTCGCTCGATCAAGGGCTGCCAATGCGGGCGCACCCCTCCGGAGCCATCGAGCAACTCGTCGTAGCGGCTCGCGTCGCTCACATAGTTTTCAAGTCGTGCCTGGGGCATTGCTCACTTTGCGCAGATCCAACGTGAACGGAAACTCAGGCTCCAGCGTGGGCGCGATGGCGGGCATGGCGCCGGGCGTATGGTTGAGCCGCGAAAAGCGCGCCAAGCGGCGGCTCTCGGCCTCGAATGAATTGACCGGGAATTTCTCATGGCTGCGGCCGCCGGGGTGCGACACGAAATACTGGCATCCTCCGAGCGAGCGATTCATCCAGGTGTCGAACAGATCGAACGTGAGCGGCGCATGCACGCCGATCGTCGGGTGCAGCGCCGACGCGGGCTGCCACGCGCGGTAGCGCACGGCACCGACGAACTCACCCACCTGCCCGGTCGGTTGCAGCGGCACCGCATGGCCATTGCAGGTGACCCGATAACGCGATGGCGGCAGTCCCGTGACCTGTACCTGCAATCGCTCCACCGAGGCGTCGACGTAGCGCACCGTGCCGCCGGCCGAGCCCTCCTCGCCCATGACGTGCCAGGGTTCGAGCGCCTGCCGCAGCTCCAAATGCACACCACGTGCGTCGACATCGCCGTACTTGGGAAAGCGGAACTCGAAATGCGGCGCGAACCATTCGGCTTTCAGCGGATAGCCGTCGGTGTTCATATCGGTGACCACATCCTCGATGTCCTGGGCGACGAAGTACGGCATCAGAAACCGATCATGCAATTCCGTGCCCCAACGTGCGAGCGTCGGTGGCGCATAGGGTTTGCGCCAGAAGCGGGCGACCAACGCCCGCAGCAACAACTGCTGCGTAAGGCTCATCCGCGCATGCGGTGGCATTTCGAACGCGCGCATCTCGAGGAGGCCCAATCGGCCGGTGGGGCCATCGGGCGAATACAGCTTGTCGATGCAAAATTCGGCGCGATGCGTGTTGCCGGTGACGTCGATCAACAGATTCCGCAGCAGGCGATCGACCAACCACGGCGCGACCCGATCACCGGGTTTCGGAAATTGCCGGAACGCGATCTCCATCTCATAGAGGGAATCGTTGCGCGCCTCATCGACCCGCGGCGCCTGCGACGTGGGTCCAATGAACAATCCCGAGAACAGGTACGAGAGCGACGGATGATTGTGCCAATAAGACAGCAGGCTGCGCAGCAGATCCGGACGCCGCAGAAAGGGCGAATCGTTGACGGTGGCGCCGCCCAACACCAGATGGTTGCCGCCGCCGGTGCCGGTGTGACGGCCATCCAGCATGAATTTCTCGGTACTGAGAAGGCTCTCGCGGGCGGCGTCGTACAGAAACGTGGTGCGCGACACCAGCTCGTCCCAGCTCGCCGACGGCTGCACGTTCACCTCGATGACTCCAGGGTCCGGTGTCACCTTGAAATTGCTGATCCGCGGATCGTTCGGCGGCTCATAGCCCTCGATGACGATGGGCTGCTCGAGCGCCTCGGCCGCCGCTTCCACGGCGGCAATCAATTCGAGATAGTGATCGAGTTCGCGGGCCGGCGGCATGAACAGATACAGCACGCCGTTGCGAGGCTCGGCGCACATCGACGTGCGGGTCAGCGCGGCGGCCGACTCCTTCGCCTGCGGTTTCGCGTCGGTCACCCGCGGCGCGCGCGCCACATCGCGCCCGCGGACCTGGCGGCGAATCTCGGCATGCGGTGGCAACGGGGCGAAAACGCGCGTGGGATCGGGCGCATGAATGAACGGATAATCACCGGTCGCGGTCCAGGGCTGTGAATCGAGCGGCAGCCGATACCCGATCGGCGAGTCGCCGGGTATGAGATAACACCGCTCACTGCGCAGGAACCAGGGGCCGGTCTGCCAGCGCAAATCATCCGCGCTGCGCGCCACCGGCAGAACGTGACCGATCACCTGATCGAGTCCTTGTTCGAAGACCTTGGCGAGCCGCGCACGCTCCATCGGATCCTTGAGCTGCGAATCGAAGGGATCGACATTGACCGGCAATCGCCGCTCACGCCAGAGATAGTAAAAGGCGTCCTCGTACGCCGGGAACACGTACTTGGGGTCAAAGCCGAGTTCGACGGCCACCCGCGCGAGAAACCGTTCGGCCGCGGCGGCATCTGCGGCGTAATTGCGGGTCTCGTCCGCGATCAGTTTCGAATTGACCCAAATCGGTTCGCCGTCCTTGCGCCAGTAGCAATTGAGCGACCAACGCGGCAGCTGTTCGCCGGGATACCATTTGCCCTGGCCGAAATGCGCGAGGCCCTGTGGGGCATAGCGGTCCTTGAGCTTGTGGTATAGAACCGCCGCCCGCGCACGCTTGGTGGGACCCAAGGCCGCGGTGTTCCACTCCTCGCCATCGGGATCGTCCACCGCCACAAACGTCGGTTCACCACCCATCGTGAGCCGTACATCGAGGGCTCTCAACTCAGCATCGACCGCAGAGCCCAAGCTCTCGATGGCGGACCAGTCGGCATCGCTGTAAGGCTTGGTGACGCGGGGTGCCTCCCAGACACGCTGCACGCTCATATGGTGTTCGAACGTGGTCTCGCACTCGTCGACCGCGCCGCTGACCGGGGCCGCCGCGGACGGTTCCGGCGTACAGGCGAGCGGGATGTGGCCTTCGCCCGCGAGCAGCCCCGAGGTCGCATCGAGACCGATCCAGCCGGCACCGGGCAGATACACTTCGCACCAGGCATGCAAGTCGGTGAAGTCCTGCTTGGCGCCAACCGGTCCATCGAGCGCCTTGACGTCGGGGACGAGCTGGATGAGGTAGCCGGAGACGAAACGTGCCGCCACGCCCAAGTGCCGAAACAATTGGACCAGCAAGGCCGCCGAATCGCGGCACGAACCGCTGCGTTTTTCGAGCGTCTCCTCCGGCGACTGAGTGCCGGGTTCCATGCGAATGAGGTAGCGCACATCATTGGCGACGCGCCGATTCAACTCCACGATGAAGTCGATGGTGCGCATCCGTTCGCGCGACACTTGGGCGAGATACGCGGCGATCAGCGGTGTCGCCGGCACCTTGACCAGATACGGCACGAGTTCGCGGCGCTCGTTCGATTCGTACTTGAACGGGAAGTTCTCCGCGTACGGCGTCAAGAAGAAATCGAAGGGATTCTGCACCGACATCTCGGCGATCAGATCGACCTCGATCTTCAATTCACGGGTCTCATCCGGAAACACCAAGCGCGCGAGGTAATTGGCCTCCGGATCCTGCTGCCAATTGATGAAGTGATCGGTGGGTGTCACTTTCAACGAGTACGATAGAATCCGTGTTCGGCAGTGCGGAGCGGGCCGCAAGCGGATGACTTGGGGGCTCAAACCGACCAGTCGGTCATAGCGATAATGGGTAACGTGGTTGAGCGCAACATGGATGGACACTGCAATACTCCGCTGACGAACACAAAACTCGGCGCGCGCCGGGCTGTCGCGTGCACCATTACGGTGCACACACGAGCCACTCAGCGCTGCGCGGTGAAGGAGCCAGTGTATAACGCCGAGGCTCCGGGTTCCCGCCCGCGTTGCTAAGATCCCGCGCCAATATGCCCGCTCACGTTCCCAAGATTGGGTTGCAGTCCTCCGCCTGGGGCCTCGCCATCCTGGCATTCATCAACTTGTTCAATTATTTGGACCGCTACTTGGTCTCCGCGCTGGTCGAGCCGCTGAAGCATGCCGGTTTCGGTTTGAACGACGCCGAACTCGGTTCGTTGATGTTCGCCTTTCTCGCCGTCTACACCGTCGCAGCCCCGTTCTTCGGGGCTCTTGGGGATCGCTTCGCACGCCCGCGGCTCATCGCTTTGGGCGTTGGCATCTGGAGCGTCGCCACCGCCGCTTCCGGATTCGCGGGTGGGTATTTGAGTCTTCTGGTAGCCCGCGCTTCCGTCGGGGTGGGCGAAGCGGCTTACGGGACCATTGCTCCCAGCCTGTTGTCCGATTATTACCCGATCGGCCAGCGCGGCCGGGTCATGGCGATTTTCTTTTGCGCGATTCCGGTCGGATCGGCCTTGGGGTATGTGGTCGGGGGCTTGATGAACGCGCACTTCGGTTGGCGGGCAGCGTTCTTCGTCGCCGGCATTCCGGGCCTCGCGCTCGCGCTTCTGTGCCTATGGCTGCGCGATCCCCCGCGCGGCAGCCAGGATCGCGCCGTCGATCCCGCTCCGCCGGCGGCGCCGCCCTCACCCCCAGCGACACCCGCCTCTGCGCGCACCGGCTTGACCTCCGCGACCCTTGCGACCTACTTAAGTTTGGCCCGCAATCGGCCCTACGCCTTCACCGTCTTGGGCTATGCCGCCTATACCTTCGCCATGGGTGGGCTCGCCTACTGGATGCCCGCCTTCCTCGAACGCATTCGCGGCATGCCAGAAGCGCAGGCCACCGTGAGTTTCGGTGCCATCGTGGTCGTCACCGGCTTTGTCGGTACTTTCGTCGGCGGCTGGCTCGGCGATTACTGCGCGAGGTATTCGAACCAGGCCTATCTCATCATCTCGAGCAGCGCCACGGTGGTGGCGGCGCCGTTCGTGTGGTTTGCCCTCACCGCGGCCTCGCAAACCGGCTATCTCGTTTGCATGGTGATCGCGCAGCTCATGATGTTTCTGTCCACCGGCCCGATCAACGCGGCCATCGTCAACCTGGTGCTGGCGAACCAGCGCGCGTCGGCCGTCGCGCTCGAGGTCTTTGCCATTCATCTGTTGGGCGATGCGATCTCCCCGGCCCTCATCGGCGCCATCTCGGATGCCTCGTCGTTGGCGCAGGGCGTGAAGGTCGTGCCCGTCGCGGTGGTGGTCTCAGGCCTCGTCTGGGCTTGGGCGGCACGCGAACAGGCACGCTCACCGGCGCCCGGAGCGGCCGCCCTTCAGGCGAGTCCGCGCGCGTGATTGATCGCGGCGAAGGATTGGTCGAGGTCCGTGCGCAGCGCCATATCCTCGACGTCCATGGTCACTTTGCGCTGCCAGTTCGGATACTCCCGGTCCGTCCCGGGCACGTTGACGGGATCGATCATGCCCAAGAGATCCTCGATCTGTAGCGCCACGAGCCGAGTGGGTGAGCGCGAGAGGTAGACATGCAAGGCATTGGCCAATTCCGCGCTGAACGGCTCGGACGGAGTCGCGGGGACCACCGGCTGTAGCCCTTGGGCGCGCAAAGCCTCGAGCAGAGCCGTGCGATCCTGGTCGCGCTCGCGCCGCACCTCGTTCTCGATCTCGGTGCTCGGATACTGATTCAAGCGGCGGCGCAGGTCGATGTCGAGACCCTCCCAGTAGCTGCGCAGCGTGGGCATGTCATGCGTCGTGACCGTGCCCAAGGCGCGCGGCACGAACTCGTCGGGGCGCCGGAAGCGCGCGCCGTCCCGCTCGAACAACAACACTTTGTAATGATATAAACCATACTCGGGCATGGCGCGGCGTATTTCGTCCGGCACGACGCCCAAGTCCTCGCCCACCACCAGACATCCGGCCCGCGCGCTCTCGAGCGCGAGCACCGTCATCAGCTGGTCGAGCGGATAGTGCACATAGGCGCCTTCGGTGGGCGCGTAACCGGCTGCCACCCACCACAATCGAAACAGCGACATCACGTGATCCAGGCGCAAGGCCCCGTAATAACGCATGTTGTGCCTGATCAACTGGACGAACCCCGCGAGCCGTTGCGTCTCCATGAGGTAGGGATCCAAGGGTGGAATCCCCCAGCCCTGTCCCCGCAAGGCGAGTGGATCGGGCGGCGCGCCAATTTCCGCGCCCATTCGATAACTCGCCTGATCCACCCAGGTCTCTGAGCCGGCCGGATTCGAGCCCACCGCATAATCGCCATACAGCCCGATGGGCATGCCGAGGTCGCGCGCGAGCGCCTGGGCCGCGTCCAATTGCTCATGCGCGATCCATTGCAGATACAGATGGAACTCGATGGTTTGCAGGTGGGTCGCGACGAAGTGGCGAACGGGCGGGCCGTCAGCGTTGCGGTAGTCCTCGGGCCAGCTCATCCATCCCGACGGCGTGCCCAACGTCGCCCGGAAATGCTGGTCCAGCGCATCGAAGCAGGCATGCGATTGCAAGAGCGCGCCGCCCGCGGTCACGAACGCTCGAAACGCGGCCGCCCGCACGGTGCCGGCGGTCAAATGTCGCAGGGCGAAATCCCGGTACATCATTTCGAGCACTTCGAATTTGAGGTCCGCCACGGCGTTGTAATCGACCAGGCTCACCTCGCGTAATTCCTTCAGCCGTTGCGTGAATTCCGGTCGCCGCGTGTGCGCCAACGCGGCATCGCAGGTCGCGAATTCGGGGATGGCGGGAACCGAAATGTACAGGACATTGAGAAAATGGCGGCTCGACGCGCTGTACGGACTCGACCGCTCGGGGTCCGATGGCGCCAGGGCATGCAAAGGATTCAAGCCGATGAAGCCGGCGCCGCGCGGCGCGAGCCATCGAATCAGCTGTAGCAAATCGGAGAAATCACCGATGCCCCAATTCTCGCGCGAGCGCAGCGTATAGAGTTGCACCGCCACTCCCCACAGGCGTCGTCCCTCGACGATGGCGTTGGGCTCGAAGCACTGCGGCGGCGCGATCACCAAGGCGCAGCGTGCCCCGATGCCCGCCAATTTTACCTCCAAATCGTGATAACCGGGTTTGAGGTCCACCGGCAATTCGAGCCGGCGGCGGGTGATCCACGAGCCCTCCACCTCGCCCCGCCAGATCTCCCGGCAATCGGCCGTCGAGGTATGTCCATCGAAGTGACCGCCGTCCTCGAGGCGCACCGTCCACGTCAATGTCGCGCCGAATTCCCGTGCGGGGATGTTGAGGTCGATGCCGATGCGTGAGCCGTGCGACGTCGCGATCGGCGGCAGTAGCTGCCGCCAGCGGACGATTTCGGTACGACTCAACTCGTTGGCCAGCGCCGCCGGGTCATCCACGGCGCAGCCCATGGCGCGCAGCAACGCGGTCTTGGTGGCGAGGCTGAACTGCCGCAAGTCGCCGCGGTAGTCGTGATAGGCATCGCCGATACCCCGCAGCCGCGCCAAGCGCTCGATCAGTGAGTCGTCCATCGTCAGCACTCCAATAGCACGGCGCTGCTCGGCAGCAGCGGATAACGATCCGCGAATTTCATCTCTTGAAGCACCACCGGCGCGCGCGCGGTATCCAGGCGGCAAGCCCAGCTCTGGCCTGGCGGGATGCTGAAGTCGACCGGTTGCTCCGCAGCGTTCACCAGGAACAGCAATCGATGCGCGGTATGGTGCCGATTACCGAACAACACGCCGAGAGTGCGCAAATTACCGTCCTGCCAATCATTCTGTGTCATCTCGCCACCGCGCAGATGGAGCCAACTCACATCTTTGAAACCCGTCCGCGACGCCGTTCCGCGCAAAAACGTTTCGCGCCGCAATTCCGGATATTGGCGGCGCAGCTTGGTCAGCACCTTCACGAACTGGATCATGTCCGCATTCGCTTCGGCGAGCCGCCAATCCACCCAGGAGATCTCGTTGTCCTGGCAGTAAGCATTGTTGTTGCCGTGCTGGGTCCGGCAGAACTCATCACCGGCCTGCAGCATCGGCACTCCTTGCGACAGCATCAGCGTGGTCAGGAAATTACGCATTTGCCGCTTGCGCAACTCGATCACGACCGGATCGGCGCTGCGACCTTCATGACCACAATTCCAGCTCAGGTTATTGCCCGTGCCGTCACGATTGTCTTCGAGATTGGCCTCATTGTGCCGCTCGTTGTACGACACCAGATCGTTGAGCGTGAACCCATCGTGAGCCGTGACGAAGTTGATGCTGGCCGTGGGCTTGCGGCCATTGTGCCGGAAGATGTCGCTCGAACCCGCGAAACGCTCGGCGAATTCCCCGATCTTACCGCCATCGCGTCGCCAGAAGGCGCGCACCGTATCGCGGTACCGATCGTTCCACTCGGACCAGCCGGGCGGAAAGCGGCCGAGCTGATAGCCGCCCCAACCCACGTCCCAGGGTTCGGTGATGAGCTTCACCTGGGCGAGCGCCGATTCCGCCGCAACGGCCTTGAAGAATTCCGCCTGCTCGTTGAACCCGGTCGCATCGCGCGCGAGGACCGTGCCGAGATCGAAGCGAAACCCATCGACGTGCATCTCCTGCACCCAGTACTTGAGCGAATCGATGATGAGCTCGCGCACCCGCGGATGCTCGCAATTGACCGTGTTGCCGCAGCCGGTCACGTTATCGTAGTGGCGTTTGTCCGGCAGCAACCGATAATAAACGGCATTGTCGATGCCCTTCAAATTGTAGACCGGGCCATGTTCATTGCCCTCGGCCGTGTGGTTGAACACCACGTCCAAGATCACTTCGAGCTTGGCCGCATGCAAGGCCCTGACCATGGCCTTGAACTCGAGCACCGCATCATCGACCGCAAACTCGTTGGCGGGAGCGAACCATGACACCGAGTTGTAACCCCAATAATTACTCGACTGCCGGTCGACCAGAAACTGTTCGCTGACGAACGCATGGCAAGGCAAGAGTTCCACGGCCGTGACCCCGATCGACTTCAGATGCTCGATGACCGGTGTCGCCGTGAGCCCGAGATACTTGCCGCGCCAGGCCTCCGGCACTTTCGGATGCAGTCGAGTGAATCCTTTGGTATGCAACTCATAAATGACGGTGTCGCGCCACGGGATGCCCGGCTGACGGTCGCCTCCCCAGTCGAAACTGGCACCGCTGATGCGCGCCCGCAGAGGCTTCGCGCAAGACAGTGCGCGCGCATAGGGATCGATCAAGGGAATCGTGGGGTTGAAACGATGTCCGTTCTGCGGCTCATCCGGTCCATGCACGAAATACGAATAGGTCATACCCATCGCGGCGCGGCGCGCGGGGATGAAGCCATGCCACACATCTCCCGTGCGTCCCGGCAGATCGACGCGCAACACCGGCCGCGAATCCGCCGGATTGAACAGGGCCAGTTCGACGCGGGTAGCATGGCTCGAGAAGAGCGCGAAGTTGACGCCGCGCTCGGTGCAAGTCGATCCCAATGGCTGCGGGCTTCCTGCCTGTATTGACTTCACTTAACTCAAGGCCCGACGAAGAACAGGGCCCCCAGGGGCGGCAAGTCGAGCCGCAGCAAACAGGCGTGTCCCTGCGCCGGGATCGCGTCCGCCACCACCGCCGGCTGCCGGTTATAGCCCGCGCCGCCGAAGCGTGCATCGTCCGAATCGAACAGCTTGGCGTATTCGCCGGCGTCGGGCAGACCGATCACGTAGCCATCGCGCGGCACGGGCGTGGCGTTGAACACGCACAGGATCGGCTTCCCAGCGGCGTCGCCGGTCACCCGGCGCTGAAAGACCAGGACGCTGTCGTCCGCGCTGCTCGCGTCCAGCCAGCGAAAGCCTTCGGGGTCGGCGTCGCTCGAGAAGAAGGGCGGCTGGGTCCGGTAGAGCTGATTCAGCGCCAGAACACAGTCTTTCAGCGCGCGATGCGTGGGCTCCTCGAGCAGTCGCCAGGCGACATCCTCGTCATGGCGCCACTCACCCCATTGGCCGAACTCCGAGCCCATGAAGAACAGCTTCTTGCCGGGATGGGCACACATGAGGGAGCAGAACAGCCGGAAGTTCGCGCGCTTCTGCCAATCGTCGCCCGGCATCTTGCTGAGCAGCGAGCGTTTGCCATGCACCACTTCGTCGTGCGAGATGGGCAGTATGAAATTCTCCGACCACGCATAGACGAAGGAAAAC
>Ga0116226_10002542_pt1 | contig 15945 bp, 8 predicted proteins | sample S1TSphfallax_FD_89692 | JGI IMG/M metagenome (GOLD analysis project Ga0116226, IMG submission 89692) | Host-associated microbial communities from peat moss isolated from Minnesota, USA - S1T2_Fa - Sphagnum fallax MG | ecosystem: Host-associated > Plants > Peat moss > Unclassified | place: USA...
ATCCTAAAGAACACACCCAAAATAGCGCACCTCAGCTCCACCTCAGGGGTGCTTATTCCGAGAACGCCGCCCTCGCGGCGTTAGCCGACAAATAATTTTCTGAAGCATAATAAAAACGAGAAAAAAGTGGGTCTACAACACGCTGATCTTGTTACGTTCACGCTAAAGAACACCCCCAAAATAGGACACCTCGGCTCCACCTCAAAGGTGTTTATTTTGAGAATGCCGCCCTCAGGGCGTTACCCGACGCTTAATTTTCTCCAGCGCAATAAAAAGGAGAAAAAAGTGGGTCTACAACAAGCTAACTTTGTTAACTTTGTCTCCATGCTAAAGAATACTCGGAAAATAGCGTCCCTTTGCTCCACCTCTCAGAGGGGTGCTTATATGGGGAACGCCCCTCAGCTCCACCTCTGGGAGGGGTGCTTATTTGGGGAACGCCCCTCTATGGAGGCGCAACTCGACAGGTAATTTTCTGGAGTGCAGTAAAAAGAGAGAAAAAAGTGGGTCTACAACGAGCTGATCACTTCAATTTGTGAATGTTGAACTAGGTGCTAAGGGTAAAGTAGAAGAGAAAATGTAATGTAATAAATTGAAAAGAAAACAATTAAATTTTGAACTATTGTAAACTCCAGTTAAAGTGTTCCCGAGTTTCACCTTCTAACCTGACTCGCAGGGCAAGGCCTATATATGGACATCCCCGCTCTCCTTGCCTTCTCATTCAGATTTTGTTCATCTTCTAACCACGCTGAGTCCGTCGTCGTTTTCTCCATCTTGAAATCGCTCTTCATTGCTCGCTCTCACCGTGCTCCTTTCCGTTCCAGCTTCGTTCATGCTGCCTTCATTTCAACTCTGTGTGAGTTGTTGTTGTTGTTATTGTATGCGTGTTTTTTTTTTTGGTTCGGGGTGGCATTTTGAAGAGTCGCGGCAGGGAAAGTGAACTTTCGTCATAGCTAGAATAATTTTTTGAATGTACAACAGCAATTTCTCAACGTAGCTTGGCGATTTGAATGCTTTCTTGATGATTTTTTAATCTTTTTTCTCGTCTGGGTATGCTCATTGTGAATTTCGGCAGCATTTATCGCGGGGGCTCCCTTCAGCTCAACAGTGGCTTAGACGAGAGGGTGTGCAGCTGCCGACTCAAACATCCGACTGCCCTGTTGTCGAGGATGTTGTAATTCGGGCAGGGTATCCGTTTGTTTGATGCGGGAGGCGATCATCTTTTGTGTTTCCCTCTCTTGGACTGAAGGGAGCTCCCACTCGCTGTGCTGCCAATCTCCCCTGCAGCTGCACACTCTAGTGTTTGTTGTACACTGTCATAAGATCACTCGCACATCGTAAAGATCTAGTAATTGCGCCGCCTGGTTGTTCTGAGCATGCAGGTCATCAAGATCTAGTCTTTTTGGCTCTAGATTGTGAGGTTGTTGTCAGGAAAACGTGCTGGAGGAAGTCCTCTTTTGAAAGCGAAAATTTCTGCTGAACCAGTTTCCTCGTGCTGTAGCTCTCCTGCACTCGTGTGGCAGTTCAGCATCACGAGTTGACCAAGACCCGACAATCTCAGGAATAGAGCTACTAATTCCGCCAGAATACAAAGTGTCCCACATAGCTTAATCTTCCCTTCCCTTCCCTGAACTCCTCCTTTCAATCTCCAGTCCTGATGATGGTGATCCTGTCAATCTAGCTGCTACTAGCGTGTCATCACTTGATCTAGAGTCATTGTTCCTTTCCCCAGCCTACTGGAGAGAAGACTGACATTAAGCCTGCATGTCGAGTCAAAAGTGAAGCTTCCATTGTTTCCAGCATAGCACCATGAATCTAGCCTGATTCATGGTGCTGGAATGGAGCTGGAATCTTGCTGTACTAATTAATACTGATTATATGTGCTCACTGTAGTACCTCGATGGTTGCTTTGCTTCTGTTTTCGTGCAACTGCATTACAGATGTCGAGTCTGCAGCTTCATGCAGGACTGTGACATGAACATTGTGAAGTCGTCGTTGTGCACGAGTTGTGTTACAAGTAGAGATCAGCTACTTGAGCCTGGTAGGTGGTGATCGACTAAGTGCATTTGTTTCAAGTGTCAAAAGAAACGACGTCCATGGTAATCCTCCAAGGTTGAATATATACTGTTGCAGACTGTCCAAAGTGAGAGACCTCATCTAGTGCCTATATGTGCTGAACTAACCTTCAAAGCAGGGAGCGTTTATAGCAGTGTGTCGCTGAATTTAGGTCTTTCCACTTTCGTGGTGTGATGTGAATGATTTGATATTATCCAAAGCTGAATTGAGATGAATTCCTTTGGCCTGAAACTGGTAGAAAATTATCTGGTATTCTTCTGAACTGCAAAAATGGAAAACTTCCAGCGACTTCCAGCAGCAGTCTGTAGCTAACTTACATTTCTCCCAGCCTTGCTCTTTCATTGCAATAACCATGCATGATTGGTTTTGCAAATCATACCCCAAAGTAGAGCGTGTGCCCACAAATCTCAAATTAGTAAAAATCTCTTTCCATTGGGCGGTTGTAAACTCAGTTACACACATTGTTATGTGAGCAAAGCAACCTAATGCAGAGATATTGAAATGGGGTCTTGTTGTTTGTTGCATGTACAGGCGTTTTTCATTGGAGAATTGCAGCTGGGTTGAACAATTGTAGATAATTAATGGAAGAACTTTGAGAATATTTCATGTACGTAAAGGACGTTTAGAAAATTTTAAAATAACGTATGTTCTCATGAAAAAATGACAAATGTCACTTTTAAGTTGATTCACAATTTGTCTTGCAGCTCTCACAGGTCTTGCATTTGTTCAATGCTTGATAGTAAAGTTTTAAGATGAATGTGAGCAAAACTAACTAGACAAACATAATGGAAAGTTGATGTTGGGGCAGATCTTGTTATTGTTAGAAAAATAAATGTATATAACATCTTTTCATTAAGTTGTTACAATAACAAAGTGTGCCCCATCAACAATTTTCCATTATGTTTATCTAACTAGTTATGCTCACGATCATCTCATAACATTACTAATCAAGCATTGACCAAATGCAAGAGCTGTGAGAGTTGTGAGTCAAACTGTGAATCATCATAAAATGACATCTGTCTTTTTTCATGTGAACATATGTTGATTTAAATTTTGTTTAAAAATTCTTTACATATGAAATGTTCTCAAAAGTCGAAACATTGATTATTTACAAATTGTCAACCCAGTTACAACTCTTTAATGGAAAGCATCTGTCCATGCAACAAAAAACAAGGCCCCATTTCAATGGCTTTTCATTAGGTTGAATTGAGATTACAACATATTGTGTGGAACTATGTTTAGAATTGCCTAATGGAAAGAGACATTATAAAATGTTCTCCATATGCAAAACTATTTTAAAATGAATTGATGGACAATCTATATCATTATATACAAATATAGATCATATTTAAAACTAAAGGGACCCAACAATATTTTTTATTTGAATGTTTGTAGATTGAAATGTTTGACAACATCAAGATTTCTAACATTATATATACCTAGTTCAACTTTAAAAGGTTTGCTGAAAATATTCACTTGAAATCAACCTAAATTTGTTATCCAACATTCAATTCTCTGGTTTATCCCACCTAACTTGCACTATCTAAATTCAAAGAAGAAAAAATGCATGTTGTGTTATGAAATGAAAAATATCTTATTGAAGTCATTAATTATCATGTGATGATACATCCATTAGAGTTGTTCTTTGATTGTAAGGTTAAATACATAATAACACCAAGTGAACTCCTAATTGAAATGCGATTGAAATTAGAACTGTGAGCATGGGGAAAATGACATAATGGTTTGGATTAAGCAATTTTGAGTCCTATCTCTTTTGTCAATGGGATCTTTTTGTTTGGTAGTGAGAAAATTTGTGTAAACATTATGCATATTTTCACAAAAATTATTAGCAACTTACTATGCATTCATTTTCCCTATCCACCTTGGTTATGTTTCCTCAAAGGGGGGGGGGGGTTCACTTAACTTTTTAGAATAATGATGTTTTTAAAAATGTCAACATTTTAAAATAAGGTTTTTCTATCAAGTTGAAAAAATAAATCTTTCATCGATGCCTATTTTCTAGAAAATTTCAATGAAAGATCATGTGATTCATAATAATATTCATCATACATACTAATCTGGTCTACATATTGATGGCCCAAATGTGAACACATTGAGGTCTCAACTGATTTTCCTTCCAAATCCAATTTTTGCAATTTGTTTGAATTTCTTGCAACAAGATCCACTCAAAAACCAGCATCTTCCACACTTTAATTCTGAAAATTATGAAATTAACTATATTAAATCTTACTCATCGAGGGATTTTTGACAATACCAAGAACACCCCAAATTCCAATATAGTTTTCAGTTTTGATTTCATTTAGTTTAATTGAAGAAATGGTTCAATAATCAATAGCTTCCACAATCTAACTCCAACAATCTCAAACCAAGCCAATGCACCTTTGCTTTTCAAGGATACCAAGATCATGGCATGAAGTCTCATGGTTTGGAAATCTAAGCATGACAAACAAAACAAAACAAACTACCTTGCTTCATAAATAGATATGTAAAGACCTATGCCAATTTTTGTAGTTTAATTGAAGGGCACATTATCCAATGTAATATTTCCAAAAACTAAATGTTCATTAGAGTGAGCATTCCATTTTTTGAAATGCCCCATAATTTTTTCTATTTTCTTTCTTGTGATAACAAAATAAAGAGGATATCATTTCATGCTAGAGTTCTAATGGTTGCTTGTAGACTTGGACCTTGATATGCTATGAGCAACTTTATTGTATACACATAAATGTGCATTTCCCAAAGGTTGAAGGAACCCTTTTGAAGAATGGTCTTATGAAAGGATTATGGGTTAACAAGTTTGGAACTAAAGGCTTAACTTTATAACATCTACATTAAAATATGGCCTTGTTGGATCCCAAAAGTGGCAAATTAAAGCCTTATAAAATTGGTGTAAAATTATGGCTTTAACCTTCATCATCCAATGCCATGTAACAAGACTTTCCAATGGGTGGACCTCCAAGTGGCTAAAAAACATTTTGAAGGACTCATGGAATACCTTAGTTTATGTGATTACCATAATGTAAAATATGTAAATACCTATACTATGAACTTGATGAATTTGTACATTTAAGCTTGAAATAAGATTTGTGAACAAAACTTTTGACCTAAAAGTTGAAAGTGCAAATAAGGATGCTTGACTCATGAGTAGTGTTTTTCATTTCAATCTTGTGATTCAGCTTAAATGGCTATTGTTCAAAAGACAATTTAATTAACTATGGTTATAAACAAAACATGAAAGTGAAAAAATTTAAAGCATCCTTTGAACTACCTACTCAAAGTTGATTTAGAAATTTAGTGATTTTATTCCTTTACTTTCAAATTTTGGCAACTCAAAAACCCAAAACAACATTTATTTTTCACCATTTAACAAATAAATCACTAAGGAAAAATAAATTGCTACACTTAAGTAATCTCAACTTCTCAAAACGCATAACAAAGATCAAAATTTGAATGTCCAAACTTCAACAAAATGCTTCCTCCATTTTTTGTCTTCTTCCAATTTTTCCACCTCATGATTATTTCATCTTGGGGTCTTCTCATGCAACGCACATTCAAGCTTTGAATATTGATGTGTAATGGAATGTAAACTGTTAGGTGTAATTTAGTGCCCATTCATAAAACACATTCCTAGCATGACCAATAATCCTTGCAAGAACAAAAGGTATCTTCAAAGTGGCATTTTAGGGTGGATTAGTTCAAGATCTTGTTTCCATTTTGGACCGTGCTTGAAAAATATTTGAAAGGTGAAAAAAACATCAAGTGTAGTGACCACTAGTTATTCAATCTCTTGGCAAACTTCATTTACTAACGAAAGGCGTTTCATCCAAAGCCATAAAAAATGATGTTAAGTGGGTTTACATGGACTCAAAATATGATGAAAGTGAATTCACTCCCAAAAAATGGCATACAAGTATGCTTGGAATCAATGGTTTTTTTGGGGGGCGAAATTTTGCACTATGATGACAAAGAAAAAACCCAATGTGAAATGCAAATGATTTTTTTTAAAAAAAATACTTGCCATATTTTGAAAGAAAAAAGTCAAAACTATATAACCATGTTTGAACAATGAGTTCTTGGAAGTTGCCAGAACAAAGCAAGATTTTAAATTTTTTCTACTTTCATGTCTAAACTTTTGCCAAATTTGGCTCACACCTCTTATTGATGATGGCTAATCCAAGCTACTTCACAAATTGAAAACAAAAAACCTTGCATAGGATATGATAACAATGTTTTCCTTTCAAATGTGGTAGGAAAACAACATCAAATTTAGGTTTTCATCCTTTGACTAGGGTGGTCATTTTTACCGATAAAATAAGAGACTATTTGATTAATCATTTTGACTAGCAAATAAAAAACCATTTGACTAGTTGAATTTCTAGTTAAATTTGAACCATTTGTTGTAATTATTATATATATATAAAGCAAGGTAGTTTGTTTTGTTTTGTTTGTCACAGGAAAATCTCCCAAGTCATAAGTCCCCCTAACTTATTAGGCATACAGAATATCCTTTAACCCTTGTATGGGTACCATTTGTTTATTAATCTATGTCAAGCAACTTGTGTTACTAACAATATCTTATTGTTCAATATATTTTGGAACTATTATAGCAATCTCTTAGCAATCATAGCATGGAACAATAAAGGATAAAGTGGATTTGAAATTATGTAATATGAAGGAATGACAATATATCATATATATTATCACATTTTATTCCATGTACAACATTGCCTCAATTATATAAAATGTGAAACATAATGTAATGCAAACTTCAAAAAATAACCTCATAATCATATTTTTAAGTTTTCACATGTTCAACTAAATGCAATTAATGATATGTCCTTCATGCAACCAAAAAAATTACAAGTGACTAGAAATAGAAAACTTGTAACCAAAAGCACTATATATGTGAGCCAAAATATTAAGCATGGAAGAAAAAAGATATGACCAAAAATAAAATACATGCAATCGAAAATATACATAATTTATTTTTCTTACATGTTAAATATTTTTGGTGTATTTTAAAATAAATTTGGTCACACTTTTTTACTCCATGTTATGGTTTCAATTTATTGTATGAGGATTATTGAAAATATAAAACATGGGATTAAAAATATTGTATGTGCAACTGCATAATATAATACTTTCAACCAATAAATTATTGACAGACATCATGATTGGGCATTAATAAACTATTTCATTTTTGTTCACATGTAAAGCATTGTCAATGGACAATTTTTTGACTCTTGTTGTTACTATTATTCTTGTAGTTTGCATTTTCAACTACCCTATATTTTTCAATTGCTTGGAGGAGGATTTAGACACAATTCCATTTCAGTCATGGATTGAGTTTCAATGTAGCACATAATGATAAGCAACCCAATCATACAACTTAATTCAAGAAATATAGTGAATAGAAAAGAGGTGGCAATGGAATAGTAATATTGTATCAGTGTGAACACAGATAAGTTTTAAGGTTCAATTTGTCATTATCTATTTTTGTGTAGAGATGGTGAAAGGTGTTTCATCATTGTATGTTTTCCTAAATTGTCCATTGTTGCAAGGGACTTCATGAGGGCATGTGAGGGAAAGGAGGTTTGTTCTATTATTTGTGTGAAATGCAAGACTCATCTTGAATCTTGATGGAGCTACATTTATGAAATTATTGGTGGAACTTAAAAATGAAATCTATAACTTGGGTCTATATGAACATATATATGCCCATGCAAAACCACTACAAGCATCTGACCAGAAGTCATATTCTGGTTGGACATAAGGAATGGGGATTGACGTTTTGGGAAACTGAAACATAGAACCTGAGTTAATGCATTGCATTGTAGAGGTTGGGTTTAGCAGTTCAAATGATGGAATGAATAATGAGAGATCTTATCTCTAGCTAGACTTCAAGAAAGCATGATTTGTTATTTTTCTCTGGTGGGAATATATATATGTTGATGACAGTGTAATAGGATTGTTCATAGCTGTAGAATAATGCTTAACTTGTGTATTCTGGGAATTAATGCAACAAACTCGGAACTTGCTTTATCCTGAGTTTGGATTTAAGGTCAGGGGATTTGTGTTTATTGTTGGAAGTTGCTATTTCTTGAATCTGGCTATAAGAAAAGGGATTTAGGTTTTCTGTTGGAATATGGTGTATAGACTGTCCATTTGTGGCAGTTTTGGGTGGTGTTTTTTTGGTTACAATACAACTATTGGCATACACAAATTCGTTCTTACCTTGAAAAACTTAGACTCTGCATTGTTTGAAATGAGAAAATTTAAGTGAATGAATATCAACATTCATTGAGGTACAACGAGATTAAGATTTCCCTTTATGAGGTTTGTTTTAGACTATAGTAATGACTTATTATACAAGTGTAAGCCAATCCCAATTATAAGGGATTTTTTCAAAAAATTCTTTGTGTGTGTGAACTCAGTTATAGTTCATATGCAAAGTAAACAGTAGTGGAATCTTTTTGTGATATGTAGTTGAAAAATCAGTTCAACATAGAGATGGTCGAGCTAAATATGACAAACTAAATATGACGTGAAGCTCATTGCCAAACCATGTTATAGAAGTAAGTACAACAACAATGACTTGTCTTAAACATGTGTTTTTGTCATGCACTGTAAGATTTGGAAAATGTTTCAAAATATCCACTGCAACAGTTGTCCAATTTACAAATATTGCAAAAAAAAAACAGACCATTCAGCAAGGTACAAACAAATGTCAAGTGTGGGCAGTGATATAGTTTTCAATTTTCTGATGTTGCATCGTCAATGACATGCTTTTAGAATTTGTCTAAATAGTAAATAATCTAGCTAGTTTAAAAAATGCTACCAAATTCAAATCAGAGTCCAAACATGATGGAAAAAAAATCAATGTTTTGGGTTGGAAATTTAATGATTTTTAGGAGGAAAACAGGAATATTGTAATGTACAAAATATATGCACAATAGGCCCTCCCATTCCTATAGTGAGAGTGTCAGTTTTTGCCTCGGGTACTGCCCTGTAATTAGCAACACATTACCCTATCTTCTAGAAATATAGAAAATGTGGTTCAGCATACCATTTTCATGGGCAACTTTAACATATGTATATTGAATAATTAATTAATTTTAAAGACACCATGTCAAAATATACAATACTCCACAATATTTCAAAATATCCATATTTTCCTTCACAATTTTTTTTTCTTTTGAAAAAAATTATATTTTGAGAGTTTCCACATTTCTACAAATGAAATAATTTGTGTCATAGCTGCCCCTGTACTACGGTACGAGGCGATTTGGTTTGAAACTTGCAACATTTTAATACTCACACAGTTAGTATGCACCCCAGTATGAAACCAAAACCAAAAAATACCTTGGAGGAGGTCCACAGGGTGTTACCCTACAACTGCACATGTCCCATATTCCAAAAGTGGAATAACACATGTCATTAGATGGAAACATCTGTCCATCCAGCAGATCTTGAAACTCATCCAATTGTTACCACTCATCCTATGCATGGTGTAACCAAGACCATACAATGACATAACAAATTCCAAACTATAAAACTATAAACCCTGACTTGTCACCATATATCTTGAACTTGTCACCCGATGTATATTACGTAATAAAGTTGTCAAGGGAAACACGAAACACTACATTGCAACATGAGGTCTTTGCCTTGGAAAGCAAACCAAAACAAAAAGGTGTAGAAGAAGAAGGTTCTATTGTCAAGGCCCGGGTCCTCTTCCGCTTAAAGTACAAGGAGTCATTGAAAAAGAAACTGGCCTGAACTGATCTTAGAAAAACAGTGATATCCGTCAAACACTGGTACATGTCAGTGTTTGGTGGTCATTAGAAACAGGAATGGTCCCCCCACGGTTATCAGGGTGGTTCTTAGATTTCGCAGCCTTTTCTCAAAAAATCAAATAACAAGTTCTGTATCTATCCACAGTTTTAAAAAAGTTGAAAAATCGAATAACTGGGCACAGAACAGCTAGTTCTTAATTGGTTCTTTCATGAAAACCATTGGTTTTTAAGGATTCTGAAATAACCAGGACTGGTGGTTCTTTGATTCTGATTCTTTTTTCAAAGAACCAAAAATGACGGTTCTCTGGATTGTGAAATATTTTAAGGACTGGCTGTTCTTTAAAAATTCAAATAACCAGCCAATACGGGTACATATCAGTGTTGGCTGGTTATTGAGTTTTGACCCAGTTATGAAGTCAATTATTAACAACCTCCAGCTGGTTCTTGATTTTTTAATAACTGGTTAAATCGATAACTGACTGGTACTGCATTTTCAGAATCTAATAACCTACCTCGACGACCTGATTATCACCCAGGCAGGTTATCGATCTTTAAATACTGATGCATTTTTTAAACAGAAAAATATCATTTTTTAATTTTTTTTCAAAAAACCCTATAACCAGTGTATAACCAACAGGTTAACCAGTGGTTATCAACTGGTTATTTCATAACCTATCCAATGATCATTCTCATAAAAATTCTCATAACCTACCTAGTAGTTCTTTTTTTTAAAAGCAAAAACTGGTCAACACTGGTACATATCAGAATAGCAGGCTCTGCTCCCTGCATGATGGACCGGCCTTACAACTTGTTAAGAAGTTTGGCCCTACATGCTTGAAACAATTTGCCCTCGTGTATTCGGCATCCCATCCAACCAGTGTAAAAAGACCCCAAGAAAACTGTACAAGAGCATAAACCCTCCAGTGTGAAACCAGATAATTTATTGCATTTTGGCCGAGTCCGACAGTCCATGCCCCCCACATGCCCAACAAACGCTGGCTGGAAAGTTGATAGCATAACCTATAAAACCCCATGGTTACCAAATAAAGTATCCTGAACAAAAGAGTCTTGAACAAGAGACAATATTTGGTCTGGAAGATTGCGAATATTGTAAAGCAAACAGGGAGGAATTACTGGGGCTCACGGATATCATCATAAAGATTGAGTTCTATAGTCGGGTCGGTTATGGCTATTACTCAGCATGTGTCCGAATTTAAAGGAATTGCTGAGAAATCGGCTTCACACCACACTTCCACATAGCAACTTGGAAGACCATGCACACTCATTTTACCCTAATAGTAACCAGAGTCAGGCAGTTCTTTGATTGCGTTACAAACTCTGGTTCCACGTTTTAGAAAACTTTAGGAATCGAATAACTGTCAGTTCCAGGCTGTTGAAAACTTTCAAAGAAAATATAACTTTCCTCAAAGAAGTGGCAGTTCAGGGTAGGTTCTTTTACTGGTTCTTTGATTTTTTTTGAGAACTATCATTCCTGTGGAAACCAAATTTTTTGGGTTTGATGAGGACCACTTTTCAAGGGTCCATATACCCGGCCCGTATACCCAACCCTTACCCACCAGTTCTTTCCTTTAAAAATAGAGAACCACACCACATTGGTCCCGTTGTTGGGCAGTTATCAGGAACTGCCCAAAATTCCTGCGAGGACAGTTTTTAGGGTTCTTAACTGCAAGTTTTTCAAAAATCAAATACCCAGTTCTGGTATGTAACCCCGGTTTCTAAAAATTGAAAAAATCTGGTAAATTTGCTATGTAACCACAGTTCTCAATCCTTTTGAAAAAGTCAAATAACCGCCCAGAAAAATTGGTGGTTCCTATCATGAAACCCAGTGGTTCTTCGAGGGTTTTAAAATACCCAACTAGCAGTTCTTTGAATCTGATTTTTTCAAATACTTGGAACTGGGTGGTTTTTTTAATCTGATTTTATCAAATACCTGAAACCAGCATTTTTTTTTGGGTGGAAATTTTTTACAACTTGGCAAAAACATTTCATAAATGAAAAATAAATAATGTGATTTTTAGGGATTTTTTTTCCATTTTTTGACAATAAATAATTTAATTAGCACATCTAGACTTAGGCACTTCGTAGGTCACCACTTGGGGCAGCACTTTTGAAAAATTGCTACAACCCACCTAGGACAGTCACCATTTAGTGCTAATTGATGCTGGGGATCCTTGCTAGTGAACCTACTCAAGGAATTTGAAAAAAAAAACAGACTGCCCAACACCAATGGTTGTTAAACAAATGAAAGAACCGCCCAACACTGGTAGTGGGTGGTGATTTGGCAGGGTGGTGGAGCTGCAAGATTTTAGCTTTGTCTGAATTCAGCCAAAAAGTCTCACACACAGTCGGAGATCCAGTGGTGCAAAAACAATAAAAAGCTGAAATTTGAACAGTTAAGGTAAGGAAACATCATCCTCATGGGAACAAACTTGAAAGGAGACAAGGGGTGGGTGCTCTAAGTCCTTCACAATTCCCTGCATAGATACATACAGACACTGTGATTTGTGCAGAAATGACAAAATTTCAAGCTACATAAAGAATTGTTCTGAATGCATGTATTTGGTTGGCATTGTGAAGGTTAGGTGAGAGACTTTGAAACTAGACCAAAGGGCGGCAGCTCACATTCTAACTGAACTTTGCTAGCTGTCTACAAAGGTGTCTTTGTACTTGACTGATAAACCACAGTATTAGATACTCGAGAGTGTATCTGGACTTTGTAGTGAAATCTTCTGAGCTTCTGTCAGAGCAAAATTTGTAGCAGTCCCCACCAGTGTTGGGCAGTTCTCACTTTTTGGTGAGAATCGTCCGTTTCAGTTCTTAAGACCATTTCAAAGAACCTGCCAGGTTCTCCCAAAAAAGAGTTTAAAAAACTGTTCAGGGTTTTAGAACTTTGAGAAAATAAAATCCAGTAGGTTTTGAGTTGAGCCAGTTCTCATAATTCTTGAACTGATGATTTTCAAAGATGGTTCTCACAACCCGATTATCAAAAAACATTAATAATTCAAAAAATAAAATCAAAATTACTTGCAAAAGCATGATGAAAATGCATAAATTCAAGTTTTTTTAATTTAAAATTTCATTCCATTCAAATTCATTTTCAAATTTGTGCAACACCTTTTCTAAGTGTTCATTTGTTTCAATAAACTCTACTAGATTGAAACAAGATTTATAACCAACTCTTGGGTCACTATTCTTGCTAAACTGCAAACATCCTAAAGTTGATGAATATGCTAGCTAAAGAAAAAATTCTTTCAATTTTTATTTGTGATCCAATAACTCCTAGCATCTACCAAGCAAGAAAACCAATAGTGGGGAAAATGGATTCATGTTTTGGCCACCATTTGAAAGGGCACTTAATTTTTTAGACATTCTTTTGAAATCTCTTAAAAATCAACAATTCTCTATTAACAATTATTTGGCTAGTTCACTAATGTTGGCAATCATTTCAAAAATATCCAAGCTAAAAATATTCATCAACTTTTTTATTTGCAAATCCAATTTCACAATTTTTTACATGATGTAAATGATGATAACACTTCAAAAGCATAGGATGTAAGGTTTATTGTCATACTCTTCAACAATTGAAATGCTCACAACTAACAAATGTAAACACCTATAAGGCCACCCAATGAAGTATTGGGTTTGAAAGGAATAAAACAAAGGAGCAAAAAAGGAAATCTTCTTACTCTCCTTAGGTAAGTAAAAAAACATTAATACAAAAAAGGATTGTCAAACCTTAGCCGAACAACCTCATAAACATCCTACATAAACAAACATAAAGCAAAAGTGCAAGGAAGATACTCGAAATTGGTTTCGGTAAAAATATTTTCAGTAGATAAAATTCAGTAGGGAAAATTCAATTTTGGTAAAATTCCAATAAAATACCAATTTCTATAAAATTTACTTTCAACATCATCCCCCTTTCTAATGGGGATTGCATCCTCATAATTACATTATATACACTAGAGTTGTACTCTGTTGCGTAGTGGAAGTGACTTATGATACTCAAATGTACCTTATGGTATTAACATTTGTATGGTAGTTTTGGCCAATTTTTGGACAAGCTATATATTGAAGGCACTTGTAGAATTGAAAGTAGATCTTTCTCAAAGCTCTAGCTAGACCCTTACAAGGTTGTATTTGGAATTATCAGTCATCTAATTGCAAATGACCCTAAAGGTTTCCAATAGGTCTTGTAAAGTTTTTTTTATGCACATTCTTTGTTGGAGGTCTTGGTCTAGGTTTTACCATTACACAATTTATGGATCATGGTTACATATATAAAAGCACTTAATATTTGTAAATTCTCAACATTTATATTCTAAAGAGATGTTGATAATTGAAATAATAAAAATCTAGGTTGGGATGGCATTCAACAAAGATTTTGTTGTGTTATTAATGTTGTTGGTTTATTTGCTATTAGTATTTTTGGTTTAGGGTTGCTAGTTGTCAGTTATAATTTTCATTGTAACAATGTGGAGTTTTATAAAAAAATCAATTTCATTGTTGAATCAATTCAAAGATTCACAAATTGATTATACATATATTTAAAATTTCAAGGCATTTATAATGAAATCACAAACCTTAGCTCCAAAAGAACACTAATTATTTATAAATCCTTTGTGGCATGAAAATAACAACTAAAAGAACATGTTATTTTCATATGTGTTGAATAAACCTGTTTGTTGTGTATACATGTTATGATGTATACAAACATTATACTTAACATATATAATGTATAATGCATAACATATATAATGTTATAATATATTTTTCAGTTATTCTTTAGTATGTGTGTATGTTTTAATATTTGTGTGATTCAACTCAATGTTTGGAAAATGAGTGGTACATTGATTTTGCCTTGGATATGTAAAACACCAATCACATATGACATTCCTACATTTCCAAGCACAAATATACCCTATCAAATAAAGGTATTAATCACACAACTATCTATTAGTTTTTTACAAGTTAGCCATGTCCATTTTGATAACAAATCATGAAGTTGTCAACACAAAGTTTTCCAAAAGGTTTAAACTATAACATTTTGCATAATTTCTACATTTTCACAAAAACATGTATAACATTGATGTGACGCACCTCCAAGCTCCTTGATGGACTCAACTGTGAGTCCAAAGGTGAAAACAACGGAAAGAGAAGGAATGGGGGCACACTCCTTAACTCGTAACACTTCAAGGGTAAAAAGGCATGATGGAGCTCCAAGATGGGGACTAGGTAGATTAATAAGCAATTCAATTACTCACACATACCTGCACAAACCAAATAACAAGTTGGTTAGTGCATAAAGCACTTTTGATGCATGGATGAACCACGAACAAACACGGACTCACAAGATTCACCACGGCCCGAATTTGGGGGAAGTCACCACCTTCCCCCTTATAATATTCTCTACTCACAAGGTCGGCACCTAAATGTCATTTTGTCTCAGGACTCTTAAGTGGGAGTCCCGAAATTTCCAAAATTGGGATTCCCACAACTTTGGAGTCCCATAACTTTGTCTGCAAACCTCTGATTGAAGTGAGGTCTGAAACAAAGTTGTAACAATTCTTAACTTTTAGTGATTGGGAGTCAACCCTTCTTTTGGCCATAACTTGTGTTTTAAGTACCCAAAGGGGTCATGCAAGCCCATTTTAAACATCTACGTTTCAAGAGGTTTTTAATTATATAAGGAATTCTTCAATCCAATGGGTTTTGACCCCTACAATTGTTCTTTGAAGATTTGGGAGTCCATTGGGACTCCAACTCCCAAAGTCGGAGTTCACTTGGGAGTGTGGAGGTTCATTCCCTCACACTCTCAAAAGCATGAAATGTGACTCCCGCGTTTCATTCTTGGCCCGCACCTTCACAAGCTCTTACCTTGGTCGCAAGCCCAAGGCTAGGGTTGTGACACATTAATTTTGATTCATTAATATTCCTAGACACCCATTGCCACAAAACCAAATCATGCAACAACTTCCCAAACATCCATGCCACTTTCATTCACCAACATTCTAATGCACAAATAACTTTGTAA
>Ga0116226_10002543_pt1 | contig 15933 bp, 12 predicted proteins | sample S1TSphfallax_FD_89692 | JGI IMG/M metagenome (GOLD analysis project Ga0116226, IMG submission 89692) | Host-associated microbial communities from peat moss isolated from Minnesota, USA - S1T2_Fa - Sphagnum fallax MG | ecosystem: Host-associated > Plants > Peat moss > Unclassified | place: USA...
CTGGAAGCACATTCCACCAAGTGAGCCTTTCCGAGTTCTTCTGGGTGACATGCGAGACAAACTCTACCATACTCGCGAACGAATTGGGCAATTGTTAGCCAGTGGCAAGAGTGACATATCCATCGATGATACGTTTACAGATGTATCACAGGTACTGTGTTCTTCCTCTTCTCCTCTAGCTTCTGTTGGATGAACCACCCCTTATGCTTTTATCATGTTTATTTGAAGTCAGAAAACATGTAGTGAAAACATTGAGGAGAGAAAGACCGCTGGAACTAGATAGTGGGTTGACTGGAAAAAAAATTTATTGCTGTGCTGCATTGCAGATCCTGGAGCCCTTGGAGCTCTGTTATCGTTCACTAATTGAGACAGGAGACAGACCCATTGCTGATGGTAGTCTGCTGGATTTCATGCGTCAAGCATCTGTTTTTGGGTTGAGCTTGGTGAAACTCGACATCCGGCAAGAGTCAGAGCGCCACACTGATGTGCTTGATGCCATCACTACCCATCTTGGGATAGGATCATACCGTGACTGGTCAGAGGACAAGCGTCAGGTAAAAGCCTGGTACCATGAGAGGACAAGGAGTACTGTCTTGACAATATGTAATTGATGCTACACCATTACGTTGTGGGGTTCAGAAATGATTGCCTTTTCCAATCCAAGTCGGGAGGACCTGAGGAGTTTTGTTGATATCTTGGGTTTTTTGCAGGAATGGCTTCTTTCTGAACTCCGTGGCAAGCGGCCTCTCTTTGGTGCAGATCTATCATTGACAGATGAAATGAAGGATGTGATGAATACATTTATGGTGATTGCAGAGCTCCCATCAGATTGCTTCGGTGCCTACGTCATCTCTATGGCAACCTCTCCATCAGATGTTCTTGCAGTTGAGCTCTTGCAGCGTGAGTGCAGGGTCCCAAAGCCCTTACGTGTGGTGCCTTTGTTTGAAAAGCTGGCTGACTTGGAGTCAGCACCTGCTGCACTCAAGCGGCTTTTTTCCATTGACTGGTATCGCAGCCGGATCAATGGGAAACAGGAGGTAAAAATTTATTTCTTCTCTCAATCTAGTTTCATCAAACAATCTACTTCAAGCTTCTTCTTCTCTTGATCTACTTCCTTTTCAACACAGCTACTTCTGAAAAGTCAATGGGTAATCAGCTTGAGTGAAGATTTTTCTGGTGAGTTGTACTTCATGGGTATGCTGGCCTGAGATTGTCTCCATTTGCTTTGCATTTGCAGGTCATGATAGGGTACTCTGATTCAGGAAAGGATGCGGGTCGTCTATCTGCAGCCTGGCAGATGTTCAAGGCACAGGAAGATCTGGTGAAAGTGGCCAAAGAGTATGGGGTTAAGTTGACAATGTTCCACGGACGTGGTGGCACTGTGGGCAGGGGTGGAGGTCCCACGCATCTTGCCATCCTGTCCCAGCCACCAGACACAATCAACGGATCATTACGTGTCACCATCCAAGGAGAAGTAATTGAACAGTCGTTTGGTGAAGAACACTTGTGTTTTAGGACGTTGCAGCGTTTTACAGCAGCTACACTTGAGCATGGAATGCACCCTCCTATTGCTCCTAAGCCTGAGTGGCGTGCTTTGATGGACTCCATGGCTGTGGTGGCAACTGAAGAGTACCGCTCCATTGTCTTCCAGAATCCCAAGTTTGTTGCTTACTTCCGTGCGGTATATGATCACAAAACTCTCTGCATCTCTCACCTCCCTTGAAACATATCATCATTTCCTTGATCTGTCTTCAAATGGCATGTGGTTGTGACCATTATTGTACTCTGCTCATTTCTGATGATGGCTTGTTGGCATTTGGCATCAATATTTTTTGTACAAAGTCTGAGTAGAACCAGGAAAATGCAATGCAATGTGTGATTGGCAGGCAACACCTGAGATGGAGTATGGAAGGATGAACATTGGTAGTCGACCATCAAAACGTAAACCAAGTGGAGGCATTGAGTCTTTGCGAGCAATTCCTTGGATCTTTGCCTGGACACAGACGCGCTTTCATCTTCCTGTGTGGCTAGGACTTGGTCGCGCCCTGAGTCATGCATTGGATACTGATCCAAAGAACATCACAACCCTGCGCCAGATGTACAATAAGTGGCCATTTTTCCGGGTGACTATTGACTTGGTGGAGATGGTGTTTGCTAAAGGTGACCCACGTATTGCTGCACTGTATGATAGCTTGCTGGTCTCACCTGAATTCAAGCCCTTGGGAGTGGAATTGAGACAAAAGTACAATGAAACCCGGAATAATTTACTGAGGGTAAAGTTCCATTCTTCTGAGGACTGTCCCTTTGTAATGTTCTGGTCAAGGTACAAGACATTTTGGTTGATGGGATGTGTTTGGTGAAGTGGGGTTTATGGTGCTAGTGAATGTTGTGGTTGTTCCTTGTATTCTTCTGTGCATTGAAGAAAAGCATAAACCAGAAATCTTCCAAATGCCCATGCAGGTAGCTGGACATGATGATGTTCTGGCAGGCAATCCTACACTGAAGCAACGGTTGAGACTACGAGAGCCCTACATCACTCCTCTCAATGTACAGCAAGCTTACACACTAAAGAAGATGCGTGAGGAGAACAAACAGCTGAACATAACCCAAAATGGGGAACTGGCAAAGCCAACAAAGAGAGCAACAGAGCTTGTCAAGTTGAATACCACAACTGAGTATGCACCTGGACTTGAGGATACTTTGATCTTGACCATGAAGGGAATTGCTGCCGGCATGCAAAACACAGGATGAAGGTGTGTGTATTTCTTTTTATGTTTGTGAAAATGCTCTCCCACTCTCTTCTTCCAATCTCTTAGTCATTTGAAATCGGGTCAAACTGGACAAAACAGATCCCTGAACAATACCTTCAAAGACTCTGCATTGAATGTCAAGAGGTGTAATGCCATAAAATCAATGGCACATGCTTCCCTCATTCTCCATGTTGAAAATAATTAGGATGATGACAGAGCTGAGTGGGAACGAACAATGAGCATCTATCTGTGAGGTGGTTTTGCCATTGTGCATGTAATGTTGTATCAGTGCTATATTTTTTTGCCCTAATGAAAATAAGAGATTGGATCTATGCTTTATTTTGTTGCCCTGATGGGAATAACAGAGAAAAAGTCCACAGTGCACTTTTGTTCTTGAAGGTACCCATTTTTTTTGGAAATCTTTTTCCTCTGTTTTTTGTCAGTGTGTGAATGACAAAGTGATAAATGCTCAAAATGGCCAAAGTGAACAAATCTCACAATGAAAATTGCAGCTTTTTAAAGGAAATAAGTTTGTATGTAGCTTACAGACACTTGCATGTTACCCTGTTTCCAGATGTTGAATTGGAGACTTTTGTATTCCTTACTTCTGGATGTTGGGTTGGAATCTTTTTTATGTATTCCTCTTTTCATATGTTGGGTTGGCTTTTTTGGATTGGATGTTGCTTTGGAGGTGAATTCACAACATGTATCATATAAGCTTCATCATTCATTGGGAATATAGTATACATAGTGTGGTACTTTTATTTATACTTTGTTGTCCATGCAAAATTCTCTGTGAGATGAGAACTGAAATGAAATATATAACACAACAAATATATTTGTACTTTAAAATATATATAACATAGTAAATATACATACTGCACCATGAAAATTGTTCATAATCCTTAAGTAATTTTTCATTTTATGTTGCAATTAACGCATTCTTATTTGCAAATTTTGAAGTTGTGGAATTGAATGCAAATAATAATACCTGGCATAACAGTAAAACTTGTGCAACATGGAACATGTGCATTTGTATCAATATTGTAAAATCTGGAGCTACTAGAGACCATGTATAATTCATCATTATTTGTAGAATCTGCAGGTGGTTGAGAACATGTATGTAGATTATGTAATTCTTGTGGAATCAGGAACATGTACTTATCACTTGAAACAATTACAAGTTCAAATAGTTTATCAGCATGGAACAAGTTTAGAAATATGACTTCTCATATGAAAAGACTACACAATCAAATATATTTATAACAAATTAATATTATACAATTAATGAACAATAAGCAATTGATACTTGCCAACAAGCAAATGAACATGTATCATATAGAATTTTTTTCTTTGCATATGAAACAAGGAAACTATGAACAAGGAGCAATTGAGTCAATGATAGCAAAAAAAAAATCAGAACTTGATATTTGCCAATAAGCAAATTAACATATATCATATGGAAAATTTTCTTTGCATATGGAACAAGTAAATGAACATGTATGTGCAAATTTTCTTTGCATATGAAACAAGTAAACAATGAAGAATGTGCAATTGATATGATAATGAACAAATCATCAAGAAATGATGCTTGCCAACAAGAAGTTGAACATGTATCATGTGGAAATTTCACTTTGGATATGAAACATTTAGACAATGAACAAATGATCAATTGTCAATGACATATTATACAAAAACAACAAATAGGGAAACAAAGTGGGAATGAGGTCAAGGCAACCCTTGACTCAAAGACATTCATGAAAGTGCAAGGGAAGAAACCTTAACATTCCCAAATGAATTCTCACTTTGAGAGTTGAAAGTTTTGGAGTGTCCCAAATCTTTGGAACAATGATTCAAATTGGTTCTTTCTTTAAATTTTCAAAAAAGTCTTAAAGAGTAGTACCATATAATGGGGTCACATTCTCAAAACAAATATTTATTGTAACTAAAAAGAAAGGGTGAACAAAAAGAATGTCTTGTGCACAAGAAACTCATGGTAGAAACACAAATCCTGTGAATTCTAAAATTCCATCAATTCCAACAATTTACATTGTCAAGACTACAAAGCCGATGCTACCATAATTTCCATTGGTGCTACTAATCTATTAGAACAAGATTCAATGTTATAAGTGTGAATTGCCAAGTAGCACATACATGGTGATCTCTCATTAACTTGTTATAGTGGCAGTAAACAGTCTGCTACTATACGTTATAAGTTTAAAATCTACTAAAGTATAGCTTGAGGTCAAAACCCTCAATGTTGGACCAGTCCATGTGAGTTGCTAACCCTTCTTCTATAAATGCAACAATGCAAAGGACATTAAGTTTTTTATCTGATAAACCCTAATCTCATAAACATCTTGACCTCTGTGTCCAAACCAAAATATGAGTGACATATACTAAGTTGACTTAAAACCATTCAAGAAAGACAATTTTTTTGTGCAGATATTGGCTACGGATAGATTTCTATTATCTTCCCAGTTTTGTTGTCATTTCTCTCATTTTGCCCTTCCCACTTTTGTCTTCATTTCTTTCATTCTGCCCTTCCAACTTCTATCTTCATTTATCTTATTATGCCCAACCCAAGGACACCCCACTGAAACTTATAATATTCACTCAGATACTTACCCTACTATATGGATTAAAAAAAGATTCAACCAAGGTCCCCATTCAAATGCATATTTATCCCTCTACATGCCCCTTTTTCTATAGCTTGGACTTCCTTCTTTTTGACATCAATCCTCAACATCAACCCCTTATAGAATTTATTCCTAACAAGGACATATTGTTTGCCATAATGTAGTCACTAGTGCAATAGAAATTAGATACAACAACTATTAATCTCAATAAGCCAAACCTACCATCCTCTGAAAATTGATGATGAAAGAAGAAAAACTTGCTTGCATTGCTTTTGAATTCCCCTTCTTATCCTACCTTCCATCATCCTGCTCTACCAAACCTCCATTTAATGTCACAGCCTCCTCGACCATCCATAGCTTGGTGTTGATTAGTTCCACATAATACACAAATGAACAAGACTTCCTACCCATGCTCACAAGTCTCCTTGAAATAATAATTGTTGCAACCAATAAATAGTGATGGAATAATTTCCACCATTAACATGCAAAAAGTTGATGGCCATTGAAAACCAAAACCAAAACCAAAACCCTAAAAACTTGTTATGTTCACATGAAAACATTGTCCGATTGCCTTCCTATCTAGTCACACTATAACAATAATTATGGCAATTTAAAAGGTCAAAAGTCAAATTGGTCAAATGTCTCCTAACCACTTAAACAACAATTTGGGCAAAAAACGCATTCTTGAAGGAGTTGAAAAGGGCATTGAATCAAAGCAATGTTTTTTATTGTGGAATTTTTTTTCCATTTTACCAAAAAAAAAAATGCCCGACAACATCAACAAAGGATGTTTTTGAAAAAATTAAATTAAATTCACCAAAGTTCCAAAAAAAAAAATTAAAAAAATCATTTGATTTTTACCTTAGCTATTAATAGATAAACACAACCATAAAATTATTTTGAAAAACTATATACTATGAGATCTACTTTGTAGCCAATTATGGCTTAATTGTGTTATTAATGATTGCCATTCTAACAACATTAAAATTTTGAAAAATAAAAATAATAAAAAATTGGGTCATAATGACAATTATAATTATCATAGATTTGTTTATGTTTTTCCATTGGAAAACCAAATTAATCATAGCAAGTTGTGTTCAATGACTCAAATGAAGGTTAAGATATTCAAATTAGAATCCATATAATCTAGCTTTACAATTTGGTTGTACTTAAGGATTTTTTATTATGAACATTAGCATGTCAAACAAGGATAATTTTATGAAGGACTTTCTTATTTCTTGTTTCATAAAAATGTTTATTTAGGTTCCTTCTATGTTGCCTAGGTTAGGGTACCATCTACTTTGGTTAAGCCAAAAACAAACCTAAAAAGAGCCTAAGTACGACACTTAAGCAAGAGACCTAGGTAACTTAAATTGTTCAATAAGTTGCAAATGTGAGGACTTGAACTCTTTGGTCTACCTTAACAAACCTAACATAAGCAACCTAGGCTATAGAAAACCTAGAAGGAGCCTAAGTAGACCAACTAATCAACAAACCTAATTAATGTAGGTTGTTTACATAGGTTGCAAGTGTGAGGACTTGAACCCCTTAACCTAGCCTAGGAAGCTTAGTGTAGGTAACCTAAGCTAAAAACAAACCCATAAGGAGCTTAGACATGCCAACTAGGCAAGAAATTAGGTAACCTAAGCCATTTACATAGGTTGCAAATGTGAAGAATTGCCCTTTGTCCACTTTGAGGGTTTAAGTCCCTAACCATTGCACGTCTCATAATATGTAACATAATTACCCACCATAAAATTTCCCACCTAGGTTAACATAGGCTTAATTTAGGATAACCTAAAATTACCTAGGTTAACCAAAATTGATTTAGGTTATCCAAGTCTAACTTATGTTAACCTACCTTAACCTAGGTTAGCCTTAAGCTAACATAAGCTAACCTAAGTTAACCCTAGGCTGATTTAAATTATGGGTGGGTGGGTGAATATGATTTGGAAAAACTTTTTTCTTCTTCTAATATTGAATTAAATACCTAGGTGACATACTCAATGTCCGTTACTTGTCCCAAAAGTTGTCTATAAGTTCATTTAGAAATGTCTAGCACAATAGTGGTGCCAATGTGAAACCCCATGGTTTGTTCCTTCTCATTCACATTAGGCTTCTCCATAATGGATGAATTGGAGTCCTAAATCATCTTTAGGCCCTCATCCTAAAATAAATGAAGGTGTGGGAAATTGAGAAATGTCAGTAAAGCTACTTATGGAAGTTCAATCCTATTGACCACAACTAATGGTGGTTGGTCATCATGATGAACTACACATGATTATTGTCCTAAATCAATATGTCATCCACCAAACATGTGGATGATTGAAGGATGAACTAATATGCTTATTGGATCACCTTTGATGATGTTAAATTAATCCACAACCACTAAAATCAATGGGTGTGTGAACCAATTGCTACAACATCCACTTGCACTAGCTCACTAATTCAAGTCTTGATCTATTGCCATCCTATCAAAATAGTTGGCTAAGAATCTTCCAACAAATAGATTCCAACAAATATGTAAGAATAGTTGGCCAAGAATCTTCCAACAAATATGCACATGGGTGCATTTGTGTAACTTATGAATATTGCAAAATCTGAATCAATTTTCAAAATAACCTTAAGTTCCTAGGATCTAAAAGTCCTTGACCCATACTAGCCAATGAAAGATTGTGGAATGGCCATCAAAAAATGACCAAATAAATTGGCCCAATCATGGTCAAATATGATGCCCCCAACAATATGATGTTGTTCGATAAGGAACATTAGTAACCCTATACAACCAATGTTAGCAACAAGTTGGGATAACATTGTCATAACATCATAATATGCTACATGTAAGATTGTTTAGTTTGTGGATCCTTTTTCACGTAGTGGTATTTCCAAATTTAGAAACTACACTATAAAACCATAATTAACAATAGTTAATGACTTTGAACAACTTTAATAGGCATATCCCATCCTTGGGGATCTCCCATTGAATAATTATGGTATCCAATAGGTTCAATCCTAGTGGCTGATTACTATCATCCATGAGTGTCTATGGGCTTAATGATGGGGAGGAAGAAAAAAAAGGAGAAAAAAAGATGAAGTAAAAGTAAAAAGGGAAAGAAATATATATATATGAAAAGGAAATGGGGTCATTATTGGTGGGAGGCTCTTCTTCCTTGCTTGTTGAACCTACAAACTTCTTATTTTTCCTTCACAAATAAAACACCTCATTCCACACTTTGGGTACATAGGCCCAAGCCCCACTAAGGTTCAAATCCCTAGGGCACTTTATGAACAAAAAACAAAATGAGAAAATATACCTCACCACTCAATATTTGAGCAAAAGCTCTAATGAAAAACACAAACTACAAAACCCAATGTTTCCAAAATTGAATCTAACTACAACACAACACAAAATTAAGTACCACTTTTGGTGATTCAAAAGGATGTACTCACCTACAAGTTATAGGAATGCAAGCCCAAAGACAATGTTCATAAAAACTATGAAATGCATGAACACACAACAATCGTTAAAAAAAACAAAGCAAGGTGTTGGAATTTCAAATCACCAAAAATTCTAAGGTAATGTACATGTTGGAATCTTGGGTTAACCAAGGCTAGACATTTTCTGAAGGTAAGTTAAACCTTTTTAAAATGTTGACAAAACCTTGGTTAGATTTAAATTTTGTAAACTTTAGTTAAACTATAATTTAGCTAAACATTGGGTATGTTTAAGCTAATCAAAGCTAAACTTAAGCTAGACCTAAATAACCTAGGCTAAAAAATTTAAACCTATGTTAACTAAGGCTAAACCAATAGGCCTTCATACATTATTGTTAGTTAACTCAAAATAGCCTAAGGTTGCCTAGGTTATCCTAAGGTCATGTGGGTTAACTTAAGCCTACCCGGGCTAACAATGTAGGTTAACCTAGGATAAACTAAGGGTACCTAGGCTAACTTGGGCTAACCTATGATAACCTAGGCTTATTTATGCTCGCCTAGACTAAAATATGCCAATTTAAGTTAACATATAGGTTTATCTATGTTAACCTACTAGGCTTATTTACTTCTAGGGTAATCTAAGATGGCCTAAATTACGACACATGTCATGGGTGAAAACACATTACAATGACCCCCTTTGGCACACTTTTGGGTTTAATATTATAGTACATATACTTTAATTGTTCCAAAACCATGGTACATTTAATTTTGGGTATCAATATTGGTTTTTGGGCCCTACAACAATTGTTTTACAAAGCTAATGTTATGTAGTATTATTTTTAAAATAATAATTTCCATTCTCTATATTGAAGGATCCATGAGTATATTTATAATATACATTGGTATAATAGGACCATAGTTTCATTTTGACTACATTAACTTTAAGGTTTCATTAGTTATTAAAATAATCAATGAAATGAAATTAAAAAAATGGCCCATCTAGCTATGCTTGTCATCTTCTACGTGGATGTAATTTCTTGTCAAAATTTCAATTTACCACACATTTTTTGAAATGAAAAATTTCAAATTAATCACATGGTATCCAAACATTGTTCAAATTTTGTGAAATGACATGGTCAATATACCTTCAACTTTCATAAAGATTAAAAATCATTTAAATTATTTTTGGAGTATATTTGTGTTTTTGAGTACATAGGTACATTACATTTGTTTCCACAAATATACTCCAATCTCCCACTTTATAAAATGAAACAAAAATTCTAATCTTCTTTTAAAATTATATTCTAACATAATATGCAAAAATATTGTGAAAATATTTCAAAAGTTTGAAGTGCGATACATTCAAACATGCACATCCTTGGAAAGTAATATAATGTGACACCCCAATGGGGGTCACTATAGTGTGCTTTCACCCTCATGTTTTTGAAAATGACTACAAGTCGTGTAGTCATATATTGTCATTTGTATGTTTATATTCATATAAATGGTAACAATTAATGTCCACATTTGACTCCATGACTAAGTTTGGTAGTCACAAGTTATATCCTAGTCATAAAAACCATGTTTTGGCATAGTATCAAAACCTAACCTAGTTTAACTTAGCTAATAGTCTCATCTAATCCAACTAACTTAAATAGCCTATTAGCTATGCTTATGCCAAGGCTACCTACTTAGTTTAACTAATTAGCATTACAACAAATCATGACTTTTTTAGAGGTTCATGTTGACTAGGTTGTTCCTTTTTAGTAAAGAAAAAATATTTTTGACTAAAGGCCTTGTGCATGAATTGACACATATAAGTTTTAACTAATCAACTTGACTAAAATTACTGATTGACTATCTTATCAAATTGGATATTTAGTCAAGTTAGAACACAAAAATGACACCCCTAGTCAAGATGACTAAAGGTTTAATCAAATAAAACATGTTATTGGGCCACTAGCTAGGTACCTATTCATAGGTGATTGTAATTCCAACTAGTCAAGTTGGCCAAGGGTTTAGTTAAATAAGACATGTTATTGAACCATTAGGTACCAACTATTATAATTCCAACATCAACAAGACCCATTTATTTCTAAAGCTAATAATGTTTAAAAATTAAATTCATTTTTGCCCAAGTTGGTAGGCCAACGTTTACCAAAAAACTTGCTATTGCATATGTGGAAATGTTCTATTTTTTATTACCATAAATTCCAATTATATATATTTTTATTAGTTTTGTGAAAAATATTTATATTGAATGAATACACATTATGTACTTTCTTAATTGGTTTTAGGTCAATGGCTAGTTGGTGTGCTTGAATTGCTTATCTAAAGATGCAAAGGCCTCTAAACAAATTACATGTGAAAGTTACTAGAAGAATTGATGCAATGAAAAGCATTCAACTTACCCCAAACATCCTTATTAAGGAACAAGACATAATCTGTCAACCAAACCTTAATGTCATCAAGAAATAAGACATAATTTGCCACGACCTACCATGTGATTAAAAAAGTAACATAATTATAATTTGTACCCTAATCCTCAATGGTACATAAATTAAACATTACATAGGGAACATATGTCACAATAATGCCGAATGGAAAAAAATGTACAATACTTATCACTTAGGAAGACATGTTACCTTTTAATTTAGACAAAGCAAGATTTAGTCTTCATCCTCTTCATCATCATCATTATTTTTGGAGGAACCATGTGTATATGAAATTGTGAACTTGTTGATTAAATGCAACAAACATTGATGTAAACTACCATTTCATTTCACATAATCCTTGGTTACTCTATAATGCTTTTGCAAATCTTGATTGTCAATTACATAATAACAAATGTTGGATTATTATATAACATGCATTCACCATCCAAATAAAGTTCTCGACAAAAAACTTAGAAAGGTGTCTTCACAATTGGGGTACCAAAAAGAAGTGATTTATTTTTAAAGGATTACAAAAAAAAATTATTGATTGTTGTATATATGCCAATAGATAAAATGATGTCTTGTTAAATTAATATAATAATTTATAAGTAATTTGTATACTATGTAAGCGTTTTGAGTCCTTTAAACTAACTATATCAAGTTTCTAAATTGCATTTTTTGTGGAAGCAACTTGTCTAGGTGGCCAAGAATGTTAGCTTTAGAGCCATCCATGTTGTTTGTTATTATTTGAGATCTTAATTGAAATGTCGTAAAGGTCTCAAAATTAAGGGAAAGGAAACAACACAAAACAAAACAAAAAAAAAAAAAAAACACCACCAATGATGTAGCAACAACGAATGTTTCTTGTTTCTTCATTTTATATTGGAATCAAGCTCTAGGATTTGAATGTTTCCTATTGGAAGTTTTAAGGGCTTGGAGGAGAAGAAAAAGAAGAAGCATAGTTAGAAGGGGAAGGAGGGTCCAAACAAGAGAAAGATGCCAGGGGGGAGGGGTGGAAAGAGGTATACAAAAGGTTTCAATTGGGCTCTTAAAAGAAGGTAAAGTTGGATTGGAGAAGGCTTAAATGGTCATGGGAAGTTTGGGCTCCAAGCTAGAGAAAGCATTGGGGGATCAATTTCTAGAAGGAGAATGGTATTTTGGTCTTGAGAATTTTGACAATACGTGTAATTGCAACAATGTTCTCTAGGTATGGTTGATAGTCATTTCACAAACTTTTCTAAAGTAATCATGTTGTAGCCTTTGTTTAGCCCAACCTCTATTGTCATGGCAATTGTGTTAATTTGGAGGATTGAATTTGCAAAGCGACCACCATGTTGGTGCACAATTTTTGTATTTTTCGTAAGCAATTTTTTCACCACATAGCAAGGCAATAACCATATAGGTTGATGCATGGGAACAAACAAAGGAAATTAAATATGGAATTAGTCATAAACAAGCCTCCTATTGTTATCATTGTTGTTTAGCAAATTAAAGTCTATCACATAAGGTGCTTCAAACCTTAATAATATGGTTTGGTTTAGTGGAAACAAATGGAAAGGCATTGTGAAAATGTAAAAAGAGAGTGATCAAAATAGTGTTTTTTGAATGGATACAAGTGCAACACAAATGACATTTGAGGATAGCTTGGATTCTAAAACATGTTTTTTCCTATTATATTTCCTTGAAAACTTGGCCAAATTTCTACATGTTTGTGGATTCAAAGGGTAAGAGATTCTACACTAAATGTGTGCAACTCAAGGATGTCATTTCCCTCAAAGATTTGACATTAAAAATGTTTCTTAAGACTTGGTGGGTGATTGTTGGGTGATTTAACTTATAAGGCAACAAAAAGATGTTTAACCTAGATTCTATAGATTATGGTTTTAGATTAAGATGTTTTGTTAGAAAAGAGGAATTTGTTGGAGGTGCATGTGGAAAACGATGGTAGTTATTTTATTCTAGAGTTTTGAAGCAAAGTAGTGGCTTCACCAATGGATGTACATCAAGAAATCATGTAGACAACCAAAGCATGTAAAGGTAAGGCTTAATTTTTCTTTTTCATTTGTAATGGTAGATTAGAAAGTTGTAGACAAATGTATGAATGTAGATTTGGTCTTACACATTTACAAGGAAAAGAGGGGAGAAGTTCCAATTTTTTTTATTAAAGTTTATAAGTTAATACAGTTATTATTAACAAAGTAATTTATACATAATTCAAGCTTAAAGCCAATTGATTTTTCAATTTTATTTTTGTTGACATCAACACCACTATATCTTGTTACACCTTTGTCTCCATATTTGTAGAAGTTAGATCCACTTCTTAATCCTTTACATGTCTTCCCTAATGTCTATTATGGACTTAAAACCATTTTGTTGAGATTGCCCTATTCTAGTAGTACACTCATTTGAAGGTATCTTCAGAATGTAAACAATTCACTTGTGAACAACTTCCATTCATGGATATAAATGACCACTACTATAACCTGATGACTTGATTATAAAACATTCTTGCCAATAAAAACTCTCTTTATTTCTTAAATCCTTTTGTATGTGATTTCTTGTTATTTATGATTAACAATCAATTTCGTGTGTTGAGATAAATATAAAATGTTAGACATCAACTTTGGCACTTTTGATGATTGAAATGATTTTGTCTCTTGTTTATATCAAATGTACAAGTATTTTGTGTTTTTTTTGGTGATGATCTTGCCACAAAGTAATTTATATTCCTTTCTTGGATTTATCTATTAATTGAATTTTTAAAAACAATATTTCCAATTTTTTGTTGCAACTGGATTAATAGGCCCCACAATGGACACTATTACAATTTCACATCAATTATTCCACCTATTTCTTTTGTTGATATTATTGTTATAGACACAAAATGATACATCTTCAATATTGATGTTGTATTATTATACAAACAAGTCACACATAATATCCATTTAAAAAAGAAGTTCATGTTAATTTATCTTTGTTGGAAATTTTGTGATTAGTTTAAATTTTTTTACAATGTCTTATGACATGATCATTATTATTAATCTTATTGTAAAATAAAATTACAACATTGTTGAAACATTCAACTTTAATTTCACCTTTATTAATGTACATATGATCCATAAAAAATAGCTTGTTTAGTATGCCCAAAATTTTGAAATTCAATAAGATTAATTTTATCACCAAAATTTTCCAAATAATGTTCCAATTGCATGAATATAATGTCGTTCATCTTTATGTTCAAAGTGATAAGATGGAGGTGGTCACTTAAATGATAATTCTTCAAGGTTCTTCAAAATTTTATTACTTTCCACTATGACAAAATATTATTTTGCAAAAACTAATATTGCAAATAGCAACACGTGTAATTGATATTAAAAAACATCCAAGGATGAAATTTTGAAACATTTAGTTTTAAATTGCAAACACAATCACAAATGATAGCTTTAGAGATGTGTCTTATACTGTAGGATGGCCAACTTTGAAATTTTCATACATATAATATTGTCACGATGAAGTGATTTTCAAATATTTTAATCATGGTTAATTCAAATAATTATGTCTTTTCAATAATCCTTTTTATCATCCACACCCTTTGGAGATGAATTGTGTCGCTTTGGATGATATCCTTTCACAGCCACAACATATGGGATTAGTTGTGTGCATTGAAAATCAATTGACCCCATCCTAGATTGATCATATTTGTTTAATCAATTAAGAATAATGGCATTCACTTAGGGGCACTATTTATCACATCAATCTAAGATTGATCACAACCCTTTCATGGGTTACATTGGTCTCATTCAATTGGTCACTTAATTGCATTCATGCAAGATTGATTAGATATGTCCAAAATTCACCTAGCCTAGACAAAACCCATTTGGAATCGACTTAGTTAAGACAACATCAACTTGTTTAAGTTTAAGACTTTCCATCAACTTAGCCTCATTCAAATCCATCTAGATCTATAATTTGGTTGGGATTGGACTTGCATTTGGAGCAAGAATCGATTGGAATGGAAGTTCAGAATGGATGTGGCCTAGACAAATCAAATAAACAACATGAAAATCTCAATTGAATGTAAGTGAAATTGAATCAAGATTAGTTTGAGCCTAGAGTAAAATTGATTCAAAATATCATATCTACATATTTATTGATTGAAATAAATTCTTATATTCTCAAAGTTACAACCACAAAATTTTGATGCAAATTCATTATCTTTCAAGGGTCCTTTTATATGTTTGAATCATTCAAGAAAATGATGTCGACATGTTTTTTTTTGCTTCAAAAGTCCTTTCTCCTTATCAAAAGTGCACCAAACATTTTCAATTATTTTGTGAGATCTAATGCACTTCACAAGAAAGGATCTATGTGTTCAAACCATCCAAAAATCTTTTACCCTTTTGGATTCTAATATTTGAACATCCTTAAGTGTTATTATAGTTTCAAATTTGTGATCATGGTTCAAAGCAAAGTTGAACATTTGACTATAATGTAAGACTTGATCTAAAAAGAAAAATATTATTTATCATGTTATTGATCATATTTGACTTTAAAATCAATATCTAGCTTGAAAAACTATGCAAAAAATGCATTATAAACTAATGCAATTATTGGAAAGACTTTAACCTTGATGCCCTCGACTCCTTATTTCATACTTTAACCCGTGTGAACAAC
>Ga0116226_10002544_pt1 | contig 15932 bp, 13 predicted proteins | sample S1TSphfallax_FD_89692 | JGI IMG/M metagenome (GOLD analysis project Ga0116226, IMG submission 89692) | Host-associated microbial communities from peat moss isolated from Minnesota, USA - S1T2_Fa - Sphagnum fallax MG | ecosystem: Host-associated > Plants > Peat moss > Unclassified | place: USA...
CGCCGGCGGGGGTGCGGGGGCTTTGAGACACTTAGGTCGCGGAATCGCGATCAGACCAGTCGTTGCTCGCCGGCTGGAGCACGACGACTTTGACCAGCGCGACTCCCTGACGACTGGTGAGCCCGATCCGGCGCGCCGTGGCCGGCGATAGGTCGATGATGCGGCCTTTCGCATAGGGACCTCGATCGCGAATGACGACGACGGCACTGCGTCCCGTCGCGAGGCTCGTCACCTTGGCCTTGGTACCGAGCGGAAGCGTCAAACTGGCGGCGTTGTTGCCCGCGACATCCATCGGCGTGCCATCGGCCATGATCTTGCCGGCGAAGTGCCTCGAGTAAAACGACGCCTTGCCCACTTGTGGCGGCGCCGCGCGCGGTTGTGAAGGATCTCCGGCATCCACCGGGGTTGCGAGCGTGGCGAGCACGCTGATGAGGGCTGCAAGCTGATATCGCATGGGTGCAGTATCCCGGTGCGGGCTGTGTCGCGGCTGTCAGCCGTGTCGCCCAACGGCGGTCAGACAGGGTCAGGGCTGCGTGTCGTGCGAAAGGCGGGGTATCAGGCGCAGGCGGGTAATTTCACCCGGCACGAGGAAGCGATTCGGCGGACCCCAGTAACCGGTGCCACGGCTCACGTAGACGCTAAGATCGTGCAAGTGATTGAGGCCTGAAACGAAGGGTTGAAAGAAGCCCACAGCCAGATTCCAGGGCCAGAATTGTCCGCCATGGGTATGCCCCGATAACTGGAGGTCGAAACCCGCGGCGGCCGCCGCCGCTGCGGAACTCGGCTGATGGGCCAACAGGATGCGCGGGCGTATCGTGCGATCCGCGCCCGACAGGGCCGCCGTGGGGTCGCTGCGCTTTGCCGGGTCGAAGTGGTGCGCCGTGAAATCGGTTACCCCGGCGAGCAGCAGGGATGCGCCATCGTGTTTGATCACGACATGCTGATTCTCGAGCACGGTCAGGCCGAGTCGGCGCAATTCGGCGGTCCAGGCTTGCGCGCCGGAATAGTACTCGTGGTTGCCGGTCACGAAATAAACGCCGTGGCGGGCGCTCAGTGCGCGCAGCGGGGCGGTATGCGCCGACAGATCCGCCACCGTTCCATCGACCAGGTCGCCGGTCACGGCGATCACGTCGCTGGCGAGCGCATTGACCCGCGCGACGATGCGTTCGACGAAGGCCCGCTTGATCGTCGGTCCGACGTGCAGATCGGTTATCTGGGTTATCGAGAACCCGTGCAGAGCCTGCGGAAGACCGGTGACGGGAACGGTCACGTCGACGAGCCGCGGCCGGCGCGCCATTAGAAACCCGATCAGCGTTGCGAGCATCGTGATGAGAAGTGCGCCGCGTGCCGAGGGTATGGCGAGCGCCGTCGCACGCTGCGCCGACAGCGTTTCGTGACCGGCGAACAAGACCAGGTCGCGCAGGACGGTCATGACAAACAACGTCGAGAAGAATCCCATGGCGATCAAGCCTATCCAGGCAAGCCGATCAGCCGACGCTCGATTTTTCATCCACCGAGTGTCCACCGAGGCGGGGATGATGAGGCAGGAGGCCAGCAGGGCAAGCCCACCCAGCACGATTCCGAGTGGTCCGAACCCCAGGGATGGCAACAGCCTGAGTCCGATATAGCCCGGGATCGACAGCAGCAACCAGATCGGGTGGAGAAACCGGCGGCGAACCTTCATCGGGAGCGGTGCTTGCTGAGGAGCGTGAATTTCAAGTGAGTGTGATGGGGACGGTAGCGGCGGACTTCAAGGCGGGCGGCCTCGACGTACGGCGGGATTTGCATCGGCGGCGGGCAGGGACTGTCTATAATGATCTGATGGGCCCCTATGTCGATTCCGTCACCTCGGATGAGGTGTTGCCGCCGTCGACTGCCGTCGTCGTCATCGGCGGGGGCATCATTGGTGTCTGCGCTGCCTTCGCGCTGGCCGCCCGCGGGATCGCCGTCGTGCTGTGCGAGAAGGGATATATTGCGTGCGAACAGTCGAGCCGTAATTGGGGCTGGTGCCGACAGGCGGGACGCGACGAACGCGAAATGCCGCTCATCGTCGAGAGTTTGCGGCTCTGGCGCGACATGAACCGGCTGACGCAGAGCGAAACGGGGTTTCGTACCTGTGGCGTGTTGTATGTTGGCGAGAGCGAAGCGGACGAGGCTCGCTTCACCCGCTGGCTGCACATGGCGCAGCCCTATGACATCGGTACCCAGATCGTGCGCGGCAGCGAACTCAGTGCGCTGATGCCGGGTGCGAGCCGCACCTATCGCTGTGGTCTGTATGTGCCGACCGACGGCTGTGCTGAACCGCAAATGGCGGCTCCCGCCATCGCACGCGCCGCCCAACGCCAGGGAGCGGTCATCTTGGCGCATTGCGCGGTCCGCGGCGTCGAGCGGGGCGCGGGACGAGTCACCGGCGTGATCACCGAACGCGGACGCATCGCCTGCGACGCGGTGATCTTGGCGGGAGGTGCGTGGACCAGTCTGTTTTGCGCGAGCCTCGGCATCCGTTTGCCGCAACTGAAGGTGCTGTCCTCGGTGCTGCGGACGGCCCCGGTGAGCAATGGGCCCGAGGCCTGTGCGTACATGACCGACCTGGGCTACCGACGACGACGCGATGGCGGCTATACGATCGCCCGCGGGACGGGCTATCTGGTGCCGATGGTGCCGGACTCGGTGCGCTACCTGCGGGAATTTTCGCCCACGATCGCCAAGGAAGCGGCCGCGCTCAAGCCGCGCTTCAACGCGCAATCCATGCTCGAATGGCGCGAGCCGCGCCGCTGGGCACTCGATCGGCCGTCACCGTTCGAGAGAACCCGGGTGCTCGATCCTCGCCCCAGTCTGCGCCTGAATGCCGAGGCGCATGCCGCGATGGTGCGTCTCTATCCGCACTTTCGCGAGGTGCCGATCGTGCAGCAATGGGGTGGCTATATCGACGTGACCCCCGATGTGGTGCCGTATATCAGCGGGGTCGGCGATCTGCCCGGTTTGGTCGTTGCCACCGGCTTCTCCGGACATGGTTTCGGGATCGGGCCGGGCGCGGGTGCTCTCGCCGCACGACTGGCCACGAATCAGCCACTGGATGTCGACGCCACGCCGTTCCGGATCTCGCGGTTCAGCGATGGTTCGCCGATCGTCCTCGGCCCGGAACTCTAGCGCTTGGGCTTCTCTAGTGCTTGGGCTTCTTGAACTCAAGCACGTAATTATCCGCCTCGCCGATCGCGAGGTAGCGATCCCGATCCTTGTCGCCCTGTGACAGCGTCGGCGGCAGCGTCCATACGCCGTCCACCCAGTCCTTGGTGTCCTTCGGATTGGCATTGATCGGCGAGGAACCCACGAAAACGAATCCGGCCTTCTTGGCGAGGGCGATCGTGTAATCCTGCCGAACGTAACCGTCCTTGGCCTTTGGATCCTGTGGTTTGTCGTCGCGTCCGCGGTGTTCCTCGATGCCGAGCATCCCGCCTGGCTTCAACGCGGTGAAACAGGCCGCAAGCGCTTTGTCGGCATAGCCACCGTCCATCCAGTTATGCAGGTTGCGGAAGGTCAGCACGAGATCCGCGGAGCCCGCGGGTGCGATGTCGACATGATTCGGGCCGAGGACTGTCTCGTGAAGGGTACCGATCGCCGGAGTCTGCGCCGCCATGCGGGTGCGCCACCGCTCCACGCCCTTGTCTTCCTCCGGATCTCCAGGCTCATTCAGCGCCACATAGTAGGTGCCGCCGCCCTTGGACAAATACCGGCCCAAGATCTCGGTCCAGTACCCGCCGCCGGGCCACAATTCGACCACCGTCATGCTCGGCTTCAGACCGAAAAACGTCAGTTCCTCGACCGGATGGCGCGCTTTATCACGGGCAACGAACGTGGCAGTGCGGCCGGGATCGGCCACCACCGCTGCCAGGGCCGGGTCCGCCGCGACCGCGTTGGCCGCGTCGGCGTGAATACCCGCCGCCAGGGCGATGAGGGCGGCAGCCGCCAGAGCGATACGGGGGGATGAGATACGGGGGGATGCGATATGCATGGTTCAGAATGCCTCGAGAACTTACGGTTCATTCAAGTATCTCACCTAGAAGCGGTGCTGATCCTCCTTTTTCCGTTGGGGCCACCAGCGTTCGAGCATGGCGGCGGCCCATTCCTTGCCGCCCAGGCCGAACGCCAAGGCCAATGCCAGCACCAGTCCACCGAGCAGGATGAGAAACGTTCTCTGCACGATGTCGCCGCCCACCTCGATCTGACTCAGGGCAATCATCACGACGAACGTCATGATCAGATAGCGGGCAATCTTGCCGAGGATATCCGAATCTGGAATCTGCGCCTCGACACAGTAGGTATGCACGGCCTCGCCGACGAACCGGGCGAAGTAAGATCCCAGCACCACCACCAGCATCGCCACCAATATCTTCGGTGCGAATAACTCGGCCCGCTGGAGCAAATCGGTGATGTAGGTCAGGCCAAGACCTTGGAAGGCGATGATCAGTGAGGCCACGATGACGACCCAGTACGCCAGCAGTCCGAACAGCGTCGTGGTGTCTCCCTGCAGGCCCCCCTGCTGCAAGAAACGATCGGTGCCGGCGCGCTCGGTCAAGACGTTGAAGTTGACGGCGCGCAGGCCTTTCTCGATGGCGAAGCGCACCGCCTTCGCGAGTATCCAGCCAATCGCCACGACGCCGATGGCGAGTGCCAGTTTGGGCAGGAGTTCCGCAATCTGGCGCAGGAATTCCCGGGTCGTGTCGACCAACATATCGATGCTTTGCATGCAGAGCCTCCGACGACGATCAAGTGTTGGCTGCCCATTCGAGGATACCGTGTAATGGGATGCCGGCCCAGGTGGGGCGATTGTTCAACTCGTAGCGAAGTTCGTAGAGTGCCTTCTCGAGTTCGAACAACCCGAGCAAGCCGCGCCCCGGTTGGATCGAAAGAGCCACTCCACTCGCGCGCATTTGCGCTTCGTAGGCGCTCAAGAAGGCGCTGCGTACCTCCGTCGCCCAGGCTCGCGCGAGCGAGCGCAGTCTGCCGAGTTCCGATTCATTGTGGGCGACGCTCCGGGTGGCGCTGTGCTCGACATAGCTGAACGAGCGCAACATTCCAGCCAGGTCCCGGAGCGGCGACTGCTTGGCGCGCCGTTCTTCCATCGAGTGACCCGGTTCGCCTTCGAAATCGACGATGACGAAATCGTTGCGTGTGACCAGCACTTGTCCCAGGTGATAGTCGCCGTGAATGCGAATTTTCTGGCCCTGGCCCTGGCCCTGTGCGCTGTCTGCCGCGTTCGACATCAGCCGAGCGATCAGCTGCGGCTGCTGGGCGAGCACCTCGGTTGCGCGGTCGCGATCAGCCGGCGGGATTGCATCGCCGCTCGCTCGCAGTAGTTCGAGCGTGGTGCGCGCCTCGGTGAGCGCACGTTCGAGATAACCGTCGACGTCCGCGCGCGTCAGCGGTTCCGGATCGAAGTCGGCGTTGCCGGTAGTCCTCGCCAATGCCAGATGAAGCTCCGCCGTGCGTTTGGCGAGCGTGCGGACCATCACGAGGTACGCTTCGTGCGCATTGACCGGCAGTGCGTCCGAGGCGGGGGTCGTGCGTAGCGTTTCCAAATGCCTGCGCAAATAGTCGAGCGAATAAGTCCAGCCGTCACCCTGGTTCGCGACGTAGGCCTGAAGCAGCACGAGCAAGCGGCTGGTTCCATCGTTACCCGCGTACTCGAGCACGCCGGCCAACGGCGCGCAGTGCGGGAAGCGCACCACCTCGGTCAAATACAGATCCATTTCGAGTTCCGGGCTGGCACCGGTGCGCAGTCGTCGATAGGCCTTCAGCAGCAAGCGCTCGCCGACCACGACCACGGTGTTCGAACTGGTGCCTTGCGGCCGTGCCACGGCCAGCGCGCCCGGGTCGGCGCCCGCGAGTTCGGCAAAAGCGGCGGTCGGCCGGAACTTGAGTTTCCCCTGCGCCGTGACGATGTCGCGCCGCTTGGCCATGGTGCCGATCAGTGCGCGGCAGAACGCTTCGTCGGCGAACGCGTCACCCATCAAGCCGACATTGGCCTGTTGACGGATCTTGGCGATGGCGGCGGTCGATAAGTTGCGCAAGCGATCCTCGTCCCGATCTTCCCAGGCGAGTGCCAGCGGCAGAAAATAGCAGGCACGATCCGCGCCGGCCGCCACCTCGAGCAGCGCGATCACCCAGCTCTGCTTGCCTTCCTGCCACACCACATGGTCGATGATCCGCGCGCGCTCGATCGACGTGCCCTTGGCGGCATACCAGCGCTGGGTTTCGATGAAACGGGGCAGCGTGTCGGCTTCGAACTGTAAGCGGGTTTTCTCCGCCATCGCGATGCGCCAGGGCACCACCCGATCCCGAAACAGGCTGCTCCATCCATCGAACAGCACCAACACCGGTCGTTCATCGATCGAGAAAATCTGTTCGTGCCAGGCCGGTGCCTCGGCATCGGTGGTGAGGCGGAACCAATAGAAGCCATACGCCGAGACCGTCAACAGATAAGGCAGATCGCCGATCGGCGGAAAGGCGGTGCGGCCCAGCATTTCCAACGGCACGCGGCCTTTGAAGGGCGTTAGATTGAGTTCCACCGGTTGGGCCGAGCGTGACAGGTTCGCCACGCACAGAATCGTGTCCTCGCCGTATTCGCGCAAGTACGCGAGGATCTTGCGATTTCCCGGTTTCAAGAAACGCCGCAGCCCGCGACCGAAGGCCCGGCTGGTCTTACGGACCGCCAGCATTCGCTTGGTCCAGGAGAGCAGGGAACTCGGATCGCGGATCTGTGCTTCCACGTTGGTGGCCTGGTAGCCGAAAATAGGATCCATGATGGGCGGCAGATACAGCTGTTGCGGATCGGCGCGCGAGAAGCCCGCATTGCGATCCGGGCTCCACTGCATCGGGGTGCGAACGCCGTTGCGATCACCGATGAAGACATTGTCGCCCATACCGATTTCGTCACCGTAATAGAGAATCGGCGAGCCGGGCATCGACAGCAGCAGGCTGTTCATCAGTTTGATGCGATCGTGATCGTTTTCCATCAGTGGCGCCAGGCGCCGACGGATGCCGAGATTGATGCGCGCACGCACGTCGGAGGCGTACGTGGTGTACATGTAGTCGCGCTCCTTGTGGGTCACCATTTCGAGCGTCAACTCGTCGTGATTGCGCAGGAAAATCGCCCACTGGCAGCTATCCGGGATGTCGGGAGTCTGCTGCATGATCTCGGTGATCGGATAGCGATCCTCCTGGGCGATCGACATGTAGATGCGGGGCATCAGCGGAAAATGGTAGGCCATGTGGCACTCGTCGCCGTCGCCGAAGTACTCGCGCACATCCTCGGGCCATTGATTCGCCTCAGCGAGCAGGAAGCGGTTCTGATACTTGGCGTCGATCGCCGCGCGCAGCGCCTTGATGACCTGATGTGTTTCGAGCAGGTTCTCGTTGTTCGTTCCCTCGCGCTCGACCAGGTAGGGAATCGCATCGAGGCGGAAACCGTCGACACCCATGTCCAACCAGAAGCGCATGATTTGTAGGACGGCCTCGAGAACGCTGGGATTATCGAAGTTCAAATCCGGCTGATGGCTGAAGAAGCGGTGCCAAAAGTAGGCTTTCGCCACCGGATCCCAGGTCCAGTTCGAACTCTCGGTGTCGAGGAAGATGATTCGCGTCCCGAGATATTTTTGATCGGTGTCGCTCCAGACGTAAAAGTCGCGCTCAGGCGATCCGGCCGGCGCACGCCGCGCCGCTTGAAACCAGGGGTGTTGATCGGAGGTGTGGTTGATGATGAGTTCGGTCACCACCTTCAAGCCCAGGCGGTGCGCCTCGGCAAGCATCGCGCGAAAGTCGTTCAGAGTCCCGAACTGCGGATGGATGTCGGTGTAGTCGGCAATATCGTAGCCATCGTCCCGCAGCGGCGATGGGTAGAACGGCATCAACCAGATCGTGTTGACGCCCAAGTCCCGGATATAGCCGAGCTTGGAGGTCAATCCCGGAAAATCACCGATCCCGTCATCGTTCGAGTCGAAGAACGATTTGACGTTGAGCTGGTAAATGACCGCGTCCTTATACCAGAGCGGATCGTCCACCACGAGCCCCGAGGGGGTTTTCGTGGGCGCGGTGTCTAGCGGCGGCGGGGCGTCGATCATTGATTTGGATATTACAGAAAATAGTCGAAATCGCGCTCGGTGCGCAGGTGCCGCCTGACCTTGAACACATGGGCCGGCATTCGGTTCGGGTCGAGCAGAATGAAATTTCGCGGCCCCAGCCAGCGAAAACGCTGCTCGCTCAACAGGTCGTGCACCTGGTACGGCTGGTCGGCTGACAGCCCCAGCACGGCGAGATCGATATCGATCCAGCCCGATTGGGTGTGGTACGGATCCAGATTCACCACCACGAGGATGATGTCTGCGCTGGCGGCATCGTGTTTGGCGTAGGCGATCAATTGGTCGTTGTCGATCGGGCAGAAAGTCAAGGTCCGATCGGATTGGAGTGCGGGATTGTCACGACGGATTCGATTAATCCGTTGGATGAGGGGCCAAAGGCTGTCCTCTCGATCGAGCGGCCAGTGCCGCAATTGATACTTCTCGGAGTCCCGGTATTCTTCGCTGCCTGCGCCGCGCGGGGTGCTTTCCATCAGTTCATAGGTGGGACCATAGATGCCGTAGTTCGCGGACAGGGTGGCGGCCAGTATCAGGCGCGCGCTGAAGGTGGCGCGCGCGCCTGACTGCAATGACTCGTGCAAGATGTCGGGCGTATTGGGCCAGACGTTCGGACGGAAGTAATCGACGCCGGCGCCGTGACTCAACTCGGTGAAGTAATCGATGAGCTCCTGCTTGCCGGTGCGCCAGGTAAAATACGTATAGGATTGGCTGAACCCGAGTTTCGCCAGGCGCTGCATCACCTTGGGGCGCGTGAACGCCTCGGCCAGAAAGATCGTGTTCGGGTGCACCCGCTGCACCTCGCTGATCAGCCACTCCCAGAAAGCAAACGACTTGGTGTGCGGATTGTCGACGCGAAAGATTCGCACGCCCTGCGCGATCCAGAAATCCACGACGCTTTTGAGCTCATCCCACAACTCCCGCCAGTCGTCGCTTTCGAAATCGAACGGGTAGATGTCCTGATATTTCTTCGGCGGGTTTTCCGCATATTGGATGCTTCCGTCCGGTCGATGCTTGAACCAGGTCGGATGCGCTTGCACGTACGGATGATCCGGCGCGCACTGAAAAGCGAGATCGAGGGCGATCTCGAGGCCGGCTTTGCTTGCCGCCGCCAGCAGGCGATGGAAGTCCTGCATCGAACCCAAGGCCGCCAGGATGTGCTTGTGCCCCCCCTCGGCGGCGCCGATGGCCCAAGGACTCCCAACCGCTTGAGGTTCGGCATCGAGCCTGTTGTTGGGGCCTTTGCGGTGAACGCGTCCGATGGGGTGGATGGGCGGCAGATACAGCACGTCGAAACCCATACGGGCAACGTAAGGGAGGCGTTGTTCGAGGTCGCGGAAGGTACCGTGATGCCCGGGTTCGGCCGCGGTCGAGCGCGGAAACAGCTCGTACCAGCTACTGAAGCCGGCGCGCTGGCGGTCCACGGTCACATCACGTGACTGACTCGAACTGAAACGGCGATCAGGATGACGTAGTACGACGGCGGCCCGTGCCGGATCCAACGCAAGCGCCTTCATGGCAGCGATGTCCATGCCGGTGGCACCGTCCGCAGCGCTGGCGCGCAGCAGGGTGGCCCATTCCATCAACATGGGCGCGTCGGAACCCGCGCGGGAGACCAGGGCGTCGAGCATGGCCGCACCCAACTGCAATGCCGTGCGTACGTCGTCGGCCTCATCGCGCCGCGCCAGCTCGGCGCGCCAGGACGCGAAGTGGTCCACCCAGGCCGTCACGGTATAGCGGTAGCGGCCTGGGACAGGAGGCGTGAACTGGGCGCGCCAGACGTCGTTTGGCTCAGCACGCATGTCGATTTCATGCTGTTCCGACGCGCCAATGGCAGCCCACGCGAGCACCACCCGCAGTTGGTCATGACCATCGGTGAAACAATGGGCTTCGACGTCCACCGCTTCACCGGCGATTCTTTTCGCGGCAAACCGTCCGGCGTCGACCTCCGGCAGCACCGCATCGACGACCGCGCGGATGCGCCCGTCGAACGCCGATGGCTTACCCGCCATGCCCGTCCCAGCGCAGCCAGATCGTGGCGAGCGGCGGCACGTTCAAGTTGAGCGAATCGGTACGCCCGTGTGCGGCGACCGGTACGGAGTCGACGCCGCCGAGGTTCCCCCAGCCGGAGCCGCCGTAGATGAGGGCGTCGCTGTTGAGTATCTCGCGCCACGTGCCGCGCCGGTGGATTCCCACCAGGAAATTGCTCCGCGGTACCGGAGTCAAGTTACTCACCGCGAGCACCGGGGCCGCATCCGGAGCCTTGCGGACGAAGGCGATGATGCTCATCTCGGCATTGCCGGCGTCGATCCATTCGAAGCCCTCGGCTGAGAAGTCGACGCGATGCAGGGCCGGTTCGGTGCGGTAGACCCGATTGAGATCGGCGAGCCAGCGCTGGACCCCGGAGTGCTCGGGATACCGGGTGACCCACCACTCGAGTTCGCCCTCGTGCGTCCATTCGCGCCGTTGGGCGAACTCTCCACCCATGAACAGCAGTTTCTTGCCGGGATGTGCCCACATGTAGCCGTACAGTGCGCGCAGGTTGGCGAACATCTGCCAGTCATCACCGGGCATCTTGCCGATCAAGGAGCCCTTGCCGTACACCACCTCATCGTGCGAGAGCGGCAGCACGAAGTTTTCGGTGAATGCATAGATCAACGAGAACGTCAGTTCGCCGTGATGATATTTCCGGAACAGCGGATTCAGTTTGAAGTACTCGAGCGTATCGTGCATCCAACCCATGTTCCATTTGAGGCCGAAACCCAGGCCTCCCATGCTGGTCGGGCGGGAAACCTTGGGCCATGCGGTCGACTCCTCGGCAATCATCGTCGTATCGGGGTGATCCCGATAGGCCGCTTCATTGAGTCCACGCAGAAACTCGATCGCCTCGAGATTTTCCCGTCCACCGTAACGGTTCGGGATCCATTGCCCCTCTTGCCGCGCGTAATCCAGATAGAGCATGGAGGCCACCGCGTCCACCCGTATGCCGTCGATATGGTACCGATCGAGCCAAAAGAGCGCCGAGGACATCAGGAAGCTGCGCACCTCGTTGCGCCCATAGTTGAAGATCGCGGAATTCCATTCGGGATGAAACCCCTGACGCGGATCCGAATGCTCGTACAGATGGGTGCCGTCGAAATCGATCAAGCCATGCGCATCGTTCGGGAAATGCGAAGGCACCCAGTCGAGCAGAACGCCGATCCCGCGCTGATGAAGATGGTCGATGAAGTACATCAAGTCTTGAGGCGTGCCGTAGCGGGCGGTCGGCGCGAAGTAACCGGTGGTCTGGTAGCCCCATGAACCATAGAAAGGGTGTTCGGTGATGGGCATCAACTCGATGTGGGTGAACCCGAGCTCGGTCAGGTAATCGCCAAGCGCATGAGCGAGTTCGCGATAGGAGAGCACGGCTCCATCCTTGCGGCGCCACGATCCCAAGTGCGCCTCGTAAATCGACATCGGCGCTTCGAGTCCGTTACGCCCGGCACGGGATGCCATCCAGCCCGCGTCCTGCCAGGAGTAGTCGAGTCGCCAGGCGCGCGAGGCGGTCGCCGGCGGCAATTCGCAGTAAAACCCCACCGGATCGGCTTTTTCCAGCGTACGGCTACCGTCGCTCGAGACGATGCGATACTTGTAAGCGTGGCCGTGCTGCGCTTCTGGGATCACGCCCTCCCAGATGCCGGACCCATCCGACCGCCGCGCGAGCGTGTCAGTGCCCGCTTGCCAGCCGTTCCAATCGGCGATGACGGAGACCGTCGACGCGTTCGGCGCCCAAACGGCGAAGCTCGCACCGGCCCCGCTCTCGTGCAAATGACATCCCAACATGCGATAGATGTTGGTGTGGGTGCCCTCGCGGAAGAAATAAATATCCTGCTCCGTCGGCACGGCGTTGCTCGAGGCCATGGTGTCTCCTTGCGATGGCCCGGTAGCCTACCCCTTGAAACCTGTCGCTTCCTAGCGCCATCGCGTGTAGGAATGCGCTGGTGGGGTGGGGTCGATCAACGTGCGCCGAATTTTCGACCGAGCATGGCGGCATGACGATCATGAAGCGCATTGAGTTCGGCACGATAATCGTCAGAGAGGGACGTGGGGTCGTCGAGATCACGACGTGGATCGTATTTCAACTGGATGGCGTGCAGTTCCTGCTGGTACTGCTGATATTCCTGGTCATCCGCCGCCTGCTGCGCGGCCTGCGCCTTCTGTTGCCGGGTGGCGGCCAAGATGCGGCGACCGCCCCATACCAGACAGTAGATCACTCCGGCGCCGACGAACACCGTCTTGATGAGATTGGCCTTCGCCGGAAAGAACTGTAGCAGCACCACCATCACCAGTACCGCCAGCAAGATGCGAGTCCTGTTCATCGTGGCTGTCAGGCCGCGGCGCGGGTTCCCGGATCCGGGGGCGCGGCGTCGGAAGAGTTGCGCTGTTGCTTGTCGCGTTCCTTGGTCCGGCATTGTTCGAACGTATCCGACGAGCTGCAGGTGGCGCAGCCCGCAAGGCAGAGGAGGAGCACGAGACAGATCATTTTCATCATTACACCCATTTGAAACGGCGCGTGGCCAAAGCGAACAGCAGCACAGTCCAAGCCGCGACGATCGCGATGCTGGTCCATTGACTCGCGAGGCCCGCTCCATCATTGAAGATTGCCCGCAGCACGCGCAGCAGCGGGGTCAAGGGCAATAAATCGGCTCCGCGCTGTAACCACTCGGGGGCATCCTCGAGCGAGAAATAAACGCCGGAGAGCAACATGAGCGGTAGAAAGGTCAGATTGGCGATACCGCTGTAGGTCTCGGTCGTCTTGGCGAAGCTCGCCAGCAGATAGCCTAAGCTGATGAAACAGGCCGCGCCGAGCGTCTGGACCAGACTCAAACTGACATAGCTACCCTGGTTGTGGATGCCGAACGTCACCGCACCGATCAGGATCAGCAGCCCCGCGGATACCATCACGACGATCAGGCGCACGGCCAGCTGCGCGCCCAGATAAATATGGCGCGGAAGCGGCGTCGTCGCCAGCCGCTTGTAGCCCCCCTTCGCGCGCAGTTCGACGTCCACGATGCCGGTGGCGAATACCCCAATCATCACGAGATTGAGCCCCAACAGGCCGGGGAGCAGATACGCTGCATAGGGTCCGCCTTGGTGCCCGCCCGGGCTGCTCATCACGACCGGAATGCGTGCGGGATCTGCGGAGCCCTGGAGCCGTGCCTGGGCGACCAGGAATCCCTGCTGTACCAGCGCCTCGGTTTGAGTTCCCTGGGCGGCGAGGTAACTGTTGATGCGCAAGCTGTAGTGGCCCTCGTGGCCCAGCAGCAAGACCGGTAACTTGCCCCCCTGCCAGCGTGTTTCCGCATCCCCGGGTGACACCACATTGACGGTGGCACCGCGTTCGGCCAGCGCCGCCCGCAGCAGCCCATCCGCACGAGTCGGTGCTCCCGACTGTTCCCAGACCAGCGTGACGCCGTCATCTTTATTGCCGCCGAACACCGTCCCGAGTGCGAGCAGCATCACGACCGGGAAAGCGATGATCCAGAAGAGGGCAGCGGGTTCGCGAACGTAGAGAATCAGGCCCATCTTGAGTTGCTTGAAGAAGATGCGTGTGTTCATGGATTTCGGTCAATCACGCAGGCTTCGGCCGGTGCGCTGGAGAAAGACATCCTCGAGCGTGGACCTGCGCACATGGAGCTGTTGCATCGGCAGGTTCAATTCCTCGATGCACAGCAGAACCTGTTGCAGGTCTCGCTTCGCATCCGTGAGCGGCACCGCCCAGCATTCGTTCTTGGCTTCGACGGTCATGCCGAGGCGCGCCGCGAACGGGCGCACGTCCGGGGCGCTGCCGAGGAACTCGATTTCCGCGAAGCTAGGCTGGTTCAGGCCGGCGATGAGTTCCCGCGGCCTTCCCAGCTGTAAGATCTGACCCCGATCCATGATTCCCACGCGATCGCACAACACTTCGGCCTCCTCCATGTAGTGTGTGGTCAGGAGTACGGTCCGGCCTTCGGCCTTGAGCTGCCGGACCAAGTCCCACAGCCCTTGTCGCGCCTGCGGATCGAGCCCGGTGGTCGGTTCATCCAGGAAGACCAGTTCCGGGTCGTTGACCAACGCAAGCCCCAAGGCGAGGCGCTGGCGCTGACCTCCACTCAGCTTGCTCTGATAGGCGTCGGCTTTTTCCTCGAGATGCAGCAGGCGCAGTAGTTCGGACGGCGGTCGGGCCTTCGGATAGAAGCTGGCGTAGATTTCGAGCGCTTCGCGCACCTTGACCTTGGCATCCAATTCCGTGCTTTGAAATTGCACGCCGATTCGGGTGCGGATCGCGGCGCCCTGGTGCCGCCAATCCATGCCGAGAATCCGGATCTCACCAGCATCCGGTTGGGTCAAGCCTTCGAGCATTTCGAGGCTCGTCGTCTTGCCGGCCCCATTCGGCCCGAGAAGCCCGAACACCTCGCCACGCGCCACCTGCAAGTCCAAGCCGCGAACCGCTTCCACCTCGCGAAAACTCTTGCGCAGACCGCGTGCCTCGATCGCCCAGGATAGGTCCACCGTCCGACTCCCGTGTCATTCGCCGATCATGATGCTAGCTTACCGCAGCCCGTCGCTCGTGGGATTCGTCTTGCGCGGCTTCGAGGGTGGGGAGAGCAGCGTCGCAGCAGCGCGCCCGTTACCATTGCCGCATGCGCCGCCTCGATTCCGAACCCATGCCACCGCTGCCCGCCGCCGTTTTGGCTTCCTGCGCCTTCACGGTTCCGCTGGCATTGAGTGCCTCCAGCGTCCCGTCACCCAATCATCCGCGAACCTTCCTTTGGTATCGATCCTTGCGAGAGCCGGCATTCAAGCCGCCCGACTGGGTGTTCCCCCTGGCGTGGGTGGGAATCGAGGCACTGCTGGCGAACGCTGCTTATCGGCTTTTGAGGTTGAATCCCAGTTCCGGACGAACCCGCGCATTGGGCTTGTTGGGGTGGAATGTGTTCATGATCGGCGGTTGGAGCCGTTTATTCTTCAAGCGTCGGGAGCTGGGCTTGAGCACGGTCGCGGCGGCAACGATGATCGCCAGCAGTGCCGCTTACGTGAAAGCGGCGCAACCGGTGGATCGCACGGCGTCACGGGCGGGGATCCCGCTGGTTGCGTGGGTGTCGTTCGCGACCGCATTAACGGCGACGATCTGGCTGTTGAACCGGCGGAAGTAAGACCGCGCTCGCGCGGCTTCCGCCACGGAGCGTGCTGGGTATCGCGCACCGGAACCATTCAACGCGACCGGATGGCTGCGTTAGTACTCGCCCCTTTGGGGGTCGCCGGCCGGCTTTTCGAGTCGAGACCGGGGGCGCCGCTCAGGTAGGAAGGCATCGATACCCTTCTCGGCTAGGGTGACGAGGGGGACAACTTTTGCCTTAGGTGCCAATTCGTACGGTTTTGTCCCGGGATAGACGACCGTGAGTTGATCGAGCTTGAGGTCAGCAAGAGCGATACGCATCGACGCGGTGAGTTTTGGCGCATCCATTCGCTTGATTTCGACGCCCAGTCGTCGTCCGCCCTTTAGGAGCAACAGATCGAGTTCGGCACCCTGGTGCGTGGCCCAGAAGTACGCGTCGGATGAGCCATCAACTCGATCTCCATGCGAATGCCGAGGAGCGCATGCAGCAGCATGAAAATCCACCATGAAGTGGGGCTTTTTCATGGCATCAGGCTCCTGCTGAGGGATTACTCGGCGCTGCGCGCCTCGCCCCTTCGGGGTCGCCGGCCGAAGCGTCCGGCGATCAACTTGGCCGAGGACGGCCAAGTTGTCGAACCCGGCTTGTTTCATGTCGGGGGTTC
>Ga0116226_10002545_pt1 | contig 15927 bp, 16 predicted proteins | sample S1TSphfallax_FD_89692 | JGI IMG/M metagenome (GOLD analysis project Ga0116226, IMG submission 89692) | Host-associated microbial communities from peat moss isolated from Minnesota, USA - S1T2_Fa - Sphagnum fallax MG | ecosystem: Host-associated > Plants > Peat moss > Unclassified | place: USA...
AAGTGGCCGTCGTGGCGCGAGGCGATCCTGCGCCAGCATGCGCCGGATAACGCGTCCGATCTCGGACTAGATCCGCACTGGCGCCGCCGTCTGGCCTATGACGAGCTGCTGTCGAACCAACTCGCTCTGGCTCTCTTGCGCGCCTCGTTCAAGCGCGGCTTCGGGCGGTCGCTCTGCGGCGCTGGCGGCCTGCGCGAGAAAATCGTCTCCGCCCTGCCCTTCGCTTTGACCGGTGCACAGGCGCGGTCCGGCCACGAGATCGCTGCGGATATGGCGTCGGGGGCGCGCATGTTGCGCCTGCTGCAAGGTGATGTCGGTGCCGGCAAGACGGTGGTGGCGCTGCTGGCCATGGCCCAGGCGGTTGAAGCCGGCACCCAGGCCGCCTTGATGGCGCCGACGGAAATCCTCGCCCGCCAGCATTTCGCCACCTTACAGCGACTGGCGGCCCCGGCCGAGCTGCGTCTCGCCTTGCTGACAGGGCGCGACAACGGGCGTGCCCGTCAGAAAATCCTCGACGGGCTGGCGTCGGGCGAGACCGACATCGTCATTGGCACTCATGCGCTGTTTCAGGCCGATGTGACGTTCAAGGATCTCGGCCTCGCCGTGATCGACGAGCAGCATCGTTTCGGCGTGCAGCAGCGCCTCGACCTGGCGGCCAAGGGCCGGGCGGTCGATATGCTGGTGATGACGGCGACGCCGATCCCGCGCACCCTGACCCTGACCGCCTATGGCGACATGGATGTCTCGCGCCTCGACGAGAAGCCGCCGGGGCGCCAGCCGGTCGACACCCGCGTCCTGCCGATTGCCCGCCTTGACGAGGTGGCCGGCGGTATCGCTCGCGCCGTGGCTGGCGGGACCAAGGTCTATTGGGTCTGCCCGCTGATTGAGGAGTCCGAAACCAGCGATCTCGCCGCCGCTTCGGACCGCCATCGGCACCTGCAAGGCCTGCTCGGCCCCCGGGTCGGGCTGCTGCATGGCAAGATGAAAGCCGCCGAAAAGGACGCCGTAATGGCCGCCTTCGCCGGCTCGGACCTCGATGTGCTGGTGGCGACCACGGTGATCGAGGTCGGCGTCGATGTCCCGGCCGCCTCGATCATGGTGGTCGAGCACGCCGAACGCTTCGGCCTGGCCCAGCTGCATCAGCTGCGGGGCCGCATCGGGCGCGGCTCGGCCCGTTCGACCTGCATGCTCTTGTACGCGCCGCCATTGGGCGAGGTCGCCAAGGCGCGGCTTGAAATTCTGAAGGACAGCGAGGACGGCTTTCGCATCGCCGAGGAGGATCTGAAGCTGCGCGGCACCGGCGAATTACTGGGAACCCGCCAGAGCGGCGTCCCCGATTGCCGCCTGGCCGATCTGCTCGCCCATGATGAATTGCTCGCCATGGCGCGCGACGACACCAAGCTGATCCTGGCCCAGGATCCCGAGTTGGAATCCCCGCGGGGGCAGGCTTTGCGGACATTGCTTTATTTGTTCGAGCGGGATGCGGTGGTGAAGACGCTGAGATCGGGTTAAGGTGCCTTAAGGCGCCGTGCAACTGACCGATTGTCCGTCTCCATAGATCGCCTTGCTGTCGAACACTTGCGCACCGCCGGCAGTCGATGGCGTGCCATCGGACATCCTGATCCGCCCCTCCGCCGCGTCGGTCTTAGGTGCGTCGGCCGGGGCATCCTTCAGCGCCTTGGCCAGCTGGGCACCGTCGGCTGCCGCGCAATCGCTGGGGGCGCCGCCGAGCGCGTCATTGCTGAATTGGCGACCGTCGCCGCCCTTGGGATAGCCCTGCCAGGTCGGTGGATCGCTGAGTGCGGCCACGCCGAGCGACAGGCCAAGGCCGCCGGCCGCCGCGGCGCCGAGGCCGTTGGATTTCATCAGGACATTCTCGGCGGCCGCCGATCCGGCACAGGAGAGAGCGGCCAAAAGAAACCAGAGGCGCATCATCCGCCAATATTAGCAAAGTCGGGCACTAAAGGCTAAGCTCTGTCGATCATGTCACGACTTTCCCCCTGGCCCGTGGTCGCCGTCGGCGCGATCGTCTGGAAACAAGAGCGATTTCTGCTGATTCGGAGAGGCAAACCGCCTCGTGAGGGCGGCTGGAGCATTCCCGGCGGCCGGCAGGAGGCCGGCGAGACCGTCCATGCGGCGGTACAGCGCGAAATCCGCGAGGAAGCCGGCATCGAAATCGACATTCTCGGGCTCGCCGCGGTGGTCGATCTGATCGACCAGGATGAGACGACCTTGAAGCATCATTATACGGTGATCGACATGCTGGCCGAATGGCGTTCGGGCGAGACCCGGGCCGGCGACGACGCCATAGAGACCGCCTGGGTGGCGCTGGAAGACATCGGCACCTATGACCTGCCCGACATACAGGTCGAGGTCATTTCCCAGGCCGCCCGACAGAGACGGAGTGCCGCATGACTGTTTCCCCCGCCGTGCTGGAGACGGTCGAACGCCTGGTCGGCTTCGACAGTACCAGCCGCAAATCCAACCTCGAGATCATCGACTACCTCAAGGACCGGCTCGATGGGCTTGGCGCCGAGTGCCGTCTGACCCGGAATGAGGATGGCAGCAAGGCCAATCTCTATGCCACGCTGGGACCGACCGATCGGCCCGGAATCATGCTGTCGGGCCATACCGACGTGGTGCCGGTCGAAGGCCAGGCCTGGAGCACCGATCCCTTCAAGCTGGTCGAGCGCGACAGGAAGCTGTTCGGGCGCGGATCGGCGGATATGAAATCCTTCATCGCGCTGGCGGTCGCGCTGGCGCCCGACTATCTCGAGCGTGGCCTCGAAACCCCGCTCCATTTCGCCTTTTCCTATGACGAGGAAATCGGCTGCATCGGTGTGCGCAAGCTGATCGCCGATTTCGCCACGCTGCCGGTCAAGCCGCGCCTGTGCATCGTCGGGGAACCGACCGGCATGAAAGTGGTGGCCGGGCATAAGGGCAAACGCAACTTTTCCTGCGTTGTCCATGGCAAGGAATGCCATTCCGCCCTGGCCGAAGGGGTCAATTCGGTCGAATCGGCCGCCGAGATGATCGCGCATATCAAGCAGATGCAGCGCGAGATCCGCCGCGACGGGCCGTTCGACCCGGCCTATGAGCCGCCCTACACCACTTTGCATACCGGCATCATCGAGGGCGGCCGCGCCCTCAATATCGTGCCCAACCATTGCCGCTTCGAATTCGAGATCCGCGCTTTGCCCCAGCAGGATGTCGAGGCGCTGACCGAGCGCATCACCGCTTTCGCCCGCACCGAGCTGGAACCCGAGATGAAGGCGGTCTATCCGGCATCGGGCTTCGATTTCACCATCATGAACGATACGGACGGTTTCGACCTGCCCGACGATCACGAGGCGGTGCGGCTGGCCACCGAATTGACCGGCGACAACCGCACCGGCCGGGTCAGTTTCGGCACCGAGGCGGGTCTGTTCAACAATGCCGGGATCCCGACTGTGGTGTGCGGGCCAGGCTTCATCGACCAGGCGCACAAGCCCGACGAATTCATTTCGCTGGAGCAATTGGCCCAGGGCGAAGCCTTTCTGCGCCGCCTGATGGGGACGCTGTGCGTTTGAGAAAGCGCTTGGAAAGGAAGCGGTAATTTTCTTAAGGTAACATTTGGCAAACGAAGCCTGCTTAGAGAGGGGTTAAGGTGGCTGGACATGACGATCGCAACCGGCTGAGGAAACTTGCCGGTAATATGTCGGAAGAAGACCGCAAGAAGCAGCTTGCGCAGTCGACGGAACAGCGTCGCGAGCAGGAGACCAGCTTCAATAATGCCATCGTCAATCAGGAGAAATTGGTCGAACTGGCCGATAAGATCTGGTTGGCGGTGCCGCTGTCGCAGCGGGGACGCTTCACCGCCGAGGATTGGCAGCGCGCCATCTATGACCGCTGCACCCCCGCCCTTCAACGCGCCGAAGCCAAGCTCGAGGAAAACAAGATCGACGAGAAGATGTTCGTCGCCAAGGTCAAGATCCTGCGCCAGATCTTCGCCTCGCAAGTTGTGCATGCCATGCAATCCGTCTCCGAGAAGTACCGCAAGAGCTGACAAATATCGGGCGTGCGACCGAGGTCCGGCCCGTTTCGCCAACGATTGACAGAGTTCGACGAACGGTTAGATTTGCACAATGGCTCGCATCGAAATCGACTTTTCCAAGCTCACCGTTCTGGTCGTCGACGACCAGGATTACGTCCGCACGATCATCGCCCAATTGCTGCGGCGCCTGGGGGTGGCCAAGGTGCTGGAAAGCGCGAACGGGGCCTATGCGCTGGAACTGCTCGAGCACAACAAGCCCGACGTGATCCTGTGCGACGTCAAGATGGCGCCGGTCGACGGGCTGCAATTCCTCAAGGATGTGCGCGGCGGTTTAGGCGGAAGCGATCCGCAGGTTCCGATCATCTTCCTGACCAGCGCGTCGGACCGCAGTACAGTGCAGGCAGCCATCACCCATGATGTCGACGGCTATATGGTCAAACCGGTTTCAGCCGAGGATCTGAAGTCGAAGATCGCCGGCGTTCTCAACCGGCGGTTTGCCGAAAAACATCGATAGACGGTGTCATCCGGGCTCGATGAGGAGGCGTTTCGCCTCCTTTTTATTGGTGCGCCGCCTTGACCTGCCCGATCGCGCGCTTGACCTCTTCAAAGGCTTCCGGCACCAAAGCCAGCCATTCCAGCGCCTCGACGGCATTTCCCGCCTTGCTGTTGCTTTCGATCTGCGAGCAGACTCCGGCCAGGCGGAAAGCGCCGGTCATGCGCGCGGCCCCCTTGGCCGAATGGGCGGTTTCGCTGGCGGCGGCGGTGTCGCCGGCGACAAGCTGTCTGCCGATCGCGGCCAGCAGCGGTTCGGTGCTGCTGATGAACAGATCATAGGTCTCGAGCGCCATCTCGTCGATCTCGCCGAAGGCTTCTTCCATCGGCACCGGATCGAGTATGGCCAGACTGCTGTCGATGGTCTTCCTATCGGTCACCCTTGTCTCCTTCCGGTGTCACGCGCAAACGCCACAAGCGATCGTCTTGCAGGTATGTCTCGGCCAGCTTCCTGATGTCGGCCGGGGTCAGGCGCTGCAGATCCGAGATGGTCGTTCGAACGAGATCCAGCCAGATCGGCTCGGTCTGCGCCCGCTGAAGCGTGCCTAGCCAATATTCGTTGGTTTGCTGACTTTTCAGCAAGGTTTCAATACGTGGCTTGCGCGCCCGTTCGAATTCATCGGCCGACACGTCCTTGTCGCGCAGATCCCGGGCTATTTTGGCCAAGGTCTCGTCGAACGCGTCCATTTTCGACTCGGGCGTCTCGGCATAGGCCAGGATGAAGCCATAGCCCGGGAAGTCCAGCGACGATTCCATGTCCGAGCCGGGGGAATAGCTGTCGCCCAGCTTGGTGCGGAACTCGTCGACCAACCGCTGCTGCAGGATCAATTGCAGCACCCGCGCGGCGCGCGGCGCGTGGATGTCGGCGACACCGTCGGGACCAGGCCAGGCGGCGACCGCCAGCCCCTGGTCCGCGCGACCCTTATGGTGAAGCGCCACAGGCGTCGCGGAGAAGCCCGGGAAAACAGTGTGGCGGTTGGCCTCCGGCGGCGGCGCCTCCGCATCGCGCCGGGGCAGTGCCCCAAGCGTGGCGGCGGTCTCGGCAATGGCCTTGTCGATGGTGACATCGCCGACGATGGCGACCTCGATCGGCTCTCGCGACAGAATGGGCTCGATCAGTTGGCGCATCTGGTCGTAGCGGACCGCCCGAACCTCATCGAGATCAGGCGAATGCCAGCGCAAATCGCCGTCATGCAGCAACTGGCCGCCGACCCGCGAATAGACCCAGGCCGGGTTGGTCTGCATCTGCGGAAAAGCGTTGATCAGATTGTTACGGACCAGCTCCAGCCCCTCGGGCCGCCAGCCCGGCGCGGTCAGATAGGCGGTGATCATCTGCATCTGCAGCGCCAGATCCTGGGGACGCGTGCCGCCCGAGAGGCGCACCGAGCCGTCGGCCAGGCCCAGGCTGACGCCGGCCTGGTGGCCGGTGGTGAGCCGCTTGATTTCGGGGATGGTCAGGTCGCGATAGCCGCCGAGCAGGAAGGCGTTGCTGCCGATCGTCCACAGGGGCGCGCTCGTATCGGGCGCCAGATCGAGGCGGCCATGGCCGATATTGACCGACACCAGGATCTGGTCGGCGTGGAAGGTGGTCGGTTTGACCGTCAGACGCACGCCATTGGCAAAACGCAGCATGGTGACGCCGAGATCGGGCACCTCATGGCGTTCGACCACCTCGCCCGGCGGGCCGAAATTGGTGTAGGGCCAAATATCCGGCTGCGCTGCCTCGGGCGGGGCCGGCTCGGGCGCGGCGGCGGCGTCGGCCAGGATCTGCTCGACTCCCTCCATCGGCTGGGGACCGCCGAGAAACACCAGCGGGCCGTTTCCGGTGAAGGCCTCGCGGATCGCGCTATTGACCTGCTCGATCGAAATCTTCGGCGCGATCTCGTCGAACAGCGCGAGATCGGTGGCCGGGGTGACGAAGACCGAGCGGCGGTCGATGCTGCCGACCAATTGATCGGCCAGATTAGCGCTGCGGCGCGTGGAGGCCGAGGCGGTGCCGTTCTCCAGCCGGGTCCGCCAATTGGTGCGTTCGCGGTCGAGTTCCGCCTGGGTCACGCCCTTGTCGAGCAGCAGGCGCTGGGCACGGACCACCTGCTCCAATCCATTGCGCCAGCCCTGCTCGGTGGTGGCCACACCGACCGAACCGGCCAGCGCCGAACGACCGAATTGCTGGACGCCGCCGCCGGCGCGCAGGAATGGCGGATTGGCCGACAGGCGCATATCGTCGAGACGCTGATTGAACACCATCATGCCCAGCACCGCGACCAGTTCGTCGCGCTCATGGGCTCTTGTGTCGGGGCGCAGATCGGCCGGTTTGGTCCACATCAGCGAGATCGAGGTGCCCGCCCCCGCCTCGATATGGCTGGCGATCTCCTGGCTGCGCGGTTTGGGCGGTCCGAGCACCGGATCGCCGCCGGCCGCGCCCCGTCCGCGCCAATGGGTAAAGCGCAGCTTGATCTTCTTCTCGATGGCCCGGGGCGAAATATCGCCGACGACGATCAAGGTCGCCCGCTCGGGCCGGTAATAGGCGTCGTAGAAAGCGCGAATATCGGCGGCTTTGGCCGTCTTCAGCACCTCAACCGAGCCGATCGGCGAGCGGGTGCCGAGCGGTTGGCCGGGAAAGTCGAATTCCAGCTGCGCCTTCTGCACTCGGGCGCCCGGCGTGTCGCCGACACGCTCCTCGGACAACACGACCGATCGTTCGGACTCGACCGCCGCCTCCGACAGGGTCAGGTCGCCGGCCGTTTCGCGCATCAGCATCAGCGCGGTATCGATGCCGGCCGCGTCATTCTTGGGCAGGTCGATCTTGTAGACCGTCTCGCTCTGCTGGGTATAGGCGTTGCTGTCGGCCCCCATTGCCGCGCCGAAGCGTTCGAGGATATGGAACGCCTCATTGTCCGGCACATGGGCCGAGCCGCGAAAGGCCATATGTTCGAGGAAATGGGCCAGCCCGCGCTGCGTCTCGGATTCCTGGAACGAGCCGGCATCGATGCGCAGACGCACCGACACCTGTCCCTTCGGCATGTGGTTGGTCATCAGGGCGTAGCGCATGCCATTGGCCAGGATGCCGTAAGTGACAGCCGGATCGGGCGGCAGATCGCTCTCCGCCTGCGGCCAGGGCGCGGACGGCGCGATCGCCGGGCGGCCGCCAGCCAAGGCCGGCAGGCAGGCCGCCGCCACCATCACACCCAACAGGTTTCGAACCAGCCTCGCCATAAATCCCCCACTGCGCCGCAACAAGCGCCTGCAAGGTATCGGATTGTATGGGAATTTTGTCAATCGACCGACCGTATGGGATGACATTTGCCACAGCAATGGCCAGATGCAGAGCAGACGAAAGGACGTGTCATGACCCAGCCCAAGATCGCCTTCATCGGGCTCGGCGCCATGGGAGGCGCCATTGCCGCCAACCTGATCCGCGCCGGATTCGAGGTAACCCTTTATAACCGCACCCGCGAGAAACTGTCGCCGCTGCTGGCCATCGGTGGCCATGCCGCCGGCAGCGTCGAGCAAGCCTGCGCCGAGGCCGAGATCCTGGTGACGATGTTGGCCGACGATTCCGCCGAGGAGGCCATTTGCCTGGGCGCGGCCGGGGCGGTCGCGCATTTGCGCGAAGACGCTCTGCATATCAGCCACAGCACCATCGGCGTTGCAGCCGCGCGACGGTTGGCCGAAGCGCATGAAAAGGCCGGTCAGCACTTCCTCTCGGCCCCGGTGTTCGGCCGTCCCGACGTCGCCGCCGCGGCCAAGCTCTCGATCCTGACCGGCGGCAGGCCCGAGCTGGTCGAGCGCGCCAAGCCCCTGTTCGACGCGATCGGGCAGCGGGTCTTCCCGATGGGAGACAAGCCGGAGGCCGCCAACATCGCCAAGCTGGGCGGCAATATGCTGATCGCTACGGTGATCGAATCTTTGGGCGAAGTGCTGGCCCTGGCCGGCAAGGCCGGCATCGACCGCGCGGCCTATCTCGATATGCTGACCTCGACCATCTTCACCGCACCGGTCTACAAGATCTATGGCGACCTGATCGTGGCGCGGAAATACGAACCGGCCGGCCTGACGGCACCGCTTGGTCTCAAGGACATCAAGCTGGCGCTGGCCGCCGCCGACGAACTGCGCGTGCCCCTGCCGATCGGCAGCCTGCTGCGCGACCGTTTGACCGCCCTCCTCGCCCAGGGTGCCGATCAGGAGGACTGGTCGGCGATGGCCCGGCTGGCCGCGCGGGATGCCGGGTTGGAGTGAAACTAGCCGCGGGATGGGTGCAGCAGTGCCATCAGGACGTAATCGGTCCAGGCGCCGTCGATGAACAATGCGCGCCGCAGACGCCCTTCGGTTTGAAAGCCGACTGAGGAATAGAGGCGCAGGGCCTGCTCATTGGTGGCAAACACCCCAAGACCGATACGGCTGAGATTGAGGTGGTTCCAGCAATAGCCGATCGTAAGATCCAGCGCCTCGCGGCCATAGCCTCGGCCGCGGTCGGCCGCCTCGCCGATGCGCAGCCCGACACTGGCCGAGCGGTGCACCGCATCGATCGCGGTGATCTGCACATAGCCGATGATCGCATTGCTATCGCGCTTACGGATCGAGAAGAACACCCGCGATGGATCGCGGCCGACATTGAACCAGAGGTCTTCCTGATTGCGCCACACCGCCGGCCGATAGGGTTCATTGAGGCGGGCCGCCTCGATATCGTCGCCCCAGCGGAACAGGGCCTGAAAATCATTGGGCGTAATCGGTCCCAGAACTATCTTGTCGCCCTGAAGCATGGCGGGTGTCTCTCCTCCCAGCGCACTATCCCGACAGGATGGCGCTGGGTTACTGCCTGAAGATGTCCGCATTGTTTCATTTCATTGGTCGCCGACCAACCGCCCTTGCCGTAAGCGGATGTAAATTTTTGTGTGATCTACTGATCGCCAAGAATAGGCTCGACTGTTGTCCCCGCGTGGGAAAACGACGAAAGTGTGGTCGTGGGAAAAATGCTTACCCAGGCCGGCGTCATCCCGTATCGGATCGCCGATGGAATGGTGGAAGTGCTCCTGGTGACATCCAGGGACACCGGTCGCTGGGTGATTCCCAAAGGCCATGTCGACCCTGGCATGACCCCGCAATCGGCGGCCTGCCAGGAAGCGTGGGAAGAGGCCGGCGTCACCGGCGAGATCACCACCCGCCTGCCGCTCGGCTTCGTGCCCTATCTCAAGCGTCTGAAGGACGGCAATATCTGCGGCGCCTCAATCGCAGTGTTCCCGATGCGGGTCGAAAAGCAGAAGAACAAATGGCAGGAGCGCAGCGAGCGCACCCGCACCTGGTTCCCCATCGAAAAGGCGGCAGGGCTGGTCGATGAACCGGCTTTGTCCGCCCTGCTGTTGCGGCTGCAAGAGATCCTCTCGATTTAGCCCCGCTTGCTCAGGCCGAGCGCAGACCGGACAGAAAATCAGAAACGGTATTTTTCAGGCCATTCGCCTCCTGAGCCAGCGCCTTGGTGGTCAACAATACTTCGTTCGCCGCCGATCCTGTCTCGTGAGCAGCGGCCTTGACGCCCCCTATATTCATAGAGACTTCGGTTGTTCCATTGGCAGCGCGCTGAATGTTCTGCGCAATTTCGGCGGTCGCCGCCGATTGCTGCTCGACCGCGGCGGAGATTGCCGAAGCGATTTGGTTGATTTCATTGATCCGCTGAACGATGCCGACGATCGCCGCCGCCGCGGCCTGGGTCGCGTTCTGAACGCCACCGATTTGCGCGACGATTTCCTCGGTTGCGCGTGCTGTCTGGTTGGCAAGGCTTTTCACTTCGTTCGCGACCACGGCAAATCCCTTGCCGGCATCGCCGGCGCGCGCCGCCTCGATCGTGGCGTTGAGCGCCAGAAGATTGGTTTGACTGGCGATATCATTGATCAGGCTGATGACGGCGCCGATCCGCGCGGAGCTGTCGACCAGGCCCATGACCGTTCGTTCGGCGACCCCGGCTTCGTCGGCCGCGGTCTGTGCGGACTGGGTGGAGTGCTCGACCTGACGGGCGATTTCGCTGATCGAAGCAGATAGCTCGTCCGCGGCACTCGCCACAGTTTGCACGCTCTCCGACGCCTCTTGAGTGGCATCAGCGACCCGTGCAGCTTGCAGATTGGTTTGTTCGGACGTCGCCGACATTGTTCCCGCCGTGGCGACCAGTTCGGTAACCGCGCCGGCAAGAACTTCGAGAACGCCCGAGACCTGGGCATCAAAATTCCCGCTCAATTGCTCGATCGCTCGCGTACGGCTATCGCGGGCGGCCCGAGCCGCCTCTTGCTCAGCGGTCAGACGCCGGGTTTCGATCATATTGCGTTTGAATATGTCGACCGCGTTCGCCATAAGCCCGACTTCATCAGGGCGGCCGGTGCCGGGAATATCGACCGAAACATCGCCTCCGGCCAAACCGCCCATTGCCAATGCCATGGTTTTCAGCGGGGCCGAGACCCGCCGAACCACAATATACAAGCCCAGCAGGGTCAAGCCGATCGCCCCCAACAGAAAGGCGGCGCTGGTCAGCAGGTTGCGCGTGGCCGCGGACGCGGCCGAGTGGGCATTGTCGACCATCGTGTCAAGCGCGCTATTGGCGATGTCGACGATCAAGCCCTGGTCACGCCGCGATATCTCTTGCGTTTCTTGAAGAGTCAGATTGGGCATTTTACCCTGACCTAGATTGTCGGCGGCGGCTTTCCAGACCTCGGCCGTCGAGCCAACGAAATTGGTCGCCGCTGCGTGGATGGCCGAGACGACCGAATTGGGCAGATTGTGACCGGCCGCGGCGCGGGACAGATTGTCCCAGGCGGCCATGGCGCGGCCATTCTGTCCCGCGACGATCCCGGTCTCGTCGAAGGTCCAGGGGCGCCCTGTTCCCACCGCCTGAATGATATAAAATACAGCGGTGCCGTTGGCTGTCCGGGCTGCCCACGCATTCCGCTTGATCGCCAATAACGACAAGGTCAAGGAATCGGCCTGCGCGAAAGACTCGTCGAATTTGTCGGTGATGTCGGCAAGACTGTCGAGATAGGCCTGCGTCTTGACCGGCCAGTCCTTGAGGAGGTCCTGCGGTCGTTCCGCCAGCGGCCGTGTAACGGACATATCGGCCGCTTTGCGAAGTGCTGCCACCGTGTCGTGAGCGGCGCGCAACGCGGCAAGGTCAGCCATGTCGCGTGTCTTCAGAATCTCAATCGCGGCATTGTACCCCGCCTCGCTGCGCTCGCGCGGCCCATTGATCATCTCTTGTCCGGCTGCGTCGACAACAGTCGCTCGATTGAGGGCCACGTTGACGTTGCTCCGTTCGGTGCGCGCATTTGCCAGCGCTTGGAACAGGGCTTTGTCTGCCGCCACAGTGCCGATCATGCGCTCGGCATCTCTGCTACTCTGGACGCTCTTGAAGAGAGTCGCCGCCTGAGACAGAACGACGATCAGTCCCATCGCACAGAAAATTGCCCCCAATATGGTCCCCAGCGACCGAAAAGGCGCGATCTTTGCCTGCTGCTCCATCATCCCCGTCCCCCCCAAAAAACGCCGCGAACCAGCCCAGTCAGTTGATCGTATAATAATTTTTAAGAATTTCAGCATAGCGCGGAGACGCGCGGAACGTCTCTACCGCGGCCCGCACTTTTGCGACATCCGCTGGCGACGTCGCCTTGGATGTCGCCACCCACAGCGGCAGGTCCGACAGGGTGACTGCCGCATTTATTTTCTGGCGTTTGTCGGCCTGGGTCAGATTGAGCCACCAAAAGGCTTCGTATCCCTGCAATACCCAGACATCGAGCCGGCCGGCCTGCAACTTGGTCATATTGCCGTCGTCATGACTGACAAAATAGGGCGGGAAAAACGATAGACTTTGAAAGGCTGCTCCGCCTGCGCTGCGGCGACCAGACGAGACAACACCCAGAAAAATAGTGCGGAGGTCTGGCGCAATAGAACCTCACCGGAAAGCAGCCCCCGCCCGCCTAAAGCGGCAATGGGATTTCATTTTTCAAGGGCAAGCATAAAGCAATGGAGACGCAACCGCAACGTGCGTGACCTGCTGGAAGTGTCAAACTTCCGAACACCATATCCGAAATCCTCGGGGATATGGTGAGCGCGCCGGGGCTCGAACCCGGGACCTACTGATTAAAAGTCAGTTGCTCTACCGACTGAGCTACGCGCTCGCCTTGTGCGGCGGGGGCACACCATAGTGTCGTGCCGGGACTTGGTCAATCAGTGTTTTGGCAATATCGGAAGCATCGGTTTGGCCGGATCCGGCGCCGTCTGGGCGGCGTTCATCGACATCGCCAGGAAGTCGTAATAGCCGTTGGTCCCCGCCATGTCCATCACCCCCTGCTCGCCGAATTTGGCGACCGCGCGGGCCCAGGTCCTGTCGTCGACCTTTTTGTCGTGATGAAGCTGGGTGGAGAACTCCCAGGCGATCTCCTCGGCCTCGTCCATGCCCTTGGGGCGCTCGCCCCTGGCAACGGACTCGGTGATGGCGGCTGCGAGACCCGCCTTGACGGCGATCGGCTGATGGATCTGCCATTCCAGCTGCTGGGTCCACTCGCGCGCGGTGATCAGAATGACGAATTCGTTGATCTTGGGCGGCAGCGTGTTGTGGTAGCGCAGATAGTCGCCCATCGACATCGCCTGCAGCATCAATTGCGGGCTGCGCAACAGCGGGATGAAGGGACCGAAGACGGGGACGCCACGATCCTCCTGAAAGGTCCTGGCCGCTTCCCGCTGGGCATAAGTCAGCTTGTCGGCGGGAATTTCCGGCAAGCGGTCCTCGGCCAGAACAGCACAGGATAGAAAAATCGTCATCCCCGCGCAGGCGTCCAGGAACCGCATGGCCTCACTCCTTGACGTCGGACGCTACCTTCATCCAGATGATCCGATCAGGCGCGGTAACGCGACCGTCCTTGGCCTCGTCACCCTTCTTGATCTCGTCGACATTGTCCATACCCTCTATGACCTTGCCGAAGATGGTATATTTGCCATCGAGCTTGTGGCTGTCGGCGAGACAGATGAAGAACTGGCTGTCGGCGCTGTCGAAGCCCGAGGCACGCGCCATCGACACGGTGCCGCGCAAAAACGGCTCGGCCGAAAATTCGGCGGCCAGCTTGAAGCCTGAGCCGCCGATGCCCGAACCGGTCGGATCGCCGCCCTGAGCCATGAAGCCTTCGATGACGCGGTGGAACGGCGTGCCGTCATAAAAGCCCTGCCGCGTCAGCTGCTTGACCCGCATCACCGTATGGGGGGCCAGATCCGGCCTGAGGGCGATGACCACACGGCCGGTCTTGAGCATCATCACCAGGGTGTTTTCCGGGTCGGTGATCGGCTCGGCACGGGCAGCCGGTGAGGATAGCGTCGCGGACAGGCCGACCAACAGCGCGAACAGACAGGACAGGAAACGCATCTTGCTCACTCTTTTACGTCGGCGGCGACCTGCATCCGGACGATCGCGTCCGGTTCCTTCACCGTGCCATTGGAGAAGGAACTGCCCTTTTTGATATTGTCGACGAATTCCATGCCTTCGACGACCTCGCCCCAAATGGTGTATTGGCCATCGAGGCTGCGGGCCTCGTCGAACATGATGAAGAACTGACTGTCCGCGCTGTTCGGATTCTGGCTGCGCGCCATCGAGCAGACGCCGCGCACATGCTTGGCGACGCGTGAGAATTCCTCGTCAAGCTTCTTGCCCGAGCCACCCATGCCGGTCCCGGTCGGGTCGCCGCCCTGGGCCATGAAGCCGTCGATGACGCGATGGAACACCACGCCGTCATAAAAGCCGTCGCGGGCCAATTCCTTGATGCGCGCCACATGATTGGGCGCCAGATCGGGCCGCAGCCTGATGATGACCCGCCCATCCTTCAGATCCAGATAGAGGGTGTTCTCCAGATCCAAACCTTCCGTCTCACTCATTCTTCAAGCTCCCTCTGCTTTTTCGGCGGCCCAGCGATCGATCAGCCTTTCCATCACCAAAGGTGAGACAAAGGATGAGATGTCGCCGTCTAAGCGGCCAATTTCCTTCACAAATCGCGACGAAATGAACTGACAGCGCTCGGACGCCATCAGGAACACCGTCTCGACATCCGGGTTGATCCGACTGTTCATGCCGGCCATCTGGAATTCATATTCGAAATCGGACACGGCGCGAAGCCCGCGAATGATGACACCGGCGCCACAGGCGATGGCGAAGTTCATCAACAGCGTGTCGAACGGGCGTACCTCGATCGGATTGCCCGCGCTGGTCTTCCAGCCGCCGATATCGTCCTGGACCAGCGCAACCCGTTCATCGACCGTGAACATCGGGCCCTTGCCGACGTTGGAGGCGACCCCGACGATCAGGCGATCGACGATGCGCGCGGCACGCTGGATGATGTCCTGATGGCCATAGGTGATGGGGTCGAAGGTACCCGGATAGATCGCAATGCGCGGCTGTGCCATGATCCGAACCCCACCCGGCTCAAACTTCGTCGGGGCCTGACGGCGCCTCGGCGCCGCTGTCGGGCGCGGTATTCAGCCCTTCTGCGGCCTCGCCCTCCTCGCCTTCGACATCCTCGTCATTGTTGCCGAGTTCGGCCAGGCGCGCCACCGACATCACCTGCTCATCCTCGGCGGTCCGCAGCATCATGACGCCCTGAGTCTTGCGGCCCACGACGCGAACGCTCTCGACCGACGTACGGATCAGCTTGCCGGCATTGGTCACCAGCATGACGCCGTCTTCGTGCCGCACGGGGAAGGACGCCACCACGGTCGGGCCGGTTTTCTCGGTCAGTTCCATATTGGCGATGCCCGAACCGCCGCGGCCGGTGATGCGATATTCATAGGATGACGTGCGCTTGCCATAGCCGTTGACGCTGACGGTAAGGATTTCCTGCTCCTCGGCCTTCATCTGTTCCATCTGCTCGGCCGGCAGGTCGCCGCGCGCATAAGCATCGCGGGTCTCGGAATCATAGCGGACATGGTGGAGCATCGACATCGAGATGACGCTGTCACCTTCCTCGAGCCGGATACCGCGCACGCCGGTCGAGGTGCGGCCGGCGAAGACGCGCACATCGGTGACCGGGAAGCGGATGCACTTGCCGCCCTTGGTGGCCAGCAGCACATCCTCATCCTCGGAGCAGGTATGCACGCCAACCAGGTGATCGCCCTCATCCAGCTTCATCGCGATCTTGCCATTGGCGCGGATGTCGGTGAAGTCGGACAGCAGGTTGCGGCGCACGCCGCCGGCCTGGGTGGCGAACATGATATGCAGATTGCCCCAGCTTTCCTCGTCCTCGGGCAGCGGCATCACGGTGGAGATGGTTTCGTCCTGCTCGAGCGGCAGCAGATTGATCATCGCCTTGCCCTTGGATTGCGGG
>Ga0116226_10002546_pt1 | contig 15926 bp, 1 predicted proteins | sample S1TSphfallax_FD_89692 | JGI IMG/M metagenome (GOLD analysis project Ga0116226, IMG submission 89692) | Host-associated microbial communities from peat moss isolated from Minnesota, USA - S1T2_Fa - Sphagnum fallax MG | ecosystem: Host-associated > Plants > Peat moss > Unclassified | place: USA...
ATTGGCGGTCAGCCCTTGCGGCTGTGTCAGGCTGTAGTTACCGGCCGCGGCGCCATTGATACCGTCCGAGGCAGTGACCACAAGGCCGGTACCGACCGTGGATTGGCTGAAGCTGCCGGCCTGAGTCAAGGTCACCGTGTCGCCAGCGACCACACCGACCAGGGTGCCGCCACTCAGCGTCGCCGTGCTGGTGCTGTCATAGACCTTGTTGGCCGCCGTCTCGCCAGACACGGTCAGCGTCTTCTGGGTAATGTTGGCGGTCAGCGCCGCCGGTTGCGTCAGAGCATAATTGCCCGATGCGGCGCCAGTGATGCTGTCGGATGGCGTGACGGTCAGACCATTACCGACAGCAGACTGGCTGAAGCTGCCAGCCTGGGTCAAGTTCACCGTGTCGCCCGAGACCACGCCGACCAGGCCACCGCCGCTGAGCACCGCCGTCTGTGTGCCGTCATAGACCTTATTTGCCGCCGTCTCGCCAGACACGGTCAGCGTCTTCTGGGTAATATTGGCGGTTAGCGCCGCCGGTTGCGTCAAGGCATAATTGCCGGACGCGGCGCCACTGATGCTGTCGGAGGCGGTGACGGTGAGACCATTACCGACAGCGGACTGGCTGAAGCTGCCAGCCTGGGTCAAGTTCACCGTGTCGCCAGCGACCACGCCGGTCAGGCTGCCACCGCTGAGCACCGCCGTCTGCGTCGCATCATAGACCTTGTTGGCCGCCGTCTGGCCGGTGACGGTCAGCGACTTCTGGGTGATATTGGCGGTCAGTCCCGATGGCTCTGTCAGCGTATAGTTGCCGGCCGCGCTGCCGCTCAGGCTGTCGGTGGCGGTGACCGCAATATTGGTACCGACAGAGGATTGGCTGAAGCTGCCCGCTTGGGTCAGAGTGACGTTGCCCGAGTCGGCCGGCAGCACGCCCGATAGGACGCCGCCGCTGAGCGTCGCTGTCGCGGTACCGTCATAGACCTTGTTGGCCGCGGTCTCACTCAACACGACCACGGCCGTCCTCGAGGTGATATTCGCGGTCAGCCCGGATGGTTGGGTCAGCGTATAGTTGCCGGCCGCGGCACCGCTCAGGCTGTCCGTGGCGGTGACCACCAGGTTATTACCGACATTGGATTGACTGAAGCTGCCTGCCTGGGTCAGTGTTACTGTATCACCGGCGATGACGCCCACTAGGTTGCCGCCCGTGAGCGTCGCCGTTACCGTGCCGTCATAGACCTTGTTATTGGCCGTCTCATTGGCGACAGTCAGCGTCTTCTGGATGATATTCGCAGTCATTGTCGCCGGCTGCGTCAACGAATAGTTGCCATATGAGCTGCCACTGATCGTGTCGGCAGCGGTGACCGCAAGGCCGTTACCAGCACCGGTTTGGCTGAATGTCCCCGCCTCGGTCAAAGCAACCGTGTCGCCCGCAAGCACGCCCACCAGGCTGCCGCCGCTCAGCGTCGCCGTGTTGGTGCCGTCATAGGTCTTGCTGGCGGCTGTCTCGCCGGTGACGGTCAGCGCCTTTTGGTTGATCACGCCGGCGGTGTTGTTCGCATAGGTGATGGTGTAGTCGGTGGCATTGCTGAGGCCACTCAGGGTCGGGGCCAGGGTCAGGCCGGTTCCGGCGTTCGGGCTGGAGTATGTCTGGGTCAGCGTGCCGCCGTTCAGCGCATAGAGCGTACCTGTGGTCACAGTTGGTGCCGTGGCCGAACTGGTGGTCTGGTCATAGGTCTTGGTGTTGGCTTGGGCCGTCACCGTGATCGGCTCGGGGGTAATATTGGCGGTCAGCGTCGCCGGCTGGGTAACCGAATAGTTGTTGGAGGCGCTACCCGTCAGGGTGTCCGTTACGGTGATCGAAATGCCATTGGCGGCGTGGGCCGAGCTAAAGCTGCCAGCCTGGACTAAGTTTACAGTGCTGGAATCGGCAGGGAGCACGCCCACCAGAACGCCGCCACTGAGCACCGCGGCCGTCGTGCTGTCATAGGTCTTGTTGCCCGCCGTCTCGCCGGTGACCGTCAGCGCCAACTGGCTGATCGCACCCGCAGTATTGTTGACATAAGTAATATTATAGTCGCTGGCGTGGGTGAGGCCGCTCAGGGTCGGTGTCAGAGTCAGGCCGGTTCCGGCGTTGGAGCTGGCATAAGTTTGCGTCAAAGTGGCGGTGTTGAGCGCATAGAGCGTCCCCGACGTCACGGTCGGCGTCGTGGCCGAACTGGTCGTTCCGTCATAGGTCTTGCTGTTGGCTTGGGCGGTCACTGTAATTGACTCGGCGGTGATGTTGGCGGTAAGTCCGGTTTGCTGTGTCAGCGTATAGTTGCCCGACGCACCGCCCGTCAGGGTGTCCGCCGCTGTCACCGCAATTCCGGTACCAACATGTGGCGAGGCAAAGCTGCCGGATTCGACCAAACTCACAGTGTCGCCGCCGATCACGCCGGACAGGCTGCCGCCACTCAGCACCGCCGTTGCCGTGCTGTCATAGGTCTTGTTGGCGGCGGTCTCGCCGCTGACAGTGAGCGTCTTGGCGGTGATCACGCCGGCGGTATTGTTGACATAGGTGATGCTGTAATCGCTGGCGCTGGTTAAGCCGCTCAATGTCGGCGTCAGCGTCAGATTGCTTCCGGCGCTGGCGCTGGCATAGGTTTGCGTCAGCGTGGCGGTGTTGAGCGCATAGAGCGTCCCCGACGTCACGGTCGGCGTCGTGGCCGAACTGGTCGTTCCGTCATAGGTCTTGCTGTTGGCCTGCGCCGTTACCGTGATCGACTCGGCCGTGATATTGGCGGTAAGCCCGACGGGCTGAGTCAAGCTGTAGTTGCCCGCGGCGCTACCGGTGATAGTGTCGGTCGTGGTGACACTGATGCCGGTGCCGGCATGGGGTGATGCGAAGCTGCCCGCATCGGTCAGGCTCACATTGCCAATGTCACCGGCGAGTAAGCCCGACAGGCTGCCGCCCGTGAGCACCGCCGTCGTCGTGCTGTCATAGGTCTTGCTGGTCGCCGTCTCGCCGGTGACGGTCAGCGCCTTCTGGGTGATATTCGCGGTCAGCGTCCCCGGCTGGGTCAAACTATAGTTGCCGGCTGCGGCGCCGGTGATCGTGTCAGCCACCGTGATCGAAATGCCGGTGCCGGCATTGCTCGAGGCAAAGCTGCCAGCCTGGGTCAAATTCACCGTGTCGCCCGAGACCACTCCGACCAGACTGCCGCCACTGAGCACCGCGGCGGGGGTGCCGTCATAGGTTTTATTATTGGCGGTCTCGCCAGTAACGGTCAGCGTCTTCGCAAGGATCACGCCGGCGGTGTTATTGACATAGGTGATCGTATAATCGGTGGCATTGGAAAGGCCGGTCAGTGTCGGTGTCAGGGTCAGGCCGGTTCCGACATTAGCGCTGGCATAGGTCTGGGCCAGAGTGCCGCCGTTGAGCGCATAGAGCGTTCCCGTGGTCACGGTCGGTGCCGTGGCCGAACTGGTCGACCCGTCATAGGTCTTGCTGTTGACCTGGGCCGTCACGGTGATCGGCTCGGCGGTGATATTCCCGGTCAGCGAGGCCGGTTGCGTCACGCTATAGTTGCCCGACGCACTGCCCGTCAGCGTATCAGCGACGGTGATCGATATGCCGTTAGCGGCATGGGCCGAGCTGAAGCTGCCGGCCTGAACCAGGCTCACATTGCCGCTGTCGCCCGCAAGAACGCCGACCAGGCTGCCACCGCTGAGCACCGCCGACACCGTGCTGTCATAGGTCTTGCTGGTCGCCGTCTCGCCGGTGACGGTCAGTGCCAACTGGCTGATCGCGCCGGCGGTATTGTTGACATAGGTGATCGCGTAGTCGCTGGCATGGGTCAGACCGCTCAGCGTCGGGGTCAAGGTCAGGCCGGTTCCGGCGTTGGCGCTGGCGTAGGTCTCGATCGGCGTGGCGGTATTGAGCGCATAAAGTGTCCCGGTTACTGTCGGTGTCGTACTGGCGCTGGTGCCGCCATCATAGGTTTTGCTGTTGGCCTGCGCCGTCACGGTGATTGGCTCGGCGGTGATGTTGGCGGTCAAACTTGGCTGGGTCAGGGTATAGTTGCCAGCTGAGCCGCCGGTGAGCGTGTCATTGACGGTGATCGAAATGCCGCTCGCGGCGTGGGCCGAGGTAAAGACGCCAGAATCGTTCAAAGTCACCGTGTCGCCGGAGACCACGCCCACCAGCGTGCCGCCGCTGAGCGTCGCGGCAGTCGAGCTGTCATAGATCTTGTTCGCCGCCGTCTCGCCGCTGACAGTCAGCGTCTTGGCCGTGATATTCGCGGTCAGCCCCCCCGGCTGGGTCAGCGTATAATTGCCCGACGCGCTGCCACTGATGCTGTCGTTAGCCGTGATGGCAATGCCGGTACCGACCCCGGCTTGGTTGAAGTTGCCCGCCTCGGTCAAAGTCACACTGTCGGACCCGACCACACCCGACAGGCTGCCGTTACTGAGCGTCGCCGTCTGGGTGCCGTCATAGGTCTTGTTGGCCGCCGTTTCGCCGGTGACGGTCAGCGCCTTGGCGATGATCGCACCGGCGGTGTTGGTGACATAGGTGATGCTGTAGTCGGTCGCGTTGGTCAGGCCCGTGAGCGTCGGGGTCAGGGTCAGCGCGGTTCCGACGTTGGTGCTGCTGTAATGCTCGGCCAGGGTGCCGCCGTTAAGCGCGTAAAGAGTCCCCGCTGTTACCAGGGGGGCGGTGGCCGACGTGGTTGTCCCATCATAGGTCTTGCTGTTGACCTGCGCCGTGACCGTGATCGATTCCGCCGTGATATTGGCGGTCAGCCCGCTCGTCTGCGTCAAACTATAGTTTCCAGCGGCCGCACCGCCGAGAGTGTCAGAGGGGGTGACGGTAATGCCGGTCGCGGCATGAGCCGAACTGAAGCTGCCCGCCTCGGTCAAGGTCACCGTGTCGCCGGCGATCACGCCCGACAGGCTGCCGCCACTGAGCGTCGCGGTCGTCGTGCTGTCATAGGTCTTGTTGGCCGCCGTTTCGCCGGTCACGGTCAGCGCCTTGGCGGTAATATTCGCGGTCAGCCCGGAAGGCTGGGTCAGGGTATAGTTGGCGAACGCGCCGCCACTGATCGTGTCTGCGGCGGTGACGCTGATGCCGGTTCCAACACCGGATTGGCTGAAACTGCCGGCCTCGGTCAGGTTCACGGTGTCGCCCGAGATCAGGCCCGACAGGCTGCCGCCACTGAGCGTCGCCGTCTGGGTGCCGTCATAGGTCTTGTTAGAAGCCGTCTCGCCAACCACGGTCAGAGTTTTCTGGGTAATGTTCGCGCTCAGCCCGGCCGGCTGCGACACTGTGTAGTTGCCAGACGCGCTGCCGGTGATGGTGTCTGCGGCGGTGACGCTGATGCCGTTACCGACAGTGGATTGGCTGAAACTGCCGGCCTCGGTCAGGTTCACGGTGTCGCCGGCGATCACCCCCGACAGGCTGCCGCCACTGAGCGTCGCGGTCGGGGTGCCGTCATAGGTCTTGTTAGAAGCCGTCTCGCCGGTGACGGTCAAGGTCTTCTGGGTAATATTTGCGGTCAGCGTCGGCTGCGTCAGCGCATAGTTTTGGTAGCCGGTGCCGCTGATGCTGTCGGCAACAGTGATCGAAATGCCATTGGCCACACTGGTCGAACTGAAGCTGCCAGCCTGGGTCAAGGTAACATTGCCCACGTCGGCAGCGACCAGGCCGGACAGGCTGCCGCCACTGAGCGTCGCCGTGTTGGTGCCATCATAGGTCTTGTTGGCCGCCGACTGACCGGAGACGGTCAGTGTCTTTTGAGTGATCACCCCGGCCGTATTGGTGACATAGGTGATGTTGTAGTCGCTCGCATTGCTGATACCGCTCAGCGTCGGGGTCAGCGTCAGGCCGGTTCCGACATTGGCGGTGCTGTAGGTCTCCGTCGGCGTAGCGGTGTTGAGCGCATAGAGCGTCCCGGTGGTCACCGAGGGAGTGGCGCTGGCGCTGGTGCCACCATCATAGGTTTTGCTGTTGACCAACGCCGTCACCGTGATCGCCTCCGGTGTAATATTCGCGGTCGTGGTGGTCGGCTGGGTCAGGCTATAATTGCCAGAGGCGCTACCGGTGATGCTGTCGGATACCGTGATCGAGATGCCGTTGGCGGCATGCGGCGAGCTGAAGGCGCCAGCCTGGGTCAAGGTCACATTATTGCTGTCACCAGCCAGAACGCCGACCAGGGCGCCGCCACTGAGCGCCGCTGTCGTCGTGCTGTCATAGGTCTTGTTGGCTGCGGTCTCGCCGGTGACCGTCAGCGCCTTCTGGGTGATATTGGCAGTCAGCGCTCCCGGCTGGGTCAGGGTATAGTTACCAGAAGCGGCGCCGGTGATGCTGTCAGAAACGGTGATCGAGATGCCGGTTCCGGCATTGCTTGACGAAAAGATGCCGGCCTGGGTCAAATTCACCGTGTCGCCCGAGACCACGCCGACCAGACTGCCGCCACTCAGCACCGCCGCTGGCGTGCCGTCATAGGTTTTGTTATTGGCAGTCTCGCCAGTGACGGTCAGCGTCTTGGCGATGATGGCGCCGGCGGTGTTGTTGGCATAGGTGATGGTGTAGTCGGTCGCGGTGCCGAGGCCGGTCAAGGTCGGGATCAGGGTCAGACCGGTCCCGACATTGGCGCTGCTATAAGTCTCAGCCAGCGTGCCGGTGTTGGAAGCATAGAGGGTGCCCGTGGTGACAGTGGGCACAGCGGTCGCGCTGGTGGTCGCGTCATAGGTCTTGCTGTTCGGCTGCGCCGTCACCGTGATCGGCTCAGCCGTGATGTTGGCGGTTACCGTCGTCGGCTGCGTCAGCACGTAATTTTGCGCCGCACTGCCACTGATGCTGTCGGAAACGGTGATGGTAATGCCGGTACCGGCATGGGATGAACTGAAACTGCCAGCCTGGGTCAAGCTGACATTACCGCTGTCGCCCGCCAGCACGCCCACCAGGCTGCCGCCACTCAGCGCCGCCGTCTGCGTGCTGTCATAGGTCTTGCTCGCCGCCGTCTCGCCGGTCACGGTCACCGTTTTCTGGTTGATCACGCCCGCGGTGTTATTGACATAGGTGATGTTGTAGTCGCCCGGTTGGGTGAGGCCGCTCAAAGTCGGTGTCAGGGTCAGGCCGTTGCCGGCGTTGTAGGTGGAGTAATACTCGATCGGCGTGGCGGTATTGAGCGCATAGAGCGTCCCCGTGGTCACGGTCGGCGCCGTGGCAGCGCTGGTTCCGCCGTCATAGGTCTTGGTGTTGGACTGTGCCGTCACCGTGATCGACTCGGCATTGATGGTGCCGGTCAGTGTTGGCTGCGTCAGCGTATAGTTGGCATAGGACGCGCCACCGATGCTGTCAGCGGCCGTCACGCTGATTCCGGTGCCGGCATGCGGTGACGAAAAGCTGCCGGATTCGGTCAAAGTGACGGTGTCACCGCTGACGACGCCGACCAGGCTGCCGCCACTCAGCGTCGCCGTCGTCGTGCTGTCATAGGTCTTGGTCGCCACTGTCTCGCCGGTGACGGTCAGAGTCTTCTGGCTGATCACCCCGGCCGTGCTGTTGACATAGGTGATGCTATAATCGCTGGCGTTGGTGAGGCCGGGCAGCGAAGGTGTCAGGGTCAGGTTGGTTCCGGCGTTGGCGCTGGCGTAGGTTTGCGTCAGCGTCGCGCCATTGAGCGCGTACAGCGTCCCGGTGGTCACGGTCGGCGCCGTCGCCGAGGTGGTCGTTCCGTCATAGGTCTTGGTGTTAGCCTGCGCCGTCACCGTGATCGATTCGGCGGTGATGTTGGCGGTGAGCCCCGCAGGCTGCGTCAAGGAATAGTTGAGCGCCGCACTGCCCGAGAGGGTGTCAGCGGCCGTCACGCTAATGCCGTTCGCGGCATGGGCCGAAACAAAGCTGCCAGCCTGAACCAGGGTCACATTGCTGGAGTCGCTGGCGAAAACGCCGACCAGACTGCCGCCACTGAGGGTTGCCGTCACCGTGCTGTCATAGGTCTTGCTCGCCGCCGTCTGGCCGGTGACGGTCAGCGTCTTCTGATTGATGACGCCGGCGGTGTTGTTCACATAGGTGATCGTGTAATCGCTGGCATTGCTGAGGCCGGTCAGCGTCGGCGTCAGGGTCAGGCCGGTGCCGGCGCCGGAGCTGGCATAGGTCTCGGCCAATGTGCCGCTGCCATTGAGCGCATAGAGGGTACCGGTGGTCACGGTCGGCGCTGTCGCCGCGCTGGTTGTCGTATCATAGGTTTTGGTATTGGCCTGCGCCGTCACCGTGATCGCCTCGGCGATGATGTTGGCGGTCAGCGTTGGCTGGGTCAGGGCATAGTTGGGCGCCGAACTGCCCGTCAGGGTGTCATTGACGGTGATGGATATGCCGGTCGCGGCATGCGCCGATGAAAAGGCGCCGGCATTGTTCAAGGTCACAGTGTCGCCGGAGACCACGCCCACCAGGGTGCCGCCACTGAGCGTCACTGTGGTCGTGCCATCATAGGTCTTGTTGGAAGCCGTCTCGCCGGTGACGGTCAATGTCTTCTGGCTGATCGTCGCGCTCAGAGTTGGCTGCGTCAGGCTGTAGTTGGCTGCCGAGCTGCCGGTGATAGAGTCATTCATCGTCACAGAGACATTGCTGCCTGCATTGGGCGAACTGAAGCTGCCCGCCGTGGTCAAATTGACCGTGTCGCCGGAGACCACGCCCACCAGGGTGCCGCCACTCAGTGTCACCGTCGTCGTGCCATCATAGGTCTTTCCAGCGGCGGTCTGGCCTGAAACGGTCAGTGTCTTCTGATTGATCACGCCGGCCGTGTTGGTGACATAGGTGATGTTGTAGTCGCTCGCATTGGTGAGCCCGCTCAGCGTCGGCGTCAGTGTCAGGCCAGTTCCGACGGCAGCACTGCCGTAAGTCTGCACCGGTATCGCGGTGTTGAGCGCGTAGAGTGTCCCCGTTGTCACCAAGGGTGCATTGGCCGAGCTTGTTGTCCCATCATAAGTCTTGGTATTGGCCTGCGCCGTCACCGTTATCGACTCTGCAGTAATGTTGGCAGTAAGACCCGTGGGCTGTGTCAGTGTATAATTGCCAGACGCACTGCCACTGATGCTGTCAGAGGCGGTGACCGTAAGGCCGTTGGCGGCATGAGCCGAGCTGAAGCTGCCAGCCTGGGTCAAGGTGATAGAATCGCTACCGGCCACGCCCGACAGGCTGCCGCCGCTGAGCGTCGCCGTCACCGTGCTGTCATAGGTCTTGTTGGCCGCCGTCTCGCCGGTGACGGTCAGCGTCTTGGTGGTGATATTCGCTGTGGTCGAGCCGGAAAAGGCATAACCGCTGACACTCCAGGCGCTATTGCTGCTGGTGGCGGTAATGCCGCTTACAGTGACACTGATACCCGTGCCCACATTCGCGCTGGCGAAGTTTCCGGACGCACCGGTCACGGTTAGGGAGTCGCCGTCAGTGCCGCTGACGGTCGCCGAGCCATAATTCACTGTGGCCGTGGTGGTGGAGTCGTAAACCTTGTTGGATGCGGTGATCCCGGAGACTGTAGCAGTCGGCTGCTTGCGGTAAAAATAATTGCGTGTGCCGGAAACGGCCCCAGTCAGGGCCGTATAAGCGGCATCATAGGTCTTGTACTTCACCGAGCCGCTTGCGCCGCTGATTTCGCCGTCGAGGGTAGAGGTGTTGGGATTGCCGGAAAAAACATCGACGGTCGCCGCGCTGGCCACGGTAACAGCAGCATTCAGGGTCACATCGCCGCCCGTGGAGATCCCCGCGGCCGTCGCATAGCCAGCGGCCAAGATGGTGACGCCGGAAGAGCCGCTGTTGGAGAGGGCGGAACTGACCGTCAAGGCTCCCGCAGCGTCGATGGTGAGGGTGCTGGATGCGCCGGTCAGCGAAATCGTCTTGTCGATGGTAAACGCCCCGCCCGTGGTCGCGGAGAAATTGCCCGTGCCCGAGACGCTGTTGGTCAGCAACGACGAAAGGGTCAGCGATGATGTATCAGACCGGTTGATCACAAGATTGGCATTGTCGGTCACCCCGCTGGTGCTGGTGATGGCTCCCGACGTCCCACCGTTACCAATCTGCAGGGTTCCGCTGGTCACCGTGGTCGTGCTCGAATAGGTGCTGGTTCCTGTCAGGATCAGGGTGCCACTACCCACTTTGGTCAGAGCTGTGTAGCCGCTGCCAATACCTGAGGCGGTCTTCCCGATGCGCCCGGAATAGGTCGTCGTTGTGTTCAGACCGCCGATCTGAAAAGTCACGATATTGCTGCCGCCCGAGTCGCCCGCAAGTCCTCCCGAACCGGTCACGGCGCCCAGCGAATAGGTTACCGCTGACTCGCCCATGACGACACCCGTCACATTCCAGACTGCATTGGCGGAAGAACTGGTGGCGGTCGACAGCTTGATTTCCTGGTCAGTCGCGGTGCCAGCGTTGATCGTGCCTGCGAAGGCCGTAATATTCCCTGAGATGGTGATACTGGTTGTACCACCTGCGACCGACTGCAGATTGACGGTTCCATTCCCGCCTGCGTCGGCTGTCAGCACATTGCTGAATGTCCAGCTGCTCGACGGGGCCGAGAGCGAGAGTGTGCCGGCAGATTGAACATCGATCGAACCCGTGCCGAATGCGGAAGCGCTACTTGCCGCGAGCGTCCCGCCACTGACGGTGGTACCCCCGCTATAAGTGTTGGTCCCGCTGACGGTCAGCGTGCCGGTTCCTGTTACCGTGAGAGCTACCGTGCCCCCGGTCGCGTTTGTGGCGGTGTTGGCGATGACCCCGGTAAAGCTGGTCGACGTGTTTAGGGCGCCGACCTGGAAAACTACCGCATTGCCGGCGCCATTGGCGGCGAGGTTTCCGCTACCGGCCAGGGAGCCCAGGGAAAAAGTTCCGGCCGCCTCGCCGCTCAGGATACCGACCACGTTCCAAGCGGCGTTGGCGGACGAGGCGCTGGCGGTCGACAGTCTGATATTTTGGCTGGCCGCCGTGCCGGCATTGACCGTACCGGAGAAGCTGGTGATGGTGCTGGAGAGGGTCAAGGCTGTGGAACCGGCCACCGACGCCAAGGTTAATGTTCCGGATCCGGTTATCGTATTACTGAATGTGAGGTTGCTAGTGGCCGAGATAGACAATGTTCCGGATGCGCCAATGCTGACCGAACCTGAACCTAAACCCGATGCGTTGCTGGTCGCGATGGTTCCCGCGCTGATCGTCGTTCCCTGGCTATAGCTGTTCGTCCCGCTCAGGGTCAGGGTGCCGGTCCCCACTTTGGTCAGCGCAACGTTGGTACCGTTGCAAAGGCTGCAGACGTCGACAATCGTCCCGGAATAGGTCGTCGAGGTGTTGAGGCCGCCGACTTGAAAGGTGATGTTGGAATTGCCGTTGGCGCCGATCTGACCGGTTCCGGTTAGAGAGCCGAGAGCGTAGGTTCCCGTCACATAGCCATCCAACGTACCAACCACATTCCAGGCCGCACTGCCTGCGGCGCCGGCCACCGTCATGATTCGGATATTTTGGCTACTCGCCGTGCCCGCGTTAATGGTGCCAGCGAAGGCGGTGTTATTGCCGTAGAATAGGAAGCTGTCGCTTCCGGCATCGGCAGCCACAGTCAGCACTCCCGTGCCGGTCACGGTATTGGTGAAGCTAAAGTTAGTGGGGTTCGGGCCGAGCGATACAGTGCCGGCCGCGCCAATATTGACCGTGCCTGTACCCAACCCTGACGAGTTCGTCGACGTCAAGGTCCCCGCGCTAACGGTCGTACCGCCACTATAGGTGTTGGTCGCAGCCAGCGCCAATGTTCCGGTCCCGGACATAGTGACGCTGCCGGTGCCGGAGATCACGCCGGCGAGCGAACCGGTTGTTCCGCCTGGGTTGAGAATGAGGCCGCCGGTGCCGTTGAGGGTGATGGTGGAACCGGCATCGGAGGTGATGTTGTTGGCCGCCGTCAGGGTGAGGGTTTTGCCGGTTGGTACGGTCAGCGCGGCGGCGCCTCCGCTGTCGGCGGTGCCGTTAATGACGATATTGCCGAGGCTGCCGCCGACGGGTGAGTTGGTTGTCGTAATCACAACCGAAGTGCCACCACTCAACGCATTGTTGATGTTAGCGGCATAAATGGTTGAAGTTGTAGAACCGCCGCTCGGCGTCCAGGTATCGGGGTTGCCGCTCGAGCTTTCATTGCCATCCATACCTGAACCCGCGGCAATCGTAACATTCGACGGATCCAGCAACCAGGTGCCGGCGATTCCTTTGGTTGCGCTGGCGGTAACCGTGCCGCTCAGGCTGAGAACACCATGACTGGAGGTCTCGATAAACCCGCCATTGCCGCCGTTGCTTCCACCTTGCGCGGAAATCGCGCCATTGAAGGTCGTCGCCTGATCCGACCAGACCACGACAGTGCCGCCATTCCCGCTCTGCATCGCGCTGGCGTTGATGAGGACCCCGGCCGCGATCGTCGTCGTCAGCGCTGTCGGCGTCGTTCCTGCGCCATGCGCCTGTCCGCCGATATTGATCGTCCCGCCGCCGGCGCCGCCGCTGGCGTCGACGACCGCCGGGGTCGACAGGGTCACCACATCACCCAGCAGATCGACGGTGCCGCCGGTACCGGTCTGGCTGGTTGTGGTCAGAGTACCGCTAACAACAACCATTGTGGTCCCAGTCTTCGCTCCCTTGTCAGAAGCGACATTATTCTGAACCGCGTTACTACCCTCGGCATAAATATAAATACTGCCATCTTTGGTCCCGACAGCGTTAGCGTTCAGGGTCCCCCCCACCTCGATCAGGCTGTTGACCGTCTCGCCGGCGGCTGCAGCTGTCATAGCGATGGTTCCGCCATTGGCGGCGAGCGTGCCAGTGTTCTGCACCAGCTGGTGTTGCAGGGCGGGACTGGCTTGGATCGACATCAGATTGTCGCCGTACAAATCAACCGTGAAGCTATCGCCCGACGCCAGATGGATGGTGCCAAGTTTGACGTTGATGACGCCACTGTTCAGCACATTGGGCGCGACAAGACCGACCAGCCCCGCCTGTCTGGCGGTAATCAGGCCTTGGTTCTGAATCGTCGCATTGGGATTGCCGGCTTTGCTGAAGTTATAGTTCCCGGCCATAAACTGCTGGTTTTCAATGTCTGCCGAGGTGACGACCAAGCTGTTGACATTGACCGTGGCGTTCCTTCCAAACAATACACCATATTGGTTTACGATTACGATATTGCCGTTAGCGGTCAATGCGCCGTTGATCAACGAGGGGCTCGGGCTGTTGACACGATTCAGGGTGATCGAGCCGCTGGATGGTTGCTCGAAATTGGTCGTTTCACCCTGAGAAATATTAAATCCGCGCCAGTCGATGATTGCGCTTTGGCTGGTCTGTGCTATCGTCAGTGTCGTTCCAGCAGTCGTGATGCTCGCATTGCCCGCTGAAATGGTCCCGCCCGTCGGGTTCGCCAGGACAGGCACTGACGTTATTGCAGCCGCAGTTGTCAGCGCCATCAGCGCGATGTAGGAAGAAAACAAACGGCATCTTCGTCTGACAGGGCTTGTCAGGAGATGCCCTCTCGGCGTCTTAGAATCCAAAAGACACCGACACGAAGTAGCGCGGACTCTTGCCGTTCCCCGATATCGGATTTTCGATCGGACGAGTCAGGGGAAGGGCGAAACCGGCATTCATGGAGAGCCCGAAATTCGCCTGTAAGCGCAACCCCAGGCCAGCCGAGCTGCCCGAGGCAAAGGCGGAGGTTGGATGCAGGCCACCGTTCCACACCGCGCCAACGTCATAAAATGCATAGGGAATCGGCTGCACCCGAAAGTCTTTCGAGCTTCTTGCCGGTTCTGACCCTTCGGCCGGCGCAGTCGGAAGAGGATGGATCCCGTTATAACGCAGCTCCAACGAACCTTCGACCCCCTGATCGCCGGTGATCTCTGAATTGTCATAGGCTCGGCCAAAAGTCTGGCCGCCATATCCGAACTGCTCTGAGGTATAGAGCGGCCCCGAGGCCCATTGCCCCGACAATGCGGTCAACAAACCCCAGCTGTCTCCGATCGTCTGCAGACGCGACGCATCCACCGTAAATTTAGTGAAATCCGGTGCGGCTCCAGCCCGGGAGATATTTAATTGTCCCGCCGGACTCGCCCCCAAAATTGGCAGACCTTGCGATAAAGTCCCCGCGAAAGTGTTCTGCCCACCCCACACATCGGCGAATTGGTAGTTGAGGCCCAAACTCAGCGCCCGAGTATAATCCCGTGTGAAAGCCGTGCCGAGGATGTCTGTGGATGAATTTTGCACATGGAAGGCCAGCCTCGCCGTCAAAACCTGATCACGCTGCCGAATAAGGGTGTAATCAAACGCCGCGCCAAGACTGAGAGTATTACTCTTAATGTCCTCCAACTTAAGGCTATAGCCCGGATTGGAGTGGGTGTAGGATCCATATAGTTCGGCCGTAGCGCTCGGAAATAACGATATTTCCTGCTTGATGCCGCCATACTGCATTTCATGGGCGGGAAAAGGCATCAGTCCGGTTACGGTGGTGCGCTCTCCCGGTAAGAAGGTCGCTTCCGCCTGTATCTGTGCTTCGTAAGGACCGAGGAAGCGGGAGCCATTATTGTCGAAGACAATCGAACCGCTCCATCGGTCACTAGGGTTTTCCTCTAAAAGGATCCTGACCGCCCCGTCACTCACGTCACTGGGTTTCATCGGCTCTAAAGTAGCGTGGATGTTTACACCCGGAATGTCGTTCAACTGCAAAAGTACGCTTTCGATCTGATCGGCCCGTAATGGACGATAGGATTCCAGCGTGTTGATCCATGATTTTACGATCGGGTTTTCCGCCAACGGCCCCGCCAGCTTTGCATCGCCAACATAGCCTTCGATCGCCTGCAGTGTAACAATGCCGTTATCGATTTTCTGTTGCGGCACGGCGACCCGCGACAGAAAGTAGCCCTTGGTCCGGTAGAATTCGGTCAGCTTTCCTGCAATAGTCCAGACAGTGTCAAGTGTAACTTCGCGTCCGAGATAGGATGCATACAAATCACTGACTTGCTCGGAAGTAAATACACTCATGCCCTCAATACGAATTTGCTTCAGGGTAAATATGATTGTTTTGCTATCTTCGGGCGCCTTCAACTGTGGTAAAATGTTCATTGGCTCTATGGGAGCCGATAGTTCCGGGCTGACTAAGGGCGCTTCTTCACGTTGTGGAATACGGCTGGAGTCAGCCGGACCAGGAATGGTGGAGGCTTGAACCGAAAGGGGTGCAATGCCGAGAACCAGCAGTAAAGAGGCCAGGCCCAAGCAATGCGGGGGCGGATTCCCGGGCCTAAGTTCAGATTGATCGGTGAGAGTCACTTTTTTGTAATACTCTAAATAAGGCAGGATCGATTTTTGCACAGGCGGCACCTGCTTACAGGAAGCAAAAAACACGAAACGGAACCAATGTAACGCATTTTGTAGTGCGTTGAACATCGAAATTGTCATAGCGTCGCTGTGGTAAATTAATGGTAAATTATTTGTATTGGAAGTCCAGCTCTTGGGAGCAAAAGCCAAATTGTTGAATGCTCCAAAATTTGTCTTTCCAGCCCTTATCAGTCCTCAGGTTACGGCTAAAGATGTTTTCGGTTCACAGTATTCGCCTAATGATTGTGTTCGGCGGCGCAGTGAAGCATACGGGCACTGCTCAATCAAAATTGTTTGATGTACCATTAAGGTGTATTTCGTTTTTATAGGTCATCATGGTCGTAAATATTACGAGAGATTCCCCCGACGAACAGCTGAGTCCAGACGATATCCGACGGATCCGCGAAGGTCTGCGCCTGACCCAGGTGGAAGCCGGGGAATTGCTCGGGGGCGGCCCGCGCGCCTTCACCAAATATGAGGGGGGTGTAATTGCCCCTTCAGCGGCCATCGCTAATTTGCTGCGGCTGCTCGATGCGCAGCCGACCGCTCTCTCGGTCTTGACAGGCCGCAAGAGTGTGGCGATCGA
>Ga0116226_10002547_pt1 | contig 15925 bp, 19 predicted proteins | sample S1TSphfallax_FD_89692 | JGI IMG/M metagenome (GOLD analysis project Ga0116226, IMG submission 89692) | Host-associated microbial communities from peat moss isolated from Minnesota, USA - S1T2_Fa - Sphagnum fallax MG | ecosystem: Host-associated > Plants > Peat moss > Unclassified | place: USA...
GTGCGACGGGCTGGCGGTTGGGCGCTATTGCGCTGCATGAAGATAATGCATTCGACAAAGCGCTGGCAGCACTGCCGGAAGCAGAGAAGCTGCGGCTCGATTCTCGGTACGACTCGTTGACCACCGAACCACGCAAGTTGGCGTTCATCGATCGCCTCGTCGCCGACAGCCGTGCCGTCGCACTCAACCATACAGCGGGCCTGTCGGTGCCGCAGCAGTTGCAGATGGCGCTGTTCGCGCTGAACGGCTTGATGGATCGCGATCACAGGTACAAGGATGCCGCCAAGCAGCTCATACGCAAGCGGCACCAGACGCTGTACAGCGCGATGGCCGTAAAAGTCACGCGCCAGGCCAATGACGTTGACTACTATTCCCTGATCGACTTGCAGGAGATCGGCGGGACGCTCTATGGGCCGGAGTTCGAGGCATGGTTTATCAAAAGCAACCTGGGGATCAGCTTTCTGTTCCGCCTGGCGCAGGAGACCGGCGTTGTATTGCTGCCAGGCAATGGTTTCGAAGTGGTCGACACGTCAGCGCGGGTTTCACTCGCTAATTTGACCGATATCGAATACGCGTCTATCGGGAGATTCACCCGGCAGGTGCTTGACGAGTGTTTCGAGGATTTCAAGAAGGAACCGTAACTTACGAACAACTCGTAAAGGCATCTGGATGAAAATCAACTCAAAGAAATTTCGCGTTCTGGAGGGAATCCGCATCGACCTGACAAAACTACCGACGACCGTTGCCGCCGTGTACGAGTCGAAGAAGGACTATAAAAAGCTGCCAGACGAGCATGTTGAGCGCGCTATTTCGACAATCGTATTTAATTTAACATAATACAAATTATCGAACTTAAGGTTGTCAGAGCTTTTTAGTAATGTCTGGTTTTAGCTCACTAGAACTGTCCGATTCCTGCCCGTTAGCGCACGCTAGCATGAGGTGTCTCAAGGGGCAAATCATGTCCAGGCGTGGATTGATCACGGTCAGCATGCCAGCAACCCGACATCTGAATCCAGCCTAGACATCATTTGTGAGCATGCCGAATAGCTTGCGCCTTCCGGCATGCTGTTTCATCCGTGTCGAGTTCATTTGTGTCGCGTAACACCACAGAGCATGTCGGGAATTGGCTGCATCTACTCCGGCGACAAGATCAAAGCGACACCACCACTTTCCGCGCCGAAACCCCTTTACGCAGAAGTGCCATCGCAGCCGGAATATCCTGCAGTGCATGGCCTGCCACCAGTGGCTCAGGTGATGCTTTGAAACGTCCGGAGGCCAGCGCGGGTTCGAGGAAATCGTTAAAAATGGCCCTGCCCAGCGGTCCTTTGACCAGTGCCGTGCCCCAGATGGAGGTCGTTTTAACGCGCTTGATCCGAGCGCGTAGCGCCAGCATGACAAAGCCTGAAATAAGGCGCGGCAGCCGCGACAGTTTCCAGCCCAACTGATTCGTCAGCGGCGCGTCGTCCAGCGGCAAGGGGGCACTGGCAAATGCCACAATCTTGCGCCCCGAGCAACGGCTGGCGATGTCCACGCACGCAGCACCCGAGCCCGAGGCAATCGACAGGACCCCGGCCAGTTCGAACCCATGCAACGACTCGACAATCTGGTTGACGGCGTCGCTCGCCCTATAATCCACCACATTTGATGCGCCCAGACGGCGAACCAGATCGAAATTCTTGGGCGAAGCCGTCGTGACGACATGGTATCCAGCGGCCACAGCCAGTTGGATCGCACAGCAGCCAACGCTGGTCGCCCCGCCCCAAATCACGACCGCCTCCTTGGCAGCCCGTTGCGCACTGGTTAAGGCTGGCTGCCGCAGACCCAATTGATCTTCCAGGAACAAACCGCAAGCTGCGGTGGCGACCGCCAGCGGCAAGACGGCGGCTTGCTCGAAACTCAGTGTCTCCGGGATCAAGCTGACGGCATCCGGCCTTAGGATGACGTACTGCTGAAAAGCACTCTCGGCAGCGCGATTCGCCACCTTGTCTATCCCTAGCGCCAGTCCAAGGACACGGTCCCCGGGTTTGAAGCGGGACACATTGGCGCCGACGCGCACCACCTCGCCTGCCACATCCGAGCCCAGGATGGCGGGGTACACCACCCATGGCGTCACCATAGCGCCCAAGGATTGGACCACCCCGTCAAACGGGTTGATAGCAAGCGCACGGGTGCGCACCAGGATTTCATTGGGGCCGGGCAACGTTATTGGCGCGGCGGATATGGCGAGGGGCTTTTGTTTAGCAGGCAGCCAGGCAGCATGATTTGTATATTCAGTCATCGGGACGCTCTATCGGTCAGGTTTGTACAGAGCGGCCGGTGCGGCAGCGCTGTGTCGGAGGATTCCGTAAGTCGAACTTTAGTCACCATGAACTGAACGATCTATAATTAAAAGTTCAATTTTCATATTTATTCGTTCGAGACTATATGGATCCCCTATCAGAGGTCGTCCGCCTCGCCCGCCCCAGGACCTACACCGTAGGCGCGACCGATGTCGGGGGAGACATCGCGCTCGCGTTCCCGGCTCACGTCGGCGCGTTCTTCTATTCCGTGGCCGCCGGCGGGTGCTGGCTGCAGGTCGACGGGTACGGCGAGCCGACTTGGCTGGGCGCGGGCGATTGCGTGGTGCTATCGAGCGGTCGCCCGTTTGTTCTGGCAAGTGACCTCGATCTACCGCCAACCGCTGCGGCAACCTTGTTCGAAGGTCGCGCGAATGGCTCCATCGCCAGTTGGAATGGCGGCAATGGCTGCATGATGATGGCCGCCTATTTCGAATTCGACGCCGGCTTTTCGCGCTTTATCTTTGAGCACCTCGAGCCGGTAGTCCAAATCGAGGACCAGGCCGCCAGGACCGCGCTCAGGCTGGCCATCGAACAGATGATCGAAGAGTTGCAAGCGGCACGGCCAGGGCATGAAATCGTAGTCGAATATCTGGCGCATATCGCGCTGGTCAAGGTGCTGCGTTTTCATCTCGCCGAAGCGGCGCAGCAACGCACCGGATGGCTATACGCCCTCGCCGACCCGCAAATCAGCCAGACCATCGCTGCCATGCAGTCGGATCCAGCCCGCCCCTGGACGGTGGCATCACTCGGCCAAGTCGCGGCCATGTCGCGTACGGGGTTTGCGACCCGCTTCAAGGCTAGCACCGGCACGCCGCCACTCGACTTTCTGACCCAGTTGCGTATGTTGATTGCCACCCAGAAGCTGAACCAGCCAGGTGCACGCATCGCAGCCGTGGCCCAAGCTGTGGGCTACGATTCCGAAAGTGCCTTCTCGGCGGCATTCAAGCGGGTCATGGGCGCATCCCCGCGCCGATATGAGACCTCGCGTTAACCCGCCCCAAGCAAGGCACGCTCAACGCTTTAAGTCGTCCCACCTCCCTGCAGAAACCGTCCAATCCATTTTTTTTTGGGGCGCCCACCGATTTGCTGTAACCGGCTTTCCACTTTCCGCGAATTACATAGACACAAACGCGGTTTGCTTCGCTTCAGGGGCCGCCAGCTCGATCCGGAGGTGGGAAATGTCGACATTACAGCAGGACACATCAGGCATGAGTCACGGCCGCAAGGTGGTTCAGCCGCTATGGATCCGCGCCTCGCACTGGTTAAATGCGGTGGCGGTGATCCTGATGATGCTATCCGGGTGGCGCATCTACGACGCGTCTCCGGTATTTCGCGGCTTTGTCATTCCCAGTGGCTGGACCCTGGGCGGCTGGCTGGGCGGGGCGCTGCAGTGGCACTTCGCCGCCATGTGGCTGCTGGTTTTCAATTTCCTGTTCTACCTGGCCATGAATGTCGCGACCGGACGTCTGTGGGCTCGATTTTTCCCGCTGTCGCCGCTCTCCATTGTGCGCGATCTCGTGGCGGCACTGCGTGGGCGCTTGTCGCACGCTGATTTAAGCCACTACAACGCCGTGCAGAAATTTGCCTATCTGTTCGCGATTGTGGATATCGCCGTGCTGATCCTGTCGGGTCTGGCGATCTGGAAGTCGGTGCAGTTCCCGCTGTTGCGCGAGTTGTTCGGCGGCTATGACTTTGCCCGTGTGGTGCATTTTTGCGCGATGGCACTGCTGGCTGGATTTGTGGTGGTCCACGTCGTGATGGTGGCGTTGGTACCGCGCTCGCTGCTGTTGATGATACGCGGCCGCTAAGCCGAGACGCCAAGGAAGACATCATGAAAGACCAGAAATCGAAGCCTTTGACGATAGATCGCGCGTCCTTGTTGATTGATGTGCGTCGTGAGTTGGACGTGCCGGCGCGCCGCCTGTTCGGCAAACGCATCCTGACTTTGGGCGGCCTCGCCATGCTGACCGGCTGCAGTCTGTCCGACGACAAATCGGTGGAAACCTTTTTGAGTCGGGTGTCACGCTTCAACGACACGGTACAGGGCTGGCTCTTCGATCCGAACAAGCTGGCGCCGACCTATACGGAAGCGGAAATCACCCGGCCGTTCCCTTTCAACGCGTTTTACGACGTGGATGAGGCACCGGTGGTCAACGGCGCCGATTTCCGTCTACAGGTGGGGGGGCTGGTGCGCGACAACCGGCGCTGGGCCTTGCCGGAACTGTATGCCCTGCCGCAAGCCGAACAGATCACGCGGCATATCTGTGTGGAGGGCTGGAGTGCGATCGGGCGTTGGGGCGGCACACCGTTTTCCGAGTTTCTGAAACGCGTGGGCGCCGATACCACGGCCAAGTACGTGGGCTTTCGCTGTGCAGACGACTACTACGAAAGCATCGATATGGCGACGGCGCTGCACCCGCAGACGCTGCTCGCCTTTACCTACGACGGGCAGCAACTGCCGCCCAAATACGGATATCCGATGAAGCTGCGGATGCCGACCAAGCTTGGCTACAAGAATCCCAAACACATCATGGAGATTTTTGTCACGAATACCTACCCCGGCGGCTATTGGGTCGACCAGGGATACAACTGGTTCGGAGGTTCCTGACGTAACGCGCACGTTATGGTGTCACGTCAGGTGCTTCGATTCACCCCGGCTAAGCCGGGCATTTTCTTAAAACGATGAGGTTGATATGAAACTGTTGATGACGGCTGCAATCGCAGCGATGCTGACCATGACCGGCACTGCCGCCTTTGCGCAAGCGAGCGGCACGATGTCCCATGACTCGATGTCTAAGGATTCTATGTCTAAGGATTCGATGTCCAAGGACGCCATGGGCAAGAAAGATGCAATGGCCAAGAAAGACGACGGCATGAAGAAAGACAGTGCGATGGGCATGGCTCATCCGGCATCGGATGCAATGTCGAAGTAAGTCAGTGGTTCGGTGCGCTGCGTAGGTCCGGGTAGACCCAGGTCACCGTAGCGCGCCGCATCCATGTTCAGGCGGGTATGTTTAACCCAGCCCAATCGGCTCTTTTTCGCGCAAGACCAGCACATGCTGACGCGCCGCCTCATTACTGTGAGAAACGGCGCGCAATGCCAGTGTCAGCGCCAATTGCGCCTGATGCGCGACCGCACTGCGGTCCAGATCGAATTGCTTGGCCGCGTCGCGTAAATGGCCCGCCGCGCGCTCGTGCAGATCTGCCGCCGCCGCGTGATGTTGCGCTGCGCCATTGCCCCCACCAGCCGAGCCGGTGACTGACGGCACCACCAAGGGCAGACTGGCATTATGCTTGAGCACGTCATGGATCTGATCGATGGCGTGCAAGGCATGACCCTGTGCGAGCATGGCTTGGTGGGCCGCATGCGCATAGTCTTTGCCTGCTTCGAAATGACGCGTGGCCTCGTGATGGAAGCGCCCGGCGCGTTCATGATGGGATGCGGCCGCTTCCAGCTGATCTCTTTTACCGTTTTTGCTGTTCATGTGCGCTTGTGCCTCCTGGACTCGCGTTGGAGGGACCGGCTGGGGTGTGGATTTGACCGGCAGACCATGGCGCATGAGGGCGCCGATTACTCATATCATTGCGGCGATGCGGTGCCAGGTCTGTACGCTGGCCGCCCATATCAGCACGGGATAATAGCGATTCAGCCCGTCATTATGCGAGCTAGAGCAACACCCCATACTTGGAGCCCACTACGCCGTCTCGGAAGATGACGCCAAAGCCGCCGCGCAGGTTGATCACGCCGCGTATGCTGCTCGGCATCATCGGCACTTCGGTCAGTCCGCCGTAGCCGATGATCTCCCGCACCACCAGGATCTCCATGGCGTACACCTCGCCGCCCGGCATAAACGTCAAGTACTGAGCACGATCCGAATCGGAGCCCGGCTCTGTCGACGCCGCGGTCTGAAGGGCCTGTGGCTCGGTTCGACAGAACCGGGCCATGCCGATATCATGGCAGCGCCCTATGACTTCCCCCTATGACGCCATCCTGCGCCAAATCCCATTCCGCCTCAATCTTCCATGCATGCCCATACGATTGCCGACTATCAGACCTTGAATCACCCGCTCGATCATGTAATCTGGTCCGCCCTCCACGCCAGGCATGCTGAATTGGCGCTGGGCAGTTACCCCGCGCTGCGCTATCCGCCCGCCTACGCTCCATTCGCCGCCATGGCAGATGTGAGTGCCGCGAGTTATACGGCGCTGGCAGGCCTGCTGGTGCCGCACGAACGGGTCGCTCTGTTTACCATGCAGCCGCTCACGCCGCCGGCCGAGTTTCATATCGAATTTCAAAAGCCGATGGTGCAAATGCTGGGTTTGGCGGTGCCGGATCCGACCGGTCAGTTGCCGCTTGAATCGCTGGGTCTGGCCCAACTCGACGAGATGCTGGCGCTGATCGAAATCGCCAAGCCCGGACCGTTTTCGGCGCGCACGCCCGAACTCGGCGCCTATTTGGGCGTACGCATCGATGGCCGTCTCGCGGCGATGGCCGGCGAACGCATGCGCTTGGACGGCTATACCGAGATCAGCGCCGTGTGCGCCCATCCAGACTACCGCGGACGTGGCTTGCCGGCAGAATTGATCAAAACCTTGGCGCAATCCATCCGGGCGCGCGGCGACATCCCCTTCTTGCATGTGCTAAGGGAGAACGAAACCGCCCTGGGCCTGTATCGCAAACTGGGGTTTATCGAACGGCGCCCGATTGACTTGACGGTAATGGGTCTGGCTTCAAGCTAGGGCCGCGCTTCGACCGTTGAGCGCGGCTGTGCTTAAGCAGTTCAGAGCTTCTGATGTATTGCCAGCGTCAGGATCTTGGCCCAACGCTTGGCCAGGGTGGCGTTCGACAGCGGCAAAGGCCATTCGGCCCGTGCGTTGTGCCTGAGCTTGACGGTCAGGATCCAGCCGTGCTCGGTCTCAGTCACGGTGGGCGGGTCGAGGTCGGCAAAAATAAACCCCGTGCTTTGTCCGTCCAGCGAGATGTCGCCGCGCTTGTGTTCGGCATCGAGATTCAACACACCCCAGGATTCGCGCAAGGCCAAGATACGCTCGCCCTGGATCTTGACGCCATGCAGTGCGCGATAGCGGCGCCAGGCATGGATCACGGCTCCGGCCAACAGCGCCACGCATGCGCCCACTGCGGCCAAGCCGGCCAAGGCGCCAAAGTGCCGACTGATCAGCCAGTAAAGTTGACATGCGTAGTAAACACCCGCGGCAATAAGCGCGAGTCCGGCAAGGATGAATGGCATGAAGTCGGGTAGTCTGTCTGGAGCGGAAGTCAGCGATGACTGCGCCCCATCATACGGTTTTCGGGCTTGGCGCGCAGCGGACTGATGCCGACTGATGTGGACTGAACCGAGCTGAACTGATCCCAAGCCATTTCAGGTCTTTTCCGGTGGCAGCGCTGCTCGCGTCGCAGCCGTCGCAGCAGCAATCGCCCGGGCGTCGTAACCTAATGCGCTCAGCACCTGCTCGGTATGCTCGCCTATCTTGGCGATCGGCGCACGTGGCTGCAGACGGGCGCCATCCAGGGTAATCGGCAGCAAGGGCATCAGGGTCGTGCTGCCGTCGTCCAATGTCAGCGGGGTCAAGCCGCCGCTTTGCAATAAATGCGGATCGTCAAACAGCGCCTCCGGACGCGTGATGGCAGCAAACGGTATCTGGTTTTGTTCGAACAGCACTGCCAGCCGGGCGCCTTCCCACTCCCGCAAGGAGGTGCTTAGCGCGGGCAGCAGCCAACTGCGCGCCAGCACGCGGTCGTTGTTGGTGCTCAAGCGGGGATCCGCCAGCAAATCGTCGCGCTGCAGGATGGCGCACAACGCCCGCCACGGACTTTCCCCGGTGGCGGCAATAAACATCTGTTCGCCATCCTTCAACTCGAACACATCATAGACTGCCCAGGCGCTGATGCGATCCGGCATCGGTGCGGCCGGGATCCCGGTTACGGCGTATTGCTGCATATGTTGCGCCGACAGCAGCACACAGTTTTCGAACAAGGCGCTGTGGACTTCGCGACCCAGGCCGGTCTGTTGCCTTTCGTGCAGCGCGGCCAGTACCCCGATGGCGCCGAACATCCCGCCCATGATGTCGTTGACCGAGCTGCCGGCGCGCAAGGGCCGTCCGACCGGTCCGGTCATATAAGCCAGGCCGGCCATCATCTGGACGACTTCATCGAGCGCCAGACGATTTTCGTACGGTCCGCTCAGAAAACCCTTATGCGACACATAAATCAGTTTTGGATTACGTGCATGCACAGCCGCGTAGTCCAAGCCCAGATCCGCCATGCGGCCGGGTTTGAAGTTTTCGATAAAGACGTCCGCGCTATCGACCAGGCGATGCAGTGCCTCGCGGCCCGCCGCACTCTCCAGATCTAGCGTGACGCTTTTCTTGTTGCGATTGAAGCTGCGGAAAAAACCGGCACCGGCACCGAGTAGCCGACGCGTCCCATCGCCACGCGGCGGCTCGACCTTGATCACTTCGGCGCCGAGATCGCCGAGTATCATGCCGCAGGTCGGCCCCATCACCATGTGCGACAGCTCGATCACACGGATGCCGGACAGTGGCAGAGGCGCGCCTTGATTCGGCGCGCTCTGGTTTTGTTGGCCCTGGCTTGGCTCGGCCTGGGTGGGGTTGGCCTGGTCGGGGCTCAACGACATGCTGCCTCCTGAGGGTGCGGGCCGCGCGATTGGTTAAATTGACTGGGCAGACCGGCGCGGGCCAGATAGCCGTATAAATGCTCCCCTGGCAAAGCTTGAGCCACAATGGTGCGCGATTCGAGCAAGGCAGGCAGATCAATGCCGGTGTCATACCCCATGCTTTCCAGCATAAACACCAGATCCTCGGTGCACACGTTGCCGCTGGCGCCCGGTGCGTGCGGACAACCGCCGATACCGGCCAGCGAGGCGTCGAACTCGCGTATGCCACATTGCAGCGCCACCACGGTATTGGCCAGGCCCATGCCGCGCGTGTCATGAAAATGCATCGCGCGAAGTGCATCCCCTGCCAGATCCTGCACTTGGGCAATGATGTCGCCCACCTGCCGCGGGGTGGCTTGACCAGTGGTATCGGCCAATGTGATCGAATCGGCACCGGCTTGCACCGCGTCGCGCACCAGCACCGCGATATCCGCGCGTGGCACCTGGCCTTGCAGCGTGCAACCGAACACCGTCGACATCCCTGCAATCAACAGGGGGCGTTTGGTCCGGGGTTGGGTGTCGATCAAGGCACGGATCTCGGCGAAGGTGGCGATCATCTGGCTAGGCGTGCGGCGTACATTGGCCAGACTATGCGCCGTGCTGACCGAAATCGGCGCCACGATACGATCCACGCCGGCTTCGACTGCACGCACGGCACCCTTCAGGTTGGGCACCAAGGCCGTCACCATCAGATCCGGATAGCGCCGCGCGTGATTGACCACCACCTCGGCATCGGCCAACTGCGGCAACAAGTGTGGCGGAACAAATGACGTGACCTCCATGCTGCGCACGCCCGCCGCGTAGGCGGCGTCGATCCAGCGCAGCTTGGCCTCGGTCGGCATGATGCGGCCTATGCTTTGCAGGCCGTCGCGCATGCCGACTTCAGTGACTTCCACACAGGGTAAATGAGCGCGCGTCATATCCAGGTTTCTCCAATCCGTATGAGCGCTAGGGTGCGCCAGTCAAAGCGGCTTGCAAAGACGGGATTGGCGATGCTGGGCTTCGTCCGGCACGATGGTGCCGAGTCGAGCGGATCGCGGGCGGGCACGAGAGATCAGGATTTACCCTTGCATGCGCAACAGAAAAAACGCACCATGCGCCTGAGGTGGGCGCGCAAGGCTTCAGGCCGGTTCGCCAGCCTGCTGTGCCAGCAAATGGTCAAGCAGCTTGAGCGCCGGCAGCGACAGCGCAGCGCGCTCGCGCAGGCAAATGACAAAGCTGCGTTCGGCCCAGGCATCGCGCAGCGGCACCACGGTCAGTCCGGTGTGTGCCCCGATCTGCCTGACCAGGGCCTCGCGCGGCAGGACCGCGATGGCCAGACCCGCTTGGACAAAGCGGCACGCCGCATCGAAAGTCGACACATAGCTGCGGTAGCGCAAGGTCGCGCCAAGCTCGGCGGCAAGACGCTCCATCAGCGTGTTGATCGAGGCATTGCTGGCCAGCGCCAGATGGTCATAAACCAGCGTCTGGGCAAAGTCGATTGCGCTGACCTGGGCCAGTGGATGATGACTGGGCACCAACACCGCTAAATGATCCGAGCGATAAGGCAGCACTTCCAGCGTGCCCAGCGACACGGTGTCGCGGCAGATGCCGAAATCGGCCACGCCCTCCTCTACGCCACGCGCAATATCGGCGCTGACACGCTCCTCGACATCGACGCGGATTTGGGAGTGCGAGGACAGAAACGTGGATAAGGCGTCGGGCAGGAACTCGATCAGCGAGGAGACATTGGCCAATATGCGGACCTGACCGCTTACGCCCGCCGCGTACTCACTCATTTCTGCCCGCATGCGCTCGTAACTGCGCATGATCTGCCGCGCGTGCTGTAACATCGCCGTCCCTGCCGGGGTGGCGCTGACCCCGCGCTGGCTGCGCGAGAGCAAACCGACGCGGGCCAGCGACTCGAGATCGGCCAGACGTTTGCTGACCGCCGATGGCGCAATAAACTCCCTTTCCGCCGCGCGCGCGATCGAACCTTCTTCGCATACAGCGATAAACAGCCGCAAAGTCAGCGGATCGACTTGCCACATAAAATAGGTCACCTGCAATGTCAGTACCACGGCGATTTGCCGGCCAGCGGCCATGAATCTAGCATGAGCGCCATGATAGCGGAAGCGAGTGTGCGCCCGACGAAGCGCGTTAGACGGGCACGACCTTTGCATTGGTTGGCCATATCGGTGAAAATGCATAGGCCTATCGGCAGACCGAAGCGCCCAGCGCGTGCCCGCGCAACGCGGCGTCACGTCGCCCCAGCGCCAACCGACAAGACAGCACAATGACGGCAGAATCTGCCCCCAACCCCAGCGCGCCTGCTGCCCCCATCACGGAGGGACAATTGCACGAAACCCGCATCATGAGCATCATTCGCTCGGCGATGGAAGTCATCATCACCATCGACGAAGCGCAGCGCATCGTGATTTTCAATCCCATGGCGGAACAGGTGTTCGGCTGCAGTGCGGCCGACGCCATCGGCACCTCGTTGACGCGCTTTATCCCCGAACGCTTCCGCGCCCATCACGAACACCATGTGCGGCAATTCGGCATCACCGGCGTGTCCGACCGCAAGATGGGCCAGCAGCGTGTGTTGTTCGGTCTGCGCGCAAACGGCGAAGAATTTCCCATCGAGGCGTCGATTTCCCAGGTGCGCGGCGACGAAGGCAAGCTGTATACGGTGATGCTGCGCGACGTGACCGAACGGGTCAAAGCGGAAAACGCACTCAAAGCCTCGCAGGAAGAATTGCAACAGCTGTCGGCCAATATCCAGAATGTGCGCGAAGAGGAAAAAACCCGTATCGCCCGCGAACTCCATGACGACCTGGGTCAGCAACTGACCGCCTTGAAGATGGATCTGTCCATACTCGACACATCCCTGAAGGAAGGCGGCAACCTCGATGACGCGGCGGAACAGATCCGTGCGATGCATGGTCTGATCGATGCCACTGTGTCGTCCGTGCGCCGTATCGCAGCCGACCTGCGGCCGGTGATGTTGGACGATCTCGGGCCGGTCCCGGCGATCGAGTGGCTGGTGGCGGATTTCACCAAACGTTACAGCATACGCGTCAATATGCGCATCGATCACGACGAGTTCGATTTCAATGCGGCGGGCGGCACCGCTTTGTTTCGTATTGTGCAAGAAGCATTGACCAACGTGGCGCGCCATTCCGGTGCCACCGAAGTCGATCTGAGCCTGAGTCGCCTGCACGGCACTTGCGTGCTGAATGTACGTGATAACGGACATGGCATAGCGGACGGCGCGGAGCGCAAGACTCGCTCGTTCGGCTTGCTCGGCATCCGTGAACGGGCTCGCCTGTTCGGTGGTTCGGTCGCGCTACAGACTGCACCGGGCCAAGGTTTCAGCCTGACCGTTGTACTGCCGCAAAATACAGTCGAAAACAATCCGTCGACAGCACCCCGGGAGGCTTCATGATCCGGGTCCTGATTGCCGATGATCACGCGTTGGTGCGCGACGGCTTGCGCCATGTACTCCAGAGTACCCGTGGCTTCGAAGTCGCGGGCGAGGCAGTGGACGGTATCAGCGCACTGCAGTTGGCCCGCAAGCAACCCGCCGAAGTGATGGTGTTGGATTTGTCGATGCCGGGCCGCAACGGGCTCGAGCTGATCAAACAAATCCGCGACGAGAAACCCGATTTACGGATTCTGGTGCTGACCATGCACGCCGAGGAACAATACGCTGTGCGCGCCTTCAAGGCAGGGGCTTCGGGCTACTTGACCAAGGAAAGCGCCAGCACCGAACTCGTCAATGCCGTCACCAAAATCGCGGCGGGCGGTGCCTATGTCAGTGCATCGATGGCGGAACGCTTTGCCTTGAGCCTGACCCAACCAAGCGACAGCCTGCCTCATCAGCGCCTATCCGACCGCGAACTGGACGTGTTCAAGCGTATCGTGGCCGGCGCCACCATCACCGAGATCGCACAACAGCTCAGCGTCAGCGCCAAGACCATCAGCACCTACAAAACGCGCATCCTCGAAAAAATGCAGATGCAGCACGATGCGGCGCTGGTGCGCTACGCCGTCGAGCACCATCTGTTTGACGACGGCGCCTAAGCACCCCGTTAGCCAGCGCCTCCCTCTCCCGACTCCGGCCGCGCGGCCGGCTAACGGCTAGCCCCTAGGCATGGGGTCCAGGCTGTAGCGGCTGCGCCCTTTCGTTGTAGGCGGATTCCTACACGCCTTCCCGTCTGCCTACGCCAGTTTCATCCTGCGCTGATTTCTTCCGACGTCGGTACTCGCCATACTGCCCTCATGGAAACGAGAACCGCACACGCCCCGCTGAAAGTCTTTCTGGTCGAGGACTCAGCTCTGATACGAGAACGACTGCGCCGCCTGCTGAGTTCAGTGACTCACGTCGATATCGTCGGCGAAGCGGAGGATGCCAGTACCGCACTGACGGCCATCCAATCCTGTCATCCCGATATTGCCGTGGTCGATCTGCATCTGAACGGCAGCCACGGATTGACGGTGCTGAAAGGCTTGGCGGCCGGTGCGCCGGAAGTCGTCGCCATGGTCCTGACCAACTACGCTACGCCTGAATTCAAGCGCGAGTGTCTGTCGGCCGGAGCCCGTTATTTTTTCGACAAGACCAATGAGTTTGATCTGGTGCGGCAGACCATCCGCAGCATCGCCGAATATTGAACCGACCGATTCGACCACGCGACGAGGATACCGACATGCTCTCCCCCTACCGCACCGAAAACACCGACATTTCCGCGACGCAGGTAGCGCAAGCCAATGCCTGTGTGACCCGTAAAGGCAATGCAGCACGCTGCTCCAATTGCGCTTTGCGTCGTCTATGCATGCCGACGGATCTGTCGACCGGTGATTTTGGACGCCTAGATGCCATTATCACCAGCACGCGTCACATCAAAAAAGGGGAATCGCTGTATCGCACCGGGAATGACTTCCAAAGTATCTACGCCGTGCGCGCGGGCTCATTCAAGACCGTGGTGATGCACCGCTCAGGCCGTGAACAGGTCACCGGCTTTCATATCGCTGGCGAACCGCTGGGACTGGACGGTATCTACGGCGGTTCGCACACGTGTGATGCTATCGCGCTAGAAGACAGCTCCGTATGCATCATTCCGTTCCAGCTGCTTGAAGTGCTATGCCGCGAACTGAAGGTCATGCAGCATCACGTGCATAAACTGATGAGCGGCGAGATCGTACGCGAGTCCGGCCTGATGATGATGCTGGGCAACATGTCGGCCGAGGAGCGCGTGGCGGCCTTCCTGGTCAATATGTCGTCGCGGCTGGCGGCGCGCGGCTATTCCGCCAGCGAATTTCATTTGCGCATGACGCGCGATGAAATCGGCAGCTACCTGGGTATGAAACTGGAAACGGTCAGCCGCATGTTCTCGAAATTTCATCGTGATGGCCTCATCGACACACGTGGCAAGCAGGTCTGCATTCTGAATATGGATGGCCTGAAGAACGTGTAATCGACGCCGCGCATGTGGGCCAGCCGACTTGGCCCGGAACCCGTGTTCAAACGCGTGGTTTGAACACGGGCCTCGATTCATGCGCCGCGACCCATGTCGATGGATATGACTCGGACTACAGGCGAGGGGTTCACACGCTAACTCTTCGCCTTAGCGCTCGGTAGGCTGGCTCAACCGCGCCATTGACCGCCCCTAATCGCGTGTGATCATTGATGAAGCCTTGCTCAAGCAAGCTATGCATAGCGGAGTAATAGCGCTCGGAGCTCGGCCTATAGTGACCGCTGGCATTGTCAATAGACGTGATCACCCCATTCCTGGCCGAGACACAGCCTGCACATCTGACCGCACCGCCCGACATGATTTCGGAGTGGAACCGCCCCTTGTTGACATAGAGTTTGTTATCCAGACTCAAGACATATTCGCTATAAACAATACCGGTATCCAGTTTCAGTCCCGATTTTTTGAAGACCACCCAGCCGTCGTCATTGATCGTCACTTCGATAGCTTCTCTTTGCTCAAGCGTGAGGTATCTCATGCCCTCCTCCGCCCGCATCAGATCATCCAGATTTTTCATCCCAAACACCATCGGTAGATTTTTGGCGTCTAACGACAAGCCCCGCATATGATGCGGTCCTGTTGGACCGAGGTCTTCAGGAACTCTTGCACTGGGGCCTGGCCTTGGCAGCATCTCGATATCGTCCGTGATCAAATCGAGGGAGCCGATTCTGTGAGTGAATTTAGAATAGATGGACTTACCGGCGTGACCCAGACCCAAAAACGCACCGACCAACCCTAAAGTGGACGCCATCCACCCCAGAACCTGAGACACCTTGGGATCACTCTCAGAACTTGCCCCGCATGCAATCGACGTGACATCGGCCGCAACGCCAGCCGCCGACGTCACCAAATCGACGGCACTGGCGGCCGAGACGGCGGACACAATACCGCCCGCCGCAGCGATCGACATACCCGCCGAAAAGACCGCACCCAACAAGCCCAAAATGCCGAACGCGATACCGGCCCACGCCTGTCCGCTCAAGTGGCCACTGGGATCGGCGCGGTTGATCGGATCACCTTCGCAATAGCTATAAGGGTTGAGTCCACCCGCGCCATACGGGCTCCAGGCATCGGGGGTATTGAAGCGCATCAGGGCTGGGTTATAGGCGCGATAACCGTTACCCAGGTGGTAAGTCAGACTGACCGGGTCGAGCCGCTCACCGTTAAAACCCGGGAGCAGGCTATTGCTGCTACGCGCCGGGGTGCTACCGAATGGGGTGTATGCATAGGCTTGGGCCGCACCGCCGCCATGCGTTGCGGATTCAACTGGTCAATGCAACACAATAACCGTTCCTACGGGAAGGAGTGTGTGCATGAAGCAGCGACGACGGATCTATTACACTGAATCTCAGAAAGCCTTGATGTGGGAGCGCTGGAA
>Ga0116226_10002548_pt1 | contig 15924 bp, 7 predicted proteins | sample S1TSphfallax_FD_89692 | JGI IMG/M metagenome (GOLD analysis project Ga0116226, IMG submission 89692) | Host-associated microbial communities from peat moss isolated from Minnesota, USA - S1T2_Fa - Sphagnum fallax MG | ecosystem: Host-associated > Plants > Peat moss > Unclassified | place: USA...
CGAGTCCGGGCATCCGCGACGACGGCCGGCGCAAGGTCATGGAAGGCGAAACGACGCTCGAAGAAGTCCTGCGCGTCACCCGCGAGGACTAGGAGGCTGTAGTCATGGGAGCCTTCGAATATACCGCGCTCGATGCCCAGGGTCGCGAGCGCAAAGGATTGATCGAGGGCGACACCCCGAAGCACGTCAGGCAGCTGTTGCGCGAGAAGCAGCTCTTGCCCATGGAGATCCTCGAGACCGCGGAACGCGAACTCAAATTGAGCCGCCGCCGCGGCTTCATGCGCCGCGGCCTCTCGACGCTGGATCTGGCGCTGCTGACCCGCCAGCTGGCGACGCTGCTGCGCTCCGGCCTACCCCTCGAGGAATCGCTGCAAGCGGTGGCCGAGCAGACCGAAAAACCGCGTGTACAGCGCATCGTACTCGGCGTGCGCGGCAAGGTGGTGGAGGGCCACCCCCTCGCCGATGGCTTGCGCGACTTCCCTCAGGCTTTCCCGGAGATCTACCGAGCGACGGTCTCGGCCGGCGAGCAATCCGGAAAATTGGACTCCGTGCTCGAGCGCCTCTCGGACTACACGGAGTCCCGCCAGGTCATGGGTCAACAAGTCAGCAATGCTCTGGTCTATCCCATCGTACTCATGGTCTTGTCGTTTGCGATAGTCTCGTTCCTGCTGGCCTACGTGGTGCCGCAGGTGGTGGCCGTGTTCGAATCCGGGCATCAAGAGCTGCCGGTCGCGACGCGCATCCTGATCGGCATGAGCGATTTCGTGCGCAACTACTGGTTCTATGCCGTCATCGTGCTCGCAATCGCCACCTGGGGCTTTTTGCGGTGGCTCAAGGCGCCGGAGGCGCAGCTGCGCTTCGATCGGTTCCTGCTGAAGGTGCCGCTCGTCGGCAAGCTCATCCGCGGCGTCAACACGGCGCGGTTTGCGCGGACGTTCAGTATCCTGACGGCCAGTGCCGTACCGGTACTCGAAGCGCTGCGCATCTCCGCCGAGGTCGTCAACAGCTTGCCGATGAAAAAAGCCGTCGAGGAAGCCGCTCTGCGGGTGCGCGAGGGAGCTCCGATCGGCCGATCGCTCGCCGCGCGCAAGGTCTTCCCGCCCATGATGATTCACCTCATCAGCAGCGGCGAGAGCAGCGGCGAACTCGAAAAAATGCTCGAGCGCGCGGCATCGAACCAAGAGCGCGAAATGGACGGTTTGTTGTCGACCATGACGAACCTCTTGGGTCCGTTCATGGTGGTGTTCATGGGCGGCGTCGTGATGTTCATCGTGATCGCCCTGCTCCTGCCGATATTCCAATTGAACGATCTCGTCAAGTAGGCAGGAGCCTACTTACGGCAAGCCGCGCGGGTGCCACTGCACTCGGTTGAGTGACATTTGCGGGACTGTGCGCCGGGGTATTGCGCATCGGACGCATTTCCGTTTATAAACCGCGCGTGTCCGTTCACCGTTGAAGAACCAGGCGTCAATCGCATGAGCGAAAAACCCGAGTCCGAAGAGTTCGAGGAAGAGGACGTCGAGGACGTTGCGCCGGGTAGTGATGACGTTGACGTCGATCACATCATGCGCGACGTCGAGTCACAACGGCGTCGCGCACCGAAAGGTGGAGAACCGGCATGGCGGCGCCTCGAGCGCGTCATGGAGGAGCGTCGCACTGCGGAACTCTTGAGCGACTTCGACGATTACGAGATCGACGACGTGGCGGCCATCGGTACCGAGGACGGCGACGATGATGAAGATGATGATGGGCCGGCCGGCGACACGGACGATCGGGCGCGCGGACACAAGCGATCCCCGTGAGGGTAGCGGCGATCGGGTACGCCGATCAGGTCCGGGTTCCGCCGGAATTGAGCAACTGGAGCGGGCTTGACTCCACCGCCTCGAGGATGCGTCGCTCGAACTCCGCCGGCGACAATGGCATGGACAACAAGAATCCCTGCGCTTCATGGCAGCCGCGTCGCCGCAGCCATTCCAGCTGAGCGGCTCGCTCGATGCCTTCGGCGGTCACGATGACGCCGAGGCCCTCTCCCAAAGATAAAATGGCGCTGGCAACCGCGGCATCGGCGGCGGATCGGTCCAGATTCTGGACGAATGCCTTGTCGATTTTGATTCGATCGGGTGGAAAACGCGTGATGTAGGCCAATGATGAATAGCCGGTGCCGAAGTCATCGAGCGCGATGCGGCAGCCCAACCGCCGAAATCGCTCGAGCGCGGCTCGAACACTGGCGGAATCCTTGACCAGCAGCGATTCGGTGATTTCAATTTCGATCATCGACGTCGGAACGCCGGCGGCAGCCGCCTCGGACTCGAGGCACCGCGCCGGATCGCCATGCAGCAGCTCCTTCGCGGACACATTGATGGCCACGGGAACCGCGATGCCCAGGTCCAGCCATTTGCGCAGCTGACGGCACGCGACCCGCGTGACCCAACTGCCGAGTTCGATGATGAGACCGCTGTCCTCGGCGATCTCGATGAATCTCGTCGGCGGTATATCGCCGTACTCCGCGTCGTGCCAACGCAGCAGCGCTTCGACGCCGACGATCCCATCGTTGGCCAGGCTGAATTTGGGTTGATAATGCACGTCGAGGCGTTCCTGCTGCATGGCGCGTCGCAAGCGTCCCTCCAGTTCCAGCCAATCGCGCAGCCGCGTGCTCATCGCGGCCGTATACGTGACCACGGATCCCGAGACGCCGGATTTCGCCTGGTACATCGCGGTGTCGGCGTGCTTTAGGAGAGTCGCGACGTCGGCGCCGTCGTCGGGAAAAACGGCCAAGCCGATGCTCGGCCGGGAATGAAATTCCAGGCCGCCATGCGTGATCGGATGATTCAATGTCTCGGCACACGCAACGGCGATCGCCGCGGCGGCGCTGCGCGCTGCCGCGTGCCGCACCAGCACGACGAATTCATCGCTCCCGAATCGCGCCAGCGAGACGTGCGCATGGCCCGGCCGCAGCGCCGCAAGCGTGTCCTCGAGCTTCCTCGCCACGTCTCGCAAAACGGAGTCCCCCACGCTGTGGCCAAACGTGTCGTTCACCTTCTTGAAGCCATTCAGATCCAGGTACATGACGGCCACGGACTCGCCGGCCGCCGTCGCCGCCGCCAATTGCTGGCCGGCCGTTTCGATGCATCGCTCGCGGTTCGGCAGTCCCGTCAGCGTATCGAAGTACGCGAGCCTTTCGATCCGCTCGGCCGCCGCCGAGTTGCGCAAGATGTAGGCCAGCCGGCGCGGCAACAGGGCCCAGTTCACCGGCTTGGAAATGAAGTCGGTGGCACCTGCTTCGAACGCGAGGCTGATGGCGGCCGAATCCTCGTGGCCCGTGACCATGACGATGGGCACGGTGGCGAAGCGCGTCTCCTGCCGCAGGCGACGGCATACGCTATAACCATCAATGCCCGGCATGTCGACGTCGAGAAGCACGATCGACACCTCGTGCGCGAGCGCGGCCTTCAGCGCCGCGGCGCCATTGTCGAAGACCAACGGTGTGAGACCGGATGCCGTCGCGGTTGCCGCCAGCAGCAGCCGCCCGAGATCTTCATCGTCGGCGATGATCGCGATGCGCTGCATGAACGTCGCATCCTTCATGCGCTGTCACGCAGCTGACGCGCCGCCAGCTCCTCGATGAGAGACTGATGGGACGCAGTCAGGCCGCGCGCCTGCTGACGCGCCTGGATGAGGTCGCGGGCGGTGCAGGCGCTCTCGATGGACCGGGCCTCGCGTGAAAATGCGAGGGCACCCACATTGGCGGCGGCAGCCACCAGTTTGTGGCAGATGGTGGCCGCCAACTCGCAATCGCCCTCGACGAGCGCAGCCTGCAATTGCGCCACACTGGCGGTGGACGACGTGCGGAACAACTCCACCAGAGTGGAGTACAAACTATGGTCGCCGGCGCCGCGCAATGTGCGCAGGGCATTCACCGTGGGCTCATCGACCACCGACAGCGCCCGAATGTGCGCGGGCGATACGGGGGCGGTTGCGCCCGTGGCGACGGTCGACACCCGCGGGTGCTTCGCTGCGCCCAAGAAACGCCGCAACAGCGTGGCGCACTCCTCGAAAGTGTAGGGCTTGCTCAGAACCTCATCCATCCCCGATTCGATACAGAGGCGACGGTAATCCTTGGCGACATGGGCGGTCAGGGCGACGATGGGCACATGGCGACCCGTGCCCTCGAACTCGCGGATCAACCTGCTCGTGGCGAAACCATCCATCCCCGGCATGTTGATGTCCATCATGATGAGGTCGAAACGCTCACTGGCATAGCGCGCCATCGCATCGGCGCCGTTGTCGATCCAAACACAGCTGCAACCGAGTTCGGCCAGGTAGCCCTGCGCGACGGCGGCGTTGACGGGTTCGTCCTCGACCAGCAGCACGTGGCCATCGAATGCGTCGAATCTCGAGACCTCGTGTGCGGGCGCGGGACCGCGCGCCGGCGAGGCGCCAAGTGCCACGCGCAGCGCTTCGCGCAGAGCGTCGCGCAGTACCGGCTTGTCGATCAAGAGGGCCCGGCCCGGTGGGTACGCGGGCAACGCTTCACCGACCGGACCGTCCGCCACGACGAGTACAGGCCAACGCCCGGGTGCGGCGCCGACAAGCGACTCCACGAAACGTTCGTGCGTGTCCAGATCGACGATGACGAGTTCATCGACGGCGCAAGCCTCGTCCGCGGGAGGTGATACGCGCATGCCCAATGCCGTCGCATGACGCGTGATCGCGTCGCGCAGCGCAGGACGACGCGTCAGGATCTTCAAGCGCGGGAGCGGCCCCGGATCAATGGCACGCGCGGGCATCTCGGCGGTGACCTCGAGCGGGATGCTGACATTGAAGGTCGAACCGAGACGAGGGCGGCTCTCGACCGCGATGGTGCCGCCCATCCGATCGGTCAATTCACGGCAGATCGCGAGGCCCAAGCCGCTGCCGCCGTAGCGGCGCGTCGTCGACTCGTCGGCCTGGGTGAACGGTTCGAAGATCTTCGTCAGCGTCGCGGCATCCATTCCGATGCCGGTGTCCGCTATCGAGAACTGCAGCCGCACATGAGCGCAATCGATCGGCACGACGTCGGCCTTGATGACCACTTCGCCCTTCTGCGTGAATTTCACGGCGTTGCCGATCAGATTCAACAGAATCTGGCGGATTCGCAGCGAGTCACCGACGAGTGGCGGCACGTCGACCGGGGGCACGCAGACGATCAACTCGACACCCTTGGTTCGCGCCGCCGCGGCGAACAGCGTGGCGCTTTCCTCGAGCACCGGCAACAGCTCGAACGGCAATATCTCGAATTCGAGCTTGCCCGCCTGAATTCTCGACAGATCCAACAGATCGTTGACGATCTGCAAAAGAACTTTGGCCGATGACCGAATGGTTTCGGTCAAGCGAGCTTGGGTCCGTGACTGCGGCGTACGGGCCAGCAACTCGCTGCTGCCGACGACGCCATTCATCGGTGTGCGCAGTTCATGGCTCATGCGAGCGAGGAAATTACTCTTCGCCTCGGACGCTTCCGCGAGTTGCCGGTTGCTTTCGCGCAATTCGCGCGTGCGCAGGTCGACCTCCAGCTCCAGGCGCCGTTTTGCGCTCACTATGGACTCGATCTTCACGCGATTGAGATGCAAGCGATGCGCGATCAGCAGCAGGATCGCGATCGCGTACAGCGCGTAGGCCCAAGGCGACCGCCACGGTGCCGGCTCGCGGTGCACGTTCAGGCGCAATGGCGGATCGCTCCAAACGGAGTCGGCGTTGGCTGCCCGCACCTCGAGCAGGTGATCTCCCGCATCGAGGTTGGTGAGCGTCACGCGGTGCTGTTCCCCGAGTTCGATCCACCGATCCGACAGACCGGAGACGCGGTAGGCCAGCCGATTGCGTTTGGGGGATGTGAAATCGAGCGCCGCAAAATCGAGGGAGACGATGCTGGCGCGATGATCCAACGAGATGCGATCGAGCAGCCAATACGGCACGGTTCCCGGCGCCGGGGCACCCAATATTTCGAGGCGGGTCAGCACCACGCGCGGCGCGTGCGTATTCTCGGTCAGGCGCGCGGGATCGAAGATGTTGAAGCCGCCCGGTCCACCGAAACACAGGCGGCCGTCGCGCAATCGGTGATAGGCGTTGAGATCGAATTCCTCGCCCTGCAGTCCGTGCTCCCGGTGAAAAGTCTTGACCGCCCGTGTCCGCGGGTCATAGCGCATGAGGCCGGCATTGCCGCTCAGCCAGAGATTGCCGGCCGCATCGCCGAGTATGGCGTAGATGGTGTCGCTCGACAGCCCGTCCTCACGCGATACGGTATGAAAGCGTATCTCCTGCGGCCGGGCTGCGGAACCATCGACGCGTGCAATCCCGCCCTGATCGGTCGCCACCCACACCGAGCCCAAGTCGTCGACCGCCACGGCATAGATGGTGTTGGAAGGAACGCTGTTCGCATCGGCCGGATCATGCCGGAAGACCTTGATGATCTGTCCGTCGGCGTCGGCGAGCGTGAGGCCCCCACCATCCGTGCCGAGCCACATTTCTCCCCGTTGGCCTTCCGCGATGGCGGTGACGCTGGCCGCTCCATGAGTTCCGGCGTCATAGGCCAGTTGACGGATCGTACCCGTAACCGGATCGAATACGTTTGCACCCCCACCGTGGGTACCGATCCAGATCTCGCCGCGGCGCGACTCGAACAGGCTCATGATGCCGGCGGCGCTCACGCTCTTAGGATCGCCCACTTTGACCGGGATCGATTGCAAACGCCCGTCGGCGGCGAGTCTCTTCAAGCCGTTCGTCATGGTACCGATCCACAGCGAACCGCGGCGGTCCGTCTGTAGTGCCATGACGCGCGCGTCACCGAGCGCGTTGCGGCGCTTGACGATGGCATCGATGTCGGCGACGGCGCCTGTCTTGTCGTCGAACTGCATCAAGCCGCCGCCCAGCGACCCTATCCAGACCTTGCGATCGGGCGCGTCGGCGAATGACGTCACGAGCCTGCCGACGAGCCACTCGGGGCGACTCGCGCCCAGTTCCCAGCTGCGTGGATTCCAGCGCGAGACCCCACCCGAGCGCGTGCCGATCCAAATCAATCCGGCGGGGTCTTCATAGAGGGACATCACGTATGAATCGCGCAGCGAGCCGGCATCGTTCTCGTCGTGGCGATAATGGGTGAACGTGCCCGTGGTCGGTTCCAACAGGTCAAGACCGCTCGACGTGCCCACCCAAAGATGGCCGGCCTGGTCCGCCAGGACGGCGCGCACTTCGTCAGTGACGAGAGAGTCGCCTTGCCGCGCATCGTGGCGAAAGACTTGATCGACGCGACCGCTGCGATCCATCCGATCGAGTCCGCCATCGTAGGTTCCTACCCACAACGCACCTCTCGCATCTTCGACGACCTGGGATATCTGCCGGCCGCTCAAGGAATAAGGATCATGCGCGTCATGACGAAAGTGCACGAAGTCCTGTCGGCCCGGTTGCCATTGATCCAGTCCGTCCGCCGTCGCCACCCAGATGGCGCCCTCGCGATCCTGCGTGAAACTGAAGATCCGATCGTTGGCGAGAGAGCCATTCACGTTGGGATCATGGCGCAGGTGCACCGCGCGTCCCGTGTCGGGATCGAGAATGTCGATGCCCGCGCCGTTCGTACCGACCCACACGCGGCCTTGCGCATCGATGAGCACGGCACGGATCGAGTCGCTCGCCAACGATGCGGCGTCCGCGGGGTTGTGCCTGAAAATCGTGAAATCGTCGGTCCTGCGGTTCCATCGGGCGAGGCCGACATCCTTGACCGCAAGCCACAGATCTTGCCGCCGGTCCTCGACGATTTCGAAGATGAAGTTTCCCGGCAGGCCTTGCGGCGCGTTGCGCGAATACGCGTAGCGCACGAGGTCATGCCCGTCGTAGCGGACCAACCCATCCTCGGTGCCCAGCCAGACGAATCCTTGCGAGTCCTGCAGGGTCGCCATGACCGTCCCTTGTGGCATTCCCTCGGAGGGTGTCAGATGATCGAGGATCAGGGCGGGCGCGTCCGCCGCCTGCGCGCAGGTCATCCACAACCCGCATGCGGCGATGAAAGCCGCGATGCGGCGGGTCGCGGCCACGGTCTTCACATGCCTACACGTTCACCGCGTGCCTCGCGCGCGGCGTGTGCGGCGCCGTCGCTGTAGAGATCGCCGCTGCCGTAATGACAGCCGAGCGACAACAACGCCTGTCGGACGCCCGCATCGTCGACGCCCGTGGCGATCGGGCACATGCCGAGAGCGCTCGCGGCGGCGATTCCGGCGCGGCACACCCGCAGCGCCACGGGATCGGTCTTGAGTGCTTCCACCCAGGCCCGATCGAGCTGCATGCCCCACAGCGGCGCCCGCGCCACCTGGTCGAGCGAGCCCAACCCGCGCCCCACTTCATCCACGATGAGCTGTACGCCCAGCCCGACGAGCGGCGCGCAGAACGTCGGTGACAACACCGCGAACGTGCTTTCGGGTATGCGGATTTCCAGACGCGCGGCGGGCACCTTGCCAGCGGCGAGAAAGTTCTGGATGTCCTTGAAGAAATCTTCGTGCAAGACATGGTGGCGCAAAGGTCCGAACGAAATGCGCACGCCGGGATCCGACTCCCGGGCCATTTTGGCGAAATCCACACCCAACAGGTCGAGCATGCACCGCGACAACAGCACCGCGGCGCCGGTGGCTTCCGCCACGCCGAGGAACTCCTTTGGACTGACCTCGCCGCGCAACGGATGGGTCCAGCGGACATAGGCGACCCAGGCGAGCAGTCGTCCCGTGCGCAGATCGAACCGGCCGACATAGCGCGTGCCGATGGCCCGTTGCACGATGGCATCGCGCAACTCGCGACCGATGTCGAGCCGCGCCAGGGATTTCATCTTCACGCTGTCCGAGAAGAACCGCGCGCGCGCCGCACCGGAATTACGGGCTTCGCTCGCGGCGATGCGCGCATTGTCGAGCAGACCCTGCGCCGAAGCGGCATCCTCGCCGAGCACGGCCACGCCGGCGTGGGGCGTCAATTGCAATTGGAATCCGCCCACCGTTTGCGGCGAGCGCACGTGATCGGCGACCTCGGCGATGAAGGCGTCGATGCTGCGCCGGTCGGACGTCGCGACGACGAGCGCGAGTTGCGTCTCGCTCAACTGGCCGAGGCACAGGCACATCGCGAGCGTATCCGCCGAGGACCCACGATAGAGCCGCAGCACCGCGGCGGTCACGGATTGTTCGGCAACCTTGGCGTCGATGCGCGCGATGTTTTCGACCCCATCGAGGTGCATCACGATGACGGCCATCGGTTTCTCCGTAAGCACGCTTTGCGACAGGGTTTCTTGAAAGCGCCGCATGAATCCGCGCCGGTCGAGAAGAGGTCCTCGAAACTCGCCGGTCGAACTGGCCGTGTCCTCGGCGGAGCCTGGCGCGGACTCGGTGCAAACGACGCACAGCGCACGCGTGGGTCCCTGCGGAATCGCGCGCACCCGGTAAGCCTTGGCCGCTTCGACCACACGCGTCTCGAGAGGCGCACGCGATGCGAGGCACTTGCGAACCAGCAGCATCACGGCTTCGGCCGCGGCTTCGGGCCAGACCGACTCCAGTCGTTCGCCTTCCGAAGCGTCGTGCAGGGCCAGCATCGGCAGCGCGCGGCCGCCGCCATGGCCCATGATGACGCCGTCGCGGCTCAGGGCGAGGACGAGATCGGGGAGGCTATCGATCAGAGAGATGTCAGCGTGTTTTTTCACGCCGACATGAAACCATCTTTGACCCAGTGAAATCCAAGACGTGGGTCCGGTTCACTGATTTGGTACCCACCAATCGATCGACGCGGGGGATGTCAGGATGTTGGTGCCGCCTGGCGTGCCCCACCAAGGAACGGATTGGCTCCAGGTATAGCCCTGCGACCAGGTATAGCCTTGGCTCCACGTATAGCCCTGTGACCACGTGTAACCCTGCGACCAGGTGTAGCCCTGACTCCACGTGTAACCCTGGCTCCACGTATACCCCGTGGTGCCGGCGAAGCTGCTCGACCAGGACAAGCCATCGCCGGACTGGGCGGCACCCCACACCGAACCGGCCAGGTTCATTATGTAATAATTGCCCTGGGCGTCCCGATTGGCCGGACCGCCGAAGTGCATGGTGCCGGCGAGATCCTCGGTGACATTGAGTCCGCGGTTGGCACAGCCGGTGGCCGAACTGTTTACCGCCGCGACGGCGTTGATCAAGCCCGCGCCTTGTTGAAAGACGCTATAGGCCAGGGTGCCCTTGGACGTGACGGCGGGTCGCGCGGCGGCGATCAATCGGCATTTCACGTTGTCCGGCGTGAGCGATGGATCAGCCTGGAGCATCAAGGCGACCACGCCCGTCGTGACGGCGGCGGCCTGCGACGTACCCGACATGGTGAACAGCTGCTCGCCTGGGAACATGGAACCGGGATCGATGTTGGCGAGGTAGCTTTGGCTGGACATGGAAGCAACCATGTGCCCACCCGGCGCGATCACTTCCGGTTTGACGAAACCCTCGTACGTCGGACCCGTGGACGAGAACGAGGTCAATCGATCGTCGGATGAGTTGTACGGCGTGTTGTTATCCGTCATTGCACCCACGGTGACGATGTACGGCACGTTGCCCGGCACACCGATGGTCATGGGCTTGGGTCCCGAGTTGCCGGCGGAGCTGACCACCACGATGCCCGCCTTCCATGCCGCCATCACGGCCTGGTTCAGTGGGTCATTCCAATAATCGGACTCGGGCGGCGCACCGAAGGACAAATTGAGCACGCGGATGTTGTACTTGTGCTGGTTCGCGATGACCCAGGCCAAGCCCGCGATCACATCGACATAACGGCCGGCGCCGGTGCCATTGAAGGCCCGCACGATGACCAGGTTGGCTTGCGGCGCGATGCCCAGGTAGTTGCCATAGATGTTCATGGCGCCGCCGGCGGCGATCGACGTGATGTGCGTGCCGTGACCATACGAATCACCGGTGACCGGCCTGCCCAAATTGAGAATGTCCACCGATGCCAGGATTCGACCGAAGTAGTTCTGGCTGAGGTCCTGATACAGACCGGTGTCGAGCATGGCGATCGTGATGCCCCGGCCGGTGATCCCTGATTTCTGCAGCGTGTCGGCGCCCACGAGCGCGGGATAATCGGTCTGATACAGCAACGTGGGCGTGGCCACTCCCGTGCCGTCCACCGGCGTGCTCGAGGTGCCGGTGAGCGTTGGCAGGCCAAGCAGGCTCGATTCGCTCTTGACGCCCCGATCGGCAAACACATGGATCGTGGACTGCTTACGCAGCTGCGCCGCCTGCTCCTCGGTCAGCTGCGCCGCGACGGCATTGATGATGCCGAGATCACGCACCACCACGGCATGTTGGTCGAGCACCGCGCGGCGCGCGGCGCCGAGGCTCACCGCCTGTACGATGTAGCTACTCTGCGCCTCGGGTGCCACGGCGCCTGCGCCGAGAGCAGTCAACGCGAGGGCGACGCCGGCGAGCAGTGTGGGGAGGAGGGAATTTAAAGATCGCATACGTCGCCTTCACGGTTTGGCAGCAGTGGTTGTGCCGTGACGCATTAGAACCGAGCGGCCGTGGTGCGAAGACGCCGCTACTCTGTGAACGTCGAGCGGGAAAGGTGACGCCGATCTCATAACTCATCTGTCAAACGCGCGTCGGTCTTGCACCGGCGCGGGCGCGGCCCGCGTATGCCGCAGCTTAAGAGGTCGGCTTGCGCGGCGAACGCAGCCGATCCACCGTTTCCTCGGGGTTCCAAGGCCGGCGTCGCACGATCAAGTATCCTTCCTGCTCGAGCACCGTCGGACCCCCGGCGAGCGCCGCATTGATGGACGGCAGCTCCGCGGCTTTCGCCGTACCCGCCCAGCCGATCCAGGTATTGCGGTCGCGCTTCGCGTGATAGAGAGCGAGATCGGCAATGCTCAGAGACTGCTGCCAATCGAGGATCTTGGGATGTTCACGGATGAACGGCACGGGGGCAAAGCCGATCGAACAGCTGGTGCGTGCCACCAGCCCATCGCCAACCCGAAAAATTTGCTTGGCGGCGGCGGACCGCACTCGCTCGGCCAGGATGCTCGCCATCTCGATATCCGAGTTACGGCACAGCACCACGAACTCGTCACCGCCCCACCGCACGATGAGATCCGACGCGCGAAACTCGCGTCGCAGGATATCGGCGAATTGAATGAGCAGAGCGTCGCCGCCCTCATGCCCAAATTGATCGTTGATGGGTTTCAGATAGTCGAGATCGACGACCATGAGCACGCATTCCGAGGGTGGATTGCCCGCCTCCCGTCCGCTCGTGACGCCCAAGGCGGCCATCACATCGTGCAGGCGACGGCGATTGCCGAGGCCGGTGAGCGAGTCGGACACGCTGACTTCGCGCAGCTGCTGATTCGCCACCTCCATCTCGCGATTGCGTTCCGCCAGTTCAGCGGTCCGCTCATCGACTTCCAATTTCAAGCGCTGCGCGTACGCGACTTCCCGTTGCATTTTGCGGTGCTGACTGAGCCAGACGAAGGACAGCGCCGCCACCACGAAGACGCCATAGAGGGTGCGTGCCCACCACGTTGCCCACGGTGCCGGCGCCACGTGCAATGGGACGGACAACGGCGACTCGGTCCAGCGCCCATCGTTGTTGGCGGCGCGCACGCGAAACACGTAGTCGCCGCCGTCGAGATGCGTGTAGGTCGCCTGGCGGCTGGTGCCGGCATCCACCCAATCATGATCGAACCCATCGAGTCGATAGGCATAGCGGTTCTCAGCCGGTCCGGTGAAGTCGAGCGCGGCGAATTGGAAAGTCACCACCGCGTCGCGATAACCCAGATCGAGTTTGTGCAGCGTTTCGGGTGTCGGCGTTGCGGGCAGGTTGAGCTTCAGGACGCCGGTCAGTACGACGGGCGGCGCCCTTTCGTTGAATTGGAGCCGTTCCGGCAAGAACGCGTTGTAGCCATTGCTGCCGCCGAAATACAGCGTCCCATCGGGTCCGCGAAAGTGGGCGCCGAAATTGAATTCATCCGCCTGCAAGCCATGGTTGCGGCGGAAACCGCGGACCTTGCGGTCCGCCGGGAACACGCTCGCGATGCCGCGATTCGTGCTCACCCATAAGCGCCCGGCGGCGTCGGACTCGACGCCATAGACGGTGCTATTGGGCAGGCCCTCGGCTTCGGACCAGTTCTCGAAACGCAGGCCCCCTTGGCTGAACGGCGCGCCGCTCACCCGATCGAGGCCGCCACCGCGCGTACCCACCCACATGACCCCCTTGTCGTCCAAATGCAGGGCATACACGGTGTCCGCGCTCAGCGATGCCGGGTTACCGGGGTCATGAACGAAGTGCGCGAACTGGCCGGTGACGGGATTCAAGACGTTCAGACCATTGCCGTCCGTGCCGATCCAAATGAGGCCGGTGCGATCCTCGGCCAGCGCGGTCGCGCGGTCACCGGACAGACTGCTGGCGCCGTCGGTACCATGCGCATAGCGCACGACGCGATCCGAGTCGGGCTCGACCATGGCCAGACCGCCGCCATAGGTGCCGACCCAGATCCGCCCACGCGTGTCGCGCAGCAAGCTCATGACACCGGGCGACGGCATGGAGGCCGGATCGTCCGGCACGGGACGAAATTTGACGAGTTCGTGGTGCACCGGATCGAGACGTTCCAACCCGTCGTTCATGGTACCGAGCCAGACCCGATCCCGGTCGTCGGTGACCATGGCCATGACGACGACGTCGCCCAGCACCACCGGCGATTCGCGGCTCTGGTTGTAGCGCGTCGTGGTGCCCGCCGGGTCGACGGCGGCAACGCCGCCACCGAACGATCCCACCCAGAGAGTGCCGCGATGGTCGACCGCAAAAGAAGTGACGTTGTCCTCCGCCTCCTCGCCAAAGCGGTGGTGCCCGAACGACCACGACCGCGGGTTCCAACGCGCGACGCCGCCGGTCTTGGTGCCGACCCACAGCAACCCGCTCCGGTCCTGGTACAGCGAGGTGATGTAATTGTCCGGCAAGCTCGACGGATTGGTCGGATCATGCCGCACCAGGACGAAGCGGTTGCTGCGTCGGTCGAGCAGGGCCAAGCCGTCCGACGTACCCACCCAGAACCGTTGATCTTCATCCTCCAGCATCGAGGTGATATGGCCGGCCGGTAAGCTGGTCGGATCGCCGTCGCGGTGCCGCAGCACCGTGGCGGTACCGCTCAACACATCGACCCGGGCCAGCGCGGCATCCAAGCCCACCCACAACGTACCGCTGGCATCGACGTCGAGCGCATTCACCTTGGGTACCGTACCCGGCGCCAAGCCGGCAGCCAGCAGTTGCGGGTTGAACGTCTCGATGCGGCCGGTCCGCGGATCGAGACGATCGAGTCCGCTGGCGGTCCCAATCCACAGCCGTCCGGCGCTATCCTCCGCAATCACAAACACCGAATCGTCGCTCAGAGAATTCGGATTGTCCGCTTCGTGCCGGAATTGGACGGATTGGTGGCCATCGACATCGAGGCGATACAGTCCGGCTCCCCGCGTCGCCACCCAAATCTTCCCCGCTCGATCCTCATACAGCGCGCGGACCTTCGCCGCCGGGTCGAGCAGGGCTTGGCCGCGGGAAGTCTCGAGTCGCCGAAACTGGCCCGAGCCGTCGTCGCGCCAGACCAAGCCGCCGCCGTCGCTGCCAACCCAAAGACGGCCGGACGCACCGCGTGTCAGTGCCGAGATCCAGTCATTGGGGAGGCTGCCGCCATCGGAACGATTGTGAATGAAGTGGCGCAGTTCATAGCCATCGAAGCGGTTCAACCCATCCTCGGTGCCGAACAACATGAAGCCCTGGGCATCCTGCACGATGGACGTGATCACGCCCTGCGACAACCCATCGGCACTGCCGAGCCGCGCGAACACCATTTCCGGCGGGGTTGCGAAGGACGCACCGGCGAAACAGAGCGCGGCCAACGCCGCCCATAGCGCAAGCACGGCGTCGCGCAGCCCGCGACGCGGTGCCCGCAATGTGCCGGCGACCGGCGAGGCCTTGTTTCTGAGCATATTGGCTGACTGCACTCTCGTCCTTGACGTTACGGCGCGGATCAAATCTCCATTACGCTCGGTCCCTTACTCACACGATAAACCAACGGCGGGGAATGCATGAAGGAGGAGGTCGGTATTGCTACTTCGATCACAAGAATTTGACAGTGGATCAATGAAAATTCCGCGACACGACCACCAGTTCACCCAGTAACGCCGAGAGATTGGTCAAGCGTTGCGCCACCACGTGCAACACGTCGCCATCGCGCTGCAACTTGCCCCGTACCAGCATGAGTCGCGATTCGAGCAGCGCCGCACGCTGCGCCGTTGCCACGTTTTTCCATACGATGAGGTTCACATAACCCGTTTCATCCTCCAGTGTGACGAAGGTCACGCCGCCCGCACTGCCCGGCCGCTGCCGCGTAATCACCAGGCCGGCCGCCATCACCATATGGCCATCAGGTTGCTCCCACAACGCTCGATTCGGGATGACGCCGCGTCCGGCCAACGACTCGCGCAGCAATGCCACGGGATGGCGGCGCAGCGTAAGTCCGGTGCTGCCGTAATCGGCGACGATGTCCTGGCCCTCCCGTGGCGGGCGCAGCATCGGCACGCCCTCATCGACTACGGTCGACACGGGCAGCAGTGGTAAGACCCGTTCCACGCCGCTTACCTGCCACACTGCACGATGCCGGTGTCCGCTCAACGCGAACAGCGCATCGGCCGCAGCCAGTGCTTCGAGATCACGCCGGTCGAGCGCAGCACGCTGCGCCAGATCGGCGATGGTCACGAAGGGCGCATCATGCCGCGCCGCGAGCAACCGCAGGGCGCCATCCTGCGACAAGTGCTTGACCAAGCGCAGCCCCAAGCGCAGAGCCGGACGTCCGTCCTCGCGTCGCTCGAGAGTGCAATCCCACGCACTGACGGCGACGGCCACCGGGCGTATCTC
>Ga0116226_10002549_pt1 | contig 15924 bp, 12 predicted proteins | sample S1TSphfallax_FD_89692 | JGI IMG/M metagenome (GOLD analysis project Ga0116226, IMG submission 89692) | Host-associated microbial communities from peat moss isolated from Minnesota, USA - S1T2_Fa - Sphagnum fallax MG | ecosystem: Host-associated > Plants > Peat moss > Unclassified | place: USA...
CGGGACATCGACGCAAACGGGCAAAACGTCATAGCGAGTCGATCCTCGAGTCGATACCGGGCTTGGGGCCCGTGAAGAGACGCGAACTTCTGAAGCATTTCGGAGGTTTGCAGGGGATATTGCGTGCGGGCATCGACGATTTCGTGCAGATCCGGGGTCTTGGCCGCAGTTTGGCCGAGGTGATCTATGAGCACCTCCACCCCGGCCACTGAGCACTCCTCGACGATGAACATCCCGAATGCCCTGACGTGGCTGCGCATCATGATGATTCCCGCGATCGTCGGCCTGTTTTATCTGCCCTACTGGTGGGCGGATCCGGCCACCTGCGCGGCTTTCGCGCTGGCCGGCATCACCGACTCGCTCGATGGCTATTACGCCCGCAAACTTGGCCAGACGTCGCGGCTCGGCGCCTTCCTCGATCCTGTCGCTGACAAGCTGATCGTGGCCAGCGCCCTCGTCTTGATCGTCGCCAAGGATCCGCGTTGGTATGTGGTGATCGTCGCCGTCGTGATCATCGGCCGCGAGATCGCCGTGTCGGCCTTGCGCGAATGGATGGCCGAGATCGGCGCGCGGGGCAAGATCGCCGTCTCCGTCTGGGGCAAGTACAAGACGATAGTGCAGATCGTCGGTTTGTCCTGTCTGCTGTACCGTCGCGATTTATTCGGCTTGCCGATCTACACGATCGGGTTGGGGCTGACCATGGTCGCGACGGTCCTCACCTTGTGGTCGATGATCCTGTACCTGCGCCTGGCATGGCCCGAGCTGCGCGGCAGCGCGAGTCCATGAGCCCGGCCGCCCGGCGGCTTCTCGGCACCCTGTCCCTCTTCGCGATCCTGACTTCGATCTGCGTCGGTCTTAATGCGGAGGCTGGGACCGAGAACGCCGGGGACCTGCCCGGTGATCTCAGTCTGCAAGATCGGCTGTATCGACTGCGCGCAGCCACCGAACGGGTCGACGCCTACCCGAGCTTGGTCTCGCTCTGTCGGTTGGGTCCGCGCCTGACCGGTAGTAACGCCGGCCGTGTCGCCGGCCTACAGATGATCGCCAGCCTGCGGGCGATCGGATTGACCAATGTGCATGCCGAATCCTGGGAATTGTCGCGTGCGTGGACACGGGGCAAGGCCGTCGCGGCACTCGTCTCGCCGACGTCGGTTCGGATACCGATCGCGGCCTTTGGGTGGTCGGGGTCCACGCCGGAACATCATGGCGCGGTGCCGGTCGTGCTGGTCGACGCCGAGGAGATCAGCGCGCACCTCGACGCGGTGGTCGTTCGCGACGGCGTCGGCTGGGCCGACAAGGTACTGCTGGTCTCCGCCGCCAAGGACGATTGGCTGCACCTGTATACGGCCTTGTTGCCCCTGCTGCGGGCAGCAACTGCCGCCCATGCGATCGCGGTGCTGATCCACGATCCGCGGCCCGGTTTTGCCGGCACGCATATCGAACCGATCGCCGTCCCCTTGCCGGCGCAGATCGACCCGACGCTGATTCCCGCGCTCGACCTGCCGCTCGAGAAGGAGCAAGTACTCGAGCGCCTGTTGCGCAGGCATCGCTCGCTGCGACTGCGCATCCAGGTCGAAAATCGATTCAGCCCAGGCGCGGTGGCGGTGGAGAATCTGGTGGGGGAAATCCGCGGCTCCTCGGACGACGGACTCGTGATCGTCGGCGCACATTTAGACTCCTGGGACGTCGGCACGGGCGCGAGCGATGACGGCTTTGGCGCCGCGGCCGTTCTCGGCGCGGCCCGCGCCCTGCGGGAATCCGGCCTGCGTCCACGGCGCACGCTGCGCTTCGTACTGTTCACCGGCGAGGAGCAGGGCATGCTAGGCTCGCGGGCCTACGTGCAGCAGCATGCCGGCGAACTGGACCACCTCGTTGCCGCCGTGGTGCTCGACTGGGGCGCAGGCCCCGTTCGTTTACTGCCGACTGCCGGACATCCTGAACTGCTGCCCGCACTCGAACGCTTCAATCAACTCATGCCCGATCTGGCGCTGCAGGCGCCGGTCGACGGGTGGATGTTCTTCACCGATGCGTTCGCGTTCACGCTCGCGGGGTATCCTGGAATTGCGCCCTTGATTCATGCGCCGAGTTACGCGGAGATCGCGCATTCCTCCCGCGATGTGCTTTCCGCGGTGAATCCCCGTGACCTGCGCCAAGCGACCGCCGTTCTGGCCCTCACGAGTTTTTTCCTCGCCGATGACCCGGACCTGCCGGCGACGCATTTTTCACCCGAGCAGACCGTGACCTCGATGCGGACCGGTGATCAGGAGGCTACCCTCAAGGCCTTCTCGCTCTTTCCGCAGTGAGAGGGGCCCGCTTCGGGGTTGTACCAGGTTCTAGAATTCTGGCGCTGTTCAAGGGTTTAGCTGGCAATACCGGAGGGTTTTTCTTGACTCCCAGAAGTTCGGCCCTACAATTGCGCCTCTGCTTCGGGCGGGAATAGCTCAGTTGGTAGAGCGCAACCTTGCCAAGGTTGAGGTCGCGAGTTCGAGTCTCGTTTCCCGCTCCAAAATTCACCGTCGGTACAAAGAGTTAGGTGTGGTTTGCCGCCACTTCGACTCTAGACCTCAGTCTTTGCCGCGAACTGGCAAGTTGTCCAGGTATCCGGTGTATCGGCGGTGTAAATTCATCGCAGGGTCGGCGGGTAGGGTAATTCGGCGTTAGCCTGATTATCATCCTCCCCATGTCAACCAAAAAGGCCATACGCCGCGGGCGACCGCCGCATGACGATGTCCTGACACCCACCGAGTGGGCCATCGCGCATGCTGTCCAACATGGCATGTCCAACCGAGAGATCGCACGGCGGCGAGGCATCAGTGCCGACGCCGTAAAGTTTCATGTGGGGAACGCGCTTTCGAAGCTCGGTTTGAGCAGCCGCCTCCAGTTGCGGAAATGGTTTCGGGTTCCTCTGGGTAGTGCCCTGGAAGCGAAAGGGGTGGATATGCAGAAGCCGTTTGTAATTGGCAGCATCGGGCAGATTTCCCGCACGGTGAGCGACATCGTGCAGGCGGAACGTTGGTATGGGACCGTCCTCGGACTCAAACACCTGTACACCTTCGGCAAGTTGGCGTTCTTCGATTGCGATGGTGTTCGGCTTTTCTTGAGTGAAACGAAGGCAGAGCTTCCCGCCGAGTCGCTGCTGTATCTTCGCGTCGAGAATATTGGACTGGCCTATGCGGAACTCCAGGCCCGTGGAGTCGAGTTCAACCACGCGCCGCATCTGGTGCACCGCCATGGCGATGGAACGGAAGAGTGGATGGCATTCTTCGACGATCCGGACGGCAGACCTCTTGCAATCATGTCGCAGGTGAAATCCTGAGTTTGAGGGTCATCATGGGAGCACTCTTACCGTGTGCACCCGAGAAAAGTCTCGATCGTGCGTGACGAGAGCGTCGGCATTGATCGAGATGGAGCTAGCCGCTTGCATGGCATCGGCAAGCTTCAGACGCAGCGCAGCCCGCAACCGAGCTGCATTGGCGGCGATGTCAGCGGTCAATTCGACGACTTGCCAGCTCTCCAGGATCGCTCGATAGCGCTCTGCCACGGGGCGGAATCCATGAGCAGCAGGGCGTCCTCGGAAAGCTCGGCAACGTTAATGGGCCACTTTTGTGACCTGCTCATCCCCATGCCGCCTCAAGATCCGGGGGTAACTTGCCGCTAAATGTCCCCAAGGGATATTCCCGCTGGGATGAATTGAATGCTCGATCACCTGAAGAGCAAGCTGAAAGCGTCCGTCAATTTTCCCAGCCCGCCGGCGATCGCCCAGCAGATCATCGCGCTCGCACGGGATGCCGACGTCGATATTTCCCAGGTCGCAGCCGTGGTCAGCAGGGACCCGGGTCTTGCGGCCAAGCTCTTGAAGGCCGCGAATTCCCCGCTCTATTCCCGACAGCGCAAGAGCACCAACTTGCGTCAAGCGATCGTCGCTCTCGGCCTGCAGGGCGCAACCACGATGGCGCTGAGCTTCTGCCTCATTGGATCCTATCGGGCTTTGATCAGCAACGGGGTCGATTACGAGCGCTATTGGCGGCGCGCAATCTTGAGCAGCTCGGCCGCCAAGCGATTCGGCGGTTTCCAGTCCGTCAGCGCGGTCGATGACATATTCCTGGCAGCGCTGTTGCAGGACATCGCAATCCTCGGTGTCGACCGGGCGGCGCCGCAATTTTATCGCGAACTTCCGAAGAAGGCCGCGCACCAGGGTTTTACCGCCCATGAAAAGCAGCGCCTGGGGGTCGATCATGCGGAACTCGGCGCCTGGCTGTTGGAGTACTGGAAGTTGCCCGCGCCGCTCTGTCGCGCGGTGGCATGGAGTCACGCGCCGCCGCCGGAGGAGCGGTCTACACCGGCCGGAATGACCGCATGCTGTGTGGCGCTCGGCAGTGAATGCGCCGAGCTATTGCTTGCCTCGGGCACGGCGCAGGACTTTGAAAGCTTCGCGGAGCATGCGCGGGAGTGGCTGGGGATCGAAGCGCCGGCGGTGGCCGAAGTGATGAGCGCCCTCGTCGCGGAGCTGCCAGAAATCGAGCGCCTGTTCGCGACCAAGTTGCTGAGCGCCGACTCCGCGAAGTTGATCATCGCACGAGCGCGCGATTTGCTGGTCCTGCGCAAGCAGGCGGTGCAAGCCGAGACAGTCACGCCCGATGCGGCGGATGCGAAAACCGAAGAGCCGGCGGCAGGCTCGCCGCAAGCGCAGAGCCGCGACCCCCTCACGGGACTCTACAACCGGGGCTATGTCGATCTCGCCTTGCGGCGCGAATTTCAAGCGGCGCTCAAGGCCCGTTGGCCCTTGAGCGTCGTTTACATCGACCTCGATCGCTTCAAGCAGATCAACGAAGCCCACGGTCGAGAGGCCGGTGATACGGTGCTCCTCAAGGTCGGGCAGGCGATTGCATCGGCGGCGCGAGACAGCGATTGGGTCGCGCGCTACGCCGGCGAGGAGTTCGTCGTTGTGTTGCCGGGTTTGATGTCGCCCGGCGTCGATGTGTTCTGTGAGCGGCTGATCGCCCGACTGGTCAGCACCCTGCATCCGATCTGTGGGTCGATGGTGGCTGTGACGGCCTCGGTCGGACTCGCAACCCACACGCCGGCGAAGCCGTTTCAACGCGCCGCCGACATGATCGACGTCGCCCGCCGTTCCGTGTACGTGGGCAAGAGCGCGGGGCGTGAACGGCCGGGCAGCCGGCCCGAAGTCCGGAGCAAGCAGATTCCGGCCAAGATCCTTTGAACTGGTCCACAGATTGGCGCCGCAGCCGGTAGATGCGGGCGCAGCCGGGAGTATCATGGTGGCCGAGGGATTCAAGGCGTATCGCCTCAGCTAAGGAAGCTAAGCATGTCGCATCGTCTGCGTATCACGACCCGCGCTTCAATCCTTCTGTTAGCATGCGGCGTTTCCGGCCTGCACGCCGGCGAGATCTACAAGACGGTCGATGCGAACGGCACCGTGATTTACTCGGATCATGCCGATCCGAATGCCGCGCAAACCTCCGTCGTGGAGCTGCAAGATCCGCGCTATCCGCCGCACGAGATGCATGTCTGCTGGGTTAACTGCTTCACCTTGATTTACGACGGGGGTGTCTACCGCCGCTCGGACGGCACGAACGATAGCTGGACCGTCACGAAGTTCACGGCTGATTCCTTGATCCTGCATCGACACAGCGTTCCTGCGAAATGGAATGGCTTCAGCGACGACGTCACTTACGAGGGCCACATTTCTCATGATCGGCTGGTCGGTGTGAGTTTGAACGGAACCCCGACGAGCGGAATCGACGCATCCTGGGGAACGGCGCTAAACACGCTCCCGGGCAGCAATGCGGAGCGGGACGCCAGGCAGGCAAACGGCTGGACTCCGGAGGCGTCGCGCGACTTCGCGCGGGACGACGCCGTCAGTGTCGCCGTGGCGCCGCCGCCGATTCCCGAGGACCTGCAGCCGGAGGTTCCGCAAGATGGCTATCTGTGGACTCCGGGGTTTTGGTCTTGGGGCGGCGACGCCTATGTCTGGGTTCCGGGCTCCTGGGTACAGCCGCCGGCGGTCGGCCTTCTGTGGACTCCCGGCTATTGGCGCTTCGTCGCTTCGCGCTATTGCTTTCACCCCGGCTATTGGGGGCCGCACGTGGGCTTCTACGGGGGGGTAAACTACGGGTTCGGATACTTTGGCAATGGCTATGCCGGCGGTCATTGGGTCGGTAACTCCTTCGCTTACAACAGCAGCGTGAATCATGTGAACGCGAAAGTGATACGCAATACCTATGCCGAGGTAGTGGCGCGCCCCGCGGGCCGCAGTTTCGTGAGTTACAACGGCGGGCCCGGTGGAACCGCCGCGGTCGCGACGGAACCAGAAAGGCTCGCTGCGACCGAAGCCCGCGCCCCGGCGGGAGCCCCGCAAGTGCGGACACCTGCGCGGGCCGGTGCGGCGCCCACGCCGATCCGGGTGGTGCCGACCGTACGGGCAGTGCCGACACCGGTGCGCACTTCGAATGTCGTCCAGCAGCACGCTGAGGTCGTGAGAACACCGGCCGAACCCCAGGACCAACCCAGCCGACCTGCGACACCCAGCAGGACGTCGGCGCCGGCTCCCCACGTCAGCCGACCTGCTGCACCGAAGGGGCTTCCGAAGCTTTAGTAGCCTGCATGGCTGACGCTCGCCCGGCCGCGTTAAGATCCGGGCGCCATCATTCCCAGCGACCCTCCCGACCACTGGTTCGAGCGCGCCTATGACGCGGCGCTCGCGGCGCTCGAGCACACCATCCGCAGCGCTCCGGACTTTGCCCATGCCTGGGAGGATCTGGGGATCGCTTATCTGAGCGCCGACCGCCTCGCCAATCCGCCGCGCATGTTCGGCGTACGGATCAAGTATCGCTTCGGGAAAAACGACTGACGATCTGCTCAGGCCCTGCGATCCAGACTCGGCGGGCGACCGACTGATTGGACATTCAATTCCGGGACGAAGCCGCCTCGGTTGAACTCGATCCGCGGCTGTTGCCTATGCGCCGTCCGTTAAAAAAAGTTAGGCCAGAGGCTTGATTGTCGGGAAATCCTGAGTGAAGATCAAACAGGGTTCACGTGGTGGAGTGGTTGTACGGCCATTCAATCACGAGTGTGCGGAGCGACTCGTCGCTGCGCGCCAGCGTCGAAGAGCAGAAAATTTAGGGGATGCCAATGGTAATCACGATGTCCGCGTGCGTGCGTCTGCGCGCGCAAACCTGTGCAGCGGTGCCTCATGAACAGTAAGCTGTCGCTGGCCATTGCCGCCGTCCTGGCCGGCGCCTCCGTGACGGCCACGCAGGCGTCCGCCGCTCCGGGCGACACCGACACCAACGTCGACGCCATTCAGGAGATCACGGTCACCGCTCAGCGCCGTTCCGAGAGCATGCAAGACGTGCCGATCTCGATGCAGGCGTTTACCGAGAAGGCGCTCGAACAGCTGAACATTCAGACCTTTGACGACTACATCAAATATCTACCGAACGTGACGACGGCCAACAACGGCCCCGGTCAGAACGAAGTGTTCATGCGCGGCTTGAGCGCGGGTTCCCAGGCAAGCCAGGGCAGCGCCTCGACCGGTTTGTTTCCGAACGTCGCGATCTATCTCGACAACCAATCCGTCTCCATGCCGAACCGCAATCTCGACGTGTACGCCGTGGACTTGAATCGCATCGAGGTGCTCGAAGGCCCGCAGGGCACCTTGTTTGGATCGGGCGCAGAGTCGGGCGTGATTCGCTACATCACGAACCTGCCCAAGATCGACGTGACCGAGGGCAGCGTCAAAGCCGGCTACGGCACTACTGCGGGCGGGGACCCCAACACCGACGTGCAGGCCGTCCTCAACTTGCCGATCGTCCCGGGGCACGTCGCTTTCCGTGCCGTGATTTACGACGATCAGCGCGGTGGCTACATCAACAACGTGCCCGGAACGTTCACGCGCGCGAACTCCGACGTCGGCATCGCCTATGCAGGCTATCCGGCCGTCAACGGTGCCTGCCCGAACGGCAAGCCACCGGGTTCCAGCGGTTATTGCGTACCGCCCGGAAGTCCGTCGATCAACAACAACAGCCTGGTCGGCAACGCGATCAATCCCGTGACCTATCAAGGCTTGCGCGCAACCGTGCTCTACCAGATCAACGACGATTGGGACGTGGTGCTCGGCCAGCTCTATCAGTCGACGAATTCCAAGGGCGTTTTCTATCAACAGCCGGATTCTTCGGACAGCGTGCCTTTGGCGCCGCTGCAGGTCACGCTGTTCAACCCCGCTTACGACAAGGACGCGGCCGAGCAGACCTCGATCACCGTCGACGGCAAATTCGGCCCGCTCAAGGCCGTTTACACCGGCGGCTATCTCGTGCGCAACATCGAGCAGCAAGGCGACTACACGAATTATTCGCGCGGCGTCTATGCCGATTACTATCAGTGCGTCGGCGGAACCTTCACGGCCGATCAGTCGCCGAAGTGCTACTCGCCGAGCGCGTCGTGGCACTCGAACGAAGAAAATCACCACCTTCAGCAGGAATTTCGCCTGAGCACGCCGGATGACTGGCGCGTGCGCGGCATCGTTGGCGCGTTCTACGAAGACAACAAGCTCTACGACCAGACCTCCTGGATGTACAAGACGCTGCCCGCGTGCAGCGCGACCGTCACCGCGGGATGCTTGAGCGATGTGGGCACCTTCACGGGCACCACGGTAGCCAATCCCGGCGTGCAGCCGGATTCGACCTCGTTCTATCAGGATTCCGTGCGCGAGACCAAGCAGACCGCTTTTTTTGCTTCGACCGATATCGATTTGATTCCGAAGACGCTGACTTTGACGCTGGGTACGCGCCATTATTTGTTCGAGAACTCCTACAAAGGCAGCGTACTCTCGAGCTTCGACTGCTACGAGGCGGGTACGCCGGCCGGCGGCTGCCAGGGCGCGGCGTCCTATAACCTCGACGGCCAGAATCTCAACGACACGGAATCCGGCTGGAAGAGCCGCGCCAATCTCACCTGGCACGTGCTGCCCGACGTTATGCTGTACTACACCTGGTCGCAAGGCTTCCGGCCGGGCGGCTTCAACCAGAACGGTGGCACAGCGCACATCCTCGGCACCGACGGCGTGAAGCAATATCTGCTGCCAACCTCGTATGCGCCCGACAAGCTCATCAACAACGAGATCGGCTGGAAGACCGAGTTCTTCGACCACCGCGTGCAGTGGAACGGCGCCTACTACCGCGAGAACTGGAACAACGTCCAGATCTCGTTCTTCGACCCCGGCTTGGTCGGTAACCTGTTCTACAACACCAATGGCCAAGACTTCCTCGTCAAAGGCATCGAGACGCAGCTGACTTTCCGCGTCGTCGGCGGCCTGACCTTGACGGGTGCGGGTTCTTGGAACTCGAGCACTCAGACCAATTCGCCGTCGCTGATCGACAACAACCCCGCGAGCGGCAATTACGGCAAACCGATCACCGAGAATTGCAACAGCGGCACTTGCGTGGCGGTCACCAACCCCTTCGGTCCGATCGGCTCGCCGACAGCGAACTCGCCGCCGATTCAGCTGAGCCTGCGCGCACGCTACGAGTGGTCTTTCAGTGACTTCAACAGCTTCGTGCAAGCGGGCGTCACGCACCAGGGCCATTCCTTCACCCAGGCCGGCTCGAACCCCTCGTTTGCGGGCGCGGCGGGGGGAATCCAGACCTCGCGACTGCGCTTCGAGGATCCGGCGTATTCGACCGTATCTGCCCAAGCCGGCATCGCCAAGGACGCCTGGAACGTGATGCTCAGCGGGGAAAACCTGGCGAATTCGAATGCCGCCGTGTTCACGAGCACCGACCAATTCATCGTCGAACAGACGCCCTTGCGGCCGCGCGTGCTCGAACTCTCATTCGGCTACAAGTTCTGATAAAATCGGTGGTAGACCCCGGCGAGTCCGGGGTTTGCTTTTTTGACCGGCTAGGTGGCAGAACGGTCATGCAGCGGCCTGCAAAGCCGCGTACAGCGGTTCGACTCCGCTCCTAGCCTCCACCCGATCACACTCAATGCACGCTGCGCCAGGCCGCCTCGATGCGCTCGTCCGCGCCGTAAACGGCCGCGGCGGGCAGTGGGTGGCTGAAAAGATACCCCTGTCCGATATTGCAGCCGTGTTCGACCAGCCATTGGAGCTGCGCCGGGGTCTCCACGCCTTCATCGATGGTCGTCATCCGATCGAAATACCGAGACGCGTGGAATACCCATCCAGAGCGAAAGGAGCCAAAACGGCTGTGTGCAGGCGGGCCGCCATACGGAGCGCCTCGGCCGCATCGGCGCCGCTCATTCGCGCGATCAAACTGAACTCGTCACCGCCCACCCGGGCGAGAGTGTCGTCCGTGCCAATCGCCGCGGTCAGACGTCTGCTCAGTTCCTGCAATAGCTGGTCGCCTATCGCGTGCTGCTGCGCCGTATGGCTGTTCGTTGGCGAACACTATGGCGGATTCGGAAAATCGAGCGACCGTACGCCCGCGCACATAAGTGTCCGAGCGATGCATGGTATTGCTGCCTCATGAGCCTGCCACAGCTAGTCGTCGATCGCGCTTTAGACACTCCGATGCACGTCCCGTGTGCGCCGCCCTCCAAACGCGCCCCGTCCCACGATCGCGAACACCCGTCCGATGAGGATTACGCGCATTCACTGCTCGCCCGGATCGCGGACGGCGATGCCGCAGCCTTGGGTTTGTTCTACCCGCTGACGGTTGCGCGTCTCGTCGGCATCGCCCGTGCCATCCTCAAGAATCGGGCGGATGTCGAGGAGGTCGTCGCCGACGTCTACTGGTACCTGTGGCGCAATGCCGGCCAGTTCGACAGCGAGCGTGGCTCGGTCACGGCCTGGCTCATGGTGGTCTGCCGCAGCCGGGCGATCGATCGGCTGCGCAGCCAGCAAGGCAAGGGCATGCATCTGCCGACCGCGGTCGACACCCTCAGCCAAGATCTGGTCGCTCGCGACTGCCCCACCGATCTGCTGCAGGCCTTGGAGCGGGACAGCGCTTTGCATCGCACGATCGCGCAGCTGTCGCCGATTCGCCGGCAGTTGCTGTCCCTTGCGTTCTTCGAGGGTTTGACGCACACGGAAATCGCCGCGACGACTCATCTCGCGCTCGGCACGGTGAAATCGCATCTGCGCCGCGCTCTGCAGGCTATCCGGACCGTCCTTCCGCCCACGCCCTAGTCACTGCTGATCAGTGCATCATTTCCATGGCAGCCGCCGCCGGCATCATATTGGCGTTCAGATGCAGCATGATCCACAGGGAACCGCCGACCACCAGGCCGACGATCAGGACACCGAAGGCCAGCGCGAGGACGTTGTTGGTGTTGTCGGGGCCCGTGCTGATGTGCAGGAAGAACACGAGATGCACGCCCATCTGGGCGATCGCAAGCACGGCGAGACCCACGGGCACGCCGGGCGGCCAGAACAGCCCCGTCTTGCCCACGAGAAAGGACGCCGCCGTCAGCAGCAGGGCGAAGCCGAGGCCGGCCGTGTAAGTGGCGATGGTCCCGGCAGTCCGGTCCGGGTCCTTGCCTGGCGCACTGTCGGGCTGTTTCTCTGGACTCATCATCGACTCCCCAGCAAGTAGACCAAGGTGAGCAACGCGATCCAGATGATGTCGAGCGCGTGCCAGAACAGACTGAAGCAATGCAGGCGGCGCAACACATAGTCGCGCGGACCTTGCGCAGCGACCTGAGCGACCATGAACACGAGCCAGAGCAGCCCGATGCTGACGTGCACGCCGTGCAAGCCGACGAGGGCGAAGAATGCAGAAAGGAAGGCGCTGCGCGTCGGTCCCGCACCCGCGGCGACCATGCCGGCAAATTCCGTGATCTCCAGCCCTAAGAACGCCGCGCCGAGGAGCAGAGTCAGGGCGGCGCAAAGGTAAAACGCCAGCAATCGCCGGCGGTCGATGGCGAGCGCGCCGAGGCCGCAGGTATAGCTCGAGAACAGTAGGCACAAAGTCTCGATCGCGGCGTGGCGCAGGTCGAACAGATCTTTGCCGGAGGGGCCTCCCGCCGTTTCGCCCGACAACACGGCATAGCTCGCGAACAGGGCCGAGAACATGATGATGTCGCTGAGCAGAAAGATCCAGAAGCCGTAAGCGACGACGATTTCGACGGGCGCGGGTCCCTGGGCGCTCGGTCCGGTCGCCTCGTTGGGGGCGTTGAGTGCGGGCATGCCGATCACAGGACCCTCTGTGCACGGGGAACCCAGCCGAAGACGAGCAGCGTCAGAGCGGCACAGGCGCTGCCGAGGATCGCCATCCACCAGATGTGCCAGATCAGCGCGAAACCCATGACGACCGCGAAGAACGCGGTCACGAAACCGTTGGGGCTGTTGTTGGGCACCTCGACAGGAGTCGCCTTCTCGCGGTCGCCAGCGGTGTCGAGCTGGTGACTCGCCGCGCCTCGCGGGTCCCTCGCTCGGCCCTGCTTCGCAGTCCAAAAGGAGTCACGACCGGTAACCTGCGGAAGCACGGCGTAATTGTAGGTGGGCGGCGGCGAAGCGGTCGACCATTCCAAGGTTCTCCCATCCCAGGGATCGCCGTTCGTGTCGCGGCGCGACGCCCGCGTGCGAATGCTGACGATCAGCTGCGCCACTTGTGTAACGATCCCGCAGAAAATGATCGCGGCTCCGAACGCGGCGCAGATCAAATAGGGCTGCCAGCTAAGATCGTCGTAGTGCTGCAGGCGGCGGGTCATCCCGAGCAGACCGAGCACGTACAGAGGCACGAAGGCCAGATAGAAACCGACGATCCAGCACCAAAAACTCCAAAGTCCGAGCCGTCGATCCAGGCTGAAGCCGAACGCCTTCGGGAACCAATAGTTGTAGCCGGCCATTCCGCCGAACAGCACGCCTCCGATCAGGACGGTGTGAAAGTGCGCCACGAGAAACAGGCTGTTGTGCAGGACGAAGTCCGCCGGTGGCACGGCCAACAACACCCCGGTCAGCCCACCGATCACGAAGGTCACCATGAAACCGAGCGCCCAGAGCATCGGCACCTCGAAGCGGATTCGGCCGCGATAGAGCGTGAACAGCCAGTTGAACATCTTCACGCCCGTGGGCACGGCGATGATCATGGTCATCATGCCGAAGAAGCCGTTGACGTCGGCCCCCGCGCCCATCGTGAAGAAATGATGCAGCCAGACCATGAACGACAGAATGCAGATGGCCATGGTCGCGAGCACCATCGAGCGATAGCCGAAGACCGTCTTTGCGGAAAAGGTTGCGATCACCTCCGAGAAGACACCGAACGCCGGTAGAATCAGGATATAGACCTCGGGATGTCCCCAAGCCCAGATCAAATTGAAGAACAGCATGGCGTTGCCGCCGCCCGCATTAGTAAAGAAGTGCGTGCCCACGTAGCGATCGAGCAGCAGCATCCCGAGCGTCGCCGTGAGTATCGGGAAGGCCGCCACGATCAGCAGGTTCGAGGCAAGCGCGGTCCAGCAAAAGACCGGCATGCGCATATAGGTCATGCCGGGTGCGCGAGTCTTGAGGATGGTGGTGACGAGGTTGATGCCGGACAGCAGCGAGCCGACGCCCGAGATCTGCAGGGCCCACAGGTAATAATCGACGCCCACCCCCGGCGAGAACTGCAGTTCCGACAGCGGCGGGTAGGGCAGCCAGCCGGTCTTCGCGAACTCCCCGATCACCAGCGACATGTTGACCAGCAGCGCCCCGGCCGCGGTGAGCCAGAAACTCACGGAGTTCAGCACGGGAAAGGCGACGTCGCGTATACCGAGTTGCAGGGGCACGACGAAGTTCATGAGGCCGACCATGAAGGGCATGGCCATGAAGAAAATCATGATCGTGCCATGGGCGGAGAAGATCTGATCATAGTGTTCGGGCGGCAAGTAGCCTTGGGATGCGCCGGCCGCGAGCGCCTGTTGCGTGCGCATCATGATCGCGTCCGTGAAGCCGCGAAGCAGCATCACGAGCGACAGCATCACATACATGACGCCGACGCGTTTGTGATCGACGCTCGTGAACCATTCCTTCCAGAGATACGGCCAACGACGCTTCCAGGTGATGAAACCGAGGATGAACAAACCGGCGAGCGCGAGCATCAGCGACGCCGTCATCGGCAGCGGTTGACTCCACGGAATCACGGACCAGCTGAGCTTTCCCATGGTGTCAGGGCTGCCCTCGGGTCGCGGCCGAAGCGGTGGCGGCGAGTTCCGTGCCACGCGTGATCTTGTCGAACAAGGCCGCGTCCACCGCCCGCAGGGTGCGCGGGTGATCGAGTACGCCGGGTCTCGCGAGTGCGGCGTACGTGGCCGCGTCGAGCGTGGCGCTGGCAGTCTGCGCCTGCGTTCTCCAGCGGGCGAAATCCTCGGGGCTCAGGGCGTGCACGAGGAAATGCATGCGCGAGAACCCGTCCCCGCTGAAATGCGCAGCCTGCCCCGGAAACTCACCAACCTGCGCCGCGAGCAGGTTCAAGTGCGATTGCATGCCGGGCATCGTGTAGATCTGGCTGCCCAGCTGCGGTATGAAAAAAGCCGTCATGACCGTCGCCGAGGTCAAGGTGAATTCGACCGGCGTATTCGTCGGCAGCATGAGTTGATCCACGCTCGCGACTCCGAGGTCGGGATAGAGGAAAAGCCATTTCCAGTCGAGCGAGACGACTTGGACGCGCAGCGGCGACGCTGCGGCCGCGATGCGCCGCGCCGGGTCGAGTTGATGCGAACTGATCCAGCCGACGCCCGCGAGCAGGACCACGACCATCGCGGGAACCGACCAGACGACCAACTCGATCTGACCCGAGTAGCCCCATTCCGGCGTATAAGCGGCGCGCGTATTGCCGGCGCGATACGCCCAAGCGAAGTACAGAGTCAGCACGATTACCGGCAGTACGACCACGAGCATGATCGCGGTCGCATTGATGAGGATCAGCCGTTCCGCTGCTGCGATCGGTCCTTGCGGGTCGAGAATTCCCCCCGTCATGGCGTCGTGCTCTTGGCGCCGCCGGCGGCCGATTGCGGCTTGTCGGTCGCGGCCTGCTGGGTCGGGCCGAGTCTTTGCATCGTCAGTGCCGAGCCGATCAGGGACAGGTGCGAAAAGGCTTGCGGAAAGTTGCCGACCTGGCGACGTGCGCGCGGATCGTATTCTTCGGCGAGCAAGCCCACGTCGTTCGACAGGGCCAGCAGGCGCTCGAACAGGGCACGGCCTTCCCCGATGCGCCCCTGCAAGCTGTAGGCGTCGGCCAGCCAGAAGCTACACGGCAGGAAAGCACCTTCGCCCGCCGGCAAGCCATCGACGGCGGGGTCGGTCCGGTAGCGCAGGACAAAGCCGTCAGCGAGCAGTTCGCGTTCGATCGCCGCGATCGTGTTGCCGACGCGCGGATCCTCGATCGGCAGAAAGCCGGTTTGCGGGATGAGCAGGAGGCTCGCGTCGAGTTCCGGACTGCCGAAGCTCTGGGTGAAACTCCGGCGCCGGGTGTCGTAGCCGCGGGCGCAGGTTTCGGCATGGATCCGGTCACGCAAGGCGCGCCAGCGCGCCACCGGCGCCTCGAGTCGGAAGGCTTCGGCGTCGCGGATCGCGCGGTCGAGCGCCACCCAGGCCATGACTTTCGAATGCGTGAATTGCCGCCGGCCGCCGCGAACCTCCCAGATCCCGTCATCGGCTTGATCCCAGATCGTCTCCAGGTGCTCGATGAAGGCGGTGCCGACCGACCAGGCGGATTCGGGCGCCGCGAGCTCGCGCGCGCGCGCATGATGCAAGGCACCGACGACCTCTCCGTAGACGTCCAATTGCAGCTGGTCCGAGGCGGCGTTGCCGATGCGCACGGGCGCCGCGCCTTGGTAGCCCGGCAACCAGTTCGGCGTCCATTCGACGAGGCGCCGTTCGCCCGCGATGCCATACATGATTTGCAACTCATCCGGATTACCGGCGACGCTGCGCTGTAGCCAGGCGCGCCAGGCCCGGGCTTCGTC
>Ga0116226_10002550_pt1 | contig 15923 bp, 11 predicted proteins | sample S1TSphfallax_FD_89692 | JGI IMG/M metagenome (GOLD analysis project Ga0116226, IMG submission 89692) | Host-associated microbial communities from peat moss isolated from Minnesota, USA - S1T2_Fa - Sphagnum fallax MG | ecosystem: Host-associated > Plants > Peat moss > Unclassified | place: USA...
ACATTTTGCTTTGGAAGATTTACAAAACAAAACAAAAAAGATTTGCAAGTTAAAAGTCCCCTTGAAGAAAAATGTATATATATTGTTGACCTTTCATAATCTGTGGAAATATATATATTATTTCAACACCTCCACCTTTACATTTTCCTAAAATAACCTTCACCTCTTGTGCACCTCCACCCTAAACCCCAAAAAAAAATCTTCGAACACCTTCATTCCCTTCTAGTCAAATAGCCCAAACATTAGAAACTTCCTCATCGAAATTAAATCTTGCTTAAGGGGCCAATAGGATGGAGAGAAGAAAAAAATTAAAATAATTTACAACCTAACCCTAAACCCACCTTGAACAAGAAATTTAATTTAATTTTATAAGATCCCCCCCCCTTTTATTTTAGGTTAGTTTAACCAAGTTTAAATTAATTTAGTTGGGTTGAATTTAATTAAATAAGTTTAACTAGGTTTAGTTTATTTTAGTTCAGATAAAATGAATTAAACCAACCCTAAAAAAAAATCAAAGCGGACCCCCTCCCCCTGAACAATGAATAAATATAATACAACAATTCCCATGGCCTCTCTCAATAGTAAAAAGTAATTTATGAAAGTTACAAGCAGTAAAAAAATTAACAAAAAATAACAAACAGTGAACCTTCAACAGTAAAAAAGTAATTTACAGAAGTTACAAGCAACAAAAAAAGTAACAAAAAGTGAAAAAGGTCAACAAAAACAGCCTCGCACTACGGTTTGTTTTTGGTGGTCAAACAACCCCCAGCCCCACACATTGTGAGCATAGTGCGCAAATCATATGTATAGGGTTCTATCTTCCCTCTATTGTTACGTGTGGCAGGTTGTACTTTTTTGGGCAAAGGCCATGCAATTACTCGTGGACACCATTGCTCATGGCATGTCCACAGACATCTGTGCGAAGAACTTACCTAGTGAGGAGTCCTTGTGTAATGTTATTAAGTTGTCTAGAAATTACAGTTGTCCGTTTATATCACATGATAATGGGTTTATTTGTTACTTGTCTCTACCTTGACTAGTTATGTTGCTGGAATTGTGCTCCATAGGTTGGCAGTTCTATTATCACATTACTTGCAACATTTCTAGTATTGTGCTTTGATGTGGGTGAGAATTTTTTGCATAAGTCCAGGATATGTAGGAAAAGGTGTTGGCCTTCCTGAGGTCCACTAAAATTCGAGGAATCCATTTCACTTGAGCATCGATTCAATGCGATTAGATTACATGCATTGAGGTCACGAAAAGAGAGCTCACCAACAAGTTCGGTGACTAATTAGCCGACCGAATTGTTGACGAGCACCGGGTAAAATTTAGCCCCCACATACATTGCCTAACCAACCAGCTAAAAAACGATGTTCATGGGGCCTCCTCTAATAACCTCAAAAATTATGCATGTAACTGAGCTCCTGTTCAAATGGATTTCTAGAATTATTCATTATAAATCTTTCTTTCTAACAACCGTTACAACCAACCAGTAAATCAAATAACTCGGCTCTAAAATTAAGAACAAACAAGAATCATACGCGCACCAGCATTCACAAGCATTTTCGATTATTTAAAAAAATTACGCGAAGGGCATTCACATGGCATTTATAAGCATTTCAAAAGACGAAGCCAAAAATTACCAATCTGCAAATGCAAATGCAAATACAAACCCGATCTCACAACTGCCGATACTTTGGCATCCCCACTTACATACATGGCAAGTTTTCAAGATCTTAGGGTCGTAATATGTTAAAACCATCTGCTACAATCGCTATAAACAAGTCTTCTATTTGTGGATGCCAATGGCCTTCTTTCAAATCTTTTTGTCATGCATCAAAAATTGTTAAAACAGTCTTGTGTCCAACTCTGAAAGACTATTTGAGGAACACTCTACGGAAAGGCCTACAAGCTGAGTCCAAGAACCAATAACTTTTCCAATGTACAGTTATGAAATGTGAACACATTTTGTTTCCCTGACAGAGAAAAAACATTATGGCTTGGGTTGCCATCTTGTTGCTACACTAGAACTAGATGCCAGTCATTACCAGAGTTAATTAGAAAATCAAAATGGAAAACTAGAAAAATGAAATATGGAAAGAAACCAAGTCACAAACCTGTGGTGTTGGTGGTAGCGGGGCCACATCAATAGGTGAGAGTATTGTGGCTTTCTTAGCCAATGTGCATAATGCAAGGGCACCATCACATTGTTGTTTGGGGTTGTGAATGAAGTTAGCATTTCCAACAGCACCTCCATTCCTGTAATGACAACACAAGTCTTTGTTAGAGACAACACTATATAAACGTGCAATAGATGATGCTTTTCTCTGCTATATTTACAACAGCAGCAATGGAATTCACTTGTACAAAATTGAGCACTTGTCATTGTTCTCAATGAAAATGATGCGCTGGTCATCAGCAACACATAGGTGTGCAAGTGTTATGGCAACCCTTTTCTGGACAATTTTGTCTGTTGAACGCATGAGGTAAAGCATATGCTTTAGTACCTGAAACAGAACCAGTGCCACTCAGGGAAAATCAATGTCTGCACTCCCCTCTTTACAAAGCTTGCTACCGGTATCTTAATCTGAACACCCAAAAAACTCAAAACATTTGCTTACCCTTACACGAATCTTTTCTTCCAACCTCTTCAATGTTTTCTGTACAGTCCTTAGATGCCTCCACTAGATGAAAGAATTAAATCACAATTGGGTAAATTCAATCTTGATACTGAATATTTACCAATTTTTTTTGCCATTCTAGAATATATTGCAACATGGCTAAGCAATCCACCGATTGAATAACTCTTAGGAATAAACCAATCTTCATGGTTGTACACATACATCATAGTCCTAGGAATAGCACAACCCTAAGAAAATACATACATAAAACCCCACTTCCTAAAAACCCAAAACAAAAGCTAGAAGGTTCTAAACATGGTTCTTGTAGACACATGCAGGTAAGCACCACAAAACTACATGCACAATAAGTTCACCGTCAAAGAGCCTTTGAATCCACCTTCATTGACCATATCAGACACATTGTCCTACAATACACAAGTATCAAAGACTCGGTGAAAGAACAACACCACTAGTTCAACCATAAATGACTGTAAGCATGAGCATTTCCAGGCAATCATGTGTAAATATATCACCCCTCTTCATGTACATGTCCAAACTACTCATATACAACTACTAGAATGAATTTTTTGTGTGAAGCAAGTACATCCTGTGATTAAAAATACTCCAAATTTTGTTCTCACAATATAAGATAAATTGGATCCATTTTCCTTGTATGCACATTGTCAACATGTAGCCATGCCAACTTAGTACCCACACAAAATGTACACCACATAAAATCATTGTTAAAGCAAGCAAAATTCATAGGCCATAATATCGGTAAAGTTTCATTCCAAAAGTTAATTAAGTTGTTGAAGTTAACAAAAACATCATGTTTGAATGCAATATTGATTGCACTATAATAAGACCATACATGTCAACTTTCACTAATTTCATAGCTTCAATAAAATCCACAACATAAATGTTCCAAGCTTGAACCGTCTTGATAAACCTATGCAACAATTCAAGCAAAGGCACAAGACAATGGACCTACAGTAGCTAGGTACATATGCCTCAACTAAACCACACATTTTGAACCCCTTGTTCCACACATAATTGGAGACAATTACCAAATTGCAAGCACACCAATACCATTTACTATTAAAGCCATCAAGCATAGAGCACACCCATCAGCTAGGCCTGAAGCTCTCACCATTGGCCACAAATAAGCCCACATTAAATCTCCAACAAAAATGTCCATACAACAACAGGGGAGGGTACAATGGTCAATCAATCCTGTGCATCTGAAGCCGTACCTGCTTGAACAAACAACGCTATCAACACTACCTGCGTTTCTTGTTCAACCTTGAATGTTTTGCTGATTTGGATGGGCTGATCAACAGGTATATGAAAAGGCCAACCATGGTAACCACAATCACAAGAGGACCGTACTTCACTACAAGCTTTTGCACAAACGATAAAAATGCCATAGGTCAGATAATCTTTTGTATTCTTATATATCACTTCAATTGCACTCCATTTGGACTTTGATTTCCATTGTGGAACAAAACTTGTCAGAGAGTGCTTGCTTGGTGTTCATCTAACAACAGCTCCTTCTCTGACACTCAACTAGTGCAACATTCTCTCTAGTTCATTCCATGCAATTATTTCAACACACAAGCCACATAACAATGTGAAAGAAAATCAAGGACCCATCACCATGACAACACTAAACACAAAGAAAGGAGTTATGAACTCACCTTCACTTGTGTGTAGAATGATGCATCCATTGGCCCACCACCCCCAGAAACACACGCACATATACAAAATGAGCAACCATGTTTTCTTGTCGGTGAATGAAGAACTTGGTAGACAATATCAAGGAGCAAAGATATCCACCCTCCAGGGCCAATTTCTGTACAACAATAGTAGAACATTTGGACACTAGGATTTCATTCAGAATTTCACACTGTATGTTTACTCGGTCATACTTCTTCTCGGCTGGCTTATCGAACAGGATATCAAGGCAATGGAAGGGGTGTAGAGAATGCCTCCTGCAAAAAACCCTCAAACCATGTCAGGAATCCTCTTCCCTCCTGTAATAATCACCTCCCACAGAGCATATCTATCTCTATGCAAATGAGTGTAGTGCATGTGCACCTGCAAGGCTGACTTGCTTGCAACTCGGTATTTTACCACAACTGGGGACCCAAAGAAGGGTCCCTTACTTCTAGCTTCCACAGTGAAAGAATGTGATTGTGATCCACCCCTGTATTTCAAACTTACAAATGCAAAGGTCAGCTACTGTGAGATCAACACTTGCGATCTTGTCCTTATATAATAACCCAAAAGGACTATTCCTACCGAACATCTTGCGCTATTTGTTTACCCACAAATGGGATTTGAGAACTTGTTTGCTCACTTACGCTTCTAGTTTTTCCCACGTACGAGAAGTGTTTCCAGATACCAGGCTGAAGAGAGTAGACAGCCATATGTCGTCTGTCAAGCTCACGTCGTACGATGTGCTGCAAAATCCATCGCTAACTAGAACGCACACCCATTTCATTTTCTCTCAAAGCCAAACTACCAAATAAAACTCCAAAGTAGAAAACGCATTCCTCTGTCTATTGTTGTCTGAGCTCAAGGTCCCGGAACAACAACAAAAATATTGAAACAGGGCTCTAAAGTGAATAAAGAAAAGGGAGAAGGGAAACCCCCCAAAAAAAAGGTATAAGAGAAGCACACTCATGCGGATCTGGTGTTGTGTAGAGTGATGGCAATGTTGACTCGCTCCCCACCCTTCACTTTCTGGAGAGCAGCCTTCTTGTGCACCACCAGGAAGGCAATGTCCGCTGCCATAGCGAAAACCAACAACGCAAGCAGCATCAGGGACACAAAATGTAACCGCAAGGAGCCCATTTATGCCAAGAGGGAGACAGAGGCATCGATCGTTTGCGCCTTCTCCGTTCCTTTTCTTCCGAGAAAACCAAAAACCTTGAAGCAAATACGCTTCTCGGACGTAATCTCAAACCAGATTAGGGTTTGTGGGGTGTTCCTTTAGGGTTTGCATTTTTTTTTCATCTAACAAAAATTTGTGAAGGGAAATATTGAATCTTCAAGAATACTTTATTTGTGGAAATGAAAATTTCAAAATTAATTAGTTATTCAACAAACATGTGATGCAGCTGCCAAGGTACTAGGGGTATTCTGGTAAGAAGTTTGATTGGATTGTGTGGTTTCTTTGAATTTCGAAAAACCCGCAGGTTCTGGTTATTTAAATTCTCCAGAAATCATAGAACCGATGGTTCGAGTTCTTCCAAAAATAAATTCAAAATCAAAGAATCATGGGTTCCAGTTATTTCAAATACCTTCAAGAACTAGTAGTTCTCTGACTAGTTTTTTGACTTTTTCATTTTTTTGAAAATGGTGGTTATATACTAGAGTTATTAGTAAAGTCACCCTTTGTTTCACCTACTATCTCATTTGCTTTGGCCCACTATCCCCTCTTTCGGTGCTATCTGCAAAGTAATGAAATTTTATTAAATCTGGGTATGAAATGCTGAAACTTAACATTTAATGCACAAGGTTCAAGAGTAATTATAGTACTTGTACTGGTATCTTACCAGTGAAAATATATGTAGTAGCAGTGGGGGCGCTCAAGGAAAAAGGAAAGACGGTATGAAACTCAGTTTACCACCAAAATTGGTGGAAAAATTAGTTTGAGTCCTAGTTATCTCCTTTCGTAAAATTTGCATTCCCGGTTACGCATTTGGTGCCCTATTATGCCGAAACTGGCCGTTCTTGCCCCCTAATCGCCTGACTTTACAAATAACTATACCATATACTAAAATCGGTTCTTTGAATATTTTGAGAACCGGAAAGTAAGTGAGAATATACCGCAGTTGATAACTGAGAAGTATTTGTCCCTCGTTCTAATAAGAACCACCCAACATTGGTACAAACCAGGCGGCCTTTTTTATTTAGTGTAGTTGCAAGGCACCTCCCAAGGCGTAATGTGACATGAGGTGTTTTGAAAAATGCAATGCCTATGAATGCAAGCATCACATTTTTCAAAACATCCATAATAGACTTTTCCCCACGATATCTAGCAGGTACACATCAAGTATTATGGGATTTTATTTTATTTTTAAAGGGTGGCAGTTTTTACACCATATAATGCCCAAGGGAGCCGGCTCCACACTTAGGTCCACCTTGTGCACCCCTAATTCTAAGTAAAGTTCGTCCCGTGGGGCCTTCCCCTACACATAAAGCACTTTGGGAAATTTCGGAATGTACTTTATATACGTGAATAAATATCCCTCTTAGAAAACAGGAGGAATATTATGCTTACTTCTTAAGAGTGAAAGGGAAAACACACCTACTTGTCAGTGTAAGAATTCTCCCATTCTTGAGAAATAGGTGTAAGAACCCTCCCCTTTGTGGGCCTTGCAATCTACCTATGTTTAAGTTCACAATAATCGTTGCCTTGTGCTTTTAGGGTGGGTAAAGCACAAAGGTGAGGGACATTCACAAAATGCAATGTTGAACTCAACTATGGCATTGTCTTTAAGTCCCTTTTGTTTAGAATGCCCCCACTTTAGGGCTTTACCCTACACATGTCACATTGTGGTTAAGGATTGTTGTTGTCAGCTTGTGTATTTGTAGGGCAAAGCCCTGTGGTGGGGGCCACTCCCAAAATAGAGGGCCTAGAACAAGGGTTTAGGGTTTGGTCAAGCCCGACTTCTCATTTTGGGAATATTTGCCACCAATGGAGGTAAATTACCACTATATCTTGTGTATGTGGAGGGTGCCTTACCCTTTGATTTTTTGCCTAAACAAAGGATGGCACCGTACACATAAGGTAATGAACCAGCACCAACTGGCACACCGTCCATTGGATGCCTGTTATTGCTCAGTTATGGATGAACTTCAACTGAGTTAATATTTGGTTTCACCTTGGCCACTGATTTTGTAAGAAATAGGTCTCATATATAGTTAGATAGGTAGGAAAATAGGTAACTATTAGATAAGTAGATGGTTTACACATAGGTAAGGGTTGTTTTTACTACCTACAAACTACCAACCCACTTTGTGAGTCGTTAGTAGGTAGGTAGTTTAAAGAAAGCACTAAGCTAACCACCACAGTTAGCTAGAGAACTAGAACCCAACAGAAAATTGTTTCCTGGTCACTTACCATCCATCCTTCATGGTGCACTGGTGAGTGCTGGTTCAATGAGACCCATGGTTGACCCTTGATTCAGTAGGCCCTCATTTATCAAAAGAACCATGTTCTCAATCCTTGCCCTACACTTTCCCAATCACAAAGCACAAGGAAAATGTGCCCATAAATCTAAACACACATAGGTCACAAGACCTAGGAGGCATAGGGTTCTTAGGCCTATAAGTAGGAGTAAAAACACTCCCCATCTTAAGGAGTTGCTTGCTTCTCCTTCCTTCTAGCTAGATGTTTAAACAAAAAATAACCCATCTTCATTAATGCATAACAACACAAGCATGTCAAAAAGAGCTCGTGGGAATCAAAGGTATTATTGTAAAAAAATATTGAAATATTTTTGCCAAAAAATCAAATTTTCATACAATGATGGATTTTGTGAACAATTTCTTTTGCAACTTGTTGTTAAACATGTTGATTATTGACATGAGTAAAATCATGTTATTAGGAGCCACCTCATGCATAATTAATTATTTTTTAAATTCTTTACAAAAAAATTAAACTAAGATAATGTTGGAATTATGTGTTGTATTTGTATGCTTGCTTTTTTGATATATCAATTGAATATTAGGATAAGTTTGAAAATAATCCAAAATATATAAAATATATTTCACCAAGTTTTAAAGCCTATAATTAATGGTTTAAAGGCATAGTGAAATAATGTAAAAAGTTGTATAAACATTATTTAAGCATTATCCAAGCACAATGTTTTACATTGTCACAATGTGATTCAAGGGGCACCAATTAATGGCTCCTATTAACATGGTTTGATGCCCCAATATTTCAATAATGGTGTGTTAACCAATGTTGATTATATATTCATTTTTGAAAATGTGCAAATGTCATTGTTTCATAAGAAAAATGATAAAAATTTCAAGTCATACTAGAATATGGGGGTGAAAGCACATTATAATAAACCCCTTTTTGGGCACTTTTGGGTTTAATATTATAGTATGTATAATATAATTGTTCCAAAAACGTGGCATATTTAATTTTGGTGTTTGGGCCTTACAATATTGATTTTTACATAACTAGTGTTATATAATGTCATTTGAAAAAAATAAAAATAAAGAAATAAAAATTGATAGATCTATGGGTGTATTTATAATATACACAAATATAAGAACATTAGTTTTCCATTCAAGATGCATTAACATCAAGGCTTCATAAGTCATTAAAATAAGCTTTTGTGATAGAATTTTAAACAAATCCACCTTAGCTATGCTTGTCACCTTCCATATGAATGTGATTACTTGTCAAAATTTCAATTTACCATATATTATTGCGTATTTCCTTTTTAAAAAAAATTGAAATGAAATTTGTTAAAATTTTCACATGGTTTATAAACATGGTTCAATGTATCCTCAACTTTCATAAACTTGATTTAAAATCATTTAAATTTCTTTTGGAATATATTTTTGTTTTTCAATACAATTTTACAAATATTATTTTCAAACAAATATACTTTATAATCACATAATATAACATCAAAAGGTGTATTTCTTTGGCAAGTGACTTCTTTATGTAGTGGGCTATCATAATTTTTTTTAAATTATGAAAATCCTTCCTCGTAATGACATTGTTGAAGTTCAAAAGTGCACCACCCAAAAAAAAGTATATAATGATGCCAAAAAGGTGCCCCATATTGTGCTTTCACCCTATGTTTATTATTTCATGGTTCAATTTCTTGTACTATACTACAACTTTATTTTGTACATCATTTACACTATAACCCCCATGATTCTCCCGCTTTTTCCTCAAGTCTTTGTGTTTCCTCCATTATTTTTAAATTTTCCAAAATTGCTCAAATAAGAAAACTAAAAACACATTGGATTACAAAGCTACAACCTATCATATTCTATGCCTTTGTTAATGCCTCCAAAATACAAGCCACCAAAACTCTATTGTCAATCCTCCTACCATCATCCCAAAATCTTCTCCATCATAGCGAACATTCAAGCTTTTGCACCATCAAGTTAAAGTTCAACTCTCAAAGAAGATAGAATCTTCTAGATGTGAAGGCACATTCCTAAACCCCTTAGTTCCCCTTTAGGAGTAACCCACCTTTGTTTGTTTTGCCATCCAAGAACCTTGTTAATTGTTGAGATCTTAACCCCAAAAGTGTTCATGACAACATGTTCCAAGCTCAATCTTGACAACATTGTTCCATCTCAATAATATTGTTGCATCCTAACAATGATAATGATCCCAAGGGCCTCCTCTATAATCAACATATGTGTAATACATATCCAAAACGTATGTGGGTGTAAGTAAGATAAAGTGAACATTTAATGTTCCTTGTTAAAATTACACACAAATAAATGTTAAATAACAACAAATTCCATCATGAAATTTTGAAACATTTAATTTATAATACACATTTTCACTAATGAACATTAGTTTTCAATGTCTACATTATAAAAGTAGATTTCAATTCATGGTAGTGGCTGAAAAATGAATTGTAGTAAAAAGGTTTGTGACTACTAGTGCAACTTCCATGCCATTTGGTGTCTTTTGTGACTAGTTGTTCAATGACACTCGTTTTAGGTGATTAAAGCATTTTATGTTTGCAAATGTTTGTAGACCCTAAAATCCAATTGTAAAATGAGTTGTTAATTTAAAATTTTCTTCTAATGACTTCTAAAATTACAAATGACAAAAAGTTCAAAAAATAGTCATTGCAAATGTGAGGTGGAGATAAGCAAGTTGTTTGTGACATGTGTAGGTTGATAATTGAATGAATGAAGAAAAGACAAGGTGTTGTAAAAGAGGCAAAGAGACAAGTTATTGCATGGGAAAGATTTATACTTTGAGAAATGGATGTGGATTATAATGCACTCGAAAACAAATGGGCTATTGCACATAAGGCGAAATTAGATAAGGGGATCATGAAAACTTCCAATGACTTACACCTTCATTGATATAAATGAACATTTGAATACTAGTGTTTGTTAATGGTTTTGATTTTAATTTGCATCAATATACAATGAACATTCATTAATTTACCAATGTTTTTATGTTGTAAGTGTTCATCATCTCCTTGCTAAACTCTGTAGCATACAAGAAAACATTTTGTCCATTGGTAGCGGAACACTCTTTCGAATGACTCTTGTTAACAATTCTTCCATTATTTTTTCAATGTTTACATTTGTTAGTTTATTCATCCTTTTGTTGTGCTTCCTTCCTTGGTGCTTGTTCTTATTCTTTGAAAAGGGATATGTTTAAGTTTGTTTAGTCCATTACCTTGCTTTAGAATGATCCATCCCATGCCCATAGTAATCCACATTTTTTTCAACCTTTACAAATTAGCTCATGGTTGTTAATGTATTTCCATGCAGTTTAAAATTAATTGCACAATGATGGTTTCATTTTACATAAACAAAAGTCAAGCTTCACTAGTTATTTTGCTTGTAATTATGATTTGATGTCACTAATTGTTCAAATATTTACTTATTGCTTAAAGGCATGTAAAAATGTTTGTGCAACTTATGGGGATACATAAGATTCAAATATAGGGATGGTTGTCAACAACCCATGATTTTTAAAGTACTCTAAACTTGTGAACTTTATAGGATTCTATTGATTAGATAAGTTTTGTTTATGTGTCCAACCCATGTTCTTACATTTGTTTCCTTTTATAAGGTTTCAAGATGTTGATGATGAAGTTATTGTAAGTAAAGAGAGTTGACCAATGATTTTTAGTTTGTGTTTAGTGCTAATTTAAGTTCACATTTGATTTGATCTTCATTGCATGGTGGTAAACTAACTTCAATTTTGCTTATGAATATCACTTGGAATGGTAAAATCTTACTTGTTATAAATGAAAATACATAAAAAAATCATTTTCCTCTTGTATTCAACCCTTGCTACTACCACATGTTTAGTGCCTTTCTCCTCCCATTTATATGTGTTCCAAATGTTTGAACAAGTGTATGTTGATTTGGTCAATGTTGATGATTGAATCTCATAGGATGTTGTGTGATTTTGACCACACATGCCACCTATTGGACCATCTCCTCGATCCTTTTTACCCCAATCTAATGGCAATTTGGATGTGTAACTAATTAATTATTCAATAGACATGTGTTGAAGTTTGGCAAGGTAACATCTTTAGGACATTAATTGGTGACAAAGTCTTTTACTGAAACTTGAAATCGGCGAGAATGCTACCATAATTTCAAAACTATGTCAAGATATGATAGAAAATTTTAATTATTTTCAAAGAAACTTCCTAAAATGGCGATAAAACTGAAAAACTCTTGAAAACATCTTTCTTCATGATTTTTCCATTTTTCAGGAAAACAACTACCTATAGCCAAGATTGTTGCAAAAATTTTGCCACCAAAAAAAAAACATTGGTTCAACTTGGCATAATTCCACTTAGGCCTTCCTCTTCATACTGTTTATAGCCGTGTTGGGTGGTTATCACTTTTTGTCAAAAACCACTGGTTCCGGTTCTCACGGCCATTTTAAAGAACCTTTAAGGTTCTCATTATTAAAAAAGACGAAAAGATTTAGATAATCTTTAAGGGTTTCAGGCTTTTGGAAAAAAAATTCCAATGGTTTTCAGTCTTTCGGGGTCTCATAAAATTATAACCCTTGGTTTCAGAAGCGGTTCTTAGAAGCCGATTTTCAAATTTGTAAAAACTCAAAATATGTATATATATATTTGAAATAAATTAAAACTGCCTCCTTTTGTAGAAGAGCCTGACACTTCTTTGTGAAGCTCCCCCGAAGGAGCCGTTGAGGAGGCTAGCGCCACCTAAACCAAAACCTAAGCCTGATTAAACACTAGAATTTTCCTTAAAGTCATCCCGTCTTCACCCTATCTTTGGGCCTCTGTTCACCCCCTATCCCCTCTTTGAGTGAGGTCCGCAAAGTAAGGAAGTTTGATTAAATCTAAGTATGAAATGCTGAAACCCAACATTTAATGCACAAGGTTCGAGGTAATTATGGTAGCTGTACATGAGGAGTAGTGAAAATGTATGTAACAACAGTGGAGGCTTTAGGAAAAAGGAAAGACAAGGTCAAACCCGGATGAAATTCAGTCTAGCACAAAAAGTGGTGCATTTTCGAGATTGACCCCCAACTGAAGGCTAATGTATTTTTTGGGAGGTTTTTCTTTGATCTCATTCGGTTTTCGACCAAACTCAAGGGTATTGGTGTCGTGTTTTCTTGACTTCACGAAAAACTCTATTAAACACCCTAAAAACCGATGCCCGTATGTTTTAATACCCTATAAAAAAAGATTCAATTGATACCTTTTGAGGTTTTCAAAAGGTCAGTTTCCAATGGGAGAAAACCGACGGGCAAGTCATCTTTGTATGCAAAAACCTTCAATTCTCAATCTAAGAATCAGAATGAAAACCTTGAAGGTTTTAATTGAAAAAGTGAGAACCGCCCACCATTGGTTTCTACCTGTGTTTGCATTAGAGCATCTCGAGCAATGCTCCATATATGACATGAGAGGATATTTTTCCCATCCAAGTTTAGTTATGTATTCTTTTGCAACCTCACCCATAAAACTAAAACTGGGACAACAAATCGGTGTGGGACTACTAATAGCAAACCACGTGGACCAATCATTGTGATGGGCCAACTTGCTCAATAGCAGTTAGATCCTACTTAGTACGCTATTTTCTGCATGCGCCCTTCACCAGCCACGGCAGGCAACGTGACTAATTATGCGGAGCCAAACTGGCATTCGTTGCGTTTTCTTAATCCGATTTAACTGTCCAGGATCACATACCTCGAAATGTTCTTACTTTTTACTGACCTTACTTTACAGTAATATTAAGTGAGTTCAGAAAGCTTTGTATCGGCCTACTGAGCATATTTTTGCCCCTACCTACCAACTAAGTGCCATTTGTCCTCATTACATAAATACTAACCATCTGCAAGCATCGACCTACTTGCCTTAAACCTACTAATCCCTAACACACTTGTTCCTACCAACCGCCTATCAAGCAATTTTGATTTTCCATAAGACTTTTAACTGGGCACAATCCTATTTAGTCATTAGGGGCAAAAACAAGGGTCGTTCAAATTGATGTGACATGTCAACTTTTCATTGGCTATGATGTTAGCATTCTAACATCATAGCCCTGGATTTAGGGTTTAGGGCAGCCTCTTTTCTTTTCTTTTCTTTTCTACCATGATACTCGGAGGATACCCTCTAGGTATCACTGGGGAAAACTCTTTGTATCGGTTATTATTGGAGGTACAGTCCTTGGAGTACCGGAACCCATGTAATTTAATTTAATATATTGTTTATAGTGTACTTGCATATGAGTGTGGCAAATTGAACTTATAAAATTGCAACTTTGTAACTTTTTAAAAATTGGATTCTAAAAAGTTTAAAATGCAATCCTTTTTTTTAGCAATTATCAATTTGCTAAAACTTGTTGGCTTTGTGTTGTGTGTAGTTGGAAATTGAACTTGTCTAGTTGCAACTTTGTAATTTTTAAAAATTGGATTTTAGAAAGTTTAAATTGCAACCTTTTTTTTTTGGCGGGTGCAATTCTGAGTTTACTACAAAATTTAATTGTTTTTGTTACATTTTTCTACCAAAAAATTTCTACTCCCTCTCTGACCCTTAGCTAAATTTGGTTAAGTAGGCTTGTGCATGATCGCCACCCCACCTACTTCACACATTTGGAAAATAAAAAAAACTGACTGAAAACCTTCAATATCACTTCTTTTTCGAATTTATAATTTATAATTCGGCTTTTTCACGAGATTTCGCCAATAAAGAAAACGCTAGGTCACAACGCTGAAAAGATGGAGAAAAGGCCTTTGGAAGACGTGCGCGATTTGCAGTGTCTTTTCGACTGCGAAGGAGCGCTTGAGCGAGCGAACGGTGTAAGTAAAAGAGCTGGATCCCAGGAGCAATGGCTTCATGGCTACGTGCTGTAGAAGGTGAGTTTCATATTCGCTTATTTCTCCTTTCTATGCTCTTTCTTTTAAGCCAAGCATCGCTTCATTTGGTGCGAGTTCTTCAACGACACAATGTGCTTGAACTTGATTCGCAAGGACCTCAGTCCTCTTCTTAGGATTTCTGTTGTCTTTGGTTTTTTTTTTCCCTCAAATCCCGCCTCTCTACTCTTTTGGAAACTTCCGAGACTGTTATTCTTGGAGGAGGTTTTGAGATTCGTTCGATCTGGAAACCGACATATGGAGAAAGATGGAGATTATTTTTCCTTCACTGGCTACTCAAATTGTGGAGAATACAAGTACGATGCATGAGGATATTCATTCTGTGTCACAGAAGGTGAAGCTGGATATGATCGGATTTAGTAGTAGCTATTTGGTTTCGTTATTGGAGCCACACGGGAAGGAGAAGAGACTTTTGCATTTTGGGAAAAAACATTAAAAGAAGATTTTGTCTTTGGAACATTAGTGTCTGGGATAAATGGATGATGAATGTGAGGCTTTATGTTGCAACCCCACTTTGGCCAAGTGTGGGGGTGAAGCCCAACACTTCCAAAGTTGGGGATTTGGAGTCCTCCGGGACTCCCGAATGTTTAGGGTTCAACAGCAAGGCCCAAAACACCTCACATTGAGGTGTTCTTAGTGTCATTGGAAAGGTCTTGAAGCGTAAATATCGAAAATGGCCTCGCATTGGACATTTGGACATCTGTCGCCCAAGTTATGGGCAAAGGAAGGGCCGAGAGTCAAACTGGCAGTTTGACTCCCGACCACTAAAAGTCGGGAATCAACCTCTTCCGGACCTGCGAATTGAGAGTGCGACATGGCGTTGGAAAGATCTCGGCAAGGGCTACAAGTTTGGTTTAGACCTTGTCGCAATCAGACTTGGAAGTCGGGAGATATGAGTCTCCAAAGTCCTGGGACTCCAATCGGGATAGTTTCGGGATAATTTCGAGACTCCAACTTGGGAGTCCTGGGAAAAAGAGCCATTTGGATGTAGTCCCCGTGGGGTGTCGCAGAGAATACTATATGGGGGAAGGTGGTGGTTTCCCCCGAGTCCGGGTCGTGGTGTGTCTCGTGGTCCAAAGTGCTCGTGGCTTGTTCCCAACACCCAAGGGTGTCCCGGAAATGTGAACTAACCACTTTGTGGTTTGTTTTGATGCAAATTCAAGCTTGATCTACTAAACCTTCTTCCTAGTCTAATC
>Ga0116226_10002551_pt1 | contig 15920 bp, 9 predicted proteins | sample S1TSphfallax_FD_89692 | JGI IMG/M metagenome (GOLD analysis project Ga0116226, IMG submission 89692) | Host-associated microbial communities from peat moss isolated from Minnesota, USA - S1T2_Fa - Sphagnum fallax MG | ecosystem: Host-associated > Plants > Peat moss > Unclassified | place: USA...
CCAGGGCGTTACGACCCCCGACCTTGCGGGGATGTGGCCATGGCTGCGGAAAATCTGATCGAGACCCTGGCCCTGGAGACCATCGAGGTGAACCTGTTTCGGGGGCGCGCGCCTTCGAATCAGGGGCCCCGGATCTTTGGCGGGCTGGTGATCGCCCAGGCGCTGCTGGCGGCGTATCGCACGGTGGAGTCGCGGCTCTGCCACTCCCTGCACTGCTATTTTATCCGTCCGGGCGATCCCTCCGTTCCCATTCTCTATGATGTGGACCGCGCCCGGGATGGCCGAAGCTTCACGACCCGGCGGGTAACGGCGATCCAGCACGGAGCGCAGATCTTCAACCTCGCCGCCTCGTTTCAGGACCAGGAGAGCGGTATCGAGCATCAGGACCCCATGCCCGGTGTGCCAGGCCCCGATGACCTGCCGGACGATCCCCGCGCCGGGGAATGGCATCGGCCCATCGAGATCAAGGCCGTGGAGGGGGATTGGGGCAAGCCTGTGGTGGGGGCGCCCGACCAGAACCTCTGGATGCGCGCCGTTGCGCCGCTGGGCGATGACCCCGCCCTGAATCAGGCGGTGATCGCCTATGCCTCCGACATGTCCTTCCTCTCCACCGCCATGCGGCCCCATGGTCTGCACTGGCAGACGCCCGGACTTCAAAGCGCGAGCCTGGACCACGCCATGTGGTTTCATCGCCCCTCCAGCTTCAATGACTGGCATCTCTATGCCCAGCACAGCCCTTCCGCCTCGGGCGCGCGGGGCATGAACTTCGGAGCTATTTACAATCAGGATGGGCGGCTGGTGGCCAGCACAGCCCAGGAAGGCCTGCTGCGTCTCCGGCCAAAGACCTGAGCGCCGCCATCGACGAATGGCGGAATCACGCGACACAGGCCCCTTGCCGGGCTAATGCCCCCAAGGGGCTCACGCGCGGCGCGCAGGGGAGCGGCTCCTTGTTTCATGGACGATCCGTCGGCCCAGGGCTGTGCGCGTGTATGGCGCTGCTCGCGAGTCTCGTCCTGGCCAGTCAGAGTCAGGCCCAGACCTCGCCCGAGCCGCCAAGGCTACAGGCTATTCCGCCCGACGCGCCGCCGGTGGATCCGGAGCTTCTGGCGCCGCTCCAGCCTCTGGATCAGTTCAAGGTCACCACCGCGATAAAGACGGCGCCCCCGCGCGAGACGCCCGACGCCCGTTATGCCGTCACGGTCACGGGCCTCATGACGCCCCGCCTCGCGCGCGGTTTTCGGCGCCTCTCAAGCCTGATGGCGGCCACGCGCAAGGTGGCGTCCGCCGAACAGACCTTGGCCCGCGCCAATCAGGACGTGAAGACGCTGGAGACCCTGCTGCGCTCAGAAGGCTATTATGACGGCCACGCCAGCTTCAAGATTCTGGCGCCCGCCCAACCGGGGGCGCTGGCGATGGTCCAGGTCACGGTCGATGCTGGGCCGCGCTATCGTCTCGGATCGGTGACCCTCACCGGCGCGGAGACGCTTCCGCCGGGCCTGCCGCGAAAGGCCCTCGCCCTGAAGACCGGTGAGCCGATCATCGCGCCGGTGATCACGGCCGCGGAGGCCAATGTGAAGCTTCGCTTGCCCGAGCAAGGCTATCCCTTCGTGAAGCTGGGGGAGCATGATGTCGTTCTGAACCCGGATACGCATACCGGCGATTATCTTCTGCCGGTTGACCCCGGGGCTCGGGCGCGTTTCGGCTCCTTGGTCATTAAGGGCGCGCCTGTCTTTCCACTGGGCCAGCTTGAGGTCTTGCCGAGGTTCCATGCCGATCAGCTCTATGACAGCCGGCTGGTGGAGGATCTGAGGCGCGACCTGATGGCCAGCGGCCTCTTCGCGACGGTGGCCGTCACCAACCTGGACGCCGGGGCCACGACGGCTGACGGCGCGGAGGTGGTGGATATCCAGGTCCAGGGCGCGCCGGCCAAGCCCCACGATCTGAGCGGCTCCATCGGCTATCAAACCGGTCTTGGCGCGACCGCTGAACTGGACTGGACGGACCACAATTTCGCGCCGCCCGAAGGCGCGCTGACCCTTCGCGGCGTCTACGGAACCCAACAATCCCTGGCTGGGATCACCTTTCAGAGCTCGGATTTCCGCCTGCGCGATCAGAGCCTGCAATGGGTGGCCCAAGTGTCCCGCGAGACCTTGGACGCCTATGACGCCGACATCGCCCAGTTCGGCGTCACCCTGGCGCGAACCTCAACGCCGATCTGGCAGAAAGTCTGGACCTGGTCTTTCGGGGCAGAGGCCCTCGCCAGCCAGGAAACCGGCTATGATCCCGCCCTGGCGGAGACAGTGCGGCGAACCTACGAAATCGGCGCCCTTCCTTTGCAGGTGCAATATGACCGCTCCGATGATCTCCTGAATCCCACCCGTGGCTATCGGCTTAGTCTCGCGCCCACGCCGGAATTCTCGCTGGGCGAGGGGGCGCGGCCCTATGTGGAAGAGACCTTCAACGCCACGGCCTATGAGCCGATCCTCAAGGACATTGTCCTGGCCGTTCGCCTGCAATTGGGTAGCATCTTTGGCGCGCCGGTTCAGGAGATCGCGCCGTCTCAGCGGTTCTATGCCGGGGGCGGCGGGTCGGTGCGCGGCTTCGCCTATCAAGGGGTGGGACCGAAAGACCCCGCCGGGGATCCGATCGGAGGGGTATCTTCGACCTTAATGTCCCTGGAGAGCCGTTTCCGTTTTGGAGATTACGGCTTGGTGGCCTTCATCGACAGCGGCGAAATCTACGAGAACCCGACGCCGAACTTCACCGGCCTTCGCTACGGGGCGGGCCTCGGCTTTCGCTACTATACGAGCTTTGGACCCCTGCGCGTTGATGTGGCCACGCCCGTGGGGCGTCGGCCCGGCGACGCGCCCCTGGGCGTCTACATCTCGATCGGCCAGACTTTCTGATGGCCGCGTCCCCGCTTGCGTCTGACGCGTCGCCCCCGAAGGCAAGAGGTCATTGGGTCCTCCGATTCAGTGCAATCTTTGCGGTTGTTCTCGCCGGTCTGATCGCCCTGGCGGCTGCGGTGGGGGTGGGACTGGATACGGCCCCGGGTCATGCTCTGATCGCCGCGGTGGTCAACCGCGTGTCCCTGGGACGCGGGATTACCTTGCGCATCGCGCGCATCGACGGCTCGATTTACAGTCGCATGACCCTGCGCAGGGTGGCGCTAAGCGATCCGCGTGGCGCCTTTCTCACCGCTCCGGACATCACCCTCGACTGGCGCCCCCTCGCGCTGCTCGACGGAGAGACGCGCATTGCGGCGGTGGAGGCGCCCGTGGTTGATTTCTCCCGCGCGCCACAACTCGTTCCTGCTCCGCGAAAGCGCGGGCCCTCCGGCCTTCCCCACATCCATCTAATATTGAAGCGGCTGTCGGTAGGGCGGTTGGTGCTGGAGCCGGCTGTGACAGGTGATCTGCGGATGATCACCCTTGACGCCTCGGCGGAGCTTTTGCGCGGACGAGCCCGGGTCTGGGCGCACGCTGCGGCGGCGCCCCTGCCGGGCCAGTCGGGGAGAGACCAGCTTGAGGCCCACCTGATCGCCCAGCCGGATGCGGACAAACTTGATCTGGCCGCCAACTTGGAGGCGCAAGACGGCGGGGTTGTGGACCGACTCCTGGGGATCAAGGGTCCCTTGCGGTTTCGCCTTCAGGGCGCGGGCGGATGGCGCAGCTGGAAGGGGGAGGCCCAGGCGAGCCTGGGCGGAAAGGCGCTGTTGGCGGCCCGCCTAAACGCGCGAAACGGGGCTTTCCACATCGCCGGGCAGGCGGCGCCGGCGCTGGTCATGGGCGCCCATCCGATGGCGGCTCTTGTTCGCTCAGGGGTCGACTTCGACATCTCCACGCGGCCTGATGCAAAAGCGCTGGCCCTCGCCGCGAGGATGAATTCCAGCGCGCTTCAAGCTTCAGCCCGCGGAGGCCTCGATCTCGATCAAGGCCGATTCCTGGGGCTTAAGCTTGCGGCCCGCCTGGCCGGTTCCGGCGCGCTGCCGACGGGCTGGGCTGGACGGGACGTGGCGGGCGCCGCCATTCTGCAGGGTCCCTGGGCGGGGCCCGATGCGACCTTCGATCTCACGGCAGGCGAGATCGGCCAGAGCAAGGTCCGCGTGGAAGCGTTCCGCGCAACAGGCGCGGTCAAGACGGCGGGACGGGGCGGGACCACCTTAAATCTGCGCGCGACAGCCGGCGCCCTCAACGGCCTGCCACAGGACGCCCAGAGCTTGGCGAGCCACCCGTCTCTTGACGCCGCCCTGACCTGGCGGGGAGACCGTCTTGTCGGGGGACAGGCAAGTTTCAAGAGCGACCGGGCCAACGCGGTCCTGACCCTGGACCCCAAGGCGCCCCACCCCGCTGGGACCCTCAAGGCCCAGGTTTCCGGCTACCGATTGACCGGGGTCGCGACGGCCGATCTTGGCCTTGACGCGCGCCTTGCCAGCGACGTCGCCGGTCGTCTGGCCATCGAGGGCCTGCTCCAAGCGCATGGCGTCCGCCTCGAGAGCCCCGATCTGCGCGCGCTCATGGGCGGTGACGCCAGCCTGGATGCCCATCTGGCTTTGTCCGCTGACCGGACCCTTCGCCTGTCGTCTCTGAGTCTCGTGGCGCCGCGTCTGAGGATCAACTCGGGCCAGGGCGAGCTGGGACCAGACGGTCGCATCGCGCTGGATGTCCGCGGCGCCGCGCGGGATCATGGCGCCCTGACCCTGCGGGTGGCGGGGACGCTTTCGGCGCCTGACGTCCGCTTGGAAGCCCCTGATCCGGGACTCTATGGACTGACGGCTCTAGACATCGTGGCTCTGGGATCCGCCGGCAATGTCTGGCGCCTTTCCGCGCACGCCAAGGCGCCTCAGGGGCCCGTGGCCCTCGACGCGAGGGTTACCGCGCCCGGTGGTCAGGTCAACCTCGAGATCGAAAAGGCCAGCTTCGTGGGGCTGACGGCGACCGGAAGCGCCCATCAGACCCCGGCCGGCCCTCTGACGGGGGATCTGCATCTGACCGGAGATGGCCTGAGCGGAACGGCGCGTCTGGAGCCCGCCGGCCATGACCAGAGGGTTGTTCTGGCTCTCAAGGCCCGCGAGGCGCGTCTGCCCCTGGGGCCCCTGGTGACCGTCGCTCGGGGCGAGGCGAACCTCGATCTTGTGCTCGCCGGCGGCGGCCCGACGGTCACCGGCGCCATGAGCCTTACCAGGCTCAGGCGTGGCCCGCTCTCCCTTGCGCACGCCAAGGTCGACGTGGCGCTGGCCAAGGGGATCGGCAGGCTCGGCCTCACCGCCGCCGGGTCCCAGGATGCGCCCTTCACGATCGCCACCGCCGCGGATATCGCGCCCGGCGTCATTCGCATCACCGCCTCGGGTTCGGCGGACAAGATCCCCCTGGCCCTGGCCTCGCCAGCCGTGATCCGCCTGACACATGCGGGCTATAGCCTCGATCCCGCGACGCTTGTTTTGCCACATGGGCGTCTGTCGCTCGCGGGGGCGAAGGACGGGGCCGGGGCGAGGGGCGATCTGCGTCTGGAGGGCGTGGACCTCACCATCGCCAAGGTGTTCGGTCCCGACTTCGCCCTGGGAGGGGTGGCGACGGGCGCGGCGCATCTTGATTTCCCGAGCTCCAACGCCCCGCCGACGGGCCGGGTGGACCTGCAGGTGACAGGGTTCACGCGAGCCGCCTCGGCGGCCGTCTCGCCGCCCGTGGATCTCTCCCTGCTGGGCGTGCTCACCCGCGATGATCTTCAGGCCCACGCCCTGATGCGCCGGGGCGGCGCGATCATCGGCCGGGTGCAGATGCGCCTGACACCAGCGGCCGCTGATCGCCATGGGGATTGGGCCACGCGCCTGGAGTCAGCCCGGTTCAGCGGCGGCCTGCGGTATGACGGACCCGCGGAAGTGCTTTGGGGTCTGGGCGGGGTGGCGGGCCCAACTCTGTCGGGCCCGGTCGCCTTGGGGCTGGATGTTTCGGGGAGGGGAGATGCGCCACAGCTTACAGGGGTGGTGAGCGGCCAGGGCCTGCGGTTTGCCGATCCTTCCTCGGGAGCCGTTATCGACCATATGGATGTGGCGGGCGCCTTTAGCGGCTCCCGCCTTGATCTGAACCACCTCACCGCCCGGGCGGGACAGGGGACCATCGAGGCTTCGGGATTCGCCGATGTCTCCCAGGCTGGCGGCTTTCCCCTGGACCTTAAGGTCAAGCTGGCGAAGGCGCGCCTGGCCAGCAATCCCGGCGGCGGGGCCACGGTCTCGGGGACCCTGGAGATGACCCACGACAAGGCGAGGGGCGCCCGGGTCGTCGGCGTCCTGAGCCTTGATCAGGCCAACTATGCCTTGGGCGGGGCCACGGCTGAAGACGTGGTGGAGCTGAGCGGCGTGCGCTGGCTAAACGCCCCGACTCCCGAGGCGGTGGCCGACGACCCGGACGACATTATCGCTCAGACGACCCGCCCCAGCGCCTGGAAGCTGGATGTCTCCGTCAAGGGTGGCAGCCATGTGTTTGTAAAGGGTTTGGGCCTGGAGGCGGAGTTGCGCACCAGCCTTCACGTGGGTGGGGACGCCAAGGACCCCGTGGTGACCGGCGAGGCCGATTTGGTGCGAGGCACCTTCGATTTCGCCGGACGCAAACTGACCCTCTCGCGGGCGATCGTTCGCCTGGGCGGCGCGACGCCGCCCGACCCCAGTCTCGACATCTCCGCCGATACCACGGTGTCCGGGGTCACGGTCACGGTGAATATCGGAGGCACCGCCAACCGTCCTCAGATCACCTTCAGTTCCAGCCCGGCCTTGCCGGAGGATCAGGTTCTGGCGCGCTTGCTGTTTGGGCCTTCGGCGACCACCATCTCACCCATCCAGGCCGTGCAACTCGCCGCCTCCCTCAACGCCCTGCGCGGCGACGGGACTGATCCCGTGGGCAAGGTAGAGAAAGCGATCAAATTGGATCGCCTGAGCGTCTATGCCGCCGATCCGACCCTAGGTCGCGGCACGGCCGTGGGGGCGGGCAAGTACATCAATTCGCGAGTCTATGTGGAGCTGACCACCGACGCGAAGGGCTATGCCGCGACCGAGCTCGAGGTAGCCCTGACAAAGGCGTTCCGCCTGCTCTCTCAGGTCGGCACCACCCTGGGGGGCACCAGCATCAATCTGCAATATACCAAGCGTTATTAGGGTTCACCGGGGCGTCATGAATTATCGCCACGTCTATCACGCCGGCAATTTCGCCGACCTGGCCAAGCACGCGACCCTGTTGGAGCTGCTCGCGAGACTAGAGACTGTTCCGGGCGCCTTGGCAGTCATCGACACCCACGCGGGGGCGGGCATTTACAATCTGGCCAGCCCGGAGGCCTTGAGGACGGGTGAGGCGGAAGCGGGGATCGCGCGGCTGATGTCAGCGCCGAACGCGCCGGGGGCTTTCCGGCCTCTCAAGACGGCTGTGGCGCGCCTCAATCCTCAAGGCGCGGTGCGGCTCTATCCCGGCTCGCCCCGCCTTATTGCCGAACGCCTAGGTCCGGGAGACCGGCTGATCGCGTGCGAAGCCCGAAGCGATGATCACGCCGGCCTCACAGAGGCCCTCAGCGGGTTTTCCGGCGCACAGGCCGTGCTGACGGATGGCTGGACCTACGCGGCCCGCCAATCCTTTAGGGACCGCGCGCGACTGCTTGTGCTTATCGACCCGCCTTATGAGGCGAGCGATGACGCCATACAGGCGGCGGGCCTGTCGCGCCGAATTCTGGCGGCCAACCGGCGCGCGGTGATCGTCATCTGGGCCCCCATCAAGGATCTGATGAGCTTCGACACCCTCGCGGCGCGGATGGAAGATGCCGCTGGCGGGCGTCCGGTGCTCATCGCCCAGGCGCGTCTGCGGCCTCTGACCGATCCCATGCGGCTGAATGGCGCGGCGCTTTTGATCATAAATCCCCCCGACGGGATGGAGGGCCCGGCTCGTGAGATTGTGGACTGGGTCGCGGCAAGCGCCGGCCAAGGGGGTGAGGGCCGCGTGGATTTCGCCGGCCGGGTGGCCTCATAAGCCCTTCTCCATGCCCCGTGAACCATGCTATGTTGCAGTGCAGCATGATCCTGCCCTGGAGCTGAACTCATGACCTGGATGGACAATTTCGATAGCGCCGCCCTCCGCCGCGAGACGGAACGGGCGATCAGATTGCCGGTGGGGCTCGCGAGCCCGCTCTGGCTGGCCTTCGGGGCCGCGGCGAGCGCCGGCGTTGCCTGGTGGTGGATGTCCCGCCTGGGCCGCCATTTCAATCTCGAGGCCAAGATGGCCACCACCCCTCAGCCCGTGACGGACGTCGCGCCGACCAAGGCTCCCGAAACGCCTAAAACCCCCATGGTCAAGGCCGCTCCCGTGGAGGCTGCGCCCATGGTTCTGCCGGACGATGATCTGACCCAACTCGTGGGCGTCGGCCCCAAGCTCGCCGCGGCCCTGGCCGAGCGGGGCGTGACCCGTTTTGCTCAACTGGCGGCGTGGACCGCCGATGAGCTTGCCGCCATCGACTCGGCTCTCAATCTTCGGGGCCGCGCCCATCGTGACAACTGGATCGCCCAGGCCAAGGCGTTTGCGGCTTCCTGAGGGGCGCCCGGGCTCTCGGGAGCACTAAGCCGCCACTCCAGCTTGGGCGTAACCGAGATCGGCGTTAAGGGCGTCCAAGATCGCCACCGCCGCGTCCGCCACTGTTGTGCCCGGCGGAAAGATCAGACGCGCTCCAGCGGCGTGGAGGGCCTCATAGTCCTGAGGCGGCACAACACCGCCCACAACGATCATGATGTCGTCGCGGCCGAGGCGCGTGAGTTCGGCCTTCAACTCGGGGATCAAGGTCAGGTGCCCGGCGGCCAGGGAGCTGGCCCCCACCACGTGGGCGCCCATCTTCACGGCGGCTTCCGCCGTCTCCGCCGGGGTTGCGAAGAGGGGGCCTGCCTCCACGGCGAAGCCCAGATCGTCAAAGCCCGTGGCGATTACCTTCTGGCCCCGGTCATGGCCATCCTGGCCCATCTTGGCCACCAGGACGGCGGGCGGCCGACCATCGGCTTGGCGGAAATCGGCGATCATGGTTCTCGCCCGCGTGATCTTGGGGCCGGACCCCACTGCCGCGCCGTAGACCCCGCGCACCAGTTCCGGCTTGGCTTGGTGGCGGCCAAAGACGTTCTCGAGGGCGAGGCTGATCTCCCCGACGCTGGCCCGAGCTCGGGCGGCGCCCACGGCAAGTTCAAGAAGATTACCGCCGCCACGCGCGCCGCGTTCCAGGGCCGCCAGAGCTGCCTGGCAGGCCGCGCCGTCTCGCTCCTGACGAAGACGCGCTAGCTTTTCCATCTGGCTGGCGAGGACGGCGCTATTGTCCACGGCAAGAATAGGAATTTTGTCGGGCGCCTCTGGCGGGAAGCGGTTCACGCCCACGATCACCTGATCGCCGGAATCGATGGCCCCCTGAATTCGCGCCGCCGACTCCTCGATCCGGCGCTTGGGGATTCCCGCGGCGATGGCCTTGGCCATGCCTCCAGCCGCTTCCACCTCTGCGATGTGGGAGAGGGCCCGCGCTGCCAGATCGTGGGTCAGGCGCTCCACGTAATAGGATCCGCCCCAGGGATCGATGACCCCGGTGAGCCCACTCTCGGCCTGGAGGAAAAGCTGGGTGTTGCGCGCGATGCGGGCCGAGAAATCGGTGGGCAGCGCCAGGGCCTCGTCCAGGGAATTGGTGTGCAGGCTCTGGGTCTGGCCCGCCACCGCGGCCATGGCCTCGATGGTGGTGCGAGCCACATTGTTGAATACATCCTGGGCCGCCAGGCTCCAGCCGCTTGTCTGGGTGTGGGCGCGCAGGGAGAGGGAGCGTGCATCCGCCGGGGCGAAATTCTCTCTCATGAGCCTGGCCCATAGAAGGCGGGCGGCGCGCTGCTTGGCCACCTCCATGAAATAGTTCATGCCCGCGCACCAGAAGAAGGAGAGGCGCGGGGCGAAGGCGTCCACGCTCATCCCCGCGGCGACGCCGGCGCGAACATATTCGACGCCATCCGCGAGGGTATAGGCCAGCTCCAGGTCCAGCGACGCCCCCGCCTCCTGCATATGATAGCCGCTGATCGAGATGCTGTTGAACTTGGGGGTCTCGGCGGCCGTATAGGCGAAGATGTCGGAGATGATCCGCATGGAGGGGGCGGGGGGGTAGATATAGGTGTTTCGGACCATGAACTCCTTGAGGATGTCGTTCTGGATGGTCCCGGATAGGGCCTTGCGGGCCACACCCTGTTCTTCCGCCGCGACGATATAAAGGGCGAGAATCGGCAGAACCGCCCCGTTCATGGTCATGGAGACGCTCATCCGGTCCAGGGGAATGCCGGAAAACAGGGTCTGCATGTCCAGGATGGAGTCGATGGCGACGCCCGCCATGCCCACATCGCCCCGCACCCGGGGGTGGTCCGAGTCATAGCCCCGGTGCGTGGCCAGATCAAAGGCCACCGAGAGCCCCATCTGGCCGGCGGCGAGATTGCGCCGATAGAAGGCGTTGGACTGCTCGGCGGTGGAAAATCCCGCATACTGACGAATGGTCCACGGGTTGGTGGCGTACATGGTCGGGTAGGGACCGCGCAGGAACGGCGCGAGGCCGGGATAGCCGCCTGGAAAGTCCAGACCCGCCGTGTCGTTCGGGCCATAGAGGGGGTTCAGGCCAATGCCCTCGGCTGTCGGCCACGCCTTGCCGGGCGCGGCGTCCGGCGCTGGGCTGGCGGCAGCGTCGTCGAAGGCGAGGACCCGGAAATCCGGAAAGTCGCTCATGGGGCCAGATCCTCAAGGCGTATGGGTCGCAGCGGCGCGCACCGGCTGTCAGGTCCGGAGGCGGGAGGATCAATGGGGCCGCCGCTGAGATCAGGCGGGGAAGGTGCGTATGGCGCCGGCTCGGCCGGGGCGAAGTCGGTGACCCCTACAATCCGGCGCCGGCCCTCGGCGAGATCGGCGGTGAGGGCCTCTCGGGCCTTGGCGACCTGTTCGGCGATGGCGCCGCTTTCGTGGGCGGCGACCAGCCCGCCTTGCGCTTCGATGGCGGTGAACCGCGCCCAGGCGGCGCCGGCGAGGTCGTGGGTGAGGGCTTCAAAGGCCCAGGACCCGCCGGCGGGATCATCGACCCGGCCCAGATGGGCTTCTTCCATCAGAATAATCTGAGCGTTGCGCGCCAGGCGCAGGGCGGCGACGTCCGGGGTCGTCTCCAGAGCCTGGCTATGGGCGGCCAGAACGATGGCGTCCGCCCCACCCGTGGCGGCGCTAAAGCCCGCGCAGGTAAGGCGCACCAAATTGGTCCAGGCGTCGGCGCGAGTGAGCATTCGCGCCGAGGCGCGGGCCTCGATCCGCGCCGGGACCTGGACGCCGCAGGCGCCGGTGAGACGGGCCCAGACAAGACGCGCGGCGCGCAGCTTGGGGATCGCCGTCAGGGGTTCGGCCTCCGCGGTGAGGCCGAGCACGATCCGCTTCCAAGCCTCCGCCATGGAAAGGCCAGCTTCGGTGAGGGCCCGGGCGTAGGTCAGCGCCGACGCCGCCGCCATGGCGATCTCCTGGGCGGGGGTTCCGCCCGCCTCATGCGCCGCGCGGCCTGACGCAAGGAAAAGGCTGGCCAGGGGATAGATGTCCGCCAGGCGCGCCGCCAGGCGGGCGCTCTCGGCGATTCCGCCATTGATCGGGCCCGCGAAGACCCCTGAGGTGGCGAAGGCGCCGATGGGATCAAGGTGAAACGCCAGGGGCGCGGTGGGCGAGGCCTTGGCCGCGGCGTCCAGCCAGGCGGCGGCGGTGCGCCCCAGAGGGCCGGCGTCCAGGGCGACGGGGGCGATATCGGTGAGGACGCCTTCAATGACCCGGCCGAAATCCTCCGGGCTCTCTACCCCAATCCCGCCGTGGTCACGGGCCGCGACGCCAACGAGGACCGACGTCGCGCCACCGGCCAGGGCGCCCAAGATCTCGTCATGCGCGGCGGCGGCTTCGGGGTGGTTTACGGTCGCGCGGATATCCCAGCCGGGCTTGGCTCTGGAGGGTCGCGGGGCCGCTGCCGCCAACGTCCCGCCGTCATAGAGCGCATGAACCGTGAGACCATCCGCGGTGAGTCGATCCAGCGTCTCTGGTCCGGAGCCCTTAAGGGTCTTGGTGACTAGGCCCAGCCAATCGTCCCTCGTCGCCGCCGAGAACCCGTCCGCCAAATGAATCGCGCCATCCATGACCGTCTTCTTGCACCCCGACGCAGGGTGAAGGTCAAGCGGAGAGGCTGTGGGGAGGCCTAGGAGGCGGCTCCCTCCTCTTGCTCCCGCACAAGTCCAGGGAGTCCGTCGATAGACAACGCGTTGCGGCCATAGCGTCGCGCTTTCCACTCTTCCTCTTTAGCCGCGTCCACCCACCGCAGGAGTTGGTCGCGGTCGCCCTTATACTCATAGAACGGCACGCCCCAGCCGCAGCTATCCATCACTCGGGTGATGTGGATTAAGATCACCCCCCGGGCCTTGGTGTAACCCGGAAACAGCGCCAGCTTTTCGGCATATCCCGGATCGTCAAAGGTCACGCTCTCACCGCGGCCATAGACGCGAACTATATTGGCCGCGCCCTCGAAGGCGCAGAACATCAGGGTGATCCGACCATTTTCGCGAATGTGGGCGTGGGTCTCGATCCCAGACCCGCCGAGGTCCAGATAGGCGAGTGTCCGTTCATCGATCACCGCCAGGCTGTCATAGCCCTTGGGCGAGAGATTCACCGACCCTTCCGCCGACAGCGGGGCGGTGCCGACAAAGAACATCTTCTGGCGGCGGATGAATGTGAGCAGCTTCGGGGTTAATTGCGGATAGGTGTTTGACATATCATGGTCCCGGGCCCAGCGGAGAGCGTCAGGCTACGCTCGATCTGCTGTGGCTCCAAGCGGGGGGCTCCGCATGGGGTGGGCTGAGACTTTTAGACTGAGAAAACGAAATCTACAGGTTCGACGGCCGTCAACCTTTATGAGCCTGCATCAGATGAGCGGCCATTGAGTCGCCCTGAGACACCTGTTGCGGTGAAAGCCGCGCCTTGAGCGCGTTGAGCGCCAGCAACTCGGCGTCGCGATCCTCCGAACTGCTCAGCGCCGGACCGACAAGGCCAATCTTCGTCCAGGCATAGGCGCTCACTTCGTCACGCGCCACACCGCGACCCGCGGCATATGCTTCAGCGACTTTCTTCTCCGCATCGGGCAGGCCAGCCTCAGCCGCCTTTAGATACCATTGAAACGACTTTTCGGGGTCCTTCAAAACGCCTTTGCCCTCCTCGTATTTCTGACCAAGGATGTCCGCCGATGCCGAGTTGCCGTCGTTTGCCGCCCTGACGTACCAAGCCTCCGCGGAAGCTTCGTTTATGTCTACGCCGACGCCGTTATCGTAGTAAAACGCAAGCTTGAATTCAGCTTCGGAGTCACCCTTGTCAGCGGCCTTGATCGTCCAGGCGATGCCTTGGGCGGAATCTTGCGGCACACCCAAATTCCCGGAAATATAGGCGGCGCCAAGCATCTCCTCCATCTCAGGAACCCCCGCCCCGGCGCCCTGTTTGATAAGCGCAAACGCGTTTGCGCATTTTTCTGCAGCGTTCTTGGCTGTGGCTAACTGCGAGAAAACGCAGTCGGCCTTGGCGAGGTTCGCGGCCAACAACGCTCGGCTAGCATCAAGCTGCGAGGCTTGGGCCGGGTCCTGCGGGCGGGCGCGGCCAGTGATATAGAGACGCATTAAATTACCGGTGGCGGTCTGATCGCCCTTTTCGGCCGCCTTCTGGTACCACTCAGCGGCAATAGCGTCGTCCTCTTTCACGCCGTGCCCGGAGGCATAGAGGTTGCCAAGGTTGTTTTCCGCCCACACTTCTCCTGCTTCGGCGGCCGGCTTGAGGATCGCCAACTCGGCCGCATAGTCGCCGCGCGCGTTTGCTGCTTTGGCGTCCTCGTGAGGTCCAGCTACCGCCGGTTCAATCAGGCCCAAGCCCATAGCCAAATTCAAGATAACGAATAATAACGACCGCATTATCTCTCGTCCCATTTGTCGAGGACCGGATATAGCCGTGATGACTGGGAATGAATTTTAAAATCGGTGAAATCATTTTATCATTTGTGGGGATTTGTGGAAAATTTGGAGTCATTCAACTTATTGACCGGATTTCTCGCGCCGTCGGTCAGTCGAAGAGAGGTCGCCTCAAATGTCGGACCTCCGGCGCCGGCCCGGGGGGATGGGTGGCGGGCGTCGGAGGTCCCCCGGCGCTCTGGGGGCTGGAGATAGAGCGCCAGGATCGGTTGTCGCCTTAGGTCAGCCGGGCGGCGGTGTCCGGGCTGACGCTTGAGAGGGCGAATTGGCGGCGGTGAGGTCGGCCTTCCACCAGCCGCCGCCCATGGCGACGAGAAGCTGGACGGTGTCTTGGTAGCGCTGGGCCTGGGCGCGGACATAGCCCAGGAGCGCCTGATCGCGCTGGCGTTGGGCGTCGAGCAAATTGAGGATGCCCGCGCCGCCGCCAGTGTAGTTGATCCTTTGCAGGCGCACTGATTCCGAAGCCGTATCCAGGGCTTGCTGTTCGGCGGCGACTAGATCGGCGTCATGGGCCAGGGCGGTGAGGATATCAGCCACTTGGCCGAAGGCGGAGAGCACGGTCTGGCGATAGTCGGCGGCGTCGGCCGTGAAGCCGTCCAGGGCCGCGCGGCGTTCGGCCCGGCGCGTACCGCCGTCGAACAGGGGCTGGGTTATCCCCGCCGCGAGGCTCCAGACCAGGCCGGAATTGTCGAACAGGGCGGAGCCGTCCAGGGACGAGGCGGTGATTCCCGCCGAGAGGGTGATGTCCGGATAGAGCCTCGCCGTCGCGACGCCGATCTGGGCGCTGGAGGCGTGCAATTGCGCCTCGGCGGCACGGATGTCCGGCCTCTGATGCACGAGATCCGAGGGCAGGCTTATTGGCAGACGCCCTGGAAGGGTCAGGGCTGTCAGATCGAGATCGGGGGGCGAGAAGGCGCCCGGCGAATGACCTAGCAGCACCGCCAGGGCGTGCTGAGCGGCGCTGAGCTGTTGTTCAAGACCTGGCTTCAGGGTCTCGTCGGCGGCGAGTTGGCTCTGGGCCAGAACCACATCGCTGCCGGGCGCCTCGCCGGCATTATTTTCCTTGGTCACCAAGTCGAGATTGCGCCGGTCGATATCCAGGATGTCGTCCGTCGCCTTCAGTTCGGCGCGGACCGCCGCGATCTCAAGCGCCTCACGCACCGTATTGCCGGTGAGCGTCAGATAGGCGGCGTCGAGCCGGTCGCCCTGAAGCTCAGCCTGGGCCGACTGTTGCTCGATCCGCCGGCGCACGCCGCCGAACAGGTCGAGGTCATAGCTGGCGCTCGGGCCGACCTGGAGGATGTTGTAATCCGGCGGCAAGGGGAAGGCGCTGGCGCTGAGGCCGAAGGCCGCCGCGCTTTCCTTGGCGTGGGCCGCGTTGGCGGAAAGTCCTGCCTGGGGATAGCGGGCGCCTTGGGCGGCCCGAACCTGATCCTGCGCCTGGGCGAGACGGGCCTTGGCGCTGTCCAGGGTGGGGCTGCCGGCGATGGCTTGTTTGACCAGAAGGTCAAGCTGTGGCGAGGCGAAGAGGGTCCACCAGTCGGCGGTCACCTGGGCGCCGGGGTCCGTGGCCTGTTGTGCCGTCGGCAGGGCGGCATTGGCCTGGGCGATGGTTCGCTCCGTGGGCGCCAGATAGCTGGCTGCGTCCGGCGCGGCGGGCGGCGTGAAATTGGGCCCCACGGCTGCGCAGCCCACCAGCGACAAGGCTGCAATTAGGGTCGCACCCGCGGATTTCGGGGAGAGAGCCATGGTCATTCCACCGCCATGGTGTGTCCGGGCGCCGGGGCGCCGCGGGGCTTGGTAAACACGGCAAGCAAGGGAAGGACCGCAAGGGTGGCGAACATGAGAAGTTTGAAGTCATCCATATAGGCGATGA